>WLWD01001034.1_pt1 | contig 171739 bp, 121 predicted proteins | sample 6712731 | NCBI WGS metagenome assembly WLWD01 (sample SAMN12718690, study PRJNA576275) | sponge metagenome | isolation source: marine sponge | host: Mycale hentscheli | place: New Zealand: South Island, Marlborough, Capsize Point | collected 2014-11-01
TGACCACCAATTACTAACAATTGTGGGTTGTTGGTATTATAATCTAGACAAACAGCTGCATGACGACTTCTAGGAGATGGTTGTGGGGCTCCATCAGGATACACAAGTTTGGTAAACACCTAGAAAATAATGAAACAAAATATACCCAATGATCATAATTGCTTTAAATTTCAACACCATCAGACTGAAGTGGTTGTATATCTATTAAAATAACAGACAGTATCACTGCATCATACAGTCATAATTACATGTATAACATGAACAAGTGATGCACTTAAATTAAAAAATATAAAAATATTTCTAAATATAACATGGTAAAGTAAACACAAATAGCTGTATATATAAATGATAGAGTATTAATGTTACATAATTAAGATTAAAGTATAATTGGAAGGTTGACAGAAACTGGAATAAAATAAGATAACTATAAACCAGTGAATTCTGGCAGATTGAAAAGAATTTAGAGAAAATATATTATAATTAATGATATTATTAGATGTTTAATAAAAATATTATAAGATATTTATTTAGTCTACTTATATACATCTGCTCAATGTAAGCTGCTACATAAGTGACCTCTTAGTACAACATTCTTTGTGAGTGCAGCTGCCTCCTGACCTTTTATCAGAACAAACTACACCCTGTCTTGTATGCTCAACAGTACAATCTCTCTCCCTTTTCATCGTTATACAATGACTATATACTCATGATTCCTATAAACTGATCAGATAGTACTAATAATGTTAGCATGATTAACAGATTCCAGTTCTATACAACTCATATTACATAAACCACATTCTACATTAATATTAATTTTGGAGTATTATATTTTATATTTGTAAAAAAAAACATACTGAATGCATTCTACTTGAGATGAGAAATGAATGTGATAAAATAGTTCTAATCTGAACCTGATGGTGCTAGTCATTTTGCATATCATAAACTAATTAAATTGATAAATGTAATTGACATAAACGTAGATATTTATCATTGCATAACATTATAGTCTTTGTATGAACTGATAGATGTGAATAAACTATTAGTACAATTATGTACTGAGGCTAGAACTAGTATTTTAATATTTAATGGTCATATATAAATTTGACATAATCATGAAATCATTTAATTTAATTCTGAAACTAGCCAATATTGAATACTGCTTTGCCTAACGTATTAATGTTTAAAGTATTTCCACAATAACCAACTAAGAATGTCGTTAGTGAAATCAGTTTTCTATTATTATGAAATAGTCAACCACAGAATTAACATGAGCTTATCTGTCATTCATGTGTTTATAAAGTATTCTACCATACATATAATAAATTTTTAAAAAAATCAGGATTAGATTTAAAACAAATAAATAAAACATTGTCTCAGTAATGCAGGAGCAGATTTTGGGTTTGTGAGGGGGGCTCTTTTTTAAGAAGGGAAAATCAAATCAAAATGCTCATCATTTTAGTAATTATGCTACTTCAAACTTCCTATTATGCTCATATTATGCTCCTTTACTGATCTCAAAGATCACCTTAACCACATTCACAACTATAAGAATCTCACTACCCATGACTAAACTGAATCCTGGTATGGCCAATGTAGATATATGTGAGTTGTTGATCTGCATCCTGATGGGCAACAGTGCTGGATCTGAAAGTGTTTATTTCCTAAAGTAAGCTGTATTGAAATCTTCAAATAGAATTACCTCTATAGAGGGTATTTAGTAAACTCAAAAATTCATTTTAAAAAGTCCCAAAGACAGTCTCTTGAAGACTGCATCAAATTCCTATTACTTACAATAAAACTGCTTATTTATTGCCAAAAACTTACTACCTCATTATACTTATAGACTAATCATGCTAGCAAAAGCTAGTATTTATGAAATCACTTATTATGCTCAAAATTATGCCAGCACAATTTACCAACCCCTAGTTAATAGGTATACATAATCATGAAAAAACAAGAAACTGATTTATGAGAAATGAGGAAAATACAACTATTTTTTAGCTAATGGTGAAAATATTTTCTATAATGGTCAAATTCAACCATGAAGAAAGTAATTGAATGAGCAACAACTACCAATTAATAATATTCTCTCCAGAATTAATAAATGGTATACTTGTTGCTTTGGTATACTACGAACTTTGTCTGCCAATTCATCTGACAAATAGTCAAAATTCGGACTCAGCATATCAATAAGTAGAAATGCATTTGTTAGAAAATAGTTATTATTGGAGTATGAGGAAAAACATTGACGACAATAAGTGATTGTTATTATAATTGTATTTCCAGTTACAGGTAAGAAATACAGTTGCTAAATAAAATGAGAGCTCATTCTGTTTGCTTCAATTTTTAGATGGCTGCAATCTAGCTATTAACTTATCCTTTCTTGAACACTTGATCCACTACAACTACTTCATAGTATATGTTAATCAAAAGTCTTGTTTGGAAATGAACGCATCACATCCTCAGCGTCAATTAAGTATAAACCACTGAATTAATCACTAACAATAATTGACTGCTAAATCATAACATGAACTCCACATATCAGTGAGTAAATGCAACTCACAGCAAAAGTTTACTCTTCACAATATTTTCTAATAGCAAAGTATTCCAACACATTTCATGTAATTTAAATATTTCATACCTATATGAATGTAAATGAGGAGCTAATGCTATAATAAAATATAAATACATATAATAATTGATACTGAAATATTATATGCATTTAATTATAATAAAATATAAATACATATAATATTTTAGTATAACAATTGTAAAGTTTCAGTACTATATATAAAGTAACTTATGTTATAGTGCTGAAACTGTGAAAGTGTAGACTAGTTACAAAATGTATTTCTTTAAAAATTAAATGTTGTATTTTCTATGCTTGCCACATTAAACAATTCTTACCATCTGTGTCAAGTCTATGAGGTATGTATCATTGAGTCTACTAGTACCATCATATCCACCAAACAAGACTGCATGAGTAGGACTAATACCGGTGAGAGTAAAAGCAGCTCTTGGAGGTCGAGTTCCACTAATTAAGGGAGAAGACCATGTACCTAATTAGAAATAATAAATTTTTGTACTAATGAATGAACGAACACTTTGTAAATTTTATTCTGAATTTTTTTAAGATTGGACTTATAGAAACTGAGATCCTTCATGGAAAATGTATTTAACTTAACTGCTTCCAATATGGTTTGCTTGACTGTACTATTTTGGAGGTGTAAACACACACATGCACACACACACAGATGTAGTCTTGGAAAAACTTGTTTGAGGATCAACAATGATAATAAATGGTGACTTCATTCACATATTAAAGGAATAGGAATTATATAATCCTAAAATAGTGTAGACACGAACTAATTAAAGTGAATACTAAACAACTTATTAGCTTTAGTTAAATCCTAAACACCATTTATATTCTGAGCTGAAAGTTCAACTCTTTGATCAACTTTGTTACTCTATTTTTGCAATTGAGAACTCCCACCTTCTTTTGGCATTATGATTCTGCCCGTAACTTTCAAAACTCACATGATATAATTCTCACAAATCTTATCACAAAAATGAAATGTTGGATTTTAAAGGATAATACTAGCACTTTCTGATGTAATTTAAATGTACACTTCTCAAGTTAAATAAGTAACCTCAAAATAGCTATTACAATTTTAGATTCATTTTTTTAAATGAAGCTATTCATAATTATTGATCCTCCATCAATAACATCTGCAACATCACAAAGGGCAAGTTCTACATTTGAAAACATACGAATTGAAGTGATAAAAAAATGTTTTATCATTCATGCTCACAAAGAATTACTCATGAACTAGACATAATCAACATAAAAAAATAATTTCATGTACATATGATGACACATTGTAAAGTTGCAAGTGTATGTTTGTCTGATATTTTTATTTCGTGTAATTGACTCAAACAAACTCAAATTTCATGCTTTTATGTTTTCCTATAGTAGTGCAAAAGACATAAAAAAGTCCCTTTTTTATCCAACCACATAGTTTCACCTCCTCTTCCCTCCCACTATTTAGCAGACTCTACTCTTAGCTATTTTGGTAGGAAAATAATAAAGCACTAATGAACTCATCATAGAATTTTATATGTAGCAAAGACAAGCCAGCTAATACTTTGCTCCAATTTTTTTAAGTAAGATTTCCACCTGTCACAATCTATGATCTAGTGAAACAAGATGTCCTATGTACCATATATATTTATACTTTTACACTATATCTGAATGTTATTCAAGTTTTACTTATGAGTGTCTTACTCACTTCACTCAATTCCACATGTGTAATAAATATAACACAAGCAAATCAAATTTTATAAATACTACCTAAACAAATTGAGTATCCAATTCAACTAATTGAACCATAATGTATTGTTCTTATTTACATTTGTAATTTCAGGGTATTTCAAAGCATTGACACAATTGAGACATGATTCTATACTAACTTTGCTTACATTTTTACTATTATTTCTCATTGATAAAACACATGTTAGTTACATTATCAAACTATTAAACACACAATTTTTCATGAATAGGCTATTCAATGTTGTAGCACATTATTGCATTACAATATTTTATGCCACTTTTATTAAAATATTAATACATTCTATATAGTAAAATTTAGTGGAAATAACCATGTCTGTTACTATAAGTATAGCTAATAACTCTAAAAATACATTATTATTTCAGTAAATATATGTAACACATATACTTACCATCTACTCTGTAATACTATTAATATACTTAATATGATTATTACTTACTTTGTGGTATATTATACATATGAATCTCATTTGTACAGCCACGACCATCTTGATATTGTTTAGCCTTAGTAAATTGTGATCCAGACTGCAGTTCACCTGATGGTATGCCGTAGCCGCCAATGACAATTAATGTATTATTATAATGTATCATTTGACACCCATATTTCCTCATGGGTCCACTATCATGTTGTGGTGAGATTTGAGTCCATGTCATAGATCTGGTGTCTAACTGATGTAATGAAGCATGGAATGATGATGTACCATCAGTACCACCAAACAAGTAGAGAATATGATCTGAATAAGCTGTTGCACAGTTAAATATTCCAGGAGGTGGAGTACCAGTTGTAGCAAGTTCTTTCCAGGATTCTGTAGAGCTCTCATAGATTTGAACTACCTTCTTCAATTGTATTTTATTGTTATTAAAGTTGTCAACATAACCTCCATGAATGTAGAGTTGGTCAGTACTTGCTGAGGCATTAACATGTGTTCGAGGTGAAGGTTCATACTGACTGAGAGGCTGATCTAAAAAATAAAATCATTGGTGTAATAATAGAATATACATTTACATTGACACACAAAATAGTAATATTTACAATAAATAATATATTTAATTACTTCGTAACATTATATTATGTTGTTATTGTTTCCAATATACTTTTGATCTTAACATTTAAAATCTATCACTATTGATAATTGTCCAGCATCTTGATGATACTAATATCTCCTAAAAGTACTCAGTTTGTCTCAAAGTTCACTGGCATCAGTTGTCAAACAAGTAGTCATTTTCTCTACCTAGCCAAGCACATGCAGCCAGTAACCACAAAGTACAAGAGCAGCTGTCAAAACAAATAATTGCATGCAGATAAGAGTTGTTAAAACAATTCAACTTGTACTACTTTATGAATTCCAATAAAACATTAAATCTAAATTTGTGCCTGTTTTCAACTGGATATTTAGTATTTGCAATAAAGTATGTTCATTATAACATCAGTGAATAATACACATTCTGTTAATTATGTTTCAGTGAAGATGTTGGAAATGCAATGAAATAAGGGAGTATAGCTTGAATTAGGTTAAAATAATTCTTAAAATTTACAGGATAAGGAGATAAAATAGAACAGAAAATAGAGAATTTCAAATTTTTAGTGAGAGAAGTATGAACAAAAATGGACATGTAAAATTTTCTTGAAACACGAGTGATATTAATTAAAATCACAGTCGTCAAAAATTTATTCCATCCTGACTCCGCCTACAGTTATACTTTACATTCATTTGCTAAATAAGCATTGACCGGAAATATATTGCTTATTGGATAAAAGTTCTACGAGGTTGTGGATAGACTATTAAGATCATTGTTTCAGTTTTTTACGGTTTTGCATATGTCTACACATAACAATGTATTCTCAACACATTCAATAGATATGTAACATCTTTACATTTGAACTATTCTGAATATTTGTATCTCAATAGAAATAATAGATAAAAACAGAAGAGTTGTTAACCTAATAATAGATTGCCTAACAAAGTGGCTACTTGAGGTTGACTGCATTTCAACATCACATTGGATAGAGGTTAAATTACCTTTATTATAGGGGCCAGGATTGGCTTCGACATCTCCACATAGTAATAATAGTTTCAGTTTTAGTGAAGTAGTTCGGGAATGAATTTCTTTTAAGATATTTATTGAACTATTCCAAATGGACCAGATCAGTGGGAGAAAATGCATTTCTTCTTTGCCTTTTGTCTTTGGTTGTTTTATTATAGCATAGAATTTATTCCAGTTAGTTTTTGTTTTCCTTCTGAAAATCCAGCAGATTGTAAAGGCTATTAACAGATACTCAGTATTTGAGAAACATTGAGGTTGATTGATATATGAACAATGAGTCTCCCAGAGCGTTGATCTGCATAGTCTTCTGCTGGTATTTTCCCAGTGTGCAGCTGGATAACGATGGCGACCCATTGCTGAAGCTGTAGATAAAATACACAAATTACAATAAAAACTTGCCAATTTTAGATAAATAATTAATTTCGTCAACAATATTCTTACAATGGTAAAATTATTAGTAAAAAGTCAATATTCAGATTATGTTGATAACATAATATATTTAAAAGTATCTTTAAAGTTATCACCAGTGCAGTAATTTGATTAATTTTTAATTTAATTCAATGAGCAGTTTGATTAAAGATGTTGCTAATGTAAAAAAATACCATTGAGAAATAACATTTATTATCTACAATCATTGTATCATCCTAGCCAAGCAGAAGCAGCTGCTAACCTCAAAGTTCAGATGCAGCTGTCACATTAGTAATTGCTGCAGTCAACCTCAAGGCAAGTGCTGCTAAACTATTTCATTATTAGTATTTATGAATTCCTTAATAATACTCTTATTAAATATTGTACATGCAATCAATAGAATATTTAGTATTTACTGTAACTCATAAAATAAGGAATACACAACAGGTTAAACATGCTGATGTATTTGTTGGAAATGTACATACTCAAACATAGCTTGTATTTAGTGTAGAAGTAAATCAATTGAACATTTGATAAGTTGTAACAGATATGTAAGAGTGTTGGATATAAAAAAAGCACTAGCTTACAAAATATCATTAAATATTAGATGGACACAATCAAGAGGAGACAGTAAGTGCATGGAAGTTAATTAAATATTCATTTAGTAGAGGGAGGAGAGGAGTGAGTAGGTGTACGCAAGATACTTAAAATATATTTATTTAGCAGTGGAGGAGGGGAGGAGTGAATGTATAGCTAGGTGGAGTCAAGTTAAATAAATATTCATTTAGCAGAGGGGAGGAGAGGAGTGAGTAGGCAGATGCAAGTTAATTAAACATTCATTTAGTAAAGGTATAGGAGAAGAAGTAGTAGGTGGATGCAATTGTACTTATTATTTTTTATTAGTTGAAGGAGAGTACAGTATAATAGAATATTAAAGAATATGGTACACTATAGATGTATATGATACTTGTGCTATCTGTTAGCTTGGAATCTGCAAACTGTTCAAGTAATTCCAGTACTTTGTGACTGACTGCTTTTGTTAGCTCAACCATCTCAATATAACAGGAATATTACATTTACTAGCAATTACAAAAATATTCAAAGTATAGTGATATTCATGTATAGCTCATCCAAAGTCCTATTAAGGTCATGAATGTTGGAGACACTCATGTGTAAAGCCACATCTAGTTAGAGAAGTTATGCTATATAGCTCAGTTGATTAGTGTCTCATGAAGTATCAAGCTAGTTGAAGTGTGCAGTGATCAATGTCAAGCTCATGTTGACCAAAGCTAATAATGACTTGAAACCATGAATCTCATCAAACTGATATTCTCTCTTCTTACTCAACACAGTCTTTATTTGCTAGAAGTAAGCGAGACTACTATGAATATCATTTATTTGAAGGGAGACATATGCAACCTCCTGAAGCCACACCCTAACTTTGCATGTGCGTTTGCCCATGAAGTATGGGTCTATGTAAATTTCTGATCAAAGACATTAGTGTCATTCATAAATAAACTGGTGATGTGCTTGAGCACAAATAGCGAGCGAGCCTAAAACTACACTATTGTTAAACGATTAATTTTAACTTCAACACTCAAGCTACTAAAAAAAGTCAAGATTAAATTACGTGTATACGATAAAGGGGTTTCAATGCCATAGTAACCACTTCCTACAACAGTTAGAATTGAAAAAAAAAATCAAACCTAAGAGCTAATCTTCACGCAAACAAGTTATTAAAACATTCCACTCAAAAGTCACGCCTAATTCAATTACTGTTGTAACCTCGCTCTACTTAACTTGGAAAACTCACCTGAAGAACGAAAAGTTTTAGCCGTTTAGGTAAATGTCGCGGACTGTCCACAGCCAATTAACTCAGCCCCACCCCATTTTCGAGACTGCTCTCCAGTAAACACATAGCACGTGATGTCAAACTTCTTTATGTGCGATAGCTTCACTTCAGTATTGGTATTTTTAGCTAGATGAATTTAGCGGCCTTTAGACTAGCCTACTGTTATACCCTCTACAACTTTCAGAGCTTGGACAGTCTAGCAGAAAACCTTGGAAGCCCAAGAAAGGCACCCCTAAATACATTTTCACAGCCTGTTGCAATCTTGCTCTAGTTAACTTGGAAAACTCACTGAATGGACGTAAAGCTTGAGCAGTTAAGCTAAATGACATGGACCGTCCACAGCCAACTATCTGAGGTCCACACCTTTTTTTAGACTGCTCTAATAAACTTGGCACTTAAGAAGTAAAAAAAAAATTTGCATGATTTTTTTTTAAACTAGATGACTGTATGTAACGATCTTCAGAGTGGCCTTCTGTTATGCCCACTACAACATTCAAAGCACTCTCTGTCTTGCAGAAAGCACTGGAAACCTAACTCTGCTAAAACAACGCTTTGGAACACAATTTTACATTATCTTTAAGCGTAATTATGCATGCAGCCTAGTTTCTTGGCGACCCTTCACGAATGGAAGAGGGAATGGAAGTGGTAGGTATTTTCTTTAGAAGCTGCTGAGTCTGGATACACTCAAACATTACTCAAACAAGTTATTAAATAAATTCCACTCAAAAGTCACTGACTGTTGTAATCTCGCTCTAGTTAACTTGGAAAGCTCACCTGAAGAACCAAAAACTCTTTAGCCGTTTAGGTAAATGTGGCAGACTGTCCACAGCCTACTAACTCAGCCCCACCCCTTTATCCCGACAGCTCCAATAAACAAATAGCACTAGATGCTAGTAAATTAAGCTAGTGTGTTTTTCTCCCACGCCTGCAGTTATACAATTTGGTGGATCTTCTGTTCGTGTGGTAGCTTTACTTCAGTTTAGGTTAAACTTTTTTAGTCTTCTCTTCCAAAATGACAAGTATCTCTGAGTTAAAAAAAAAACGCCAATTCTCTTCAATGGTACCAATGACACACTCTTAGTTCCAGTGCCACACTCCTAAAACCCTTTAATAAAACATCTTACATAGTCAGCCTTGCTTATGTCTAGTTGTAAGTGTAGAGTAGACATATCACAGTGCACCTACACATTCTCGAAGAACACCTGCTGTATTTATTACAATATTCAATTCAAGCAACTCACGCTCAACATTCATTCATTATAATTAATCTCAGGAAAACATTGTCTATCATGTGCAGCTAAAATTGTAAGACACTTCTTATGAGCACTGATAACATTTTTTATGAATTCAATAGAGAAGTTATACTATTACAACTATTATATAATCTCGTTTCAATGGTTATGCTTACATACATGAATTTGGAACAGTGTTGTTTTAATACGAGCACAACTGGGATATGTAGTCTAGTTGTACACATAACTATGCTGTCTCTAAACTTGCAATTTAGAGAATTATGTTTCCTCAAGTCATCAACAGCCATACTAAGGTCCTGTCATCTGTATAGCCTAATATGATGCAATCATCAAATCTCTTATTCCGAGTACTACACATCTCTTATATGGATATGTGGCTTTCTTAAGCCATTGTAATATGATACATTCATCAAATCTCTACTATGCCAGAGTAATACATATCACTTATATGGATGTATGACTTAATCTCAAGTTGTAAGTTAAAGAAAAGCAGACACCTTTGCACAACTATATTTTTAAGCATCCTCAATTGTAATGTACCTAATCCTACTTCTTGAAAATTTGAAGTGTAAAGCTAAACCTTCTATTACATTAACTCATGATGTGGTGACTTGAACTTTTGTACCCATCACTGTGTTGTTAAAGTGTCTGGTAGCATCAGTACATACAACCAGTTCAGAAGTAATGCTGTTAGTCCTACCTGGATGCTCTGCATATAAATCCTGAGTAATTATAACTATACCACACTTTAGAGTTCTACTAAGAGTGCATTACTACTGCATCTAGATACCGCAATGGCTTCAATTTTGACAGGTTAGATAATAGAGTGTACTGATAGATAAAGGGTCAAGCTATGCAAGACTAGGTGTAGCTATAATTTTTAGGAGGCAATAATATTTTCAATAAATTGTCATCATCAGTTAATATCTCAATGTTTCAAACTTTGTACCTACACCTATAATAACTCTATGTGCATCATTTACTCATCAATTAAATGTATATCAATGTTTATAGCTGATCAGATTCAAATATCCAGTATAACAGCAGCACCGCTCATAAACTATTCCTGGGGAACGATAAGGTAACTGGATGAGTTCCCACTCACCGCTCAATTGGAACATACACGTACTATTTTTATTTAACTATCGACATTCTACCACACTCTCACGCAAGATTGTCCAAGTGCAGTGCGCAAGTTGGGTCCATGTGGCCACACCTTTTCTTACTTCCGTACGCGTTCAGTATTCTAAGTGCTGCCAAGCGATTTGGTGACTTTCAACCTATTGATTTGGTCTACCTACGAGTCAGATAGTATTTGTTTCACTAGGTTTAGAAACGATCCGTTAAATTGTAAATTATATATTTAAATAATTTGAAGAGTACTCCAACTGAATTAGTATTGCTTACATTAAGAAAAAACATAACTAACCTAAAAATATGCTGTTATTCTATGGATTTAGTAAATCATTACTTATCTAGTACGTTATTTTATTTTATAGTAGTGTTTTACATCATGTCGCAGCACATATTCTTAAACAGTGCTTCAATGTGCGGTCAATTGTTGGAATCTCTCACACCGACTCTCATATTTCAAGAAGTAACTAATTAGCTGAAGTCTTGCACAACATCCTATGTAGTCTATAATAAGCTGCAGTACTCCCATTTCATCAATTTATATTTGTGTTCAGAACATGAGAATGGCATGATTTATTATTTTAATTAGTATCTTTTGTCAAGTCTTTCAGTCACATACAGTTACAATAGTGTGCTACATAGCGTGATAGTCTTTTTAACATCTTCTGACTGCTTCATGATCTCTAAAACTCATTTAACTGTCAATTCATCTGTTCTTGATTTTAACAACATCTTTTCAGCGTCTAAATATTTTCCAGCCCTTTATGACACTCTGCTCAACTTTGTAAGAAATTTATGTGTTATTTGTATAAGTGAAATTTATGTGTTATTTTTGCCATTTGAACAAATAATTGTTAGCAGTCGCATAATTATGACAGCCTCTACATTGGACTACATATCATATACTCTTATGATCACAAATTATGCATTTGGGAAAGGATTTTTGATGACATTTGATTGTGACTCTGGAATGCTCAATTTATTGCTATGTATGATAATAATATACAATTATCAAATCTCTTATGCTGAGTACTACATATCACTTATATGGACGTGTGGTTTATCTTAATATGATACATTCATCAAATGTCTACTATGCCAGAGTAATACTTATCACATATAATGGATATATGACTTCAGCCCAAGCCAAACATACAATCTTAAGTTAAATATGAGCAAACAAGTTTTGAACAATTATGTTTTTAAGCAGCAACAGTAGCATACCAGTGTAATCCAAGTACTTGAAAATTTAAAGTATTAATCTAAGCCTTCTACTACTTTAACTCATGATGTTGTGAATTGATCTTGTGTATCCTCCAGTTTGCTGGGAAGAGTTCTGGTAGCATCAGTACATACTACCAGTTCAAAATTAATGTAGCTAGTCATACCTGGATTCTCCGCAGGTAAAACCCAAGTAAGTTTAACAAAGGTGCACTTGGAGTTCAACTACACGCACATTACTGCAGCATCTAGATAAGGCTATGGTTTCAATTTTGAGAGGTTTGATAGATTTAATAGCTTCTAAATTTCTACTCTCATAAACCCAATATTCAATAATTGCAGTTACATTGACGTCAGTTCATTAAAATTGCCACTATCTCATCAAAGGCCCAAGATAAGCACCCAAACTTAAACATTTTTTTTTGTATACTGCAATCCCTTTCCTTATTCTAATATTTTACCATTATTTTTGCTGCATGTTCCATAGCCATTCCTCAAGTGCTGGCAACACTACTAAAACCTATGAATGAGGATGTTGTTAGCTAACTGATTTGTCAACCACAACTGGAACCATACTATCCCACTGAGATCTGGAGGATGTTAAACTTGTACCACGTATTTATGCAACCTGACTTAATCACAGTGCAGTTGTAGATAAAGGATTGAGTTATGTAGGACTAGAAATAGCGATGATCTGTCACAATTTATGGGAGGCAATAATTTTTTTTTAAGTGGCATCAGTTAAAATCTCTATGTTTTAGAACTTTGTGTTTAGTGGTAAAAATGATATGCATACTTTTGTATATCAAGAAATGACTAAATGTGTATCATTTACTCATCAATATATCAATGTTTATAGCTCACCAAATTCAATTATCAAGTATAACAGCAGTAGCACCGCTCACAAACTATTCCAGGGGAACTATCAGATAACTGGATGAGTTCCCACTCAGCGTGCAATTAGAATACACAAATCCTGTGTTTATTATAAGAACACAGAACGAGAGCCAGGCAACTGTTAAATGGCTGGATTCTTTAACAGCAAGTGAGCACAGTCTTAATTTGGTAGCCTACTACCACACCCTTACTACAGAAAGGATTGTTCAGTTGTACAGAGTGCATTTTTTTCCTTCTTACGCATTCAGTACTAAAAGGTGCCACCAAGCGAGTTGACGACTTATAAACAATTGATTTAGTCTATCCACTGGTCACATATTACTTATCATTTTAGGCTAAGAAAAAAAAACTGTTAAATTTTAAATTTAGATATTGAAGAATACTCCCTCAGAATTTATACTGCATATAGCTACATAAATAGTATTCAAAATATACGGAATTCTTACGAAAAGAGCATAACTACAACATAAAAGAATGGTATCTACACTTCAATGTGCTGCTTTATCATCTATTTAGTGAACCATTACTGATTTAGTATGTTTTTATAATAGTGTTTTACACCATATAGCAGTACATTGATACTTGATAGATATCAGTTGCTTGCAATTCTAGACAATAAGAAATGGAATTGGATTGTTCTCACATTTAGTCTCCAGAGGTCATGCCAGCCACCATTATTGATAAAGTAATTCCATAAATGACGTGGAGACTTATCAATACTTTTTTCCAGTCAAAAGTCAATACTTAAATATATTTTCACTGACTGTAGTAATCCCGCTGTAGCAAACTAGGGAAAACACACATAAGGAACAAAAAGCTTGAGCCATTTAACTATATGTCATGAAACATCCACAGCCTACTAAGTCAGCTCCACCCCTTTTTCAAAACTGCATGATCAAGCAGTGATATGATCTCAACACTGGGCTGTCTCTCTACACTCTGAAGTATATCTTATCTTTTGAAAGTGTAGCACAACACTCAAATAAACAGAGGTGTTTTGTTGCACCCTTAAGAAATGCCGTTGAATGCTATTGACTATTGAACTTTGGTTATTCAAGTAAGAACTAATTTTACAATGACAACCACGTCCAGTACCACAACTTCACTACTTAGCTGTAAAAATGCATACTTTTGCTGTATTGAAATCGGAGTATTCCACATTAACAAATAACTAAATGTGTGCCATTTACTCATCAATAAAATGTACAGGGATTTTCATAGCTCACCAAATTCAAATATCCAGTACAATAGCAGTAGCACCGCTCATTAAACTATTCCTGGGGACCTATAAGATAACTGGATGAGGTCTCACTCAGCGTGCAATTAGAATACATGAGTTTTTAATAGCAAGGACAAAAACCAGGCAACTGTTAAATAGCTAGATTCTTAGTTGAAATGTGCACAATCTTAACTAGCAGCCACTGTTACACCCTCACTACTAAAGAAGTAAAAGAAAACCTATTATTACATTATACAACGATTAGTAGTCAGGCTATTGTGTATTGTTAGCTTGGTTATTCAGACCAGCATATATTAACTACAGTTGATGTTTCATGAGATTCAATACAAATAAAGTATGGGGTCAAGTGAAACCTTTGTGGCTGAGAGTACTCATAGAGTGGCGAGTAGTAGCCATAGTTTTCTAAATCACCACAAGCATTATTATTGAATTTATGGAGACTGACCTCAAAGTCATATAAATGAAAATCAGTCTGATAATATATATAAACTAGTGATGTGCTTCAGCACATATGGCAAGTGAGCTGTTCTGACTGAAATTTAAATTTGAATGCTAGCTGCTAATAATTTTTGTTAAATATTTAGTTTAGTTTATTTTTGTTAAATATTTAGTTTAGTTTATTGCTATTCTTTTATACATACTTGTTCACTGGATATACCAGCTCAAGACTTGCGTTGTATTCTCTTTCAGACTTGAATATTGGACAAATGATTTTCAAGGCGTAAATAATCAAATTTCAAAGGTTGATGGGTAAGAATCGATAAATTAACGGTGTTAGTTTTAGCTAGACACCTTTCCAAAGTACACTCCATCAAAATACTCTATTGTACAATGGATCTAGCAATACATTGTATTCTCTTTGTGACTTGACTATTGAACTTTGGTTTTTTAAGTAAGAACTAATTTGTTACGTAAGGCATATAGCTATGATGAACAGCATATTAAAGAAGTTAACTTACCACCGTCACTAAAAAAATTCCTGAACTAGGCTAACTTTGGAAAACCTAACTGGAATGTCACTCCCCATACTGTGTCTGTAGCTCTTTGCCATTTTCTTTTCTTTTCCCAGCATTATTTCAAATCTTTTGTCCCAAATTTCTTGCGCCTGTGCTAATGTTTACATTTGAAGTAGCCGCCGGGAGTGGACCTCTTTAAACTTTGCCATATATTTTTATAATATATACTAAAATCTCAATTGAGACTCGTTAGTGAGAGTCTCGCTTCGCTCGCCCAATAATGCCATTGGTTAGTGTTCTGTGAAGTTGAAGTTCCTCTCCCACCCCGTAATTTTAAGGCACACCATAAAGTGGTGATTTCTCACGTGAACTACATTAATCCACAAAATTTATTATCCCATGGAGCTCGCCGCCCACAAATCATAACATCTTACGCCACTGATAATGTACATATGCATATTCTTATTTGTCAGCTTATCATAATGATTCATAAATCATGTGGAATTAACTAATTCATGAAGTGCTATTACTGAATAAAGTTATGCCCATGTAGTTATCATTCAGTCTTAGGTTTTTTCCTGTGGTGGAAGCCATATTATAATGCCCAAAACTATATTATGTAATTAGGGAAATGTCAAATTGTTTATCATGTGCAGCTATAATAAATTAAACTTTGAATGAGCACTGACACAAACTATTGTGACTCCAGTAGAAAAGTTTTTTATGACCATTTTTTAAACATGTACTTTAATGGTAATGCTTACATACATACAGTCGGTAAAGGGTTTTTGAGAGTATTTGTATTGTATTTTGTTATTCGCAAATCTAAAACTCATTGGTGTATATGTGACCGTCTACAGGAAAACCGGGCACAATGCGTAGGCCTTCGAAAACAATATTTTTGCACTTACAGAGTTGTTGGCGTCCAGATATTGAGCTCTCCAAGTTTTATTATCGTAGCTTAAGCTGTTCCCACTATAATAGACCTAACCGTTCCCTTCCGTCGGCTTGAAACAAAACATTTTTATGAAATCCATCGATCTTTTCTCGATATTTACGCACGCCGCGTTGTGCCCGGTTTTCCTGTAGACGGTCACATATATAATATAGTGGGGTAATTTTATCATTGATTAAGTTTCTATGATATTTTAATAATATGAATTGGTTGCCTGAAATTATCCACTAGCGAAAGAGTTACAGTTAAACAAAATTTGAACAACCATTTTTTAACCATTAACTGTAGCACACCACAGTGACAATACTTCCTGTAAACTTGGATGTTTCAAGCTAAGCCTTCTATTACACTAACTTATGAGTAAGTACTTTGGTTTCACGTAGCCATATTCTTACACCAACAGCTACACAGGGAGGGGGTAAGCTGGCATCAGTACATAGTACCAATACAAATTCAATACAGTAAGTCAAATCTGCTCCGCAGATAAAGCCTAAGTAATTTAAAAACACATCACTCTGAAGTTTGGCTAAAGTTGCATTGCTGCTGCATCTACATACAACTATGGCTTCATTTTTGAAAGAATTGATCATTTAATAGCTCCTAAACTTTTACTCTTACTTAGCTACATCAACAATTTCAATAACTAACTGTCTATTCTTACGTATTTACGTGGTCTTCAATATTTGCAGTTAGAAGACTAACTGTACAAAAACTATTGAAGACAGTTCAGGAAAATTGCCAATTTCATGGAAAGACCCAAGGTAAGCAGCCAGACAGCTGTTTTTTACACAGTTGATTGTATTCGAAGAACCCACAATTAGTTCTAGCTGTAATCAGGGATTCATGAATTATGCTCTTCTTCTTTTTTGCATTTATGCAGTTTCAGAAATGCTTGACATTGCAGCAATGATGCCACCAAAAATATAACATTATGCTCCTAATTATGCATTGTAACTATGGTGATGACCACGAGTAATCAAACTGTGATGCAGTGCATTACATAACAACAAGCTTTTCTTATTGGACATCATGACTGTCTTGAAATACTCAAGCTCCATCTGACAAAAAATCCATGCTTATAATTGACATTAACTACTACTTCCGATTTTCTTTTGGATTATATTCAAGCCAGCAACACATCTGCCTTGGCATGAATAATAATTACAATGCCATTAAAAAAATACAATCTGTTCTTAGTTGGAGTGATTACAAAGCGTATTAAGCTTGATGAGTAGATTAAGGAAATCTCAGATGATGTTTTGGCAGTAAAATAGGAAACTAATTATGCTCAGTCTGAAAAATCAGAAACAAATCACTACACAACTGATGTTCACGAACACACTAATTCAAATAAAAATCTATCTGAAGGACAGCGAGATGGTAAGATATTGCCAGTTATTTAAAAACAGAAGAAAATAGACAAGGAAGAACACAGGCAGTGAATATTTTATATCTTTAAAGGAAAGGTTAATCAAATTGAAGTATGTAATCTGCATTGTTCAGTTATTATGCTAGCATTATGCTTCTATGCTAAGATCAATCATTGTGCTCAAAATGATGCTGGCATATATAGTATAATCCTAACTATTCAAATCCCTATCCTAACTTTTCACCACCATCTTTGCTGCAATTTCCACTGCAAATTTTACGAGTGCTTTGTACACCACAAAGTCCCATGAGACTGCAAATAGGCGCTGGTAGAGAGGATGTGGTCAGCTAAGTATATTAACAAGCACAACTGGAACCACAACTTCCCCTTGAGATCTGGAGAGTTTTTAACTGGTACTATGTACTAATGCCACCAGAACTCTCCCCCTTATTAGCGGTAGACAAAGACATGAGCTGTGCAATACATTAAGGAAATTATGAGCTGTCATCATTTGCCATAATATTTTTATAGGAGTGACCTTAGTTACATCTCAATATTCCTTAACTTTTTGTTTTGCTGTAAAAATGTACAATATTGTTTGTGATAGAATCACCACACTTCAACACAGTGACTTGTATTCCCATGCACTAGCTAATTAACACTATTTACTGTACTATATTTAGACATTCTATTTTTAGTTTTATGTCATGTCATCCTTTGAGCATGTGCAGTCAGGCTGTTATATTTGCTTGGCTGTGCCATGTGCTGTTCAGCGTTGAGTCACATGCATTCAGTTGAAGTTTTATTCTATTAATTAAACCAGACTTGAAACATCTGTGTGAGGGATTATTGGGAAGCTTTGAAAAGCTTGTGGATAGAGCTAGCATTCAACACTCTGGTGGCAGACTACTTCCCTGGTTGTTTTCCTGACCCCTTCTACCACAATTGGTGACAGCTCCTCATAGCTTCCACCACATTGTTGTAATAACCTAAATTAGAATTGGACTATTCTGTATACAAATGACTTAATCTTACCTGTCTATATAATGTATATAAATGTTTATAGCTCACCAAATTCAAAGATCCAGTATAGTAGTTGCAGTACCGTTCATAAGCTATTCCTAGAGTAACTGTAAGATAACTGAATGAGGTCCCACTCAACACGCGATTAGAATACAAAGATGTATTGTTCATTCGACAGCACAGAAGAGAGTCAGCCAGGCTACTGTTATATCGCGCGATTCTTCAAGCGGAAGTGAGCGCTAAACATGGCAGACTACTACCACCACACCCTTCGCAGGAAGGGTTGTTTCGTGCGCATTTTGGACCTATGTGACCACACCCTTTCTTCCTCGGTATGCGCAACCAGTACAGTCTAATCGCCAACGTGTACTAGCTTCCGGTAATTCCTATTGTTGCGCGCTCATTACCCGCCATCCCGTTGGAGCAGAAAGTATGGCTGACAGTGTATCTGAGGTCTCTTGAGTTTTAGGGCGGTGTCCGTATACTTTTGACTGTAACTTGTGTTGTTTCCTTGGATCTACTAGAGGTAAGTACACGTTTTCCTTACTATTATAAGTAGAAAAACGTTCATGTTAGTATTATAGACCGCTTGGAGTATTTCAATTCAGGCTTACATTGTTAGTTGCCATATACTTTAACTCAAGCTGTGATGTCCTAACTTAAGGGACACAATATTTTTTGTAAGCATTTAATTGCACAATGTTTAGGCTACCACCTAATATATATTTTATTTAAAAAACTTCACTTTCCAGTAAATGGCCTACTTTTACAAATTCAGTCTAAAAACCACAACATCTAATACAATTATAACTAATACACACATATGTTCAATTGCAAGTTTCATCATCACTGTCTTCACCAAAAATTGATGTCATGATATTGTCTATTTCTTCAGTGACCTCAATCTCACTTTCACTGTCATCAGTGGACTCATCAGGTAGTGTCTCCATCAAAGTCTTCCATCTCAGTCCCTTCACTCTCCGTTTGCTCTCTGGTGGATGTCACATTGTTGCAGCCAATGCATCTGCAGCCTGGACCACAGCAATTGTTGTGCTTGCGGCAACTGCACCGTCTTGTGTGGCAGCCAGTTCTACACCTGCATCAATTCAGAACGGCATCAACTTTTTGCTTTGCTCGGGCAATATTCTCAGGAGTGTCCCACAAAACTTCCAACTGATCTTCCTTCTTGAGCCAGCCATATTCTGTAAGTTCTGTAGTAATAGTCAAAAGAAAATATTAACATTAAAAGAGATACTTCATGAGTACCTGCTTCATGGGTATGAATATTATGAAATTATAGAGCAAGAGTTATTATTGGTAGGTTTTTGGGTATTGTATTCGTATGTAATATCACAATTCATATTCATTTGAGATTGGGTAACATTCCCGTGGAGTGATCCTGGTTATTTGTCTTCGTTTAGAACGATGAACTGGTATAGGGGAAGCTTGGTCTGGCTGGGGACTGATAGTCACCGTTTCTTGTGGCCCAAGTAAACATGTCTCTGGCATTGGCTGCATGACTTGAATTGATGTACCGTGCCAGCTTCGGGTGGCGTCTAAACTGGATACTACAGCATGTGGTTGTAGTATATCAATATTGTCCACCGATACTATCGTAAGTGCATTTGGTATTAATGATGGCTTTATTCCCTTAACAAGTCTAGTTTGAACTACATGTGTTGCTAGCCTGTTGCTAGTATCCAGTGATGCAACAGCACCAATTCTATTCATTATTTGTACTAATACTTGGTCTCCTCCATGACATAGAATTGTTTCAGTTAGTAGTACGTGAAGGAGTGCACTGCAGGCATGATTGGCATTAAATAAGAGAACACACAAAATATAGAAATGTAAAAACCAAAATTTAATTTAATGGAATCAATTTGAGTTGCAATGAGGGCACCAGCTGCGTCCAATGTGGGATTAGAACTCTGCTCACCTAACTTTGCTTGAGCTAAGACTTCCCCACTGATCACATTTAAGTAGGAATTTAAGACTTCTGGCGATGAGCAATGCCTAAAATAGTTTTTCTCTACTTGCTTAGGTTAGCAATTGCAAGATTGACATGGTTGTGGGGCCTTTACTCTGGTGCGAACAAGACAGTAGTGATCCTGGCAGAGAGGTGTGCTTCCGTCACTGTCTACTGACATTCTCGTGTTTGTGACTACCTTCTCTCCGATTATTTCCTCATTTCCTGTCTGCCAGCAATGTTGCTGTGTCTATAGACACCCTTGGTGCAGGTGAGTATACCACATAGGACTTTAGTGGTGGGTGGCTTTTCCTCCCAACGTGGGTGGAAATTAGGATTGTTTTTATTCCTTGAAGCTTGTTTGTAACAAGCATGACATATGCATGCCTCATTAGGAGTGGTTTTGGTTGCTCTAATAAGTGCTGCAACATTGCAATCAGATTTGAAAGCAAGATGTACATAATTTGTACTTTTTTTTCTGCACAAGTGGCACGGACCACATTTACCATCGTGTACGCTAATTTGTGCCATATTGCCATACACATACCATACCACAATATAGATACGAGATCAGGTGGAGAGACGACTTGGGGGAGGAGAAAGGTGCACACTTGGAACAGACACTGCAACTTCACGAGAGGAAAAAGGCTGCTGGAAGAGATGGAAGAAGAAATCAACTCAAGCCTATGTTTTACTACATGCCTGTTATTTTTCAAAATTTGAAATTGTGTCATTAGGTGTCATCATAGCTATTATGTTGTTTATTGTTTCAGCTATTATCTCATTATTGTTTACATATTTTTGAATGAAATGTTAGCATAATTTTGGAAAAGTGGAACATGGGACACTAAAGTAAATATTACCACGGTAAACTACAGGTATTAATCTACTGATCTTACCAGTGATGTGGCCAAAAAAGATATTTCCAGGAAATGGCCCACAAAAGAACAACAGTGGATTGCCTGTACACTTAAGGATATAACTTCCGTTTGGTTGAAGCTATCAAAACCAGATTTTCACCACGACGTGTGCCTTCCAATGAATATCATTTGTTGGGATTCCTAGTAATCTATGGGTATCTAAAAGGGGTGCTAAATGCAGAAACTAAAAAACAGACTTATTCATAGTATACGGAAAACAGTAAATTATTTCAGTCGCGGTTGCAAATGGTTTTGCACAGCTTGCATTGGACTTCGGGTACGTTGGCGATTAGACTGTAGTTACTGGTCTATCACCGGATAGTTGGAATCTCTCACACTCACTCTCATGTTTCAAGAAGTAACTAATTAGCTGAAGTCTTGTACAACATCCTATGTCTATAATTAGCTACAGTACTCCCGTTTCTTTATGCAATACTCTGTTCAGAATTTAAGTGCATGAATGATCATTCTGTTTAATAAATACTTTTCTCCAAGTCTTTCATGCAGAATCTGTCACATAGAATAGCTACTCTGCTTGATGATCTTTCGAAATATCTTATAACTGCTTGATGGTCTTTTAACCACATTTTAATTGTTTCTTTGTCAGTTCTTGTTATTAACTATATTATGCAGTATCCAAATAAAATATAATTTTATTACTATTTGTGGGCTTGCTCAGGAGAGTTGTCACTCTGCTTGGCTTGCTCGCACCTGATGACAGCAAAATAGTTGCTGCCACCAGAATCAAGGTCCTCTCTAGCTACCCACGGCGAACCACTGACCAATCCTCAGGTTAGGTCTTAAGGTAAATTAAATTACACACACAACGAATTGAGTGACATGAACCAAGACTGCTATGACAAGTGGAGCCTGGGTTTTTTTTATAGAACTCCAAACTCCACCCACGAAAAGATGCAAAGTTTCTGCTCTGTTACAGACATGCACACATGCACACAACACTCCTACATCTATTAACACAACTGACACAAATAAATCATGACCACATACGACTACACAATCAACTGCTGGTCCCATGCTACAACATAGACAATTAATGTTCGCACGCACACACACACACACACACACACACACACACACACACACATGTTCCTTCTTCTTCTAATTTCTTCATGTGGGTGTGCCCACACTATTTTTGCATTATGTTAGTGAGTGTTGGGATGAGGTTGAGGAGAGGGTGGGTGGCTCAGTTTTAATTATCATTATATGAATTTAGTTCAAACTTTTATTCATTAAAAACCATCTTTTCTTCAAGGTCTCGTCTTGTGCTACTATTTTTCTTAATAATTCCAAAATGTTTTTTGTTTTAACTTATAATACTTGTTTCTTTTTTAATAAACTTTTAAACTTGGATTATACCCAATGTTTCAACTCCATGCTGAAGTTCTTTTCATTAGTAGGACACCTAGCTGTTGGTATTTTTTTAATGTGTGAACTGTTCAAAACAATAGAATTATTACAATAGAATGCTACACCCATGCAGACCCTTCAAGGGTGTAGTACTGCGCTCTATTACAGTGTACCATTGTGCCATGTGAATATAAAGACTAAATTTGGGTAAATATTACATACGTTACTATAATGATATGACTCAGATGTTCAAATATAAGTTTAATTAGTTCGGAATCTGATGATTGTTCTATCTTTCAACAACACCTCATTTCTTGAAGAGCCACGGATACTGCCACATTCAGTCAGCTTTATCTGAGAACATAAAACATTTTGATGTATTAACTTACGATATTAAAATTAAAAAATTATTTGTAATGCATACTAAATTAGATAGTTATACTAGCTGAACCTTTACCAAATAGTTTGTTTGTAAGCCCTATATAAAAATCAGCTCATTAGAGGTATACTCTCTCTTTCACAGGCTTATTGTTTTTTAGGCTTGTTGTTTTTTAATACCGAACATACTAGCGTTGTAGCTACCACTACTTCGCTCCGACAGCAACTGACCGACCTTGTGGAGCAAGAGATCCCTGGTTTCTATCCCCAGTGACAGCCAAACATTTTAAGCTAGTTCTATAGAAAGATTTTGTTACTTCCCTCTGACTAACCTGAAGAAACAATGAAAAACGGAAGTGTGGGCAAAATATTCAACAAAGGCCAATCAGCGTAATTGAACTATCTTCCTGGAATGATAGAGCGTAATAAAGCTGCGGCTCTTGAAGTCTGACCGTGGCTGTAGTGACTGCTGGGGCAGGAGCACCACTTTACGAGGATGTGGATAATAGTTCAAACTCCATTCCAATGATACATAATGAAGCCTACGAGAGAACTACAGTTGGGACATCACGTGGTGGAAGGATTGTAGTTAACAGTGAGCAGCCTAAGGAGCTTCCTGACTCTAATAAGAAGACTCTATGGATTACAGCTGTATTGTGTGTGTTTCTAGTACTACTGGTTATTGGTTCATTAGCCATGACTTCATGGGCTGTACAAACTGCTATAAGGAGTCAGACAGAGAATTCAGGTACTATTTATGGGTACTTAAACAATAATGAAGTAAACTATGGCTACCTACAGTTAGAAGAATTAATAGGTAGCTGGTGCATTCTGACCATTACAAAGACTAGCTAAATGTTGCTTTTTTATTTAAAGCGTGTTTTATTTTTTGCCTTTTTTCAATCAGTATGGATTAGACATCACTAATTTTAAGATAATAGCTAATCATATGATATGAGATAAACCATAATGGCAAGAAACATAGTAAGAATCAGTAGATTGTCAAACTAATCAGCCACACAGATAGAGTGATAATTCCATGAAACTCCATGAAGTTAGTTGTGGTTAGACCAGAGTTTAATTTGTTGATGTATTTCAGATAAAGTTATCACAATAGCTATGACCAGAAATTCATATTATTAGTTTTTGTTTTGCTTTTTTTATCATAACACTGGTTGTTATCACAGCCTGTATTACAGTAAAGTATTATGACGAACATGTTCTATATAGTCTCAAATCTTTCCATCACTGGCTAACTTCAATAAAACTTGAGAATAAATGTGATGTTTATAAAATGTCTCTTGTTTTGTGTGCAGAAACTCAGCGTTTAGTTAAGGTAAGTGTATCTGTTAAAAAAAATATGTCAGTAATTTTATTAATAGCATGTGCACGTTACTTTAATGTTGATGATATAAGTGGTAATAGTCAATGTCACATAAAAGCAACCAAAATGTGTCCAATAAATGCAATCCAGTCATGCATGAGGCACCATAAGTGGTGTGTGTTACTGTGTCCAAGTTCAGTTGGCCAAAAAAAACTTGAATAACTTTTGAACAGAAGCAGCTATGCATCTGTGGTTTGCACTAGCTCACCTCGAAGTGGTTAATAATATTTCCTCAGTATACTCCAAAACCGGAAAGAAAGTGCTATTCCAAACTCAATAAAAAAGTTTATGGGAATGCAATAACGCAGGTTTTCCGCTCAAAATGCGCCCGATGTAGTACGGCTCAATTGATCACGGGGACTGTCTTCATTAAGAATTTTGTAAACAATGAGCGGCTTCTTCTCAGATTGCTGCATTTCTAGCTTTGTATCGTGATTAGTTTAGGTTGCGAGTGTAGAAACAGGATAGACGGAGTGTCCTGTTGTCGTAGACGGTACAGGACCACCTGGTAGGATGTTGGTAAGGTCATTTGTCTACCTGTTCAATAACAAATGCCTATAGCTAATATATTTCAGAGTGATATAGCTATCATTTAGCTAGCAACTTATAATACAGCCTTTTTGCCGTTAAATTTAAATTGTGTGCTTGTCAAAGCAGCTGTGTTTATGCCAATTCCTTTTTCTTCACTACTTGATGTCATTTATTGTAAGGATTAGGACCAACTGAGGCCGCACTCCACCTTCAACTCGGATCACAACTATATTTTGTGTATGTGTGCTACGTAAATTCTATCATCTCATCAATTTCAAATAAATGAAACAATTGATAATTTTATTTAACAAGAAAGTCTATAACTTTAGCTACAAGTTAACAGTGCTGTACTGCTGAATCCTGTGAATATCAGAATACTTCTTGGGACATAATATTAAGAATCGACTGTTTTTAATCTAGTCTCTTTAGAAGAATGCCTCACTAGTTTGCGTTTTCCATCTGCTGTACATTACCTGCGTGTAAAAAACATAACTATAGCTAAAAACGGACGAGATGCAACTCCCGAAAAACTTCATAAACTTTACTTAATCTGAACACAAGGCAAAATAGATGCCATACATTTAAAAATTGTGTCTACTAATGCTTGTGCTCAGTGTTCTCCAAGCAAGCCTTTCTCCCATTATAATTCTTCTACGTCCTCAGCTGAACACCAAGGTTCACAGGCAAGATCAGGGGTCACAATATTTGGTATATACTCGTTAGCTAGTTACTTCAGTTTCATCACTGTAGTACAATTTTAGCACCTTCTGTTTAAAAAAAGTTAGAGTGCAGTACAATGGAAATTTGCGGGGTTTAAAAACCCTCAGGCTCCTAGTAGCATCCTCGCTATGCTCTGACGCTATAGCCCGGAGCATTTAAGTTTCTAAATCCTGCAGATTTCAAGGTACCACATTCTACTACTATATAAATACTAGTTTTTAATGACCATCAGGCTTCATGCAGTCTAGTGTTTCATGACATGAATAAATATAATTTATTTATTGATAATTTGTGTATTCATAATTTTTTTTGTTCATTGATTATATATTAAATTTTCTCAGTTTTACTAGTCAATAATATGTATACATATGCTTACTTGAAACTTAACTCGACATTTTAACTTCTTGCCAAAGTCCTCTTCTTAGGTCAAACAGAGCTTGGAGGCAAGGAGTCGAAATGTAAGGTAAAGTTTTAATTGGACATATTATGGCTGTTTGAGAAAATTTACTAAATTATAATGTTTCAGCGAGAATGACTGGATTACTAATATATCGTCAATAAGGTAAAACTAGAAAAGCATTATTGGTGACAAAACTCAACTAAAATTACACAATATATATTTACTGGAACTGCTCAGTTCACTGTGTTGTGTCTTGTGTCACAATATGGTAAAGTATTGTTTATGGAAGGATTACATATGATGTGTCAGATTACACTAATGACCCAGTTTCTTAGAATTAACAGTAAGGTAAATGTTCCAGTCTTACTTAGGTTATATGCCATTCTAATGTCTCTCATAATAATAACCACAATTATCTCATTAGTATCTTTTCTTTTAGTATATTACAGGCAACTTAGTTTTTAAACATGCATAATAAAACTAATCATTCAGAATTTCAAAGAAGTATGTAAGTATCATATAATGTGATTTCATGTAGTTAGATTAGAGTCTATGTTTGTCCATACCTAACATTATAGACTCTGGTGACTACTGACTTCATATTTCGTAACATTTCTGGCAAAGAAAGCAGTATAAAAAGTTTTAATTTCTTCTTAGACTTGAAATTCAAAGGTCTTTTAAACTATACTTATAGCCAGGAAGTGGGGTGACCAGTAGTAAATAAGTTAGCGAAACCCCACATTTAGATACCTTGTGGAATATGTGTGTGACTTTATTAACCCTCAGCACGCATGCGAAAGAGGGTTATAGTAGTCGTTCTGTCTGTCTGTCTGTCACGGTTTGATTTTGGAGATTACTGACAATTAACAATTTGAACTTACTCAGAACAACGATTGAAGACTTCTATCGTGCTACTATTTTTTTTAATTGCGGGCTTCTCGTTAAAAAATGCTAAGCTTTCAGCTCCTAGGTACCAGTTTTTATGGCTAAGAATCACATATAATCACGTGAGCAAATAATTTTTTGCAGCCAGCGATGCAGTTCGCTTTATGCTCAGGGAAGTTAACGGAGTAGGAGGAAGTGAAGTTTTGCATTGAAAATGTATATCGGTTCGTTGAGTATTTCTGGCTGTTTAGCTTCTTCTCTTATGAAGAAAGAGTTTCCATGTACCATTTTCTTTGGTCGAGCTATTTTGAGATAGCTTGTTCTTTGGAAGGAGATTATATTGTAATAGCTAGGTAGTGTTTAATAGCGCAGAGGGTTCACACCTTTGGTACTTCATTTTAATTATAAATTTAAAGGGATCTTTTAGTTAAATTTTAACCAATAAAACGCATATGTCACTGCTATGTTTTTGTTAGTGAAGTGGTTGGCTAACTTCTTTCTCCAAACAAATTTTTACATTACAGGTATGTTCAATGAATCAAAAAATATATATACTAGGGATGCTTTTTTTAGTTAGTATTATTTTGTTTGCTTCATTAGCTGCTATTAGTAGGATTTCTTCCCTGTCTTCCTTTCAGTCATCAACATTTGTTGAGTCATCTTCTTCTACAATACCTGCCACAACTGAAGATCAGACCACACCTACTATGTCTCATAATCAGGACATGCCCACTACCCCTGCAATGACTGCCACACCCCCTCCTCCCATGATGGAGGATGTGTCTATAACTCTGTCTAATGTCAGTCTCTTCATGGACTGTTCCACTTCTATAGAGAGAACATGTACTATACAGACCAGTGAGGCTCAGTGTACCACTGGATTTGGAGTCACTTACCAGAGACCTGGGGTACAATATAATATTAAATACTGCACTAATCAATTAATGAGGTTAACAAGTTCTTGTTACAGTATATAAAGTAATATAGAATATACTTTTGGCATTTAATTGTTTCCTCAGTTTATGTTGTTGGTAATTTAGGTCACAAGTGTAAATCTCTAGTATTAGAATCCTCCTCAGTTTATGTTGTTGGTAATTTAGGTCACAAGTGTAAATCTCTAGTATTAGAATCCTGCAGAATATGTGACCGTCTACGGGAAAATCGGGCACAACGTGGCATGCGTAGACGTCGCAAAAAGATCGATTTAGTTCTTAAAATTGTATTAAATAAGCCTAACGAAGGGAACGGTTAGGTGATATATAGCGGGAATGGCTAAAGCTATGGCGATAAAACTTGGAGAGCTTAATATCTGCTTGCCGAGGAGTGCGTAAGTGCAAAAAAAAAATGTTTTGTCGGGGCGCGTTGTGCCCGATTTTTCTGTAAATGGTCACATATTATCCAAATGCTTCTTTTCATTCTTTTCATATTAGGACATTAATTCTAAATTTTATCTTATAATGAATAATAGTACGACTCATAAGTTGCCCATTAAAAAATGTATGAGAAAGGGGGGGGAAGCGAAATAGCACGTAACCACACCCCCAGGTTGTAGGGGCTACCCACACCCCCAGCTGATATTTTAGCAGCTGCTCTAACCCAGTTGAGTACACTATACCAGAAGAAGGTAGCTGTAAAAACCAAGAAAATTAACTAGTTTGGCCAGTTGCTATAATTACATGGGTAATGAGCTTGTGCAGTACAGGTGAAATAGCAACCATGAAATATCTTGATTTTTTTCACTGGTCATATACCTAAAGATATCATTGTGAAGATATCTAGGGTGGAACAAATATTACTTATTACATGAGTCAGAGTGTGATTTGGCTAAATATTTCAAGAGCAGGCTAATTTATTCTCAGAAGCCCCAGGAGAGTGAAATATCTAGCCATATCACTCTGACCTAGTCTAATAAGTGGTTTGTTCCACTCTAGATTGCTTCACTGCTTTTGGTAGCTAGAAAACTGGTAACTCACAGCTATGAAATTGGTTGTAGGGGCTACCCACACCCCCAGCTGATATTTTAGCAGCTCTAAACCAGATGAGTATGCTAACCAAGAGGAAGGAAGTTGTAAAAACCAGGAAAAGTGACATGTTTGGCCAGTGGCTATAACTACTAGGGTAATAAGCTTGTGCAATACAGAGTGAAATATTATGAGTTATTTCAGGGTTATGTACCTGAAGCAAACTACACTACTGGCTGCAGAAATTATTTGCTCACATGATTATGATGTGGCGCTAGGAGGCGTTGTCCATAAAAGCTGGTACCTACGTGGAGTTGAAAGCTTCGCATTTTCTCAACGATTAGCCCGAAATTAAAAAAAGCAGCACAATAAAGGGTTTTAAAATCTTTATCCTGAGTAAGTTCATACCTAAATCAACTGTTAATTGTCTGTAATCTCCATATCAGAGCCTAACAGACAGACAGACAAACAGACAGGAAGACTACTATAACCCTCTCGCGCATGTGCGCTGAGGGTTAATAATGGAGCAAGCTGTAGTAAGCAATTCGCCAGAAGTCTTGCACATAAACAAATAAAACAAATAGTGTCATTAATATATAGTTAGCCCATGCCAGTCTTGCATTAATTTGTATATAGAGTGATAACAGCCTGAGAAAACAAGCTTAGTTTCATGTTGTGTTGCTAATGAGGCAAGAGGTTAATAGTTGTTCAGATTTACTACCACTTAATAATTTCTTGACCCTTTCTTGTTCATTGCAGACAAAAGGTCAGTACCATTATAATTAAATGCATGGGTGTGCTCTAAATAGCGAGGTCAAGCCAAAGTACAGGATACATTGTCCTTATTTTTCATTTCAGCTTAGTATAACACACGATGACTTAATACTTATTTTACGGTCAAATAGAACTAACATAAAATAATATTTTCTGGGCACATGTGCTACTTTAGTCTGTATAGTAAGTCCCTATGTCATGTTCGCTCTGCAATACTACCCAGGTGTGAATCTGGTTCAGTGCGTAGTGATCTGCACATCTTCTAGACTTGATATATGATTAACAACCACAAGTATTGTCATAGTTAACTTGTTAGTGCAAACAAATTTGAATAAAATGATAGAAATCAAATGTGCTAATATTATTAGTGTTTTGTCTTTGTATGGTAACATGTTATATAGGAGTTCATCATGGACATATCCTGTGTGAGGAAGACTCCAGCTAGTTCAGATAACAATCCCCTATCCTGGGTTCTCTCTATAGACAGTACTAACAATGAAGTAGCATGTCTGTGTTATGTGGTGACATCTGTTGATGGAGTAAGTACAGCACCACGTCGACCAGAGACATGTGGACTCAGAGTGACTCGATGCAGTACATTCTCTAGTATCACATCCACAGCCACCATTACCAGTTCACCATAAAGTGTTGAACAATGTCAGGGTAAATGTGATGGCATGTGTGTGTGTGTGTGTGTGTGTGTGTGTGTGTGTGTGTGTGTGATCAGATATTTTTGGAAAATATAACTTTCAGAAATCAAGCTTATTTAAAATATGGCTAAGTGTTATTAAAAAATGCTACTGTTATCCATGGGTATACTAAACACACATTGAGTGTGAACATTATCATGACCGTTATTAGTTGTGACTTGCCACGCCTAATCAGACCCATTAATTCTGAATTTTGTATAATATTGATATATATCACCATATCTATTATGAAGGAATGTATGTGTGGTGTGTTAAAAGATGCACACACATGCCACACCCACTTTCCCCATTATACGAGATGTGTCTCAATTGTCCAATGTTGAATTGTGCCATTTTATAGAGGCAGCTTTACTGTGAGTCTGGCAGTATATCAGCCATATCCAGATAAAATAGATATATAGTAAGGTTAGAAGCTATTATAGTTCTAGCAAGTTATATAAAATCACATGCTGGGTAATTATTGTGTGATGATTATTATTCTGGAGACCAATATCCAAGAGTTGATTAGCACATTTGATATAGCTATTAGCTGTAGTGAGCCTGGTTACACTGTAGAGATACTCACTTCACTGATATTTAATTCTTGCATTCGATAAAACACACACCAAAGTGCACACATCCACAATCAATCTAACCATAATCACGTCATAACTGACACTTAAAGCATAATGATTATAATGTACTCTGATATTGTTACATTAGCATTCTAATGGAAACTCACATCTTTGTTTTAAAGGTAACTTTTCTTGAGCTCCTGGTTCTGAATGTTTATCTCTACCTGCAAGTATATTATGCTGGATCCCATTAGTTTGGGCACCTAAGTCCTTCACAATGGTGCAGTTTTTCCCACAATAGAGGCAGTATCACTAGGGTTGATTGGTGATCACTTCGGTAGTTTCTAGGCCTGCCAGATTATTCTAATAGACATGAGTTAGCACAGTGTAGTAATTCTAGAATAATAAGAATATTTACGAGAATAATAAGGGTACAAGTTGCTGATCACCTTGCTGGAGGTGTGGGATTCCTTACCAATCAACTTAGTTACAAATAAAGTCAGAAAGCATATGACAATTTTTTGATGAGGATTTAGATATAGCAGTTTCATTTTTTAAGTTTTCACGGGACTAGCTATAGTCTGATGAAAGTGGTTGAATTGCAGCCAATGTGTGTGCATGTTTGGGTGTGCATTTATATGAACAAAACGTGGCAATAATAATTATGTCAATTAATGATTGTAATAAACTTACACTACACACAATTACTCAATGCAGGAAACAGGTGTATTATATATGTTATAAACCAGTGAATAGCCCCTTCAATCATATAGTGACAACATGTGTTCTTAATTAACCCATCTGTTCCAAGGGAGAGACAGCAAATTAAAATTAACTGGGTGGGGAGCACTGAACTACTATACCAAGTCAGCAACTTTCTTTTCTTGTACAATATAGCATAAAGCAGCGAAGAACTGAGGGGGTTCAAGCCCTCCCTGCTCTCCTGTGTCTCTTCTTGTACATATCTGTTACATAATGTTTTTGTAGTTGTTTTTTTGTGGTCTTCATAAATATATGACTAGTCTGGTACACTGCCACAATAATTATATTGACATTATGAAACTTTATGTCATATCTTTCAGCCCTAGAATGAAGGAAGCATGTGTGGGATGTCCACTTGAGAATTGGAGGATATGCTATAACTTTCAGGGCCAAGACAGTTTGGAATAGTTAACTTTACTTGGCAAATAACACTTTAATGTGAGGATCCAGTATTCACCAGAGGTTTAGTCACAATTACTGTTCAGGAGTGGATTTAGCACTAACAATAGTGTCAAGTCAAAATATATTATTTAGGTCAGAACTTGTGCCATTAATTATAATAAGAATTAATTGTTGATAACAATTGACCAGTTGGATGTAGGAAGGAAGAGCATAGCATCCTGTTGTCCTGTGAACTTCTTGCTTGTATAAGTACACATTTGTGCATTAAGACTCCCTCTCTCCCTGGACCCTCCCACGCTGTTAGTCACATTATTTATCTATATGCATGTAATTGTAGCTATTGTTCCAATACCTGACCATCGTTTCTGTCCTAGTTGATTCTGTCAGATCACAACCAGATTATAAACCCCATTGAGCAGACTTGTGTATTCTCAGAAGTCTATTATAAGTATTTTAAAAAGTGAGCTAATTATAGCCTATTGTAATATAAAATCAAAACTAATCAAATTGTGACTGTAACAACAAAGAGATGAAGTCAGTGATCTATTAAAATATCCTAGTTCATACATGCAATTAACCATGTAATAGATATATAAATTAGCTATATTTGTATAAATACCTGTATATAATTTTTCATATTATCATATATTATTTCAATTAAAAATAATTATAATTATTATACCTAATTATAATGCCCATCAATTTAGAATAATTACTCAGCTATAATATAATATACCCAGTCACTTTCTAGTGGGTCCTAGTGCTGTTGTTTTTGTTGTTGTTGTTGTTTTTGTTTTTTTAGTTAATTTATAAATGGTCTGCCTCTCATTATGGTTCTTATTAACTAAACTACCAACCATTTTAGACTAACACTGAAGTAAATGAATGTTTGAACAAATAGAATTTTGTCACAAATCAAATCACAGCTGATAATTGGATTAGGTGAAGACCCAATACCTTCCAATTCTTGATTGCTGTCCTACAGCTCACATCAAGTGACACAAATCCCAAGTCAGTGACGTGGCTCTGCTTCAGTTCAACAACAGAAAAGAGCCAGACTATCATAAAACCCTACCATGAGTCCAATTGGCTAGTACAAGTGTTGACTTCAGTATCAATACTAAAGTTTGCTCCGAATAGTATATGCTTTAAACCTAAGTGTGCGTAACGCATTGGTTTCACTGCACGTGAGTTCCTTTATGGAGATAACCGGCAGAATCTGGACCGTGTAGAGCAATGGCTGAAGCGGGAGCGTTTCAGAGTGAGGACGTTGAAGAGGACCATTACTCTATTCCTATGCGCAAGAATTTAATTTACGAAAATAATATAGGGGAAGAAAAGGACTCGTTTCATTTACGTGAGAATGTGTCCTATGTAAAAACCATTACTACAACTCAGCAGCAGTCTCGTGCTATCGTAGTGGATGTTGATGGCCCGCAAACAGTGTCTGCATCTTCCACATCCCAGAAAAAGCCAATGGGGAAATCTTTAATTTGTGCTTGTGGGCTGTTGTTGGTGCTGCTGGTACCACTAGCAGCATTGGCCATGGCAACCTGGTCTACCATAATTTCAGAGAGATTTCAAAAGGAAACTACAGGTACTTAATATTAATGATAGTTTATTGCAGTTTGGACTAATTGTATTACCTTTTATGTAAGGTAAGAGTGACAGGGCTATGAATGATTTGACAGTGCTGCTATGAATGATTTGACATGATAATATATACTCATTTGAGATAAATAATTGTAACACTCTAATCATTAATTCACTTACCATCATCAGTTCACTTTAATTAAATATTTCAGCTAGGAAAAAAATTGTATCATGAAGCTATACACTGTTATAGTACTTAACATTTGAATGGTACGATAGGAGAAGCAGAATCCACTGAAGTATTTTATATCTGTATGTTAAACTCATCTCAGGAACACTTCAGCACTCCTTTATTCTTTATAAAAATGCACATCTTTCATATAATTATTTAGGTATGTTCTATCATTTTTTCAGGAACTCGATTTAGAATTGCTCATTTCCCAGCATATGCTTTCTTACTTCACTATTTTATGAAAGTTGAGATTGAAAGCAAATAAAACTGTTCAAAGACACCGAATTACATAACATTCAGTTTAGATTTACTCTCTTTCTGGCATAAACAGATTAGAAATTTCCACAGCCATAACCTCATGTGTAAGCTCATATCCACATATGTTTTAGTGACTGTGTTTTATAAGCAAGTGTACGAAAGGCTAGATGTCTCACTGTTACATAACTGTACCTGTACACAAATAAAGAAACCATTACCAAAAAAAACAACTTCCGACTCTTTAAGCTGGACACACTGTACTAAAATGTCCTTTCTTGCTATTTAGAGAAAATGTTTAAACAAGGTCGAGAGAAATTTGTGAGTAAAATAATTAATAATAAATCTGGCATCTTATCTGATATAATTTGTGCTGTTGGGTGTACAGTTAAGTTAATACAAAATGAAACTTAAAACCAAATCAGTTTTCCATTTGAATGTATAACAAAATTACTGTTGGGAACTCAGACAAAATTGAGATAATGTGTTTGGGAATCCATGCCATGAGATTGTATAAGATATTGAGTTGACATAAGATAATAATAAATAGCAATGGACAATGGTACAGTAGTAAATGCAATAACTCTGGATAGCAATACTAAATAGACCACATGTTGCAAATAATTTTTTTGTTACAAATAACTTTTTTGTGTACGAATTGGGAAAAAAGTCTTGGGTTTAGAGACATCACTTACACTTCTCTGTGTGCAAGCAACTTCTGTTAAAGTGATTAATGCCTTCGGCTATGACTGAACATTGTTATCATTCTTGTTTTACTTACCTTGTGTGTGTGTGTGTGTGTGTGTGTGTGTGTATGTGTGTGTGTGTGTGTGTGTGTGTGTGTGTGTGTGTGTGTGTGTGTGTGTACAGAATCTCAACGTATTACAATGGTAAGCTATGGAAAGTGGCTTTAGAAAAAATGTATGATAATTACTCATATATTTTTTTAATGGATATGGCAAGCATGAGTAGAATCCACTGCCAAAATTATATGTCTAACTTCACCTTGGGTATTTGAAATATGATACTAATTGAGTGTTCAAATAGTATTAAACAAAATATAATACTTAGGCCTAACCTAGATGTACAGTATAATGGAGTGGATGATTTTGATCGTTCCTCACTACCTCCAACTTTTATATGCAAAAAAATCAAATCACTTACTTCTAGTAGTGGTTGCTAGTTGGTTGCTAGTCATGTGACTACTGGCTGCTAGTCATGTGACTACTGTCTGTTAAGTGATGTGACTACTGTCTGCTGGTCTGTGACTACTGTCTTCCGGTCATGTGACCACTGTTTATACCTGTACAATGTGACTCTTGATTTTTTTTAATGCCAAAATTTGCACTCACAACTGGGTTTTAATTTCGTGTGGCACTCTCAAAACAAAACGTTTGCAAGTTCAATCAACTGTGACACATGTCTGCTGGAATGAGTTGTACCAGGCAATACTCTCATTGTTCTCATGACAAGCACTTTATCTTCAATCAATGCTATTATAAATGATTCAGCCTGTGCTGTTCATGTTTGTGAAAACAAGAGAGATTTACAAAAGTCCATTCAATATGTGATGAAAATTTTCCTACTTTCCACGAATTCATTAAAATTTCTTAACGTGCTATGGAGCCTTTATATTAACATCATGAAGTAGTGAGTCACTTAAGCTATAGTGCAAGGGACAGAAGCTACTTTATTACAAGGACTGAATTGTATGTACATGCAAGTGAGTTTCTCTCGTGTTTATTTATCCATATTCAATATTTCTGATTAAACTTACCTCTCTTTGTTGGTCTACATCTTACTTTCAACTTCTGTTATCTTTGTTTGATGTTTGTGTTTCTCTTGCTTGTTTGCCCACACTCTCTTATTATTGATTATCTAAACATCACACATTTTTGTTTTCCATTCAATTCAAGTCTTCTTCTATCATGCAGTGCATTACCACATTCATCACAACCCTATCTCTAAGAATTATATACACCAGTAGCTAGTTATCATAGCAATTCAGCTGTAGCGCTTTCAACCTCTGTTAAAGTTTGCATTCTTGACACCCTACAGTTAACCCTCCAGGCAATGGGCAGTCCAGCAACTCTGTTGGCAGCCTGTTCCTAATTGTTCTTCAGTTAACCTTTTCTACCAATTATTGTCCTTCACTCTAGTGGCAAGTGCATTCTTTGACAAAGTAGAGAAACAATCACTTGAGTTTCTGCCCAGCAATGTTTTCTATACATTATGCCAGTGGATGATATAGAAATAAACCACACCCACATATAATGTAACACTATTATACATTGTTATTGTTCCCTACTGTTAGTAGAATATGATATGACACTTTGTACAGTTGGTAAAGGGTCAGACTTTTGAGAATACAAAATTTCTTCTCAATTAGTATTGCACGCCACAATGTTATATGCACAACTAATAACATTTAACCAACATCAACTTATCCAGTTACTTCCTTATGGCACCATATTGATCATTTCCCAAAAGGTATCTTAATGATAGAAATTGCAAATGGATAAAAAAAAAGAATTTCTTACCAATACTTATTATTAGTCATAATAAGGGACAGGATTAGGCCCTGCCAGATTATGCTAGCTTTTTGTGTAATAATAGGCACTAATCAGTGCAGTGGAATAATTCTAGGATAATATTGGCATTTAATAGAATAGTAACGACAATCCCTTAGCTGGAGGTGTGACATCCCACGCTAATCAACTTACCAAACTACCCCAAGGCAAGTGAGAAGCAAGCACATGACTATTAGTGAGGAATTAGAGGCAGCAGTTTCAGTTTAAAGTTTACACAGTACTTTAGTCTGTCACTTCACAATTTCTTTCTTAACATTCTTTTACTCATTAGATGTATAAATACAGAACTGGAGTGTTTGTTTCCCTGCTGGTTGTCGTAGCTCAGTGGAAGAGCGCTTGTGCATTGAGTAAGCGGTCCTGAGTTCGATTCCCGGTGGCGACCAAATATTTTTAATTGTTAAAAAAAAGTTTGTGAAAGAGAGAGAATACATTTACTTTAGACTAGTCTGAGTAAAGTAGTGGAACTGCAACCAACATCTAGTGATCTTAATTACTTCTCCTTGTTTTCTTTTCCTGAATACTCACATTATTGACCAATTGCCAACTAGGACTATTGAAGCATTGTGCTGCAGCTGAGTATACTGTTCCACTCAGGACCCAACTAGCTAGCTGTGTGGTGGAAAAGGCATGCAAAGACCTCCCATAATGATCAAGTGTTTGAAATGTTTCTTCTGTTAATTCAAACATCTTCTTCCGCTGTGGAAACGTCTTCAGCAGCAACAGAACGTGTTTTTACCAAAACAGTTAGTTACCGAGACACCAAAAGTTTTCACTTGAAGATTGTACGTTGAATCTTCCATAATGATTTACCTCGTCTCTGTCACCTATTTTGTGACACCTCAATTTGTTACTGCAATTACGCATATTTCAATTGTTTATAAATAGAATAATTTGAAAATTTTGTGGAATAATACGCTTTTTTTTAATAAAGGATTTTTTTAATAAAAAAATAATAATAATTTTTAGCATAATTGGGCAGCCCTAGACAGGAAATTATAAAGTCAAACAATTATGTATTATTATTCTTTTCAAATGTATTTGACTTAATCCAGGCATTGAATAACTCGGTGAAGCTAATAAATACCCAGTTGGAAACCCTGACAGTAAGTTATTAGCTAGTCCATATCTCATACATAGTTATTACACAAAGGAGACACACGACACTGTATTACTCACTTAACACTAGTCCAACTATAAAATGAACTCACTGTGGCAAAAATTCTAAAGTCTCTCATCTCTAGTTGTTCTAAAGCTCAGGGGCACTGTGTAGCAGCACAATGAAGTCAAAGTGCATTTCTATTATTGACACTGAAGTAGATTTGTAATTCCCCTATCACCACGGCGAAGTCAAATTGTGTATTACACTTAACAGACAACAATAAGTGCCATCTTTCGGTGGCTCTTAAATACGTAGTCTTCGTGTGTGAGTATCTTTGTGGAATGAATAGAGTTCAAGCATTTGGGTCTGCCGAGTGATTGAAAGATACATTATTATATGTGATATGTTGTTGTTATAAACAACAGCAACAGAAATTCTCATTAAGCTAATATACAAACTAGATGCAACACACTCACTTATATGAGGTGTGGGTACTTCACTAGAGTTTAATTTGAAGTTATGATTCTCAAAATGTGCACCTTTACTTATGATTTTCAACTTGTAATTTGTCCTGTTTATTTTTAGAATCTGAGACTGAGAGTTTTATTTCTAGAGACTCAATTAGAAGCTCTTAATGTAAGTCAATCCTCACAATTTTATACGGCTATTTTGTAGTAATTTCTTTATTTCTAAACTATTGTACTTTACTACACAAATCTGTCTAGTGATGTAGTATATATAGCGAGCGAACTATCTGAGCTATATTTTGTATTACAGAGAACTTGAATATTCGTTTAGTGCTTGTATTAGGTTTTCTTGAAGCCCCAGTGTAGTGTAGTGTTATACAGCTAAGTAAAGTCAAAGTGTATTCTATTTCACCCTAAGTTGGTGATGTAATGCACCTTATAATTGGAATGTTACATGTCAACTTTTAGCTAATAATTAGCTCTCTACAGAGAGAGAGAGAGAGATGCAGAATAATACATGATGGTGAATATATTTGCAGTCATCCATTTCTGCTCCTCCTGCTGCATCTGCAACTGCTGAGCAAACTACAACCACATCTTTTGTGACCAATGATCACACCCCTCCAACCAGTGCTGCCACGCCCCCTCCTCCCATGATGGAGGATGTGTCTATAACTCTGTCTAATGTCAGTCTCTTCATGGACTGTTCCACTTCTATAGAGAGAAGATGTACTATAGGGACAAGTGAGGCTCAGTGTACCACTGGATTTGGAGTCACTTACCAGAGACCTGGGGTATGTAGCTAATAATAACAATAATAACAACAACAATGTTAATTAGAGCACAAGAAATTTAGGAGAAATGACTTCGAATAATGCCAGGAAAAAAATAAAGGCAAAGAGCTGCAGAGACAGAAGAGGACAGATGTTGGCAGTTCGGTCTTACAAACTTAGCAGAGTTCATTTTCTATTCTATCAGTGGTGGTGGTAATTCACCTTGGTTAATGTGCTGTTAGTCATAGCTATATGCCTTGCATAACAGATGTTTTCTTACTTGAAAATCCATAGTGCTATAGTCAAGTCACTTAAGAATACATTACGATGCTTTAACTGCTAGAGCTCTGGTATGATAGAGCATTTTCAACAGACCTACTTTGGAAAGTCAGCTAACTTAAGCTGGATCCTTTGGTTTATCAATCTTCTTTGCCCATATCATTATTGGAAATTTGATTGCTTACCCTTTGAAAATCAATTGTCCAAAGTCAAGTTTGCAAACAGAATACAATGTAAGTCATGTGCCGGTATATCCAGTGCTGCACAAGTGTATATTTGTGTATAAAAGTGTTGTGTGCTGCTAAAAAATAGCACAAATAAATTGAACAAAAGCATTTAACTACAACACAAAATATTATAGTCGGCTAGCATTCAAATTTGAAGTTTGTCAGACCAGCTTACTCACTATTTGTGCTGAAGCACATCACAAGTAATAGATATGATCATTTCCCTCACTGAGATCATGTTCATTAGCTAATGCTAGAGCACTGGATGAATAAGTGCAGTGGCATAAATGATTCATTAATGATATGATATTACTAGTATCTGATTATTTATATAGGAGTTCATCATGGACATATCCTGTGTGAGGGAGACTCCAGCTAGTTCAGATTCCAATCCCCTATCCTGGGTTCTCTCTATAGACAGTACTAGCAATGAAGTAGAGTGTCTGTGTTATGTGGTGACATCTGTTGCCGGAGCAAGTGCAGCACGTCGAGCAGAGACATGTGGACTCAGAGTGACTCGATGCAGTACATTCTCTAGTATCACATCCACAGCCACCATTACCAGTGCACCATAATAAGACACTTCCTAGCTATATATAAACGCAGCTAATTATTCACTTGTGTTTCTGTTTATTCACAAGTGATTTGGTACGATTAGTTTGTTAACAATATTGAGTCAATTGAGTCAGCAAATTTCAGTAATTTATGTGTAAACTCATCTGATTATAGTGTGTGTGGCTATGTATCAATTTGTGAAATGGTAAACTTGTTGTAGCTATATAATAGATTAATTCAAATTGTATTTTTATTTCTTACTATCATAAAATAGGAAATCAACTGTTTCCTGGTGTGTTTTTTTTATGATTATTTTTGTTTTTGTTTTTTTTGTTGTTTTTGTTTTTTGTTTTTTAATTTTTTATTTATGTTTATTTATAAACTTCCAAAAACTCTTAAGGAACATGGTGAATATTGCTACAATTAGTACGCCACTTAATAAGTCTTACTTAACAGTTGGTAGTGTTTGGTATTTTTGTCATATCTTTGTCTGGGTATTAGTTACATCAAAAGTCAATAAATCAGATAGCTCTCAAATAGGCCAACATTTTGATACTAAAATAGCTATGAACCCAACCATGAAGCAGTTATGAAAAAAAGGTGTGTATAACAATTAGCTAGCACTTGATGTCTAGTTGCATACTTTACAAGCAGCTAATACCTGGTGTGCATTAATTAGTCATTTAGTGTCAGAGAAGTACAGGTAAGTTTAGCCTTGTCCAATTCTAGATTTCGCTTCATATAGAAATTTGGCATTGGTCGATCTGTGATAAGGTTGTTAGCTATAACTATTATATCTAGCTATGCTCTGCCTTCTAGATCACACAAGTAGTTTCATGTAGTGGCTATTTTCTTTCTGTTGTACTCTTAAACTGTATGCATGATGTCCTCCATGATGGGATTAAGACTCCTATCTAATCTCTAACCTCTCCAAACGGAAGACAATTATCTCTAAGATCAATGCTTTTGTTCACAAATCAGAAGTTGCTTACTGTAAGAAGTGATCAACAATATGCTTAATATGGGATGGGGCAACCAAACAGTTTACTATAGACTGACTTTATTAATCAGAGAATCAGACCTTCACTACAAATAAATCTTTGAAATTGAATGTTTGTGAGTAATAACAATGGAGATGATTGAACTAATGGCTGTTTGACTAGCTATGTCTTACTACACATGCTACTAGCTATAGCTCCTCATGTGTCTGCATTATGGAAGTATAAACGGACATCTCTTGATCCTAATTCATATCCTGCACTATCCTTCAACTGTCACAATTGAGCTGTACATTTAACTACATTATTAATATGACATAACAGCTGTATACTAGCTATAATAATAAAGTAAGAAGTTTACTACTGCAAACTATTAGCTGCTCCTACCACATATCTTCAATAGAACCACTACAAGCTGGGACAAATCTAAACCGTTTTATCATATACCTCTCATCCGTATCTATTATTATTTTTTCCTCACTCATTATTTACCTTATATACTAACTGCCTTGCCAAAGTCCTCACACTGTGAGGTCAACTAATGTCCCAGGCCATTTCCTCTCTTCTCTCCACTTCTCTATTACTTTATGGCTCTTGTCATGCTATACAAGATGGTATTTTCTCTCTTTGTAGAGTTAATGATTCAATAAATAATAACATTTGAAATTGAAAGAAAGATAATTCTGGTACTTTCGGAAGTAGACATTCCAGGAATATTGTACTGAAAATGGGTAGAAAAATGTGGTCAAAATGATATAAAAAAGTACATGTGTTAGAGAAAGTAATATGTATACGGAGAAATAACAATAAAGTTGAGAATGGAGAAATGTCCACATTATGAATTTTCATTCTCTCTCAAGAGATAGTTGATAATTTTCCTTCTCAGTGTTAGGGACAGACTCTTGTAGAAGTGTTCTGACAGGTTCACGGGAAGTGTTGCCAAGGCTACACCTGAGGCTGGCTGTCTGGAACCTTAAGAGGACCTCATCAGTTGAGCCGCTAGTTACGTCAGCTACATCCTCTGACGTTGCAGGTTCTGCGAAAGACTTGGGCTTGCGAAGCTTCACGCGGTTTTTTCTCAATGTTCCTTTGGAGCTTTGTGACTTTGATCTTTTCACTTTGATCCCGTCAGCCATTACGGTATTTTCTGAAGAACACGGAGTAGGAGTGGCAGATTTTATTTCCAAATCTTCGCTGGTAGTTGATGCTGCTGCCTGACGTGGTTCAGTAGTTTGGATATTGTCTTGAAGTTCATTTAGTGCCAACACCGTTTTCACTCTATCCTCGTCTCTGTCTTTACCATCATCTTGAAGTTCATGCAGTAGAGAAGAGTTGAGACTGGAATTCAACGTAGAAATACTCGCATCAAAGTCACTCAACGTCTCACCAAAGTTACTACAAGTGGTGCTATTCAGGAAGAAAGACTCTCCTTCCAGACTGTCTCTCCTGTTGCTCCTGTCATCTTTATCCTCCTCTTCTTCCTCGTCATCTTCTATATCCTCCTCATCTTCTGACACCTCAAAGCTGGCACAGTTTTGGTGGCCCATTTGGAACAGACTGAGTCTATTCTCTTTGTATGCTTTCACCAAAGACTCCAGACTCAAGCTTCGTCTTTTGAACCCCACAGCGATATCGTCCAGCGACAGTCCTTCCTTGTTACGTTGTCTTAGCACCACTGTATCATCATAGTGAAGATCAGAGTCAAAACCACCATCTGTCTCACAGCTTCGAGATAACTGTCTGCCATTTTCTAGACATTGGTCCTTGGACGAAGATGATAAAATAGGTGATGACACTTCTACGGATGGAACACCAATGCCATTTCTTGGAGGTGGGGCAAGGGAGGCGTGGTCAGATTCACTATCAATGCTGCTGTGAGAAGAAGTTGCCATTATATTATCTTCTACTCCTACAATGCCAAACTTCGGAATATTTAACGATGCATCATCAAAGGAAGTTGTTGGGTGACTTGTAGGGTCCTCCAGTATAGAGGGTGTCTCGAAATTATCACCATCATTCATACTGTTATTAGTCGTGACAACCGGAGTGCGTTCATCCGTTGACTCCACCCCTTCTTGATGTGGAGAGCCACGTGGGTAGAAGGAGTAGTCTCCGAGTGAAGCCGACCGTCTCCTTCTAGCTGTGAGGGTCACAGGGTCCACATCAGTGTGCTCAAACATGGAAGTGTGAAGAGTGGTATTACTAGTTTCTTCTGAGTAAGACTTGGAGAGAGGTGACTCAGTGACTGGTGTGGACTTCTTCATGTCCTTATAAGAATCCACTTGAATTACCTATAAAAAAATTAAAAAATGACAGCAACAGCATGTAAATTAGTAGAAGTGATGATCCTGTACCAATTTCCAATTGATGTTTAATTTACATTTTATTATTTATAAAAATAATAGAACCGTAAAATTTATCAAACTGTAATAATTAGTAACACTATAATATTAAATTTTATTTATAATATTAATAAAATGTGACCGGCTATGAGAAAATCGACCGTTGTGACAATAAATTAAAATCGAGTAAACGTGTGGTAAAGTCAATCTACTCAATTTTTCAAAAAAATGTGGGGGGGGGTTTCTGAAACCTTTACTATCAAACTACCCCAGGTTAAAATTTTGGCTGATTTGGGCGAAGGCTTCTTTGGAAAAAAAAAGAGTTTCAGTTAAGGCGGTCTATCGTTCAAATTGCACCCAGCTGCATTCGGAGTATGCGGGTCGCCGTTTCTATGACAATACCCGTGGAAGCTTAAAGAAAAAATGGCCGAAGGAATAATAGCTTACAGCAACAACTCTAGCTTACCGAGTATGACTAGCAGCTAAAGCCTAAAAGCTTACCAACTTTTTTCACGAAGTCTTGGGAGGAGCAGTAAGCCATAACTCCGCACAAAAACTCGGGCCGTGAGGTCGACCTTTCCCAGGAAATTCTTATTAACATTACGTAATTCTTTCGTAATAGTATAACGGTCCGTGAACGGAAATCACTCGTAAAACTTTAAACGCGATTTTCTCTCGAGTTTAATTTTTATGATGGAGCTAACCGCGTGGCTTTCTGAGTGTTTGTATAGCCCGCGGAGACACTCCAAGCTAAAGAGCGAACGGTAAGCACTTCTGACCTGTTAAAACTAGAGGATTACCGAATAAAATCAATTTTTTAAATTTTGTCACAATGGTCGGTTTTCTCATAGCCGGTCACAAATGATTATAGTAATATTTGAAATAACATTAGTAAAATAACAACAACAAAAAATAATAATAACAATAATAGTAACAATTACTAAGAATTAAATATGGTAGTGTATCTATATATATATATATATATATATACATATATATATGTATATAGTGGATGTGGCTTACTTGTGTTAGAAACATTCCTAAAAATGGAATAAAGTGGGCATTATTGAGGAAATGTCTGTGGAGCTTGTCTCTATAGCAACGCCAATTCTCTTCCTCAGACATGAAATCACACAAGTGTTCAAACTGCCTGTAATGACATACACACAAACATAATAGCACAGTCAACAACTTCAAAGGTTTTTCTACGCACAGACAGCCATAGCTATGTGGACTGCTCAGTCTGTGCTAAATGAAAACTTATTTTTCCTATTCTTTGTACCCAACCATCGTTCTGTGACTGATACAAATACTAGCTGGTATTGTAGGACTAGTCGAGACTGGTTATAGAGAGATAACAAAATATATAATTCTCAATTTTGAGTCTTCCTTTATTGACAAATATGCAAACAAGTAAATTATATAACTAAATAAATGACATAATTAAAGCTAATGGGTATTGATTGAAGGGAAGTTGTTATAACAGTAAACAGAGTTACTGCAATTCTGTACAGTAGAGATGACTGTTTTTGTTTTTTTTACTACACACACACACACACACACACACTCAGAGAAGTAGATAAGGCAGGGAAATGAATGAATGGAAGCCCTACAACTCCGGAGACAGAAGGAGTTGGTAATGGAGATCAAAGAGCAGTGAGAGTGGCTGCATCAGCTACTCATGCAGGCTTCACTACACTCTCATACTCACTCACTCACTCACTTACAACTCACCAAATAACTAACCACACACTCACCATTAAAAAAACAAAAAACAAAAAAAACAAAACAAAAAACCCCACTAATCCTGTACAGGAACACATACAGTACAAGCATGTACTCATAAATAAAACACCTTGAAGATAAAGACGACCCATACCTAATCATTATATATATTTTTTGATATTGATGTTTTTTGTTTTTTTGTATTATAGGAAATGTAGAATGGTGTGAAGGAAATGTATAGAGAAACTGCCTATTCACTTTCTCCAATCATCAACTAGTGAACAACAACAACAACAACAACAACAACAACAACAACAACAACTATACATACACACAAACATAACCCACAGATGAATGTCACCACTAGCACTATAATGACCACATTGCTAAATAGTTCTTTACCAGCAGACGCTACTGCATACTCACACACATACATACACTAGCGAGGAGCTGACCGCGACGTGACAAACGGAATGTAGGAGTGGCCATAATTGGCACGTTAGTTTAGACTACTAATTACTCCGAGCATGTTGGACACCCCAAGCACGCTCATAAACACATAAACAAATTCTAATGCCCTCTAACCCCAACCTAATGAGCCTAATACTCCAATAAACTCATTACAGCACAAAATAAACACTAACAGCAAACCTAGAGAGAGAGAGAGAGAGAGAGAATAGAAGAAAAGGAATGGTCTATTAGTGCATGTGTCCAATGAAAGAACTACGCACACACAAACTTCTGTCCGTCTGTGGACTGCACAGAAGCTGTAATGACATATAATCTAATGAACTACCTGAGATGAGCTAATACTTAAATATTTACACAGAATGTTATTAACACCAAATCAATTAGTCCAAACACATTCTAATATACACACACCCAAACCTATGCACACACAAACACACATACATACACACACACTTCAAACACAAACATACAAGTTCAGTGACTGTCAGAGAAACCAGTAATGGTCACACAAACGTCACACTTCAAACACATTCACACACAACATCAAACATAGCAAGATCCTGTTGCCATGGGGATATCAGTTACCATGGATAAAATGCCAACTCATTCAGGACCCTAAGATGTGACTCCACTATCACATGTGTACACAGGGATTTACCCCACCTAGAGCACAAGGATCGTGTAAATCCTGTACTGACCGCATGGAGTTCTGAAACCAACTTGCTCTATCGCTCTAGGAAACAGCATAACAACACTCACTTCCTAGGAAGTGGGTATGAAATATACTCACTGAGAATCGAGCAATCTGATTGGACAGTTTGAATGAACCATGTCACAAACATACATATGCTCCTATCATCTAACTTACTTCTTCCTCTTGGAAGACACGCCCCTCCAAGTCTTGTTGAGTCTGTATATAGGAGTGCACTGCAGGCCGGCCAGGATGGCTTTCAGAGAGTTATAGTTATGCAGAGACCTACAGCGAGATGCAATCTGCACACACACACATAATAACAATAACAATAATTATTATATTAATAAATTTTAGATTTTAATATTAATAATCACATATTACAATAATAATAATATACTACTACTACTTATTATTATTATCATCATTATTATCTGGGATTATATCAGACCTTCTGAAAATTATTACAACATTCATGCATTCATGCATTCATGATGATATTTGACACAAAATTTCATCCTTTCATGAAAGTGAGGAACGATATGGAATTTGAACATGTTTGATATGACTCCTCTCAAGTTTAGTTCTAACACTATCTCATTTCTATTATGCCATTTGGATAAAAGAGGATGAGATTCTCTACCAGCTATCAATTCCACATTCAAACACATCAAGTGCATCCGTTGCCATGAGAACTGATTTAATTTCAAACTCACTATGATGTAAGCAGTAATAACCTTCGCCCTGGCTTGGGGTGTGGTCTCGGCCAATATCTCCGTGGGAACCAGGAGAGCTAATTGATTGAAGGCACGCACCATAGCTAGTACGTTAGGAGCCAGCAACTCCTACAAACACACATACATACACACAGAGATAAACACACAAACACACAGAGATACACACACACCATCACACACATACATGAAGGTAAGATGTGTGTCTATTGTACACTCTTAACTCACTACTAGCAGCTACACTACACATGTAGACATAAGGATGTTTCCCAGACAACAATGTAAAGTACTGGCTATAAAATACAGTCAATACAGTATGTATTACATGATGTGCTATCACATGACATGGACAGATCCACGGATAGGAAGACAAAAACCGCTAGCCAAAAAAAAAAAAAAAAAAAAAAAACCTGTCCAAACCAATGACGATTGCTATATTTAGTATCTAGTATTTGCTTCTACAGTTCAATTTGTTCTACCAAACACTAAACTAAACTAATACACAACAGACCTTCAGTCTAGCAATTATCACTATTGAATTATGGTCCCTAATTAATGCATTCATACATAATTGGCAAATCTGGGGACACGTTGTCTGCTAATAGACCAGCACAGAATATGGGAGTCGGCTATTAGTGCCTGTGTGAGCATGCTCAGTAAATAAACAAACACATGCACATACACACACACACACACACACAAGCATAGAGCCATAGTACAAACTCACATGTGTGCTAACATATACAGTAAATGAAATAGAAGAAAGACAACCAACAAGTCATTACATCACAAAAAGAGAGTGGAAGTAGATGAACATGTAATCTGATCTGCAAGGAAAATCTCGCACAAAACATGCTCCATCAAAAAAAAAAAAAAATAAATAAAATTTTTTTTTTTTTGCACGTACATCTCTATTGCCCAGTAGATATTTAGCTGTAAAGTTTTATAACCATAGCTTCTACCGTTGCGGACATACACTACCTAACGGTTTAATCGGCAGGCTTTTCAAACGTAGTCATCATAAAAGTTTACGCACACACATGCTGTTACTTATACACTCAGGAAAGGAAAACAATTGCAATACACTTTAGCACAAGTAAAAAATTATTTTCGCAGTTCCGAAGACCACACCCCTTGGCATTTCCTTCTTCTCTTTTCCTCTCCTCACCTTTGTGGCTTTCTTGGTCCACGCAGCATCCTGGAGCTCCTCCGGTTGTATCCTCCTCAGAAGTTCCGCGTCTATCAGAGTCAGCTCCACCGCAACCTCCTTGGCAGGATACTGGTGCAGCTTGGTGAAGATTGGGGTGTGGTCAGACCCCATAGGGGTGTGGTCCAGGGCACTCTGGTCAGACTTCACATCCAGTATCTACATATATTTTATATAGCCTTGGTGAAACACAGTTACTACATAATTGATTAAGATGGTTTTAATGACACTAACCAACTAACTACAATCTAATGATACTATATTCCAAACATGACAACATCTGAACACGCACTCAACATGCATGCACACGTACAGATCTGAATTACAATACAACCGTCAAAAGAACTTTTCACCATACTGTACACATATATGCTATAGGAGGGGCTAGCTCCACCCATCCGCCCCACCCCGTATGAAGAGGGACTGACCTTGCCTTGTGACGAGATAGAAGATTGCCTCTTGTGGAACAATCGTGTGATCTTGGGACTCTTTGTTAGAATGTTCGACCCTTTACCTATTCCACACATAACATGTGTAATATACGTTGTAGTTGTTTCCATAGATACATGCAATGAACACATGGATACTACACACAGAGTTACACAATAAGAAGTGCACCAGCAGCACTTCTGAGACATGATCAATCTTCACACGTTTACATTATAGTATCAGACATTCTAACATTGGCCAACCAAGGACAGACCTGACTGTCAGTCAGCAACACACACACACACACACACACACACACACACACACACACACACACACACACATGCAGAACATCATGGCTGGTAACCACATGTGTGTGTGTGTGTGTGGGGGGGGGGGGGGGGGGGCAGAATGGTTTAACTAACACACTCTCTAAACCAACAGTTTACCACATTTAAAATAACAAAAACAACAATAACAAAAACTACAATAACATCACTCGTACTAATACCCGCTACATTCATACACAGCAAGGGATGCATATCGTCTATGGCCACACCCTCACTCCTTCACTCACATGGCACACCCACTTCATGGACATGCCCCCGCTCACACGCCTCCATCGCAAGACTCACCCATGATTATACAACTCTGTGACTACCAGCTCAACCCTCTAACTGGGCCAATATAATAAACCTAGTTGTAAACACACACACACACACACACACACACACACACAACATTCTCTTCCCTGGGATTATCTTACTTGTTGATTTCATGACAATAATCTTTTCAATAGATGAAATTACTACTACTACTACTACTACTACTATCCAATCCTCAGCTAATCCAGCCAGCAATGGCAGTGCAGCTTATTCAGGACAGACAGCCACCATCAGCTGATCCTCCATCTCCAGTATCTCCGTCTAACTAACTCTCTCTGCTGACTACTCTCCGCTGCACTAGCTCGTGCTAAAATACCGATGCTGAACGAGTCACACTCAGGATGCACGTATACACGTGAAGCACAGCAAACAAACACATTAGCGATTTGCTTTCAAAAACTAACATGCCAGTTGAAGGCATGGAGTTAATGAAGTCTTATGTCAGCATCGAGCTGTGCATGGAAAAAACAACAATAACACCACACTAGGACCGCCCCCAACTGACACTTTCACTGAGCATGCTCACAACATAAACATAGCAACACACCCACACAGTCTGAAAGGATTAGACCTACAACATAATGATACTGTGTATTAGCTTGTTACTTAGTGTGTGTATATTTGTGTGAATGTGTGCTTGTGTATGTAAGTACATGTGGGTACAATGTATGAATGTTTGTTTGTTTGATTGTATGTACGTATGTGTGTATGTATGTATGTGTGTGAGTACATGGAGTAGGAGGTTCATTAGTGTGTTTTAATGATACACGCCTCCTCCTTTTCACACTCATAGCCACACCCCTCCCTCCTTACTAGCATCACTGGTGATCCTTTGTCTATTCTTCTTGAGGCGTGGCAGTGTGGAAGAGGAGGATCCTCTAGCAGAGTGGGTGTGGCCTGAGGAGCGAATGATACGTCCAGACGATCGCTGTAGACTGTTGTATCCATTAACGACTCTACCATTGGAAAATACTTCACTAGGTGTGTTGCTACGGCTACAGCACAAATACACGTCAACAATAACAATAACAAGATTAGAATCATTAGGGAAACAATTGTTCTCACACGCACACACACACACACACACCTTACAGCTAAGCGGCTGCCTGCATTGTTCATTATAAGTTTCTATTGACTACAGCAACCCAGCTAAGGAAAGCTGAGTAGGTGTAAATACATCAGCACTTCAAATACCGCAAGTTCTAATTGAGTAGTCCTCCACAAATGTATTTGCATATAACGAAAAATGGTACAAAAAACAAAACAGGCTGACCACACCAGATAAACAGACAAGATGCAATTACTGACATGTAAACTGGCTTCTGGCACACTCCAGAAGAGTTTAAAATAAATGACCTCATAACAGTATTAGCTGGAACAAGTAAATAGCACTTTAAAAAACTATCACAGAAACCATGCTTGAAAGTTGGGATTACTCTACTCACAGCCTGCACTAATAACACATAACCTATCCACATCCACAGATTATCCAGACAACCAGCCAGGATATTTCTATAGTATGCTTACTAACACATCCTGTTTCCCATGGTTACAGTATAGTATGTAGTAGAATGTGAATATACTATATCAATTTTACTTCTACAAGTCAACATCAACTTTACCAGAAATATTGCAGCTGCTAAATTTCAGCTGCACCAAATACCAGCTGGAAAACACCAATATTTTTATTTTACACAATAAACACACACACACATCTTTCCTGTATCTCCCAGTGTTATATGATATCCACATAATTCCTCATTCATTCATCCAACCACACACACACACACACACACACACACACACACACACACACACTGGCCTGGAGATTCCATGCATGTAGTAATAACAATTCATTTCCTGCTGAATACAATGTCAAGTTTAGTAAACTAATAATTACTATAACAACTTATCACCATGGTTACCAGTTACGCAAGCTACACAAGAGAGGATGGAGAGTACAATTCAGAGAAGCACTAGACTCCGCCCCCTTCCTTATTACTACAAACATACGTGGTCTCATTTTAAGTTTTAACGAACTACAATATTCAAATTCAAATAATTAATACAACCTTTCGCAAATGAAATATTGGCTGGAATATTTCACCTGTTGCCATAGCAGCAGCCATGTATGTGGGCAGAAAACTGTGTTCAGGACATGTACCAAGTGCATGGAATGTTACAATTTACACATCCCCTGTACCTCCTCCCACCCACCTACTCACACACACACACACACACACACACACACACACACACACACACACAGCAAAACATGTGCTGTCTAATGGTTCAGTGTTTCACTTTCCTTTTCCTAACACACACAGCACACACTCCATTTCACCCCATTTGGTGACCACACCCACACGCTTGTAATGCCACAGCTATTGAGAAAGATGAGAAATGATAAATTATATACTTCAGAATTGTTTATACTAACACACACACACACACACACACAAACACTTATAATCAGGAACACCTGTGTCAGCTCTAGACAAAATACATACAGCGAGTTCCTGATGTCTAGATCCATACGTGAACTTTCCCTCAATCTTTCAATACAAGTGCAAACTTGAATTTTCACTATAAATGAAATACAAACACACACACACACACAAAAAAAAAAAAAAAAAAAGAAGAAATTACCAAACCAGTCTTCATATCTTAGAGCGAACACACCAGACATCTGCTATGAACTCACACACACACACACAGACAGGCTGACTGGAACTAGCACACAAACTAAAGAAAGCATGCGCCCTGTCCACACAACAACAACAACAACAACAACAACAACAACAACACACACACACACTCACTGCCCTACACCATGCACCACATGAGTGTCTGTCCATTAGCTGCTGGTGTTGGGTCAACATGACCTCCATACTCTAACAGAACTCTCACAACTAGCCAATTGCAACAATAACTTCCAGGAAATAGAGTGGGAAGGGAGACTGCAAGCAGTTGTGTGGAGTATTGTACACTTTCAAGTTGGAAGTTATTGCTCTGCCTTACCTTGTTAGGTAATTCCCTCAATCTGTAACCACCCCCCCCCCATCCCCTCCTACCCAAAATACATGCTGAAATTGTACAAACAGTACACATGTAAGTCTTTACTATCTGTACCACTATCTATATTTCAGCTACACAAACTAAAACCCACTCTCTCTCTTTCCCCCTCAACCTGCTCATCCATCCACAACAAACACACACAGCTCAGATCATGCCCCTCCCCTGCCCCGCCCCTACCTCAGTCCAAATTAACACAAACTTCACATTGTAAAATAGGAAGTTTTCGTATAAGTTGAAATTTTTTTTCTTATTTAAATTTCCAACTTAAGTCTCCGCCCATCCAGAGCACTCGTACTCCTCCGTCTCTCTCTAACAACATTTCCCTGCAACCAACATCCACCACATCCTCCACTAGTGACCAGAACACCCGACAGTGTCTCTTCACACTCGACTCAACACCAGTACACTAATTGGGTTAGCAGAAACATGAGATATTAATAAACCCCATCTTCCTCAGCTACTGACAGAGGGCTTCTGGAAAACCACAATAGACGTCTTATTAATACTCACAGGCATACAGGCAGCTCGTGTGTGTGTGCACGTGCGCGTGTGCGCATGTGTATGTGTGTGCATGTGTATGTGTGTGCATGTGTGTGTACATGTGTGAGCATGTGTATGTGTGTGCATGATGCACTTAAAAAATTCAAATCCATGGTCCAGATAGATGTAAAAAGATCCCTTTATTCACTTACTATCTTTCACTCACTATCACACACATACACACACAATGGCGGTTCAAGAAGTAACCAGCCCCTTCAGAAAGTATTCTAATTGTAATGTGAAACTCCAGAAGTAGTAAATATCCTGTCAGAGCAGATCTCTCTCAGTCTACTCGACCTGCCAATAACTCAGTACAGTGATCACATATGTGGCCCCTCCCACCTTCCCCACCCACATGCTCTCATTGCCTAGCATGGGTGGAGCTTGAAAGGGTAACTTGCAGATAAAGAATGATGACACTCCTTGTAACACTCAGCAAATGTAATACCACGAATTGCTGAGTAATCACACACAAACACACACACACATACTACACGCATGCATACATACATGCAGCTTGTGATTCCTATTGTATCACAACATACTCTAAAACATACATTCACACATACACACAAACAGAACACCGGAAACCCAACATAGCAGAGACAATACCATTAGTTCTATTCACACGGCATTATCAGTTGTCTAATTATCCCACAATCATTGGTATGGGTCATCAAAATGCTGGAGTTTCACACGCCGGGCAGTTACAGAAGACACTTTCTATGAGCATGTTGTAGTGCAATATAATGAATGAACATGGTGATAATATTGCAATGACCGTGCGTTCTAACTCTGGCCTAAGGAATTCAGCACAGTCTTGCCTTGTGGACTAACTCTGGACAGGAAGTGGAGAAACAAACACAACAAACTCATCTCGAAAAAAAAAAATTGATTGGTAGGTAATATTATGAAATACCAAGATATATCACTTTATAGAGATAAAGTAATTATCTGTATCTCCCAGCTCTACTCTATGTACATACCTAGTAGTTCCTTCATAATGTCTTTCTCCTTCTTTTACTCATTAGATGTATTCTCTCTCTTTCACAGGATTTTTTTTTTTTACAATACAGAATTAAAAATATTGTGTGTTAGGCAAGCGGTCCTGGGTTCAATTCCCGGTGGCGACCTAATATTTTTAATCCTGTATTGTTAAAAAAAAAAAGCTTGTGAAAGAGAGAGAATACATGTGATAGTGGTTCCCATTGCAGGACACCCGCACACACAAACATAAGCACACAATAACACGCATGCACACACACATACTCTAATATCAATCACAAGTAAACAAGTTTTCACCAGGAACCGGGTCTATGGATCCAGTAGTAATAGTAGTAGTATCAGCTATTGTACTCGGGCGGTAAACACCGATTGATTGTGAAATGAGAACCAGACAACAGAATTAAATCTGACACTACTTCATCAAAATACAAATATTTTGACACTTGACCACGAACCAATAGCCTGTGCAACCCATTGCCCGTGCCACCAAACCAAAGAATAACAGACCGTGCTACAGAATGGGACGAGTTGAAAAGAGATCGAGTGAAGCGTGTTTGCAAACATCTTACACTTGCAATGAACCTTGACCCGTTCCACCACGAGCACACACTCACATATAGTTCAGGGAGAGGGGCGGAACTTAATATTAACATAGTAACAGGAAGTGAGGAAAAAACAAAAACAAAAAACCCTGCAATGTGAGGTGTGAGTTGGTGGAAGTAAGCCCATTAAGGGGGAGGGGCACACGCTAGTGGCACGTGATAATGACAGAAACTGACACGCCCCTCAATGATCACCATGCCTAAGGAGGCCTGATAAAAGTAACAGATACCACAAAAGTGGGCCGGCCAGCAGGTGGTAATTGTCAGCAAGGTGATAGTAGGTGTGATGCGCTTCCAGCAATTTATGCCCAAGGCCAACAAGTCCCAAAAATGTAGTGGCCGTTGTTCAAACTTGCAGACTTAAAACTGGAATTACCTCGAATTTAATTTTACGCGTTCAAGCTTCCAACTATTTAGTTTAGCGAATTACCTTTAGTCCGTCTTAAGTTACTTCTTTCACTTCTTATGATTTCATCTGAAGCAGAAGGAATGGGTGTGTATGCATACGTGTGCGTATGTCACCGGGTGTTAAATAGAGTGTCATATCCTTATATCGATTCTAAACCAACAGGTCATGACCTCCCACACCTTAGGGCTGTTGCTGCACACAAACACATGCACACACCCACACTAAGCATTGACTCCGTTACGTTGATAAACAATTGCAAGGTGCAGGGATCAGGACCTGATTATAGAAATATGATGTTGTGATGTTCGTAGACGCTAGAGATGCACCAATATCAGATGACAGTCCCATAACTGACATTAGCTAGAAAATATCTGCTGCAATAGGATGGCACAAGGAGATGGCCAGGAGGAAGGCAAGTAGTATACGAGAAGAGATCCAGCAGGTGAGAATAATAAGCTAATTGCAGTAGGGGGTGTGGTCAGTCGCGAATGAGCGAGTTCCTTGTCCAACTCCACGCGATGAAACTAAACATGTCTGCCCAGTGGGTGTTGCACTCCATGTGGACTTGTACCAACTCATTCAGACCATCCATCCAACACAAGACAAGATGGCGGCTAATGGACAATTTGTCCTCATTTGCAGACTCCATTAAACTAAGACCTTTCTAAAAGATTCCCCTCAACCTCCACATCTCACTACAGAAAGTGCAGCTCTGAGTGTACCAGTTGGGATATTCACTGGAGATACCAGAGGATAGCTGTACACTGCAGCACCACTTACTAGACTATTCGCAGCTGGAGATTAACACAGTGCCATTACCTACATTTATAAACAGCGCTAAGTGCTCGAGTATTTGGGAGATGTGATGATGTGCTTAGTTGACATGGCAACAAAGCACACAGACACACACACATACATGCAAATGAAAATAGTCCTGCTGTCGCTAGGCGGTCACGCGCACCTGGCAGAGCCAGGATGCCTGTGCACTAAGCAGGCACTGTGAGCCGTGCAAGCAAAGCTCCTGGAGCCGGGCTAAGAACTCGCAGGAGAACACACATACAAACACACTCACAGACACACTTGGGAGAAGCCACCATATTACACCAAGAGCCATCATAGCTGACCACTCTAGTCCCTCTGGTTGGGTCCAAAAGGCCCTTGTATACCACAATCACTCATCTCCTAGTATCTCTAACCTACACACTAACCACAAACACACCTCAACACACGAACACACCTCAACACACCTCAACACACAAACACTGGTATGGTATGGGTAGACTCAAGTAGTACACACACACTGGACTCTGATACAGCACCAAAACATAAACACTAAAATAAAAAATAAAAAAAAATAAAAGAAGCTGGCAATAACGAGGGAATCCCCCCCACCCCCTCCATCTGCTTCTGATATTTGCTAATTTCTGAGAATACAGTCATAGTGTTTACTGACACACAACTATTTGTCATGGACCGTCCATTCTTCTACCATTACACACACACACGCGCGCACACACACACACACATACACACACACACACAACATACATACACTAGGAATAATACTAGTGGTGTGCTATAGCACAAATGGCGAGCGAGCCTTAAACTACACTATTGTTAAATGATTGATTTTAACAACTAACATTCAAACTACTAAAATAAAGTCGAGTTGTTAAATTACGTATATGCGGTAAAGGGGATTCTATGCCATAGTAACCGCTCCCCTCAACTGTTTGAATGAAAAGAATGAAAATCAAGTCACATTATTTAAAATTTTCTTTGTGATATTCTTAATAGTAGTTGTAACGCACAATACTTTCACACAACTGAACATACCTACGCAAGACTTACCTTCGTGGTTCGTCTAGTGGACAATGAATTTTCAAATAAATGTTGCTGCGTAGGGCTTATAACTGTGACAACTAGCGTATTAACTTACCACCGCCACTAACTCGAATAGAAATGGAGCTCCCATAAGTTTTTGAATTTTAACTGCACCCGCAAAAGAATTCAAAGCGGTAAACAATTCGATTTCTAAGATCGCTAAACCGGAGGATTATGTCGAACACGGAGCGAACACATAAATACGCGAGGGTCAAAATACAAAATTACATACGTATGTCCAAATATATATATAAATAAACAAACATCCCCGATTTTCAATTGCGTTACCTCCGCTCGCTCGCCAATAGAAAACTACAACAACTTTTCATGAGTTTGAAAAAAAAAAGCTCAGGTTAGCTAATAAATACTTACAATAAACAATAATTATTTTGAGTGTGTTGCGTGCAAAGTTCAATTAGATGATGTTGCAGTAATGGACTCATATCCATTTAAATCTCTATGGAAATGAAATGACCACACCCACTTAGTTTCCTTCTGGCACCCCACCTGTGCCAGCTGTCTCTGCGAGTGTAACTGCTGCTATAGCAACCTAAACACTCACACCAAATCACCAACAACCAGAGGACAAAGATTCGAGCAACCCCACAAGTCTCACACAAACACACATACACACCTTTGCCTCCAGAGGGTTTCACACATTAACAAACCATAAAGTCTGACCAAAACAGCTAATGCTGCCCAAACTAAGCCTAAATGTCTGTTCAACAAAACAATATCTACCTACCTCCATAGCTCCATACCTCCATAGAGAGTTCAACCTCAGTTAACCCCTGAAGGGGATTTCGGCAAGAAGTCGAAACGTCAGGTTAAGTTTTAATTAATAATATTGGCTGTTAGAACGACAAAAATTTGCTATTATAAAATTATTACAGAAAGCCCACTAGGATCAAAGTCAAGTGGGAAACTTACAGAGAATCCAACAAGAAAAATGCCGGACTAATGATGTGTTGTGCATTGAATGAAGTCAAGTTTCAGTATTGCTTCCTAGAATCACTGCAGGAATATGAACTATGTGCCACTAATCTGATGTTTCACAATAGCCATGCCAAAGCACCAAATCACCATGGAAACATGGGACATGCAGGGTTAATCCAGAATGAAGCGGGAGACCAGGAAAAAGGGAGGGGGCATTCCAGTGCGTAGAGCTAAAATATCAGATCACTGTGTTGTGTAATACAGTGGTAATTACAACACATGTCCTGGGGAAGATTCCTACACCGTTTGGTGCGCTCTTGAAGAAGTGCTAGATAAACGATATCGTGCTAATTTCACCATGGTTACCAGGTCTCTATGACTACCAACATCACCATGGATATGCCCTTACATGACAGTTTCTGTTACTGTTAGAGTGTCATTTGTGTCACACATATGTTATGATAAGGACTGAAATTTGATCCTATCCTCCTCCCTATGAAGAATAGCTAGAGATAGAGATAAATACACACTACAAATATACTCCATCAATACAGAAGAGAGAGAGGGAGAGGGAGGGAGAGAGAGAGAGAGGGAAGAGTAACAATTCCACCTGTATCAGGCGTCAAATTATAACTCCAAATAGTGTCAACCATCACAATTTTAACACACCTGTGTACGTGTATGAATATGTATATATGTGTGTATGTATGTGTGTATGTATGTGTATGTACGTACGTATGTTTGTTTGTATGTATGTACTTACTTGCACACACTGAGCAAAAATACAATTATTAATTAACTAGTGGTGCGCTCGAATAGAGCAAATGCATGGCGAGCGAGTAAATATATGAGTATAGGTAAAGATGATTTGTGAAGGAAATCGCTAAATAATGATTAGGCATGAAGAGTTAACAATAACAGAATTACCTGGATAAACTTCGAAAGCAGTGGCAAAGAAGCGCAGCTTGACAAAGACTTCACAATTGTTTCAAGAAGAGAGTAGCTATAAACTTTTTGGTTGAAACAAAGTTGCGTAGGCAGCAGGATTCTCCGCGCTCGTTAATTGAAAAATACTGGAACTGTGAACGCTTTACGTAATTAGAAGCGCGGGCGAAATTTTTGACGTATGCATACATACCTATATATATCTGAAATCTCAATTGAACACGACTGAGAGTCAGCTTCGCTCGCTTCGCTCGCTCGCTGAATTAATTATGTTACTATACATAGGTGTTAGTATACATAGGTGTTACTATTTTCGGCACTCAGTGATTAGAGGAGATGATGAAATAAGTTTGTAAGAAGCCCCAGGTGTCTTACTGCACTAACCCGGGGAATTCACCACAGTAAAAACACCTTCTCCATCTGTGACCAGCTGATGTAGTGAGTAGAATCTACTGGCGGTAATCCCCAACTAGTAGATGAGTATTCCTGACTTATATCTAGTAGAAACATTGGGTTAAGGTTTAAGCAAACCTATATTGGCTGCTAAAACAGAGAAAATTATACTATTATTATTACCATAATTATGTATGTCAGCTTCATCTGTTACAGATACAACATACGGAGAGAGATCTAGGACCACACCTCGTTAAGTATTACTATCCTAGCTGACAGGAGTGGTATTCTAACTATGGGACAGCTCCAATTACCCACTTGGTATTCCTAAACTAGGGGAAAAAAACCGATGAGAATTTGTAAATATTTAAATGCACTAGTTAACAACCTTTGATGGAATATTTAGAATCCTCATTTCAACAACAACAGAAACCTTCAGTGAATTGCTTCTGGCCTTATGTCTCCTTTGTTGTCATGGAGACAGCGGCATCGTATTAGTCTACGCACACGTCTCAAAAGAAGATGAGTATTTGGTAGTAAAGGAATTGAGCAAAGTAACAAGTCAAGTATGCTAATCAATTGAACTCATTATTCTGATGCACGTGAAAATTAATTAAGCAGTAAATGGTCCCAAAATAATAATAATAATAATAATAATAATAATCAAGAATTTTCAATTAAAAGTTGAAAAAAACAAAAAAAAAACAAAAAAAAACACCACTACTTTGGCGGAGTATTTCAGAGTAATATCTTTTTTCTAATACTTTCAAAGTGCACGCATGCACACACACACATGCATACACACACACACACACACACACACACACATGAATCCTCTTATCATAGAGAGAATACAATCTTTCCAGTGCATCATAGCACACGCACGCACGCACACACACCTGACCAATATTAGAGAAGAGATAAGCATTGTTGTCAGAGACACAAGTGCCCAGCCACGCTCCTTGCTAGAGGTCAGATGGTCACACTGGGTCATTGAATCACGTTTAACACCACTTCCCTTCGCACATGCACAACCAATAAACAAAACACGTGCTAATTATAATGGCACGCGTCTCTTATCGACCACCTTGCCAAACCCAAAACTAGATCAAGCTCACCCATCCACTTAAAACAGAAACTTCAAAATGTTAGTAATTAGTTAATTGGAGCATAAAGTGAAGAAATAAGAACAGAAGAGAACTTTCATTATAAGTTTGAAATAAATGTTATCTTCAACTTTTGTCTAATATTGGTCTCATTCACACAAAATAAGTGATGAAATACCGCAGCACTAGTGGAAGGATGACTACTGAAACAAAATTCAGAAGTACGCAACAAAACAAAATAGTTTGCTCTTTGCAAATATAAACTCAACCCACTCTCTCCTCCACCACGCCTCTCTCCCACTCACACACACACACACACAGACGCACATGCACAGACGTGTAGGATACATATAACATACTACCACTAAGACTATGACAACACAATACTTTCTCACTCTATAAACTATCTTAGTGATTACACAAACATACAAACACACACACAAACTGCTCATCATGTCTGTGGTATTAAAACGACGACGGAATTTCAAATCTCAATCATTCCACTTGCCTGGATCACTTCCTTAGCTCACTCTGTCCCGTCTGATCCACTACACTGAGACACACTATGATGTCAATGCTATGATCCCCACACCAGAACTTGTATAGTTCAGCTAGAACGCTCTAATACAGCAGCTTAGTGTATATGGCAAACTTATAGCTTCTTCCCTGGCCAATGGCAATTAATATGAATGAAATGGTGATGATGATGACATTGTTTATGATGATGAACAACAGTGATAACAACCAATAACAAGATTAGCCATAAGTATATCTATTTAGCCTAACAAAAATATTCAATTTCCTGTCAAGTGCAATAAAGACCTTCAGTTACACAAAAACTGTTATTTAATACATAGTATATAATAACTGATTAATCACAGGCAAAAGATAATGAAATTCCACGTCATTATTAATCTATACACACTAAATAAGTTCACAACCAATTTCACATCTCTCTCTCCCTCTGTTTATAATCACCTCATCCTCTAACACATGATTCTAACACCTGACTATACTCTACAACAAACACACATACGCACATATACCATCTGGCAAACAAAACGCACACTCATCCACCAATACTCAGAAAATCATCTTACAAATGAAATTATTAGTTCAATTCAACACAATTAAATATATACCCAAAACATTAACCAATCCATACACACACACACTCACATACACAAACACACACTCACACACATACATACACTAACCTCCAATGTTCTACTGTAAGTTGAGAGGTGGGGCTGACACTAACAGATCTCCCTGACAAAGCTCCTCCATGCTCCACCTCACCTTTCTTCTGCTGGCACGATTCAGTCCTGCGCAACTTGGGCGACTGTATCCGAGGGGAGTGTTTCCACTTGTCCCGCCTGATTTGCATGTGATGGAACCGAGATATCGCAAAGTCTTCTCCGTTATCTGATTCTGAGTGATTAGAAGGTGTGGGCGATGTTGCCGTGGCAGTCGAAGTGGGTGTGGTCAGGAGAGAGCGGTTGGCTGGTTCTATGGTAGGAAAGTGTTCAGACTGTCCCGTAGATTCAGCCTCTGCCGCAATCTGATTGGTTGGTGGTTGAATGGTGTCGATGACATCACTATTGTACAGCATGTGGTCAAGGTCGGACACAGAGTAACACCCGCGCACGTACTTCGCACTCCGTCTTGTTCTCCCTCTCTCTCTGAACGATCGCATCTGAAGCAAACCCATCACTTGCTCGCTGGCTTTCCTGATGAAGCCGGAGTGGTAAGAGGCATGGTTATCTCCTCTAACCACACCCACATCTCTCGCTACCTCGCCAGACCGACTACCTCTCCTTGTGAGCTTCTTTTCACCTGTCTGCACTAACAGCGGTTCCTCTTGAGTTGTGATCCGATTGCTAATAGACGAGAAAGACCCGCCTATCCCTCTACGTCCATACGATCTGATGGAACTGCAGCGACTACTATTACAAGAGAATGTACCACTAGCTCCATCACTGTCCTCTCCGCTGCGATCGTCAATGACCACACCCCCTGGTTCTTCCTCCAGAATGATGTCATCCAGAGAAGTGGCCGCGGCATACACAGGAGAAGAAGCAATGCTGGACACACTACTACCTTGGCAGCTCCCATCTTGCAGGACAGAATTCACGCAGCCATTACTTTTGCAAGGAAGAATATTCACGACCTGAGGATTAGTGAGATCCACACCGTTTTGAAAGGACTTGCCACTAGTCGATACCTTGACATCAATGGCACACTCTTCAAGATTTACAGTGATCTGCGAGTCAGTACTTCTGCGAAATAGTCCACCCTTCTTGCCATTCCCTTTACCTCCTAATCGCTCCAAGGTTCGATTCTTCTTTTTCTTGGTAGCACTCGGTATTTCCAGACTGCTGCAATGAGCTACAGGACTGCCTGGACCCTGGGAGTAAGTGGATGATGAATGCTCCCCCCCACGATGCAAGTCTGGACTCTTCTTCAAAGGTTGGCCATTTCTATCTCTATTTCTCTTCTCTGGGGCTTCATTGTACTTTGCTCCTCCATTAGCTATACAAGTCCCTAGCTGATCACTAACCTCTCTCTTCAGAGACTGTACTTTATCCACCCATTGTTTCACAGTTTTCTGCTTTTCCATCAGATAAAAATAAACTTGCTTGGCCCCATCTTCATTATTGGACTCTACAAGAAGCACCTTGGGAATTATTGGATGATCTTTGACAGAATCATTGTCCACAGAGTGCCTCCTCGACACGGATTGGCTGTGGGAATTGTCGCTGGAGCGATTCATGACTAGGATATCGCGATAGCTCGTCAAATGCAGCTGCACTGTTCCTACAATGGCCGTCGTGTGTGTGTTCAGCTCGTAGCAATTACTGGAGAGAATAGTCCGCGGTTTAGATGCCATTGCGTCAGCTTTGGGTTTAGCCTTAGAAGTTTCTTTGACTTCGTACTTGTCATTGGAGCTTCCAGCCTTCTTGTCCAGTACAAGCGTCATACACTTCGGACGTACTGCAGCCGTACGCGTGGACGTGGTGGAAGATATAGCTTGCAACATTCTTCAACTAATAATGTTAGTCTGGTACATGCGGCCCCGGCTAGCCTGTTCTTCTTGTGTGGGGCGTGTTTGTATTTACAGCCTTTTAACCGCAAATATTCAATTAAATTAGACATGCTGCATGATTAATAGAGCAGACGAAATATTGCATCCGGCTCATACACTGGCGACCACTACCTATCAATTCAGTTCGTCTTAGCCACTCTCGCTTTGGTAAAGGGTCCAGCTACGCGAGACTACACTAACAGGACTGACAAGCTAACAAATGAAGATAAGTGCAATGTAATAATTGAACAGTCGCACAGAGAAAAAGCAGCTATACAACAGTAAAAATAATTATTGAAAAATGAATGCAGAAGTTGCTTCAGCTATTCTGAGTGTCTGAGTTGGTCCACAAAGTTATCATATCCTCCAGCATCCTCCAGTACAGATGTGAAGAGATGTATACAATTCTCATCTCTTGATATACTCCTACCAACTGCTGATAAAAGAATTCTTGATCTATCACTTCCAGTCAAATCTTTCTGGTGAATCTCTTCGTACGTTTCCATGGAGATAAGTCCTACACTGAGACACTGGTCGGACATCGTCTTCACATTAGAACTTAGATCAGCCACTAGCTTAGAAAACAATCTAGTGAACACGGGAACTGAAAAATCTACATAAACAATAAATGAATAAATTTAATTCAGGTACTGTACTTAGTGCCAATTCAAAACCATCCATTATTAATTTAAGTCTTGAACCTTTGTTTCTCAAATGCCCTAGACAGTACCTGATTAGCTTAGCCAGCAATCTTCCTATTTTTATGACCACATAGTCGGATTATTATAGCTATATCAATATATTCAGGCTAGAAGGCCGAAGAGTAGATCCACTTGTAAAATAAAAACAAACAAACAAAAAAAACAACAACAACAAACAAACATAAAAATGCATCATGAAGTAGAGAAAATATAAAAAAACTGGCCATAAAAGTTATGACCAGAAATAGCTCAAAGGTTAATTTTTATAACAAAAACAAGATAAATAGTTGGAGAGACAAGCTTGAAGTTATCCTTATGATTTCTATGTCATTGATAGTTATTGAGGGATTGATTTTAGTTGTTATTGTTTTTATCATTTACTGCATTCTCCCAATAAAATAAAAAATTCCAAAAGGTCCTTGCAGATTTTACACAACTGGCCTAATGATATCCAACTTACATTGCAAGCTAAAGTATACTGTAGTATTTCTCTTCACAATTTTTTTTTTTTTTTTTTTTAATTATTAGATGCATTCTCTCTGTCTGCTCACCGCGTAACTGATGGCCGATCCAGGAAATTAAAATTAAAATAAACTAACTAATCAATAAACTAACATAAGCTAACCGAAGGACCAGGATCGTTATCTAGCCAACCCAGCCTGGTATGGCGTAGGCTCCCGCCAGCACTTCACTTCAATTCACTTTTTAGATCATTATTAACTTTTTAGATCATTATACTTATAAGGGTGACGGGGTGAAAACATAACGTTGGGTAAAAGGGAGGAGGAGTTTGGGAAAGGAAGTAATTAGAAAATAAATGAATATTAGGGAATTACAATAATAAGGGGGATAAAGTGGCTTCGACGGCCACCAGAGATAGGCCAGCCATCTCAGCTCTGTGTGCGTAAGTTCCAAGGCATGTAAGTTTATAGTTCTCGATTATAGGTGGTGCCTAAACACTCTCTCTTTCACTGACTTGTTTGTATTTTTTTTAAAAGATTTGGTTACCATGGGGAATGGAACCCAGGACCGCTTGCTTGACACACAAGTGCTGCTACGATAACCAGCAGCCAAACAAACACTTCAATCCTTGTATTTATACTGATAAGGGGTACTGCTATTTATTATTTAACTGTGGCAACCAAATCTTTTTAATTCTGTATTATAAAAGAAAAAGCTTGTGAAAGAGAGATATTAAATCTAATGAGTATTTCTCTTTCTACAGAAACCATACAACCATAACATACACTCTGTCGTCCAATACCGGGCAGAAAAAGAGTGACACCACCCCTTCCCAAACAAACTATTTAAGTTTACGTTGCCATTGCTTGCTCAAATTTATAGCCAACAATCCAATAGTCACTCCATCCATCTTTTAAGACACAGCTACATTTCATTCATATTAATTAAATTTAGCATGTTATAATTTCTTTTTAAAATTCATGGATACCTTTAGGAGCAACAGCATTCAGAGGTGCCATATTTGTAACAGTGTTGGTACTTGATGCTGAGGCTTCTTCTAGATATACATACATATAAAGAACATTTGAACATTTATAAATAAATGTGACAAAATTCAGAAAGACATATACATTACTCTGAATAATCAAACCAAACATTACTCAATATCAATAGCTAATCCATAATATACCCCCTACCAAGATCAGGAAGACTTGTCTTACTGATGGCAGGAAGACATTTTACAAGTGTTAAAACATTCTTTGGCTTCCTCATATTCTGAAGTGTGAAGACAATATTTACATCTGACGTGTCCGACTGACAATCAATACTCAATTTGTACTTGACCAGCGGAGGAGAACTCTCAAAGTATTTGTCAATTTCTGTCTTACATATGGAAGGGTGTGTCAAAGGCTTTATAGCCACACCTCCATCATTGCTTTGTTCAGATATTATCTCAATTTCAGACTTGCCTTCTTCAAAAGTCACTTTGCACTGACATTCTAACCGAACCTCCTCACTGTATTCCTTACTTACATCTTCTTTGATGGCTTCCTTAAATATTAAACAATCCTTCACCACAGAGACGTAAGTGCTCCAGTAAGATTTAGTAGTAGCTCGTTCAAACTTAACACTGGAATGTAGTAATGCTACGTAGGACCTTTCAAACATGGCTAGAAGACCCTTAAAGTGATGCTTCTTGAAGAGACCAATAGCATATTTGGAGAAATGATCCACTTCGATTGTTCCATATTCTGAATTGAACAAACCTCCTTCTAGTATTGTGAAGTTGTAGGGAGGAACAGATTCAGAGGAAGTGATAAAGGAAAGTTGGGTGATGTGATTTGGATGAGAATTGTGATATATTTTAATAGTGACAGTTTCATCATCACTCAATTCATTGGAACAGTCAATATCATATATTTTACTTACTGCTTCCACCATAGGTGGATATATAAAAGCCCCACAGCTACCTTCTCTGACGGTGATATAATTATTGGTTATTTTTGAAGCTAACCTCTTCTGAAAATGTAGCTCTATCTGATTCAACTTAAAATCTTGAATATTTTTGTCCCGCATAAATGAGGCATTATCTTCAACCAAGTATCCCAGTATGTGGTTCTTGACACCTGAAAATGATAAAAAATATGCATCCTGTAATTAAAGAATTAATGAACAGTCTGTAGCTGGTTGCATCCTGTAATTAATGAATTAATGAACAGTCTGTAGCTGGTTATGATATTATGTCAAAGAGCAAAATTAGTTTCATGCGAATTTATAAGTACAAAAATTCTTCCTCTCTATGTTGCTTTCAATTTATTTCATAACATATCAAAATATAGTGGTAGTTACATCTAACAATACTCACATGCAATATCGCTACAATCACAATTTTAAAATGACAAGTCCTAGTTCATAGTAAGAGAGCTACGTAGTTAATTGCTCTTTACTGGCCCAATCAGTAGCAATGGATTCTTACAGCCATTTCAATTTGCTATTATTATGATTAAGCCAGCTTTAGTTATCTCCCTATAGTTAATCCCTGACCATCAGAATTCCTCAGTATGTCTGTCTGTCCACAAAGTATGCAGCTATTATGTCTAACCTTTCATGAACACTTCAATCTGCTGACTCAGCTGTTTAAGTCCAATTTCTTGTAGTACCAGTAATAACTGACTCCATGTTGAGGGACGATGACTTCGCTTCTCATGCCATCTGGCCATTGTCCTCTTCACATACTGCTCTGGATATTTATCAATGTTCTGTTCTCCTTTCTGACACTGTAAATTCACTCCTGAGGAGATGAGCAGTTGAGAGCATTTGTTAGCCACAATGGACACTATTGGTATCTCCATTACTGCCTCCAGTCTTGAGAATACATCAGAAACAAAACAATTCTCCGGATCAAAAGAAGAGACTACAAATGAAGAAAAAAATATTCAATTCAATTTCTCTTCAGTTAACGTAAGTAAGAATAGAGCCAATTTATTAGTGTTGTCCTTACTTTAGGCTCTTCCATAAGTCAAGATGGTTTATGAAGGTACATTATAGCTGTACAAAAATATCAAATGTTCATTTTCTAATTTTCTTTCACTCTGTCTGTTTCCTTGATAGATGAAGCTTCTAATAGCTACAATTGGTAAGTGTCCTGGATGGACCAGCAATTCTTGTGCAATACTCTTCGTAGCGAAGTTAGGTACCATGTGATATGGGGAATGCAAAGTAGAATGGTAGCCAATTGAAATGGTAATTGTACACTAGAATCATGCTCAAACAATTCGAGACTACGCCATTTTGTCATTCTTTAGCACAGAAGTTCCGTCCATATCAGAAAGGATTTGTAAGGGAGAGTAATTGCCTACTAAATTAGTGAGACTTTTACCACAATGCAAATGATAAAAAAGCTGGCCTACATTTAGCAAGTGATATATCAATGCCATTACTTATACTGCCTACATAATATATTATATGTCTATATAAAATTAAACTGCTTCAGTTCAGATTCCAATGTTTATTACTCTTACCTGATAATTTCACTTTGTACATATTTCTTTTATGAATGCACAATAGATCCCCGGAGGGAAGAACTGTAGCAGAAACATACGAACTAGAACCTCGTGGCTTGTCTTTATCACTTGCGATTTCAACAAAGGAGGACAAATCTTCACTGCAACTAGTTCTGATTGATCCCTCCTTATCTATGAAAACCAGTCTTGATAAAAATGACACAGCAGTTCCTAATGAAAAGTCCAGTCTGTCTTCCTGCCACACTGGAGTGTCTGAGTCAGTAATACTACTAGAGTCTTCACAAGACGAGATAAGTGAGGCAATGGTACAACTATACATAGTGGGTCCCATATTAGTCCCACCCATTAAGTATAATCGATCATTATGACATGTAAACTGCACGTTCCAGAAAGGAATGGGTAAGGTATGTCCCATGTGCCAACTATCTCCCAGTAGTACAGACACCACACCATTGAGTGAACTGAAATCCTTCACACCTACTACTACCAGTGCTTCAGGAGAGGAAACACCCACTGCTGACGAGCTGAAGAGATTTAGAGGTAAAGGAGGCAAAAATGGCCGCCAATCTAAACCTGTCTCACTGGTGATTACTGAAGTGGAAGGTATCTTTGTGCGTAGATCGCAACCGCTCACTAGCACAAATTTGGACTTGTGAGTAGTGAGAGACATTGATTGATATGGTAAAGTGACAGCATCCCAGGAGTCAAGGTTATCGGAGGAGACATAAATGACATCACAACTAGTTATTTTTCTCGTTAAAACGACCACTTGATCTCCATTTACTGCACAGTAACTGACAGATGATAGCCTTATATCATTGCAATGTTCCCAGAGTAGTGAAGCTAGAGGATGAAGGAGGTCCACCTGAAGTGTAGTATATAGATATATATATAAACTTCTACATATCAATGTGTATACAGACACACACAATGAACAAAGTGAGAGAATATTCTGTGAGAACATATATTGAACTTCACAAGTTATAAATTGATTATTATTATGCTTTCAATCTAACTCATACTAAATCAATTCTGCTGCCTACCTATAGAGAATTCCTTGAGGTCATTCAACCTACATTGTAGGAGACCACTAGGAGCTGATGCTTATTGGCGAGAGAGCGAGACACTCTCAGGGGTAACACAATTGAAAATCAGGGATATTTGTTTGTTTATATATATGTGTGGACGTATGTATGTCATTTTGTACTTTGACCCTCGCGTATTTGTGTTTGCTTCGTGGTCTACCCCTTCCCATACCTCCACTAAACAGAATCTTTCAGTTTAGCGATCCTGTCTCATTCAAGGAAATTAATTATTTACCTCTTCTTATTAGATTGTGAATGGTTACTATGGTATCAAAACCCTTTACCAGATGTTATAAAAAAACTCGGCTTTTTAGCAAAAGATACTGGTAATTCAGATAGTCAGAAAGACATATATTACAGACTACAGAAAATACCAGTACTCAGGAAATTGAGGTAAGAAAGTGGTTCTGTCTTTGTTAGCTAAAGTATATAATGGTCACAACGGCTACGTACTTAGCTATTAATATTATCTAAGCAAAATTAGAAATGAACTGATAGACTCTTTTGAAGTGTTTCGTTTGTGCACTGGTTCACTCGCCCTTTGTAAACGCGCATACAGGTTCCCTTATTTTCTCCTAAAAGACGGCTTTTTAGGCTTGGACCCAGTTTCCTCTGACACTACAGCATTCAGCAACTCTTACTTTATACTTAGGCTCCATATTGTGAGGTAGTTCCTGCGAAATGTTGTTATTTTTTCAAGTCACAAAAAGTAACTGCATCTGGTTACTATGGCATATAAATCCCTTTACCAGACGTAATTTCATAACTTTGCCATTTCTTGGGGGGTGCTGTACTAAGTGCCGCTTATTGGATGTCAAGAGCCACTGATAGTCTGAAGAAATGTTAAGAAGGTAGCACTACTTAGGGGGAGCTGAGGCATGTAACCAATTCCATATTTGTTAGCTAAAATTATACAAATAACTCTGGTCGCATTTTTGTAGCTGAGAAGATGTTGTCAAGAGTTACTGGTTCCGAAAGGCTTAAATTTGATGTTACAGAATCTACCACTACTCAGAAAATTGAAGTAAGATAATAGCTATTCTGTATTTATTAATGGTCAACTGCTGTATAATAGAATCCACTTTTGTCCATGAAGTAAGTTTCTCAGGTATACTACACCATTTAAGGTTCTGGTATAGGGTCGCCTCATGAATATTCATCAGCTATTTAAAACCTTATTTTTGTATCATTCATTCTCTATTTTCTTCTGTAATTCCCAAGAAATAAAATTTATTATGAAAATGAGATGATGAAATGACTATAAAATGTTACAAAATATAAATGGGATGAAAAAACTGCAACCAAGTCTGGAGGGTCTAGGCGGACAATAGAACCAATAGCGGCAGGCCAAGCTTCAGTTTACCAGTTTCTCCAGGCAGGTATGTACTTACTTGAGGGCCTCTCGAAGAGATTCTAACCGTAGGAGTCCAGGAACTAAACTAAAGCTGGTCCTGTACGTTCTCGCGATCGCACTCAGTCAACTAACTGGAGCCATAACTTCCAAACCAAACACTCTTCAAGGCGAAACTTTTCGAGAGGCCCTCCCCCTACCTTCGGGTAATTGGAATATACCTTGGCTGGACTGTATTTAGTGTGTCAGGCAACTAAAAAGTCCTCCAAAGCTAACCCAGTATAACTAATCATCAGAAAACCCGGGAAAATTACCGCAGCCGCGGGAAATCGCCCATGCATCAGCTGTAGAAGCCACGCGGTGCACGTTACCTGACAGGTATAGTAAACTTACAGTAGTAGCCTGGAGAAGTAATGGGTAACAAAAAGAATGGGAGGAATAAGAAGTACTGCATGCACAAAAGCAGGAGAGCCTATGTCAAGAAGAAACTTCCCATGAGAAGGCCTGTAGAGAAGAAGGTTCTGCAGGAAAGAAGCGGTGGTGAAGCAAACTCTCCTCCAGGTTTGGTGATACAGGGTAGTAGACTGGTAAACATAGACAAGGTCAATGAGTATGCTAATCAAGTGGCCAGACATGCTGCTAGTTGTGAAGGTTCCATGGAACTGAAGAGGGAGAGTAGAAATGGTCTAGCATCTGTTTTCACTGGAGAGTGTTCCACTTGCGAGCACACTGTTACGCTGGAGACATCAAAGAAAGTGAAAGGTCCAAAAGGTTATAACAGGTAAGCAAAATAAGTTTGCAGAAATTTTTTTTGAAATTTATTGTATAACATACCCATAAAGAATTGTTTATTATTATTATAGTTATTATTATTATGACAAGGTGCGGTCAAAGAAATAGTATGTACTCATAGTCCTATATATTAGATACACGTTAGAAAAGTTGAGTTTGTGTTCTTGTAGTTTTAAAGTTGGTTTTCCTCCCTATTTATAGCGTAAGATTTAGAAATTCAAACACACACACTTTTGACCAACCAAGTCAAAACCCGTCCCCCTGTGCATGGATGTGAGCTAAGACATTATTTAATATTACTATTTAATTCTTGGTTCATTATATAATTACTTTACGTAGGTGGGAAACCAATCTAGCAGCAGTTTGGGGGCAGATGTCAACCGGTGGTGGCCACAGTAACCTGGAGGAAACCATGAGTGTCATGGGAGTACCCGTCATGACAAAGAGTACCTTCATTGAGACGGAGAAGGCCATTGGAGAAGTATGGAAGAAGGAGCTTTTACAGTCCATGGCTGAAGTAGGTAGCGAGGAGAAACGGCTAGCAATAGCACGAGGAGAGTTTCATGAGGGAATTCCTGCAATTACAGTGATAGTGGATGGTGGCTGGAGCAAGAGATCCCACAAGCATTCTTACAATGCAAACTCTGGTGTCGGCATTATTTTGGGGAAGGAGACTGGGAAGTTGCTCTACCTAGGAGTGCGCAACAAATACTGCTCTTCATGTGCCCGAGGTATTTCCCGTGAAAAGCACCACTGTTTCCTTAACTGGTCAGCCTCATCTTCCGAGATGGAGACAGACATTCTTGTAGAGGGATTTCTGGAGTCCGAGCGAGTACACGGGGTTCGATATGTGAAGTTTATTGGTGATGGTGACAGCTCCGTGTACCCCAATCTCATTCAGAACGTTCCCTGGGGACATGGCATCAAGAAACTAGAGTGCGCCAATCATGCATGCAAGTGTTATCGTGGTGCACTTGAAAGACTGGTCCAGGAAAATCCATCGTACAAGGGAAGAGGAAAGCTAACTAAAAAGATGAGGCAGAAATTAGTGAGTGCTGCTCGCTGTGCAATAAAGATGCGAAGCAAGGAGAGTGATGCTAAGACAGCAGTGGAACAACTGAAAAAAGACCTCATGAATGGGCCAAGGCATTGTTTCGGCATTCATTCCAATTGCAGCACAGATTTCTGCACCATAGCACAGGCCACCAAACAGTCCTTGCCGACCACTGAAGTTGAAAGTGCTTCAAAAGACGATGATAGTGGAGCAGCAGCCACCTGTACTGAAGGCAGCGATGAAGGCATTACAGAAGGTATATAATTGCCATTTTAAATTAATATTTTCCCTACAAGATTTATATTTTGTACAGTAAATTTTACTTTTATAATACACCTGGTAGCTATTAACACTTCAATTTGTGTGAGTGTGCGAAACAAAAGGCCTTACATTTTCTCCCTCAATAATAATATTGGGACAACATTAGCTAATAATTTAATATTTCCAAAACTAATTATAGTTGTCAACATGTTTTTATAAAGGTGAAAAAATTGTGGGTAAATAATATTGTTATTATCGTGCAATCAAACTCGTTCCAGTTTTTGAGGATCAGGAGATACTATGGCGAGAGACAATGGATGACACTCCCATGACTGAATTTGAAGCAAGACAAGGTGGCATCACACACTCTGAAGTGGACTCCAAAATGTTGCATGACATCTCAACTTTGGTCAGTCGACTAGTAGCCAAGTCCAACCAGCTAGTTGGTAACCACACAACCAATCTGGCAGAGTGCTGGATGCATATCCGGACCAAGTTTGATGGTGGGAAGGTCATCAACCGATCCCAGAGTGGTTCTTGGGAGCATAGGTTAGTGGTTGATGATGTTTTGTAATATATGAAAATTAGCATATGTGACCGGTTTTGGGAAAGTCGACCTAAACGCGGCAAACAATTTTTTTCAGTATCCCCGGGTAAAGCCTTATGGGTCGATTTTTTTCAAAAAAAAAATTATGGCAGAAATGGATAGACACCAGTTAGCTCTAGCTTATGACGCAGTTGTAAGCTCTGGCGTGCTCTAGAACTCACACTAGGAGGCTAGAAACACTAGCCGGTTGGACTCGTGTACGGAGAGTTGCTAAGAAATTATTGGCGGGCTTTTCACTAACGGCGGGAAAAAACTGTAGCTAACTAATTCACTTACTATATTCTACATAATTCACGTACTCACGCAATTCTCGCCATCATAGTTTCTTAAGGAGCCCTGCATTAAGCCTTTTAGACTTCTTTCAATCCGCCAGTAACCGGTTTATTCCATAGTGTCCCGGAGACACGCAGTAATAGTATACGGACACAAGCCACGCCCCCTGACCTTAGCAACGCCTTTACCCGGCGTTTTTTTCGAAATCAGCAATAATAAGTTTAGCAAAAATACTGAAGTGTTGTAGTGCGTAGGGCGAAGACGGCTTGTGCTACAGCTTCTAAATTAGGAGGACGGCATCCCAAGGCCCCGTGCAGCCTACTGGTAGAATAAATTAGAAAACTTTAGATGCCGCGTTTAGGTCGATTTTCCCAAAACCGGTCACATATTAGCAATAAGTCCAATATTACTATAGGAGTATTCAGATTGTACAGTGATTTTCATACAGGGGGTCCCTAAATTTTCAAGGTTTTTACCTACAAAATTTTTCCAATAATTTAAACTTAGATAAGTTATTCTTGATAGTAAAATTTTTATTCATGCTCGCTTTTTAAAATTGATAAATTTTATCGAAAGAAAAAAATTCACGTTTTGTTGTTTTATTTTTAAAGGTGCATGGGTGCTGGTCTTCGCCAGAATATTGGCACCAATTGGGGACCACAGACGTGGAAAACCACGACGAATTCCTCTCCTAACAAAGTCTACTCCAGTGCAGCCAGTCGATCTCCTGAGAGAGTAGATGCTGACAGGGAAAGGAAAGCAAAAGACCAAGTGAAGGAGAAACGACGACGGAGTAAATTCCAACGAATCGACGATTCCGTGGCAGCTCGTAGTGCATACAGCAGACACGATGGAGGCATTTCACCTGGTCAGGTTGATGATGACATTCCCTCAGATGTATTGGAAGCACTGAAGAGAGGGTATTATGACACGCGGGTGGTGGTAACTGGTGAAGAAGCTAGAAACATTGAAGAAGCTACGAGAGGTCAGAGTACTTGTGATGAATGGATGAAAGAGCGAAGGAAGCGACTGACAGCATCCAATGTGGGAAGTGTAGCAAAGATGAGGAAGACGACCAAACGCAGCAAGAAAGTCCAAACTCTGCTCTACAGTACTTTTCGAGGCAACAAGGCAACGCAATACGGTGCAGACAATGAAGACAAGGTTCGACAGCAGTATGTTGCTGACTTGGTGGCAGATGGCAATAATCTGGAACTGCGAGAATGTGGCATCTTCATTTCCAAATCTACCCCATGGCTAGCAGCGAGTCCTGATGGTGTGATCTATGACAGGTCAAATAACACTAGTGTTGTGGGTCTACTCGAAATCAAGTGCCCATACAGTGCCAGAGACATCAGTATTGATGAAGCTGCTAAGACCTCCTCATTCTGCCTTGAGGACCATGACATGCACAAACTCAAACACCGCCATGATTACTATTATCAGGTTCAGTGTCAGCTGTACTGTGTTGACTGTGAGTGGTGCGACTTCGTGGTGAAGACTGGCAAGGACATACACACACAGCGGATTTACAGGGACAGGAAGTGGTGGGAAAAAGAGATGGGGAAGTTAGAACAATTTTATTTCGATTCTTTGTTGGCTGAACTAGCAGCCCCACGTTTCAAGAAAGGTGGCATAAGAGAACCTAGTTCACAATAACTTATTTGTTTGTTTTTGTTTTGTTTTTTGCATTCGTATCAACTACTGTGTACACAAAGTTTTAAAATGTCTCAACACAATAATTCCCACTGCTGTGCTTGCTTTTATTCCTAGAGGTGCACAGCCACAAGTTGTTAGCACTAAAGTGCGAATTGGCCACTGATTACTTTAATTAGTCACAGGAAAATGCGTGGGTGAAACACTATACCGGAACCTTAATAATTTTATGTAACCTATTAAGGCAGGCTCCTTGCCATTTCTGCACAAGCACACCATATTTTTTATGCAACCTAACTATAGTCTGTCCAAGTTGAGTTGGCACGACCGCAAGCGCGGTAAATGAGGAATGCATTCAGTACTTAACCGGAAGCAATTTAGTGACGTGAAACCAAGTCATTCAATTAAGCATGCAAATGTCAACGTGGCACATGAAAAAGGGGCAGTAATGCAGGTGTGCATTAATTATGTAACTATTGTAAGAAAGAAATTTAGTGAAGTTTATGGAGTTTATCGGGCGTTGTACAGTTCATCTCGTCTGTTTTCAACTATATTTATGTTTCTTACACACAGATAATGTACAGCAGATGGAAAATGCAAACTGGTGAGGCATTCTTCTAAAGAGACAGGATTAAAAGCAGTCGATTCTACCTACTGTGTCCCAAGAAATATTCTGACATTCACAGGATTCAGCAATACAGCACTGTAAACTTGTAGCTAAAGTTTACTAGACTTTCAGTTGAAGGTGGAGTGCAGCCTGAGTTGGTCCTAATCCCTACAGTAAATGGCATCTAGTAGTGAAGAAAAGGAATTGGCATAAATACAGCTTTGACAAGCACACAATTTAATGGCAAAGAGCTTAAGTGTGGCTGTATTACAAGTTGCGAGCTAAATGATAGCTATATCACTCTGAAATATATTGGCTATAGGCATTTGTTATTGAACAGGTAGACAAATAATCTTACCAACATCCTATCAGGTGGTCCAGTACCCTCTGTAACAACAGGACACTCCCTCTATCCTGTTTCCACACTTAACTGAGTGACTAAAAGTGGCGCGTTTTGTGCGGGGGAACCTGTGGCTTTTTATATTCCCATAGACTTTTGTATTGAGTTTTGGAATAGCACTTTCTCTCCGGTTTTGGAGTATACTGAGGAAATATTTTTAACAGCTTCTGTGCAGCTTTCTAATGGTGCTTCAGTTCAAAAGGTTATTGAGTTTTTTTTTTCTGTCTAACTCAACTTAGGACATACTATAGGCAGGCTCGCTCGATACATGTGCGCAAGCACACCACTAGTATAACAGCTAGCTTTCTAGCTATGTCACTCACACATTCTCAAAATTAAGAGGACTCACTTTGTTATTATCGCAAGAGGTTCCCTCCATAGCTTAGTTTCCGGAGTTTTAGTTCCTGCGGTGCTTGTAGGGCCTTCGCTCTTTAGAAGCGTGCCAGCTTCGTCTGCATGGGGAGCGGTAAGGGGTTCACGCTAGTAGACTACATTACGTGTGGTGAGACACGCCCATTAAATGTGGGTGGAGTCGTATAGTTATCTGACAATACATTCCTATTATGGAGTGTACGAGCTTCCAAGATGTAACTGTGGGAGTTGACACTTTCTTACAAGATTTTCAGACTCACCTGCTGCTAACTGTCCGTCCGGAATGGCAGGGGAAAGTGCTAGGAGTAAAAGTGTTTGATTCTGGCATCACCAACACTTTGGTGGCCCTGTACTTGAAGGACAAAGGTCTAGCAGAGTCCAGAGAAGACGTAGTGCTCCTCAGGATAAATGGAGCTGGTTCTGAGAAGATTGTAGATCGCACTGATGAGCTGCATAGCATGAGACTGTTGCACAAGGAAGGATTGGGTCCTCCAGTGTATGCAAAACTCAGGAATGGTCTGTGCTATGGCTTCCAGCCAGGACGACAAATGGGTCTACAGGAGGTGAAGTCTGAGGGCGTGTTTCAGAAAGTAGCTCAAGTGATGGCTGATCTGCATGTGGTGAATATTCCAGAGCACTTCCAGAATAGGAAGCCGCAGCTATGGGCTAAGGTAAGGCAGGGTTAGGGGTCAATGGTGTAGGGTAGGGACAGAGACCATATATACCATTGAATTATAATTGTTATACTGTGTTAGTGCTTAATATTTTCATTTTTAAGTTGAATTTTTGCTATAATAGCGACAGTTGACTGTGACCTTTGAACTCTAAACATAGACAAGAAACCAAACCAAAAAGCTAATATCTGAAGTCATTTGATTTTCTTACATACAACACAATAGCAAAAACCCATTAATATTCTCATACACTGGGCTAGTTATTTAGTTGTATTACTATTTGCAGTAGTACTGAGTTAGCATCATGTTGCCTTTGCTATAATATCAGGGTTTCATCTAGTGGGGGTGCAGGGGGGGAAACTTCCCCCCCAAAGTCCTCAACTTCCCCCCCAAATTCCTCAACTCCCTCCCCAAAAGAAAATATTTAGATAGATGATGTCATCTTAAAATAATTGTGAGTGGAAAAAAATTGTGAGTGTGTGCAGAAGTTTAAATGGCAAGTCTGCGCTTTTTCTGGTTCTTCCAGTGTTCTACAATTGTTTCTAGCTCTCTATAACTTAATTTCTCAGGACCTTCAATGCAAACTCGCATAGCTTGATCAAGAGTTTCTTCACTGAGCCTGCTTCTCAACCTTGTCTTTACAAGCTTCATGTCACTAAAGCTTCTTTCTACAGTTGCTGTGGTAACTGGAAGTACCACACAGAGAGAACCAAACGTTCAAGGTTTGGAAAGCCAGCTTTCAGTGTGTGATTTGTTAAAAGATCAGATAAAACATCAGAACATGAAGATTCTCTATAGTTGGTGAACAGTATCCGCCGAAAGATTTTCCATTCTGCCACAGTCTGTTGTTCATCTATATCAGGTACTGATAACTTCATCTGTCTTTTAAAAATAAAACTGTGCACCAATTAGAAATCATTAAACACTAATACACTAAGAGTGGAACCTGTAAAGTCAGGGGCTACCTTCCCCCCCAAACCAAAAATCCTAGATGAAACCCTGAATATACAATAAACCAACGACCCTTTACCTATGTGGCTTAAATTAATTCTCATAGTTCATTTATTTTACTTAGTCAAAAATTTTTATAATTATTTGGTGTCTTACCAGTCAATATAGTGAAGCATGCCAATCATGTTCATCTTTATCTTTATTGATGTCTAAATAGATCCACCAGTGGATGAAGGAAATTCCAACTAGTTTTGATGACTCCAAGAAACAAGAAAGGTGAAGTGGCACCCTCTCTTCAGTATAAATTTAATATTACATATTATGTAAGACATTTTTTTTTGTTTTTTTTTTTTGAGAATTTCTTACTAGGAAAAGTGTGCACTATAAGTGGAGTTATGTGAAGTAGAGACTTGTGAATGATGTGAATAGACAATTAGCTATTGATAGATAGCCATTGAGCTGCAGTTAGTATTCAGCTACATACAGTTAGTTCAACTAATGTTATTGAAGCACTTTGCTAGCTTGTATGTGAGTACTGGTAGTATGCTTGGAGAATAGCAGCAGTGAACATAACTGTAAGCCAGTATCTAGTATATACCTTCTATTAGAATTACCCAATTCTCATCAGCACAGCACACGTTTGATGCATGGATTTCTTTAATTCCCCACTTTATATTAACTTTCTGCTTTATATTCTGCAGTTTTGTGTCAGTTTTCACCAGCAAAGCTGAACTATTGAAAGAGATCCAGTATTTGCAAGACCTCCTGTCTTCTACCACCAGTCCTATAGTGTTCTGTCACAATGACACTTTGATAGCTAATTTCATCATTGACAAAGAGACAGGTGAGGAAGAAATAGCAGCTCCAAGCTTGAATTGCAATATTCCACCTTTGAAAACATTTTGCTCCTAATTGATGCCATAGGTTATGAGTTACATTTTGCACTGGTCGGTGATGGTTGCAGGATAGTTTTCAAGGTTTTGTAAAGTACTATTTTAAGATAAGGAAAAACAATTTTTTTTTTAGTCATTAATTAACATTGATCCAATTTGTATCTATTTACTTCACAGTGAACACTCCCATCAGTACAAAGTACATTTATATTTGTTGTGAGGACTTCAGATCATGGAGATGAGAGTCATTATGTTTTGATCAGCGCATACATAATATGTATTGAGGGATCACATGTCACTATGTGACTGGTGGTATTAGGGCACACTCTGAGGCGTGCGCTGATAGCTAATTCCTCTCAGTCCTCGCAGAACTGAACATTGCTTTGTCATGGTTTATTTATAGGCATAGCCACAGGTATATAATTATATTACCAGTTATTTTGTATTGTTGCTTTCATATAACATCTATTTATATCTATGAACTTAAGGTACTCGAATTATTCTGTAATTCAAAACTAACTCATCAGTATTATTATAGTAGTCAATATTAGCTATGTAAATGTTATGGAGATTTTTGTGTGTATTACATAGATAATGTGTATCTGGTGGATCACGAGTATGCAGGTCCTGATTATCTAGCATTTGATATCGCCAACCATTTTTGTGAATACGCAGGTATGTACTATAATATAGATATTGACACTTCCATGATATAATATCGTACATGTACATGAATTATAATATACTGATAGTAAATGATTAATAAATCCAAAACTGCATCTTACATTTTCTTTACATGTTGTTTTTTAGGTGTGGATGAAGTCAATTATGACTTGTTACCAAGTAGTGACTTCCAGAAGAAGTGGATCAGAGCATACCTGCAGAGGAGAAATGAGAGACTACAAGGTGAAGGGAACATTTAGGAAATATTCTACTGGAACACTTTATTTAGTAAATCCTATGTATGAGAGAGTTTGCATTCTGTTTGTCAATCTGTGCTAGTGAGTGATACAAGAAGGTGGTATCTTTTTTCTGCATGCTGTGTATTCTGTCTTTGTTGAACACTAATTGTCTGGAGTGAGACCTGTGGAAGTGTAAATGTCATACCTTTATAACTACTTTAAAGTAGCTGACTCAGAAGAATTTTTAGAAAATTCACAAGCTGATTCTGTATACTTTCCTTATAGCGATTTGATGGTGTTCTTAACTCCTTCATGTTATTTTTTACATATTACCTCTTGGTAACTCTTATAAACAGGTAAGGAAGGACAGATTGCTGGTGGTACATTGTGTGTGGATGATAAGGAGGTGGAGTTGTTATTTCAAGATGTAACAAAGTTTGCTCTAGTAAGTATTAGTTGTACAATATTATTGTGTTAAAACTATGGATGGTTTACAATTTGCGGCGTTATTTAGCTATTGCACAATAAATTCATCTATTTGCTACCTTGACATTGATGATGTTGACGTGTAGTCCGTGTCTAAAATTTTACATGATACACTCACAATTACTAAAATGTAACGGTAAGCAGTACACAAGTGTAAAGTTTCATGAGATTACGCAGAGACTGACATAGTGTATGTGCATTTGTGTGTGTGTTTAGGCATCTCACATGTTCTGGACGATATGGGCGTTACTCCAGACTCAGCATTCCATCATTGATTTTGACTACATGGAGTGAGTGCATTATACGATAATATGTGACTGGCTATGAGAAAAACTGACCGTTGTCACAATATTAAAAAAATCTAATTTTTTTGGTGATAATCCTGTAATTCTAACAAGGCAGGGACACTTACTGTTTGCTCTTTAGCTTGGAGTGTCTCTGCGGGCTTTGTAAACGCTCAGAAAGCCACTTAATTAGCTCCATCACAAAAATTAACTCAAGAGAAAATCGCGGATATAGTTTTACAAGTCATTTCCGTGCAAAGACTGTTATCCGATTACACGCTAACAAAAATTTTAATTGCGCCTTACGTAATGCGGTCACGGGCGCACGCGAGACACAGAGGATTGATTGCTTGGTGAGAGGGTGACACTAAGCGGGAGAAAGAAGACGAACGTTTGAAGATTGCCTCGGGGACAGTATTATCGAACGATAGAGTACGCTCTAGGCTATTGGGAAAGCATAAATTCGACGCTAAGGAGCTGTTCCCGACTTAAAAATAACAAAGTACTCGCACCATTTGGCAAAAACTTTTATGGCATCACACTGAGGCTCTTAGTAAGCACACTAGTAAGGTTGGAAGTATGGTTTCATGGCTGAAGCAGTTTGCTACTTGATCATAGAGGTAAGAGAAAGTGTTTTTGCACGCATCTGTCTTACATTCAGGAAGAATTTGTTGATATTTATTTAGGGTGTGGTTTATTTTGAACTGAGCAATCTGTTATAAATATTGTGAACAGAGAAGCTTTTTATGGCTTTTGTGTATGAATACAGGTACATCACAAATGAATGATAGAATATTTTAGTGTATTCAGTTTGGTACTCCAAGGTGTATTTACTTTTGATGTGCTGGTAGGCTGCATTGTTGACAGAATAGTTGGTGATCTTACTATCAAGTGCAACTGGTCATAGCATAACAGAAGTATACGTCAGAGGGCTCCCTGCAGTCTCACCTGTTGTATAACAATATTTATTTTTACTTAATTATTATAAAGAATGTGGTTAAAATTCCTGTAGAAATCGCTACTTTTCAGAATCATCAATTCCGTTCTCTCGTCAGAGTCCTTGACCATCCAGAGTCCTTGACCATCCAGAGTCTTTGACCATCTAGTAACTACTGCAGTCACTACACCCATCAGTACTGAAGTCATTCTTGCTGTCATCAAACTCCTCGTCACTACCACCAGAGTTACTGCCATCCTACTGCCGTCCTTGCCACTGCCATGCTGTGCCAGGTCAAGAATATTGTCTTCATCACTAGGATGCTGAAGTGCCAAGTGTTCCACTAGCCAAGATAGCTTTCTACTTGTCTTATCATGAGCAGTTATAGCTAAAGTAATATTATTGGTTTCTAAAAAATTATTCTGTGTACCTTTATTATATTATGAAATATATTTTCAATTTATACTTTATCAGAAATAAGTCATATTGTTGTGACAAAATTTACTCAACATTTTCTTATGGCAGTCTATGTATTTTATAAGCCTAAAATATACTTACAACAGTATAGAATCGTCTGCAATAGTGATTTTGACTCCACAAAGCTGTAGGGCGAAATAGACGCGAAGACGCATTTTTGACGCATTTCTGCGTCCTCCCCGGTTATCGATTTTTCTCAATTGACACGTATTTGCGTCTTCCGCGATTAATCGGTTATACTATGACATAATGATTATATCATGTTATAAGATTGTCCTGGGAAAGGGAGAAACCTTGCAGCCTAAGTTTTTATGCAGAGTTATGGCATATTGCTTGTCCCAGACTTCATGTAAATAAGGGTGCAATTAGAATGATTGACTGCATAAAGAACCTTCAGCCAAATCAGCCGAAATTTTAACCTTCTGTAGTGTGATAAGGGTTTCAGAAAAAGCCAAAACAATCTTTTTTTTTTTTAAAGTTGACTTTCTGCACATTTACTTCATTTTAATTATTGTCACAACGGTCGATTTTCTCATAGCCGGTCACATATAATGCAAGTTAAATTCAATGATAAGTTCTTGCCTTCTGAGTGAATTGAGCAACACAGACTCCCATGTGTATATATGTACTTATCTAGTACATTGAGCAAGACTTGTGGGTGGAGCTAAGTGACACCATCATTTAGCCATTTTAGGAGATTTTATTATATCATTCCTTGAAAATGTCCACTTTCTGTTCACCTCTGCTGACCTTCTGATAGGACTTACATATGCACTATTATTAGACTTGCTCTGTGATTGCTTGTTCTGTAGCCTGTGGTCACAAGTAAACTGACAATTTAAACAAATAGAATGCATAATATATGCGAGAAACTCTCCTAAAATTTTGTCGTGTCAGCTGTAAGTAAACAATTGTCTATCTACATGTATAAAGTAAAGTACTTTTTCAATTTTGATAAAACTGATATGCTCAACAATAAAGTACTACATAGTTGCCAGTCGAGGTAAGAATAATTGTTTTTAGATAATAGTAGATAAATGTTGTATGAATTAAAGTTTATCAGTTACAGGATGTGGTCATTTTATATCAGTCGTATAATTCAAATAATAGCTACTGAAATCATCATAAACTTACAAAAAAACTAACAACAAAAGTCCACTGGAGTGAATAATAAAGTATTTTTGGAAGCACGATCGTGCTCAACAATGAAATTATATGAAGAGCTTGCAATACTACCACAATGCATGAAGTACTAGTGATGTGCTTGAGCACAAAGGGTGAGCGAGCCAGTGCACAAACGAAATGCTTCAAAAGAATCTATCAGTCCATTTCTATAAGTATAGCTAAGTAAGTAGCAGTTGTGACCATTATAAACTTTAGCTTACAAACACAGAACCACTCTCTTACTTCAATTTCCCGAGTACTGGTATTTTCTGTAGTCTCCAATATATGTCATTCTGACTATCTGAATTAGCAGTAGCTTTTGAAAACAAGCACTCACAGCTACTAAAAGAAGGCCGAGTGATCTGGTAAAGGGTTTCAATACCACAGTAACCATTCACTGAAGGGGTAGACCTTGAAGCAAACACCAAAATGTGAGGGTCAAAGTACAAAATGACCTACGTACATCCACACATATACAAACACAAATATCCCCGATTTTCAATTGTGTTACTCCTGAGAGAGTCTCGCTCGCTTCGCTCACTCGCCAATTAGTGGAGTTCCTGTCTGAGTAGTGTAGTTTGTTAAAACATTGAGGTCATGAAAGTGTTTCATGTCAGTAGCTGTGTTGTGATTTCTTAGATATGCTGGAATCAGATTCAAGGAGTACCTGAGGAGCAAAAGTCTTCTCAATCAATCTCACTGAACAACTGTATCACAATGTTCACAGATATGGCATTAAATATTTTTTAATCCTACAATAATTATTATTTATTAAAATTAAATGAAGTTAATGGAAGAATGGATGGAATAGTTATCACTCTATTAGCAGGCCATTAAAGCAACGTCAGTCATTATATTGGCAGAGTTTCCATTACCAGCTAACAAATAGAATGTAGTTTAGAGAGTAAGACTCTGTAATGGATTGACCAAGCTGGAAGAAGCTGGAGCCAGCCATGAGGACCCCCCAAAGCATCCTGATAAAGGTGGATGTCCAGGGTGTTTTCCCTACAGCAATAACTTTACCATTGCTACTCCTTGGAATATAATAGGACTTGATATGTTAGAATACTGACATAGTAGGCAGCTAAGTGAGCATGCATGTAAAAGAGCCAAAGTGGACTATAATGTAGCGAGTTGAGGTGTCATGAATAGAGTGATTGAGTCTTTTCTCACGAGTTACTTCATGGTAGGTAAGGGGAGCTCTGTTGAATGATCAGCCAGATGTAGTAAGTAACAGTATTATTGTGATTGGGTGAAAGTTGGCAAATGTTTGTAACTAATCTAGTTTTATATAGGTGGACAGTAAAACTGAAGACAAGGCTAAGTAGCTTCAGGTCAGAATGAAGATTCTGATTCATGACATGCTAAATATCAAAGTGCTGGCCAGTATCTGATGCCAGCATGAATGAAAAATGAGGATGCAACGCTGTAATGGTCCAGCTAAATTAACATTAATTATAACTTGCCACGGTGGTTTGGTGGGCCATGTCCATGGATGTAGCGGGGCCAATAGCGGTTTATTTCTTGATACTTGACATAAAGTATCAATTTCTGAGTCTAGATTCAACCACCTAATATTTGCTCCTAGCAAAACGCTTGATGTTTGCCTCTCAGCATGATTTTAGTGCAACTCTGTCACAATCTTGTCTTGGAGATAGTACTAAGACTCGAAGTCCACACATGAGATACCTGGCTCTACTGTAAGTTCATTCCGGTGTGACCAACATAATGTCAACTAGCAGTTCAGGACAACTATCTTGAGCATATCCAATTCAGCTGAGGATCTTGTCTAAATGCTTGTTAATTTTGCCTTGATATGTTGAGAAATGACACTACTTCAATTTCCTCAGGAGATGCATGGGCATCAATAGGAGACAAGATTATCCGTCAAAATTTGCATGGGACTTGATAGGTTTGAGAACAATCTCATAATCATACCCATACAATATCCAAGCCCAGTGTTGTACTCAAGTTGTGATCAGTGGTGGTAACCAATTTTAGCACCAAGAGAAGTGATTTAATGATTGTTGTCACTATTTAAGGTAAATATCATACCTTACCTGTGTATAAGTACTAGTGAAACTTGGAAATTCCAAACATCAATGAGGAGGCCTTGTTCTCTAATGGTGCATAAGTTTCTGGCCCTTGTGAACGTCTTTGAAGCACAAGCCATACAGTATGGTGAGAGCACTTATACCCACATGGTTCAAAACATCCCATCATCTGCTGGTATGCATCTTTCAAAAATCTTTGTGAACTTTCACCTTCAACAAGGACTGCATATTGATCATCTGGCTAGTGGAGAGGATATTAATAAACCTCTTTTTTGGCATAATGATGGGTGCAGCCCACATACTTGTTTCAAACTTTTCAAATGTTAATTCAGCACAAAAAATGGGTCTAGAAAAGTCAATCAAACTTACTTTATATCCTAAAACAAGGTTATTGGTGCTCTAGCCTGGACTACAAGTTGGTTACATTAAAAGAATAATACTTTTGAAAGAGAGTTAACAATTTGCATAAAGTTAACATCACTAATGTCCGTCATTTGCAGTTCATTAACACAATGTAAACAGCAAGATTTCTGTAGGGTACGGGAAGCTCTATACACACACAGATGACTACTGAAAACAACAAAACATAGGTTTAGAGCTTCCAAGATGCTGGCGGTGTATGCTGTGTGCATATCACCCTCCAGGAGGATATAATAAACAGTAAGCGTACCCTCCAGAAATCTTGCTGTTTACATTGTGTCATTATATCACCATGGAGAGTTCGACCTCAATTGACCCCTGAAGAGAACTTTGGCAAGAAGTCGAAACGTCGGATTAAGTATAATTAAATATAGTGGCTGTTAAAAAGAGAAAATGTTGCTATCACATTTCAGCCGAGAATGACTGAATCATGTTAAATTATTTCATTAAAAAATTGTAGGTCCACTCTTACTGGATGGCAGGGCACACTAATGCAGCTCTCCGGGCAGCCATGAAGGCCAAAACATGGAATATAGCTGCTGTGATTGGTTTCTTTACTACTGTCATAATGTTTTTTTTTTTCTCTGTCATATCCTCATAGAAAATTCCAGGAAGTGGCCCCAGTTGACTTATTCTGGAGTTTTGGTTGATTTTGTTTATACATAAAAGTAATGGTATCATGTTTACAATGTTTTACATCAGTGAGTTACTACATCTAAATGTATAATAATAATTTTTGTAATACTTAGCTATGTGTATATGCTCATATAAAGTAAAAAAAAATTGCCTATTAATTTTAAATTCATTCTTTTTATTCTCTCCTTCCTACAAATAATTGTTCATTTAAAGCATGGTACATCTTTAGCTCAGTAAATACAACATAACTGGTTTATTAGTTTTCACTTGTTATTAATAGACTGACCAATTTGAAGAATTCCTGACTAAGAACCCTTGCTTGTTAATCCAAAGTTTTCCCATTCCTGTGTCAAAGATGAAGAAAATATGAGTGCAACCTCAGAGTGGCAAGGGTGATGTAACTATAAATTTGTGTGTGCGTGTGACGACTATCTTTGCCACTACGGTGGTTTCTGAAGATGTTTCAGTATGGGTGGGCTCCAAGGGCATGTTGTTTTGGTTTTTGTGGTTTCCTGGTGTTCATGTGAGAAATCGCATTTTTAAGTGGTTCCAGGGAGGCTCCAGCCCCCAACCCCCTCAAGTACATAGCAATGTGAGCAAGAGATGGTGAAACAAACTTCAACCATTTCCCCACCCTGTATTATGGTAGTTCTACTCTAAGGGAACAGCAAGTAAAACACTCGTAGCTTTAGTGATTATATGTAGGTCATTAGAACACAACCCACAGCTGCAAAATACGTACTTTGCACACGTCATTTCAGCAAGAATTACAGTAGTTCCTGCAGCATGATAGGGAGGCAATTTTGATTTTGCAGGAAGTGTCGCCTTAATCTGTACAGTAATACTATGAAAGGTTGAAGTTTTCCACTGCAGTGAAAATACAAAATATTTATAATGGTGTAGTGACTAGGCATAGATAAATATTGCTTTTTTTTCTGCCTAAAATTCTTTCTCCAATGCTCCCAAACTTGCCCTATAATTCTTTCAAAATGTGCCTATATTTCTCATTTATTGCTTGGCCAAAATTCATGTGATACATTGTGAATTACAAAAAAGAAAGTTTTTAGCGACTGTTATATTGTAGCATAACTGAAGCTGAAACATAGTCTTCCAGTGCTCTTTCCTGAGCACTGGAAGACTGATCCAGCTGCTGCTTGTATAATTACATCATGCATTAATAGATTTTCACACATTCCACATTAAGTAATCTGCTAATTCTAAAAAAAAGTTGCCTATATTTCTAGCATATTTCTCATTGCTTCCATGTGCCTATATTTCCCAAAAAAATTCCAGCAATATTTATCTATGCCTAGTAGTGACCCTTACCAGAGATAGCAGTAGGTGGAACCAAACAGTAGCTACTGTTTTATTCTTGTTTTTTGGGGGGGGGTGGGGGGGGGGAGGGGTGAGCAAGGTACCAGTAGCCCCTCCTTTAACCCTTAATGATTTGCCTTCGTAATAGGCTGGAATAAAATTTAATGCTGACATAGATAACCAGCAATAACTACTCTGCTACCACAGGGAAAAAAATGATGATTCCTTAACAAGAAACCAAGTTTAATCCTATTCTCATCTTGACAATTCCTTGAGGTTTCCTTGTATATTAATTATTTCTGAAATGTGATATTTCATTGCTTAGGATACATCAGGAATAGGCACAATTCGGTTGTAAGGAATCATCCAGTATTCTTGTTATTTCCATTTGTTTCTGGTAATTAAACTTTAAGGATACATGACAAGTCATGATACATAAAAATGGGAATTGTCAAGATTAACTCTAGGAATCTCTCCCTTTCTATATATTAATTGTCTTAATTACTTTTACTTAGTTTCTATATTTCACGGAGAATTTTTTTTAATCATTGACCGAAAATAGTAGAAATGGTACAATTACAAAATGTAAATGCATGAATGTGGTCTCACACAAACCAGCAATTTGTTAATGCTATAATGTTCTTATGTGATCTGTAGAAGAATCAGTTCTTTTGGCATTCCTCTGGATGGCATTCTTCAGGACTGCACTTTTTCAGAATAGCAACTTCAGTTTCATTTATATTCTGTACTTCCAATACTATTCACTAACATAAGAGGTTTAGCCTGTATAACAATTAAATGATTTTATATACAAATCATAAAAATGTACAGTATATAAACACATATCAAAATTAGTTGCATTATTTTCACATTAATTAAACTAGCCAGTAGCCACAATCAATTTTTAGTCTTCACAAGTACCTTCCACAAAATTTATAAAAGTGATAAATTATCATGGTAAAAAATCTTCTTTCAAATGAAATAAAGTGACAGAAGATAGTGGTAATACTCTATTAAAGATGCCCTTTCGTTACTAATATTCACAATACCACCACAATTAGAATGGACTCACTATTTTAAAGTACACATTTAAGAATTTTAATGCATATTTTACCCACAAGTTGGATGATACTTCACCCTATAATTTTCATGACACTGTACCAACCAGTTGACTACACACTGTACCATAGTTTGACGACACTGTACCAACTAATTTGACTACACTGTACCAACTAGTTTGACGACACTGCACCAACCAGTTTGACGACACTGCACCAACCAGTTTGACGACACTGCACCAACTAGTTTGACGACACTGCACCAACTAGTTTGACGACACTGCACCAACTAGTTTGACGACACTGCACCAACTAGCTTGACGACACTGCACCAACCAGTTTGATGACACTGCACCAACTAGTTTGACGACACTGTACCAACTAGGTTGACGACACTGCACCAACCAGTTTGACGACACTGCACCAACTAGTTTGACGACACTGCACCAACTAATTTGACGACACTGCACCAACTAGTTTGACGACACTGCACCAACTAGTTTGACGACACTGCACCAACTAGTCTGACGACACTGCACCAACTAGCTTGACGACACTGCACCAACTAGTTTGATGACACTGCACCAACTAGTTTGACGACACTGTACCAACTAGGTTGACGACACTGCACCAACTAGTTTGATGACACTGCACCAACTAGTTTGACGACACTGTACCAACAATTTTGACTTTACTTTACCAACACTATTGACACTTGACCAATACCACTGTACCTTACCAAAATAACTACACTTTACTAAACACAACTAATGGTGTACTTTAGTTAACAAATGATAAACTTAAAAAAAAAAAACACACAATTAACGGTGCACTTTACCAAACACAACTAATGGCATACCTTACCAACCACAACTAATGGTGCAAAACTAACGGTACACTTTTACAAAACACAACCACTTTAGCAAACAAAACTAATGGTCCAAAACTAACAGTAGCGAGGACAATACAATAGCTATAGAGTTAATGTATTTCTTCAAAAAAGATCTCCATTGGTAGAGTAAAATTATATATTCAAGATTCATTTGTTAAACACAGCTAGCCACTTTCTTCACACTGTTTATAAAGCAATGAATAGAGACTTAATGAGACGCATGTGCCTTCAACTGTTTGAGATTTGTTTTGAAAGTTATACCTAGTATAACAATTGCAAATATTATACGAACACATCAGCACACATGATATTAAATATTCAATTATTGAACTAGCTATAGGGCATAATATCAAAAGCCATCATGCACAATAGTAGATTGAGAAATAACAATATTGAAAAATGCTATTACTGCATCTGTTATCACTTACAGACATATTTTTAGTAATTGACTACAAAACTAATGAAAATTGGAATGCTTAAGGAATGTACAATAAAATTAAAAAAATAAAAATTATTGAATTGGTAGTAAACATCAACATAACCCAGCGTGATTCTAACCAGAGCCATTGTTAACCTCTCCATACTCACCACTGTCAACTTAGGTATGCTTGTTGAACTTAATTGGTGACAGTTTCATAGTAGCTGCCACCAGAGTTACAACCTATTAGTCTTAGGCCAAGGAATTTACTTAACCCAAGAACACACTTCAACAAATTAAAGCAAGGTTACAACTGAGAACTGGACATGCGCTCAGCCATAGTATATCAAACTTAGCACATGCCAAGTGTCTAAAAAAATGCATGACATAAAAATAGAATATTCATTCTTGACGTCTCACTCTTCTGTAAATATACACAAAACACATTCCTGTCTAACTGACACAACAATAATAAACACTGTTCTGTTCTTATGGGAGTGCCCTCTCACAACCACCCTCTTAATCTGCTGCTGCATTTGTGGAATTCCAGTTTGAGGTCTTTGATCCTTGCTATGGCTACCCCCAATGTTACCAGTTGCTCACCGACATGTGATAGGAAGAGCATAAGCCATATTGATTTACATAATACTGTGTGTGTGTTTATGTGTGTGTGTGTGTGTATGTGTGTGTGTGTGTGTGTTTCCCATTATCTACAACAACTGTTTTTATTTTGTGGTGAACTAAGTGAACTTTTTGACAGTACAAGAAGGTCAACAGTTGTCACAAATATAGACACTTGGGAGCACAGTGCAACAGCCAAGCAAAAATATCAAATTTTGTGAGTGGTGTGTGTTAGTCCCCTGTTGACCGAACGTGCAACTGAAACTTCATTCACTGGCCCAAGTCTAGCCCTATGATTGAATTATTGCTCCCCATAACGCATGCTCAACACACTTGCTGGATTGGTGTTGGGAGGTTCTGTATGCAAACAGAATTCCGTCCAGTTTCTCATCCCAATTATTCTGATTGTTATTCACAATTTTCACAAGAGACCTTTGCAAAGTTTGATTGAATCGTTTAACCATTCCATTTGTTTGGGGAAGTGCACTCCTTTTGAGCTAATGTATTGCCGGTGAGTGCAATTACTAAATCCGGATTTCAATAATGTTGATGAACTTTCCATTTAATGACTTTAGTAAGGCTATCATTCCTATTGAAATGGAAACTGCTGAAGATCACACAAGCAAGAATGATAGTGATGTTACAGATAACACGATGGAGGTGTATGTAAAGAAAATGAATACCTTCAGAGATTCTATTTATGCTGATGCCAAAGATAACATTATGAAATCCCAACAGAAGCAAAAAAAAAGACTACGATAAAAAAAGGAGAAAGATGAAGGTATGCATACATATAGTTTGCACACCTTTGTCCATATGAAGTATTATTTTTCCAGTATATTACAAAATGCTCTAATAACAATGTTATCGAATCATATGGTCTGGAGCCTGGAACCATGGTACTACTGAGAAACAGTGCAAGAGATACTAAGAAGGGTGACAAGCTTATACAGCGTTGGCTTGGGCCATACAGGATCATGGAATATATAATTTAATTATTAATAATGTATTAAATATGCCTGCGAAAGGGAACGGCTAAGGTGCATATATTATATATTTGTATTTTTTTCAGATGTTGGAACATCAATGCCCAAGTTATGGCGAGTTCATGAAAATGTCATGTAGGAAGCTTCGTATCTTAAATTATTGAAAAGAGAGTCAATTTTAATTATCATTTTTACTTGCAGAGATTTTGAAAATAGAACCCATTCCATTACATGTTTAAAGATATCCCAATTTGAGAAAGTCACTCAGTTCATGACCTCCAATTTTTGTTGCAATGATAAGTCAATCTCGGTAATGAACATAAGCAGTTAGTTATGTATATTTAATAATTTTATTTATGATATCTAGATATTTTCATACACAATGGACATCTTGCTACCTGAACTTATATGTCTTATCATTATGGATGTGTTCAATGTTAGCAGAAATGAGGTATCTATAGTTCTTTCATTCTCATTTAGTAAAATACAAGTTTTTGTATCATTTTTCTCTCAACTAGGCAGGAGATATTATGTACATGTATGTAAACAAGCATCAATGTGTACCTTCACAGAATAAGACTCCAACATCAGGTTTGTTAAAGTGGCTACTATGTCTGTTATGTATAATGCCATTGTTTTTAGCTTCTGTTTAGAGTCCAGAGAGCTGGAAATTGTATCAGGAACTGCAAATGAAATTTAATGGTGTGTTAACTCTCAGTTTCACAAGGCATAGATATTAAACAAATGCTTGTTATTATTCATTGTAGTGAAGAAATATGAAGCACGTGAAGGCAAAGAGACTGAGGGGAGTAATGAATCATCTAAAATTAACCTTCAAGGTAGCTAAAGCAAAATACCCTCTATGTATTAGACATTGCAATAAGATTTTAAGCCAATCATTATCACCTTGTCGATCAAAGCACTTTGAAGGTGAGTTATTTTTAATCGGTTTGGTATTCGTAAACTAAAACTAAATGGATACGCTTATTAGTGTTAGTAAGCATTTTTTCAGGAAAGCTCTTAGCAGATATTAAGTTATCTAGACAGTGTAATATAAAATTTTGTGATGTATGATCAAAGAAGGGCTTGCTTCATATCTTGGTGTAGCGAACAAGGCATTGTTTTTAACAGAGTTGGCATACTCTCACTTTAGCAGTTCAAGAATCACTGGGTCTCATACCACTGAAAATAATTCAATAATAGCTTTTAAAAGAACAATAATATTCATCAACATAAATTTTGTCAACTTAAATATTAAGTTCATGTTAGTGTTAGTTATAGCTTTAGTTAGATCTAAGAATTTTAAATTAGTTTTAGTCCATGATGTGTCAAAAGTGTTGGAAAATAACTACCACTAAACTAAAGATGAGATGAATAACACGCAGGGAGTATTTTCAAAAAAGTATTTCTACTACCTAGCTACTTCATATCCATATTATCAATAGCTACAGCCATGCAGCAGTGACGATGACTTTTACAGTTAACCTCCTTCAAGAAAGAGGAAAATACTTTCAAGTCCCGAGGTAACAAAATTATTACCTTTCTAATTCACAAGGCTACCAACTGATTAACTAACTCCACCCACTGATTCATAAGACTAACAAACATCTTTGCCCACAATATAATGAATGTATTCCTTAAATATAATTCTTTGAAGGAACCAGAGTTTTTGACATGCAGTGTGCGCAGTCCTATGCCTGAATGCAGTCCAGGTTGTCTAGATAAGTTGCAATCATGCGAAGTAAAGGGTAAGCTAAACTGCTTTTGACTTTTTTTGTTTGTGATGTAGTGTTTCACTTGGTATTAACTATGATGTCTCTGAATGTGTATATATAGATATTGTCGATCTTACGGCAGTAGTAGCTGATACTGATGACCCAGATATCTATTGGATGAAAGATTTGATGCTGTATAAAGAAGACAAAAAAGTGTTATTGCATGGTTGTTGGCTTACTGACAGTATTATTACAGCTGGGCAAATTTATTATGGAAAGAAAATCAAAATATTGGTGGCTTGCAGCCTACGATTTTATCAGAAAATTTCCAATTTTCTATACAAAAAGAAGAGTTTGTTCAAATATTAAATGTGAACAACTCACATTGGATTACAATTTCCAGCATTGGTTGCCCCAAAGGAACCATAAATGTATATGATAGCCTATCAAGTAATGGTTTGTCTACTCATACTATGAGAGTGATTGCAGGGATTTTATTCGTGACTAACCAAAGAAAAATAACTATTAACCATATTGATGTCCAAACTCAGTCTAATTGCAGTGATTGTGGTGTATTTTCACTGGCATTTGCAACATCTTTATGTCAAGGTGAGGACCCTTCCATAATTTCATACATTGCATACCAGCTTAGGGACCATCTCTATAAATGCTTGGAAAATCGTAAGATGTTATCGTTTCCACGGCGTAGTCGTCAGACAGCCCAAAGTGGTCGTCAAACAAGCTTCAACATTTATTGTGAATGTAGACTTCCACAGTATGGCAGCATGATCACATGTGAACGATGTGAAGAGTGGTTTTTCACAAGAAATGTGTTGTGGCGCCAAATGCTGTGTGGAAGAAAGGCAATACAATACAATGGTTTGTAAGAACTGCAGTTAACCAGCTTACTGGCTTAGCTATTAGCTAGCTACCATTCGCTCAATTGTCATGATTTTTTTCATTTTTATTGAATAATTAAATATTTTAATGATGGCAATAGTAATAACATTTTGTGGCCACACCCTCAGTTATATATGTTCATGGTAAAAATTATACAGTGAATTCTCTCAACAACGGGCTCCCGAAGATGGTCCGCCTCTCTACAGCGGTAGTTTTTAGTGGAACGAAATGTTTACAGTACAGTTCCAATAGTTTTATAGCCTCCGATGAACGGCCACCCCCGAATTCTTAACAACGGCCAGGAATATCCTAGAGCGGTCAAAATAGTAAAATTATAGCTACATATTATATATAATATTTGTTGTTAATAGCTAGTTACAAATGTCCAGCAAGCGATCAATGGTTCAAGAGTATCTTTCAATCTTTGTATATACCGTGGCCGACTGTATAAACGATAAACATACGGTATTTCCAGTCCATAGCCACCACCTCTGTTCACTTTTTCACCCTTAACTTCAACAAAAGCCTAGTTGACTTATCTTCTTAAAGACTGCAGAATTGGAGCCATGTTAAAGGGGACATGTCCAACAATTGATTCATCTTTGAAGACTGCTACAGCACTCTTGTCTCTGGCATTGGAAGGTTCAGGTTTGGCGAGCAAAATCTGCAAGAAAATCGCTAACACAGAGATCATTATATGACTATTTTTCACCTCTATAAATCATTCATTGGTCTATTTCTATTTTATTATGGATTATCATTGTTGCTTGGCATAATACTCTAAGAACCCCCGAAGAAAGGTAACTCTCTCAACAAAGGTCAAACGATCTGTCCCCAAGACCGGTTGTTGTTCGGAGGTTTTACTGTAGTACAAGCTCAAGCTACCGGTATTGCTTGTTACACTTCTTATTGTATAAAGGTTTTGCTCAGGTAAGCTAACTGGAAATTGTGTTTAATAAATGATGCTAACGGCCTCTGATAAAGGAGTTAAACTCTACAGCTCCATATTCTAAGTTAGTTGCCAAAAAAGGATAGTAAAGAGAGATAACACCTCAATAAGGTACACTTCTGAGTAATGGGCTGTTTCAAAGTATCAATTAGAATAAACAACAATATTATCTGCTGCTGCTGATGATGATAATAATAGTAATAACAATAGTAGTAAGGACATAGCTATCCTATCACAGAACATTTTAAAACTAAAACTAAAATAAATTTTAGCTACTAAACATTTTGGTTATCCAACTAAAACTAAATTTCACATGGTATTTTAATAACCAAAACTAGCTAAAACTAAAATTCATACAATTAAAATTAACTAAATCTAAATCTATCATTGGAACAAAAGTATACATAATTAATGAGAAATGAATACAATCTTATTAGTCAAAATCAAGCGGGGCCATGCTAATAAACTAAAATAAATAACAGTACTATCAAATATACCCCTCACTATACTATAGGTTACAATCAACCATTGTAGCTATATTAAAATAACCACAAAACTAAAATTAGAGTTGTACAATTAAAATAACTAAAACAAACTTTATTAATTTTGCAGGTCAGTGTAATGTTGTTCATCTCCAGAACTCTAGAAATGTGCTTGCAATGTTTGACAGCTATGTGATTTGTGACTGTCTAGGGGAAAATCGAGCATATAAAAAAAATTCCTTTTGCACTTACGCATTCATCGACATCCATATATTATTGAGCTCTTCAAGTTTTAAAGCCATTGTTAGCTTCGTCGATATATTGAACCATTCCCTTTTGCAGGCTTATATACTTGAATTTCTTATATTAATTAGCTTGCTACTAAAAATCTAAAACTACCATTGATAGCTAACTACCAAAGTTAGCGATTCCCAGAGAAATAACTAATAAACTAACTAAAGTTTCAAAAACCTCTAAATGAACTAATAAATCAGCACTTACTAAACAAAGTAAGTGTTTTGAAAAGCAGGTTATTAGAGTTATGCAATTTAAATAGAGCTACTGATTTTCAGGTAGTTGTGATATTTTAGTTATACAGTAAGATTGTAACTTTTACTGCATCCAGGGGGAAAGAAAAGTAGTTGCAGAAAGATGTGCCTTCACTTTGTAATATTAATTCTTTAAATAACAATATAATAGCTCATTAAACCAACCTGCTACTACATCTATGGCTAATTGGCAATAAAAACAACAACAACTTACAATAAAAATGGCCAAGTCGGCAGTAGTCCAAGTTTTTCCACTTCAGAATAACAAAGCACTGTCTTCTCCTCTGCAGTTATCAGTACGTGGCACACGCTCAACGCAGGGTAAGGTTTCCAGTAAGCAAGAATATACACAAGGCAGGCCCGTAGCAAGCAATTTTGGGGTGGTGCGGCTCCGGAAATGGGTGTGGTTAATAGTTTGTGGGTGTGGTTTGCCTATACTTTAGTTACAAGTTTGAACTTATTGCAGGTGGAAGTGGCTTAATCACTGAATACACAAGTGGATACAGCAATAAAACTAGTAAAAAGGACCTCTAATTTTTAATATTATGAACATTACAATTTTCAAAATTTTTATTACAATAGATTGTTACATAAATGATTAAAGTTCTTAAAACAATAATGCTATGAACTTAAAACTTAGAAAAAATACTACTACGGTGTTCGGATTCGTCTATAAATTCATTGACAATACACTTTAAATCTATTTCATCTGTTCTTGTTTTATGAATGTGAAGAAGCATCAAATAATTAAGACGTTCTTGCTTCATAGTAGATCTTAAATACGTCTTTATGCGTCTCAAAGCACTAAAAGATCTTTCGGAGGATGCATTCGTAGCTGGCATCACCAAGATTAACTGCAGCAGACCATAGACTTGCGACATATGTGACAGTTGGCCAGGAGAGAGGGACAAAAAGTATTTTTTTATGTCAAAAATGTCAATTTTTTGAGGATGATTGTCGGTTTGGGTTGAACTAAAATGAGTATGGAAAACTTGAAGCTGAGTCTGAAGAATACTATGATTAAAATCATCTTTGTAGAACTGGCAAATTTCTGCAACTTCCTCTTCAGTATCCACTGAAGTACATGCTTTAAGAAGTAACGATTCCAGACGCTTATACTTTTCATACCCTGGTTGTTGAAATCTGTCTTCAATACAAGAAATAAGCAAGTCTACAGCTTCATAGTATGATTGCCGGTAAAATGATTTAATTTCAGAATGAAAATGATCTTCTGACTCGCCATCATCAAATCGCATGGGACGTTTACGTCTACGAGGTAAAGATGGCTTTTCAATGCCATTTTCCTCACTAAATTTTTCTACCTTCATCCAGAAAAGATCAAAACTCTCTTCATTTCTAAGTCTCTTAATAACTTCCAAAGTCATGTGAGCAATTTTTTGTCCTTCAGCAGCAGAAAGAGATTTATGTTGTAGGGTACTACTTAAGTTATCTGAATGTTTAAGCAACATCTCACCAAGAATATTACCAAAAATATAATCAAAAGAATTCATTATCTTTGAAACTCCATAAATCCTGCATTTTGTATCAGTATCCTTTACAACTTTAGCTGTCTCTTCCCATGTAAGCATTAAAGCTTTGAAATTATTTGTTATGCTTGCAAGAGCATCCGCTCTGACAGTCCAGCGTGTAGGACATAGCACTCGTATACCACTTGTATCATCGAGACGTGCTTCCTTAATATTCTTAAAAATACCCTCTCTTCGTGGTGAATACTTAATTAGCTTAGCTATCTCCTGTGTTAAGTTGAGTGCATCCTTTACAATCTTCGGTTTTTTCACAGTATCACTTGCTGCCAGATTTAAAGCATGGCCATAGCAATGGGTGAATAGTGCTCTTGGTTCAATGTCACTAATGCACTTGGCAACACCATTCTTACTCCCACTCATAGCACTTGCCCCATCATAACATTGCCCTCGTAATTTGTCAAAACTAATATTCATCCTCAAAAAAACATCTTTTATTGCTGAGACTAGCATTGCAGCATTAATAGATGGAACAGAATACAAACCCAAAAAATCCTCATGAACTTCAAGCTCATCAGTTATATAACGTATAAATATAGAAACTTGCTCAACATTGGAAGTATCTGCCGTTTCATCAGCCATTATTGTAATAAATGGGGAAGCATGAATATCTGTAGCTATTTTACGCATTATATTTATTCCCATAATCTTAATCATCTGATTTTGAATATCTGCACTGGTATATACATTTTCTTTCCTTTTTAGCCATCACTAGACAAAAAGTTGAATTTCCTGCTGCAGTATTTGTGGTTGAAATGTGGTGATAATGCCATATAGACTATTCATTTCATGGATAAAAGAAATATGATATTACAGATAGAATTTCAGGTAGAGGATAGTACTAAATACCAGGTACCTGACAGTTTATGGTCACGTGGCATTTCATGTAGAATCCCAGGTACCTGACAGTTTATGGTCATGTGGCATTTCATGTAGAATCCCAGGTACCTGACAGTTTATGGTCATGTGGCATTTCATGTAGAATCCCAGGTACCTGACAGTTTATGGTCATGTGGCATTTCATGTAGAATTCCAGGTACCTGACAGTTAATGATCACATGACATTTCACCTTAATATCAGGTACAGGACACTTCAGGATCAGATGGCATTTCATGCGCAATATCAGGTACAGGACACTTCGGGATCAGGTGGCATTTCATGCCAATATCAGGTACAGGACACTTCGGGATCAGGTGGCATTTCATGCCAATATCAGGTACAGGATACTTCAGGATCAGATGGCATTTCATGCCAATATCAGGTACAGGACACTTCAGAATCAAATGGCATTTCATGTGCAATGTCAGGTACAGGACACTCTAGGATCACGTGGCATTTCATGTGGATTCATAATTAGCTAAACTGCAATAAAAGATATCATCAAGAATTTTTTTAAAAATTTGTCATCATAATAATCTGCTAATGTTCAGTCTTATTGCTCAGAAATTACCCAAGCAGGAAGATCTGGCGGAATCGGTCTCTGGGAAGACTTATCAGCAAGTATCCTCTGTTTCGTCTGCCTTTTTGCTTGGGCAGACTTGCTGGAGTGGAACTCGTCATCTAAGTCCATCAAAAACTTGTTGACGCGATCTGCTCTCCAAGTTAAAGGTTTCACGTACAGCTCATCCTCGTCCCCACTCTCCTCACTCGACATCATATTGGCCTCCAGCACCAACAGCCATTTCTTTCGGTCCGCATCATTGTATTTTTCTTTTTATGAACACACTCTTTCTCTCCTGCAGTTTCTATAACAAAACAAACCATAAAACCAAATTAAAATTACCATGCTTAAAAACGAACTAAATTAGCTAATTTTGGATGACATCATTGTATGCTACTTAGTTGTATTTACCCTTCTTATTCTTTCAGTTCTCCTCCTACACATTTTATCTTCATATCTGCCTTTCCTCGATCAGAGAGCAACCTCTGCTGGCCAAGATTTTTTAAATATGTGTATGCTGCTTCTGTACACAAAATTGAATATATTTTATATCACTTTTATATATTATAGTAATAATACTGACCTCTTATTTCAAAAGATTGGAAGTCAGAGTTGAGGCCCTTCACTTCCGCTACCAATCTATTGGTGACAGTCCTATTTTCCTCGCTCCGCCAATCATACCTGGATATTTTAACCATACACTATTTGAATGCAAAACTAATAACAAAACTTACATCTCTCCAAAACAAAATCCTGTAAATTCTTCTTCGTCAATCAGCATTTTGTAAGTTTTACGGGTCTCCGACTAAAAACCAAAATACACAAAATGTTTTCAAGTGATACAAAATTCTTAATGAATAGAACCACATATAGAATAATAAAAAACTGTCATATACTGAATAATTAGTCAATATTAATAATTGGTAAAGGGTAGTCATACACAGACTTGTGGGGTAATAAAGGACTGTCATATACGGAATGATCAGCCAATATTGGTAAAGGGTCATACACAGACTCGTGGATAAAGAGTAGTCATACACAGACTCGTGGGAATAAAGGACTGTCATATACAGAATAATTAGCCAATACTAATAATTGGTAAAGGGTAGTCATACACAGACTTGTGAAGTAATAAAAGGACTGTCATATACGGAATAATCAGCCACTACTAATAATTGGTCATACACAGACTCGAGGGGTAATAAAGAACTGTCACATACAGAATAATTAGCCACTACTAATAATTGGTAAAGGGAAGTCTTACACAGACTTGTGGAGTAATAAAGGACTGTCATATACAGAATAATCAGCCTATACTGATAGTCATACACAGACTTGTGAAGTAATAAAGGACTGTCATATACGGAATAATTAGCCACTACTAATAATTGGTAAAGGGTAGTCATACACAGACTCGTGGAGTAATAAAGGACTGTCATAGCTATACGGAATAATCAGCCAATACTAATAATTGGTAAAGGGTAGTCTTACACAGACTTGTGGAGTAATAAAGGACTGTCATATACGGAATAATCAGCCACTACTAATAATTGGTAAAGGGTAGTCATACACAGACTCGAGGGGTAAGTCACATACAGAATAATTAGCCAATACTAATAATTGGTAAAGGGTAGTCATAGACAGACTCGTGGGGTAATAAAGGACTGTCATATACAGAATAATCAGCCTATACTGATAATTAGTAAAGGGTAGTCATACACAGACTTGTGAAGTAATAAAGGACTGTCATATACGGAATAATTAGCCACTACTAATAATTGGTAAAGGGAAGTCTTACACAGACTTGTGGAGTAATAAAGGACTGTCATATACGGAATAATTAGCCACTACTAATAATTAGTCATACACAGACTCGTGGAGTAATAAAGGACTGTCATATACGGAATAATTAGCCACTACTAATAATTGGTAAAGGGTAGTCTTACACAGACTTGTGGGGTAATAAAGGACTGTCATTATACGGAATGATCAGTCAATACTAATAATTGGTAAAGGGTAGTCTTACACAGACTTGTGCAGTAATAAAGGACTGTCATTATACGGAATGATCAGTCAATACTAATAATTGGTAAAGGGTAGTCTTACACAGACTTGTGGAGTAATAAAGGACTGTCATACATGGAACAATCAGCCAATATTAATAAAGTAGAATCTCTCTACAAAGGGACTCCGAAAAGCAAGTCGACTCTCCATAATAGTCAACATGGTTGGAATATAACTGATTTTTATCGGACTCCAAAAGCAACCAAACACCGTGCAAGGGCCAAAATTGATGCCCCCAAGCACCTTTCTAGAGGTTCAACTGTAATTAATAATTGGTAAAGGATAGCCTTACACAGAGTCGAGGGGTAATAAAGGACTGTCATATAAAAAGTACAGCCAATACTTATAAAGTCATACACAGACTTGTGGAGTAATAAAGGACTGTCATATACAAAATGATCAGTCAATATTAATAATTGGTAAAGGGTAGTCATACACAGACTCGTGGAGTAATAAAGGACTGTCATAGCTATACGGAATAATTAGCCAATACTAATAATTGGTAAAGGGTAGTCATAGACAGACTTGTGGGGTAATAAAGGACTGTCATATACGGAATAATTAGCCAATACTACTAATTGGTAAAGGGTAGTCATACACAGACTCGTGGAGTAATAAAGGACTGTCATAGATGGAATAATTAGCCAATATTAATAATTGGTAAAGGGTAGTCATACACAGACTCGTGGAGTAATAAAGGACTGTCATAGCTATACGGAATAATCAGCCAATACTAATAATTGGTAATGGGTAGTCTTACACAGACTCGAGGGGTAATAAAGAACTGTCATATACGGAATAATCAGCCAATACTAATAAAGTAGAATCTCTCTACAAAGGGACTCCGAAAAGCAAGTCGGCTTTCCACAATAGTCAACATGGTTGGAATGGAACTGATTTTTATCATTGAAAATGGACTCAAAAAGCAACTAAACACCGTGCAAGGGCCAAAATTGACGCCCCCAAGCACCTTTCTAGAGGTTCAACTGTAATTAATAATCGGTAAAGGGTAACCTTACACAGACTCGAGGGGTAATAATGGACTGTCATAGCTATACGGAATAATCAGCCAATACTAATAATTGGTAAAGGGTACTCTTACACAGACTTGTGAAGTAATAAGGGACTGTCACATACGGAATGATCAGTCAATAGTAAATTGGTGAACTTTGCATCGCACGTACACACTGCAACCAATGCAAAGATCAGCTCAGTCTCTTTTGAAGGTGTAAAAAAAATTAGTGAACCAAAAATCAAACATAACATGGTAACAGCCTCCTCAATTTATGGAATAAGTGTTCGTTTACTTCAAGTCGAAACTAACTAAATACCTTGTTTCTCAACAGCATCTGCCTGGGTGATGCAGCCACTGCTTCAAAATTTATTATGCAGGTCACACCCACTGCTCCACTAACTACCTCATACTTGCTATATGCAATTAAATTTTTTTTCTTATAGAAGTAAACTATATTAAATAATGAATAAATAAAATAGCAGTGACTACATCACAAGTTAAATTTGTACCCCTTCATATGTGACTGCCTACTGGAAAATCGGGCACAACGCGGCAAGCACCAAATTGGACAATTAACAATTTTATGGTTTCTGTCAATTTTTTACCAAAATATTTTTAATGCATATATGGAATGATAACCTATTTTTATAGATACTGATCAAGTTTGAAGGACAGGCGCGCTCTGGAACTGATAAGCCCGAGAAGTCACCGTATCAACTTGTTGCAGAACGAGTACCCGGATCGTTGCTAAGCTCTAGTTTTAGTGCAAGTGAAACTCGCGCCAAAATACAGCTCAGAGGAACGTGCAGTTTAGATAGAGCTAGAGACAGACCATGAGTGAAGAACCTATCCAGAGCTTTGAATCTCTGCCACCGCAATGGCCTGAACATGATGGGTGGAGCCGATGGTGAAGCCTTAGAGGAGCTCATTAGCGAATTCATGGCTCCAGGAAGTGAAGACCAACCCCCAGACTGTCAGTACCCAATCAACAAAATTACTCATAAATCATAACTCTTTTACTTTTTTAGGTGATGAAGAATTTGATGGCCACTTTATTGGCTACTCAGAAGAAGGTATATTCATGCAACAGCCTAGGGCTTACATTTTTACTAATTAAAAAAAATAAATAATAATACATTTTTAAAGGTTCTAGTGATGTCTCTGAGTCCGAGTCTATTCCTCCTTTTTTTGAGGATGAATTCAACTTATATGACCCCCTGGATCCCTCAGACTCTGACGTCCAGGCTTCAGACCCTCAATACAAGAACACTTCCAGCCTTACTTCAAGAGGGGAGCCTTTGATGGCATTACGTCATTCCACCACCCGATTTTCTCCTCAGGTACACCAGGCAAAGTGATTGTGAAGATGCGATGTGATGCTGAGGAGAAGACGCTCACCCTCCTCACGAAAACCACCAAGACTGGAAGCCCTGTCCCGAACAGCTACCCGAAGTGATTGAGCCACCAGGACTGCCACAGGCGAGGCAGAAGTACCTGCATGATAAAATCCGGGACTTTGTCCCAGATGCATGTAAAGACATTGTCTGTCCTCCACCTCATACTCAGACACCTCACAACCATGACTCCACACTTTTACCATCCACATCTCCTTCTCTCTCTCCACCATCCTCAACCCCACCCAAAAAAAAGCCGAAAAAGTAGAGCCAACTAATTTTTTATTAAAGTTCTTATTAACTAATCATAATTACGTCATGATACATACAATTGCAACTTACCTGTAGCTACTATGCCAACAGTATCAAGATTCAAGCTAGAATATCAATGTATAGCAGCAAGAACCCCAATAACAGGCTGATCCCGGGCATTCATTGCCTAGAAAAACACGAAAGAGAAGAAACGGAGAAAAAGGAGTAATAATGCAGAAAGCTATTACGAACTAACACTAGTACAAACAAGCACTAGAACAAACAAACACTAGAACAACAAACACTAGAATGAACAAACACTAGTACGAACAAACACTAGTACACACTAGAACAAACAAGTACGAACAAACACTAGAATGAACAAACACTAGAACAAACACTAACGAACAAACACTAGAACAAACAAACACTAGAACAAACAAACACTAGAACAAACAAGCACTAGAAACAAACACTAGAACGAACAAACACTAGTACGAACAAACACTAGTATGAACAAACACTAGTATGAACAAACACTAGAACGAACAAACACTAGTATGAACAAACACTAGTATGAACAAACACTAGAACGAACAAACACTAGTACGAACAAACACTAGTACGAACAAACACTAGTACGAACAAACACTAGTACGAACAAACACTAGTACGAACAAACACTAGTACAAACAAACACTAGTACAAACAAACACTAGAACGAACAAACACTAGAACGAACAAACACTAGTACGAACAAACACTAGTATGAACAAACACTAGAACGAACAAACACTAGTACGAACAAACACTAGTATGAACACACACTAGAACGAAAAAACACTAGTACGAACAAACACTAGTATGAACAAACACTAGTACGAACAAACAGTAGAACAAACAAACACTAGAACGAACACTAGAACGGAAAAACACTAGTACGAACAAACACTAGTAGGAACAAACACTAGAACGAGCAAACACTAGAACGAGCAAACACTAGAACGAACAAACACTAGTACGAACAAACAGTAGAACAAACAAACACTAGAATGAACAAACACTAGAACGGAAAAACACTAGTACGAACAAACACTAGTATGAACAAACACTAGAACGAGGCAAACCTATAACGAGCAACACTAGAACGAACAAACACTAGTACGAACCAACATAAAACAAACAAACACTAAATTAACAAACACTAGAAACGGAAAAACACTAGTAGACCAACCTGTATGAACAAAACTAGAACGAGCAAACACTAGAACTAACAAACCCTATACGAACAAAACTAGTACGAACCAACACTAGTAATGACAACACTAAGAACGAACAAACCTAGTATGAACAAACACTATATGAACAAACACTATATGCAACAAACACTAGAAACGACAAACACTAGACTAACAACACTAGTATGACCAAACAACTGAACAACAAACACTATACAACAAACACCTAGAACGAACAACCTAGTACTAACAAACACTAGTCTGAACAAACCTTAGAAAACGAACAAACACTAGTACGAACAAACACTAGTAACGACATTACCACATAGTAATGAAAAACACTAGAACGAACAACACTAGTACAACAAACACTAGAACGAACAACCACTATAAGACAAACACTATAAGACAAACACTAGTACGAACAAACACTAGAACGAACAACCACTACTATGACAACACTAAACGAACACACGTAGACTGAACAATACTAGAAGAACCAAATCTAGAATAACAACACTAGTACGAACAAACACTAGAACGAACAAACACTAGAACGAACAAACACTAGAACGAACAAACACTAGTACGAACAAACACTAGAACGAACAAACACTACTATGAACAAACACTAGAACGAACAAACACTAGAATGAACAAATACTAGAATGAACAAACACTAGAATGAACAAACACTAGTATGAACAAACACTAGTATGAACAAACACTAGAACGAACAAACACTAGTACGAACAAACACTAGTACGAACAAACACTAGAACGAACAAACACTAGAACGAACAAACACTAGAACGAACAAACACTAGTACGAACAAACACTAGAACGAACAAACACTACTATGAACAAACACTAGAACGAACAAACACTAGAATGAACAAACACTAGAATGAACAAATACTAGAACGAACAAATACTAGAATGAACAAACACTAGTATGAACAAACACTAGAACGAACAAACACTAGTACGAACAAACACTAGTACGAACTAACACTAGAACGAACAAACACTAGAACGAACAAACACTAGTACGAACAAACACTAGTACGAACAAACACTAGAACGAACAAACACTAGAACGAACAAACACTAGTACGAACAAACACTAGAACGAACAAACACTAGTACGAACAAACACTAGAACGAACAAATACTAGAATGAACAAATACTAGAATGAACAAATACTAGAATGAACAAATACTAGAATGAACGAACAAACACTAGTACGAACAAACACTAGTACGAACAAACACTAGTACGAACAAACACTAGAACGAACAAACACTAGAATGAACAAATACTAGAACGGAAAAACACTAGAACGAACAAACACTAGTACGAACAAACACTAGTACGAACAAACACTAGAACGAACAAACACTAGTACGAACAAACACTAGAATGAACAAATACTAGAATGAACAAATACTAGAACGGAAAAACACTAGTACGAACAAACACTAGAACGAACAACCACTAGTACGAACAAACACTAGTACGAACAAACACTAGTACGAACAAACACTAGTACGAACAAACACTAGAACGAACAAACACTAGAATGAACAAATACTAGAACGGAAAAACACTAGAACGAACAAACACTAGTACGAACAAACACTAGTACGAACAAACACTAGAACGAACAAACACTAGTACGAACAAACACTAGAATGAACAAATACTAGAATGAACAAATACTAGAACGGAAAAACACTAGTACGAACAAACACTAGAACGAACAACCACTAGTACGAACAAACACTAGTACGAACAAACACTAGTACGAACAAACACTAGTACGAACAAACACTAGAACGAACAAACACTAGAATGAACAAATACTAGAACGGAAAAACACTAGTACGAACAAACACTATAACGAACAAACACTAGAATGAACAAATACTAGAACGGAAAAACACTAGTACGAACAAACACTAGAACGAACAAACACTAGTACGAACAAACACTAGTACGAACAAACACTAGTATGAACAAACACTAGAACAAACAAACACTACTACGAACAAACACTACTACGAACAAACACTAGTACTAGTACGAACAAACACTGTGTGCACACGGTAATACCAGTATGTGTGTGCACACAGTGGTAATTCTAGTGCGTGTGTGTACCAGTGGTATTGCTAGTGCGTGCACACAGTGATATTACTAGTGCGTGCGCACAGTGATATTACTAGTGCGTGCACACAGTGATAATACTAGTGCATGCATACAGTGATATTATTAGTATGTGTGTGCACAGTGGTAATACTATAGTATGTCCAAGTTGAGTTGGCACGACCGCAAGTTTTTCGGGCGCTGTACAGCTCATCTCGTCTGTTTTCAATTATATTTATGTTTCTTACGGCAGATAATGTACAGCAGATGGAAAACGCAAACTGGTGGGGCGTTCTTCTAAAGAGACAGGATTAAAATCAGTCGATTCTACCTACTGTGTCCCAAGAAATATTCTGATATTCACAGGATTCAGCAGTACAGCACTGTTAACTTGTAGCTAAAGATACTAGACTTTCTTGTTAAATAAAATTATCAATTGTTTCATTTATTTATAATGTGTATATGAAAATTGATGAAATGATAGAATTTAAGTAGTACACATATACAAAAAATAGTTGTGATCCGAGTTGAAGGTGGAGTGCTGCCTGAGTTGGTCCTAACCCTTACAATAAACGACATCTATAGTAGTGAAGAAAGTGAAAGCACACAATTTAAAGGCCAACAGCTTAAGTGCGGCTGTATTACAAGTTGCTAGCTAAATGATAACTATATCACCGAAATATACAGCATTTGTTATTGAACAGGTAGACAAATAATCTTACCAACATTCTATCAGGTGGTCCTGTACCCTCTGCGACAACAGAACACTCCATCTATCCTGTTTCCACACTCGCAACGCAATATAAAGCTAGAAACGCAGCAATCTGAGAAGAAGCCGCTCATTGTTTACAAAATTCCTAATGAAGACAGTCTGCGTGATCAATTGAGCCGTACCGCGTGACTAAAAGCGGGCGCGTTTTGAGCGGGAAACCTGTGGTTTTCTCTATTCCCATAGACTTTTGTATTGAGTTTTGGAATAGCATTTTCTCTCCAGTTTTGGAGTATACTGAGGGAATATTTTTAACCGCTTCGGCGCGAGCTTTCCAATGGTGAAAACCCCGAATGCGTAGCTGCTTCCGTTCTAAAGTTATTCAAGTTTTTCTTGCGGCCAACTCAACTTGGACATACTATAGTGTGTGTACACAGTGTGGTATCACTAGTATGTGTGTGCACACAGTGGTATCACTAGTATGTGTGTGCACACAGTGGTATTACTAGTGCGTGTGCACACAGTGGTTATACTAGTGCGTGTACACAGTGGTATCACTAGTGCGTGTGCACACAGTGGTATTACTAGTGCATGTGAGCACACAGTGGTAATACTAGTGCGTGCACAGTGATATTACTAGTAAGTGTGTGCACACAGTGGTAATACTAGTGCGTGTGTACACAGTGGTAATACTAGTGCGTGTACACAGTGGTAATGCTAGTGCGTGTACACAGTGGTAATACTAGTGCGTGTACACAGTGGTAATGCTAGTGCGTGTACACAGTGGTAATACTAGTAAGTGTGTGCACACAGTGGTAATACTAGTGCGTGTACACAGTGGTAATACTAGTGCGTGTGTACACAGTGGTAATACTAGTGCGTGTACAGTGATATTACTAGTAAGTGTGTGCACACAGTGGTAATACTAGTGCGTGTACACAGTGGTAATACTAGTGCGTGTGTACACAGTGGTAATACTAGTGCGTGTACACAGTGGTATTACTAGCGTGTGTACACAGTGATAATACTAGTGCATGTACACAGTGGTAATACTAGTGCGTGTGTACACAGTGGTAATACTAGTGCGTGTACACAGTGGTAATACTAGTGCGTGTACACAGTGTGGTATTACTAGTACGTGTGTGCACATAGTGGTAATACTAGTGTGTGTACACAGTGGTATTACTAGTGCGTGTACACAGTGGTATTACTAGTGCGTGTACACAGTGGTATTACTAGTGCGTGTACACAGTGGTATTACTAGTGCGTGTACACAGTGGTAATACGAGTGCGTGCACAGTGATATTACTAGTAAGTGTGTGCACACAGTGGTAATACTAGTGCATGTACACAGTGTGGTATTACTAGTGTGTGTACACAGTGATAATACTAGTGCGTGTACACAGTGGTAATACTAGTGCGTGTGTACACAGTGTGGTATTACTAGTGTGTGTACACAGTGGTAATACTAGTACGTGTACACAGTGTGGTATTACTAGTGTGTGTACACAGTGATAATACTAGTGCGTGTACACAGTGTGGTATTACTAGTGTGTGTACACAGTGGTAATACTAGTACGTGTACACAGTGTGGTATTACTAGTACGTGTGTGCACATAGTGGTAATACTAGTGTGTGTACACAGTGGTATTACTAGTGTGTGGACACTGTGGTATTACTAGTATGTGTGTGTGTACACAGTAGTAATACTAGTGCGTGCACACAATGGTATTACTAGTGCGTGTGAGCACACACTGGTAATACTAGTGCGTGCACAGTGTTTGATGTTAGCACTATGTGTGTGCACAGTGTTAGTGATGTGTGTGCACAGTGCTAGCACTATGTGCATGCACAGTAATAGTACTATGTGTGTGCACAGTGCTAGCACTATGTGCGTGCAGTGCTAGCACTATGTGCGTGCACAGTAATAGTACTGTGTGTGCACAGTGTTAGTACTATGTGTGTGCACAGTAATAGCCCTATGTGTGTGCACAGTGTTAGTACTATGTTTGTGCACAGTGCTAGCACTATGTGCGTGCAGTGCTAGCACTATGTGCATGCACAGTGTTAGCACTATGTGTGTGCACAGTGTTAGTACTATGTGTGTGCACAGTGCTAGCACTATGTGCGTGCAGTGCTAGCACTATGTGTGTGCAAAGTGTTAGTACTATGTGTGTGCACAGTGTTAGCACTTCATGTGCAGTACTACTTCGTGAATGCAGTGTTAGTATTAGTACGTGAATGTACAATGATAACAGCAGTGCATGACTAGAGACTTACCATTATTCTCTTCTTTAATCAAGAACACCAGAACCTCAGTACAGATAGCAGCAGCCCAAGCACCATGAAATCTAGGAAATGGAAGGAAAAAAAGGTTACTAGCAACTACAGCAACAAAAAGTAGACAATCTAACTAGTTAACAATTACCTTTCTTCTTTTTTCAGGAACACCAGATCCCCAGTTGTCATAGCATATTGCAGCACTAGCATCATCAAAGCTAAAAAGAAAGAGAGGGAAAAAAAAAAAAAAAAAGAACAACTATTATAAGGGCTACCTACAACTACAACGAGAATAGGAAACTAGCTAGCTAAAAAATCACCACCCAGTCTTCAGCATAGCAAGATACTAACTATCTTCTTAGAAAGACAAGCTCACTAACCTTTTTTCCACCGGCAGTGTTGTTGAGAGAATACCTCCTCATTGATGTTTCTACGCAATGTGCGCGGTAAAAACCTATAGTATGCGGAGAGTGCGGTAGAATTCAGAATCATTGCTGCCATGCCTTAGCAACGACTAAGAGGCTAAAAATCTTGATTTTATTGAAAAGTTTATAGCTTGCGTAATGGAGATGTATAGTGTATTATCTCGGGAACGGTTAGAGCGTGGACTTTTTTCAAACTTGGAGGATTGTATTTTCAGACGTAGGCGAGCCCATTTCCCATAGACGGTCACATATTATTTATTATTATTAATCAAACTGTTGCTCTTCATCTGGTGATAAAGAGCTATGCAACTTGATTGTAAATGTTGCAGAACTAGAGTGCTCCTAATGTCTAGCATCAACTATCTTGTGGCTACATGAGAACTTATCATTGAAAGAAATTAGTAATACAACTGTTGGACATCACTGATGAATGCAAGTGATAAAAGCATAAACCACAGCCTACAAGCTCTCTGTCCTATGGCTTAGAAAGTCCAAGGAACTACAGTTCCAATAGAACACACAAACATCACCAGCTGATACATGTGTCTATTACCATGTGACAAGAGTCCACATCCTGCACCTATTCAGATGCATATCACTCTTGCCCCATCTCCTCCACCTGGACATTTAATGAAACTAGCCCCCTATCACTTCCCATTCAAAGGTCATATCCTGTCCATTGTCTCCCCTCCCCCATGCACCCTGCACACCACACAGCAACAACTGGAAGGTCACAAATATCACCTAAATCAGGTATGCACTGGGCATCATCATAAAATATTTTGAACAATATCTCAAAAATGGTGAATACTCAAATGAGACTACATACACCACAACTTGATACTTACTTGATTCCATCTATACTGAGGACTTTGTCAAGAACAAACACTTGCCAGTAATTCTTGCTTTGCAGGTTGATTATGAGCCAGCTTGTCTGAAGTCAACTACGGCAAGACCTTCAACTTGCCAGTCAGTCCAGTAAACCTGAGTGTTTTATTCACATGGTCATAATAACCGATAGTAGCTAAAATATTATTTGTGACACAATCTGGGCAGTGTGTAGAGGAGGCTATAGGGGCAATGCCACCGTGATTGATATCAGCAGTGGCGTAGGACACATTCACAATTTTAAACCCCCAATCCCAATGCCCTTGGAGCCCCCTTTAGTAAACATCTTCCAACACCGCGGATCTGTCGTGTGACTACTACAAATGCTAATGGCTAGCACAAGTTTTCAACAACAGTTCAATTGTGTATTCCACAGAATATTTGTAAGGTTACTCTGCTATTGACTGCCTTAATGTACAACACTTGAATTTAACTTAACTAAAATGTTAGTTTAAACCTACATGACTAACACTTACGCAACTCATTCAAAATAGTATTTCACGTTAACCCCACCCTACACCACCGCCACATTAAGTCATGCAGTATCTAACGCCTGAGCCTACCTAATCAATATAACACCACTGTAGCTCGTCAAGCCTCTTAGCTTCTCCCATCATATTTCTTTCATGCGCTGCGTGGGCACTGGATCTGAACAAATGACGACCGTTGTTTTACCTAATCTTGTTGGGCGGTACCTTTCCGTTGCTATAGTTATAAGAGAAGTATAAACAATAACAAATCCATCATTGTGCGAATTGGCAAGTTTTAACACTAAAATTGAGGAGTGTAGGGCCTGCAGGTATCTTCTGACGAGTAATGCGGCCTACATCATACCAAATAGTTATCTGACCCTCAGTAGGAATAGCTACTTCATTATTTTTGCAAAATGCATTGCTTCTATAACTATAATATGCAATAAAATATATTGCTGTTTCTGCTGATAATATACACAATCTGTATACTTCAAATGGCATGATGAATAAAACTATTTTCATCAGAATGGTATAGCTATACCAGTGGATCTAGAACTTTATAGCTACATACTCTGAGACTTCAAAAATTCATAATCTTGTAACTGGACTAGATAATAGATAATACAAACAATGCAGTGATTTATAACAATGGTATCTATAAGTTTCTGATACGACATCCAGACTTTATCCCAACCAACTGTAACATTGTATGTGAAAACTGTATAACAGACACTAACATTGCACTAAAGTGAACTGAAGTTTCCAGTCACTCATCTACAGAGAAGATATTTTTTGGGTTATTATTCAATATAGCTTGTGCTTCCCAAGTGAAGCAAATTTGAAAATGCCCTTCTACATTTCCTTGCTGTAACTGTAACAGCAACACACACACAATTTAAGTTGCTTTTGTCTGGTGGCTAAAAATACTTTTCTTTCAAATTCTGCAATGAAGGGTAGAGGGACTAACTGTGACCGACATTTCTATAACTAGTTAGTTAACAATAACAATGGAGGCTTGCTAATCAGATCTATTACTTTGCTCACTTCTTCATCGCTTAGACTGCTACTTGACTGGCTTTCAGAGCATGCTTTTTTGTATTACCAGATATGAAAGTATCAGGGTAAATTTTATTCCATTCTGATGTCTACCACTGTTCCATGAAACCAAGGTTATAACTTCTGACCTTTGCCATCAGACGTCGACAGACCACAAAAATATTGTACATGAAGCTTATGACACAAGTCAATACTTTTGATGCTAGTTTCATATTCAACTTTTAGCAGAAATATTCATTTCAATAGCTAGCTTTTAATAATAAAGTCTCAAATTTTAAGAAAACAAAAATGAATACATAAACTATATGAAATGATGAATACGCCATGATATAAAATTAAAAGGAGTAGGTGAGTGTACAATGAAACAAAGGTGTAATATTCTCTTTCAGGATACAAATTATGAACATGATGAATGTATAAATTAATATTCACACAAAACAACTAAAAATATTTTTTCCAGCATTATGATCAGACATTCTTCTATCCGTCGTCAAAGTTAGAAGTGCAGTGTTCTCGGACCAGAAAGAAGACATTTGTAGGCGTCAATTTGCACAGCTGAGCAGGAAATTTTCTGTAGATTTCATAATGAATGACCTTATCATGCCATCTTCTCCTAGAGAAACTTCGCTTGACGTCCACTAAATCTAAAATAACAAAACAAAAACAAACAAGTAAACAAAAATACTGATAATCATGTGTTTATAGTTGTCTGGGTTTCATATAGAGTAATTCATGCATGTGATTGATTAAGCACTGATCAGTATAAATACTCACATACAGCAGAGTTTGATACAGAAGGATGGAGGGGGAAACTGAAATTTTCCCTCTCAAACAAAGTTCTTCCCCCCCCCCCCACCCTCTCCAATTACAGTCGCCCTTCTACATGTATGACGTGTTGAAACATGCTGTAAATTACATGGATTAAAGATGGAGCTCTTAGGGCTTTCCAAAGTTTGGATAAAGAAGGCTTGGGAAAATTAGTCCAAGTGGGCAGTAGTAAAGGCAGTCATAGTGTAAGTTCTACAGTACTACTGTTGCCACACAACAAGTAGTTGATTTTTTCTTATTACTCAGCATTTTGAATTCATCAAGGAAGCAATTCCAGAAACAAAGGAAGAAAAAACGGCTTTTGCCAAAAAATTATCTAAGTTTAACCTGTCCCTGTCAAGGTATCGCGACATTTTAATGCAAAAAGAACTGAAGCCGTAAGTTTAATAAAATCAATTTAATATTAATTTTGTTTAGCAACCTCACTCTCAGCTTAATGTCACGTTACTTTATAACTATTGTGACTTCTAAATGTATAAAAATCCCTTTAGGTGAATAATATCCTAAATTTTATTTTTTATATTTATTTCCAGAGTTCTTGGATATGATGTCTAACATTATGGAATGAATATGTATTATAAAGTTGTCCCTAAAATCTTTTCAAAAGTTATCAGGACTGGAATAAGTTTAGCTCTAGCCTAATTAAATATCCAGGAATGTTCTTAGTACTCCCACACTTTGTTATGCGTAATTTAGAAGCAATTGTTGAAGATACAAAGCCAAATTGTTTTCTACTGCAAGCGTTTCTACATGAAATTACAACATGTTTTTTTTTAATATCTGTATTTATATTCTATTTACGAAAATAACATCTATCAAAAATTAAATTGAAAGTAAATACAGATATAAAAATCATATTGTAATTAGGTGAAGAAGCATGGTAACTCAAGTCGGACAAAAAAAAATCAGTATCATATCTCTCATCATGTGGGATATCCCGGGACATCCCTAGTAGTCCCAGGACTTCTTGGGACTGGGATTTTTAGCTCTCATCTTGTGGGACATCCAGGGACATCCCAAGTAGTCCCAGGACTTCTTGGGACTTTTGAGACTGGGATTTTTAGCTCTCACCTTGTGGGACATCCCGGGATGACCCTAGTAGTCCCAGGACTTCTTGGGACTTTGAGACTGGGATTTTTAGCTCTCACCTTGTGGGACATCCCGGGATGACCCTAGTAGTCCCAGGACTTCTTGGGATTTTTGGGACTTATGTGGGACATCCCGGGATGTCCCTAGTAGTCCCAAGACTTCTTGGGACTTTTGGGACTGGGATTTTTAGCTCTCATCTTGTGGGACATCCCGGAACGTCCCTAGTAGTCCCAGGACTTCTTGGTACTTTTGGGACTTATGTGGGACATCCAGGGATGTCCTTAGTAGTCCCAGGACTTCTTGGGACTGGGATTTTTAGCTCTTACCTTGTGGGACACATCCAGGGATGTCCCTAACAGTCTCGGGACTTCTTGGGACTTTTAGGACTGGGATTTTTAGCTCTTACCTTGTGGGACATCCTGGGATGTCCCTAATAGTCCCAGGACTTCTTGGGACTTTTAGGACTGGGATTTTTAGCTCTTACCTTGTGGGACATCCTGGGATGTCCCTAACAGTCCCAGGACTTCTTGGGACTTTTGAGACTGGGATTTTTAGCTCTTACCTTGTGGGACATCCCTGGATGACCCTAGTAGTCCCAGGACTTCTTGGGACTTTTGGGACTTATGTGGGAAATCCCGGGATGTCCCTAGTAGTCCCAGGACCTAGTGAAGTGGACACATGGTGACCTAGTGAAGTGGACACATGGTGACCGTATGAAGTGGACACATGGTGATCTAATGAAGTGGACACATGGTGACCTAATGAAGTGGACACATGGTGACCGTATGAAGTGAACACATGGTGATCTAATGAAGTGGACACATGGTGACCTAATGAAGTGGACACATGGTTATCCCACCCCCAGTGAAAATCACGCATGAAACCCTGCTAACGGTCTTTTATATTAGGCCATCAAATGGACAACACGATGTCCATTTCATTAATAAAGTAAGGAAAAAAAACAAAACAACAGCAACAACAAAACAAAACATAAATCAACAACTAAATGTAGGTACAATTCAAGGAATTGAACTGTCATGTATTGAGTTTAGGTCACTCACTAGATGGAAAGGACTCTGTGGAGCAGACAACCCGCCCACAGTCAAACAATGGAGACTTTAAAGAGAGCTGATCTGCATATGTTAGGCCCTGTAGACATTGTATGGCTCCCTGGACTACAGCTCCATCCCTGTAAGACATATATGCATGTATATGTTGGTAGCAGAGCCAATCACAGGGCAAATGTCACAGCACATCACACAATTAAATAAGGCAATTAATAGGGCATGTGCAGTCCTAATTAATGCCCATCTATATGTGGTACATAGTGGGTTGAGTGTAGCTAGCTATGTATATGCTAAGAAAGGGCACTTTAAATGTAATGGCCAATACATCAAATCATTACATTTCTGCTAGCCCTGTATGTGATGGTCTTATATTATTGCCCGATATAATGTGGAAAAGACACCAGAGTTGGGGTCAAAATACTTTAGAAGTATTAATTGCAATTGCAAATATAGCTCCTTAGCAAATACAGATACTTCATAGTAAGTTATACTTGTACAACTGAAGAAGACACTATGTATGTACGTGTAGTGTGAAATCAAGTTAACACAATGATAGAAGAGACTATTAGTTCATCCCAGGTGAGACTTGTAAATTATATTACCTATGTGCATGCACAGTGCTAGCACTATGTGCGTGCACAGTGTTAGTACTACGTGCATGCACAGTGTTAGTACTACGTGTGTGCACAGTAATAGTACTACGTCATGCACAGTGCTAGCACTATGTGCATGCACAGTAATAGTACTATGTGTGTGCACAGTGTTAGTACTACGTGTGTGCACAGTAATAGTACTACGTCATGCACAGTGCTAGCACTATGTGCATGCACAGTAATAGTACTACGTGTGTGCACAGTGCTAGCACTATGTGTGTGCACAGTGTTAGTACTATGTGCGTGCACAGTAATAGTACTATGTGCGTGCACAGTAATAGTACTATGTGTGTGTGCAGTGTTAGCACTATGTGCGTGCACAGTAATAGTACTACGTGCGTGCACAGTAATAGTACTACGTGCGTGCAGTAATAGTACTACGTGCGTGGAGTGTTAGTACTATGTGCGTGCACAGTGTTAGCACTATGTGCATGCACAGTGTTAGCACTATGTGTGTGCACAGTAATAGTACTACGGGCGTGGAGTGTTAGCACTATGTGCGTGCACAGCACTAGCACTATATGTGTGCACAGTAATAGAACTACGTGCATGCACAGTGCTAGCACTACGTGCATGCACAGTGCTAGCACTAAGTGTGTACACAGTGTTAGTACTATGTGTGTGCACAGTGCTAGCACTATGTGTGTGCACAGTGTTAGTACTACGTGCATGCACAGTGTTAGCACTTCGTGTGCAATACTACTTCGTGAATGCAGTGTTAGTATTAGTACGTGTATGTACAATGATAACAGTAGTGCATGCCTAGAGACTTACCATTATTCTCTTCTTTAATCAAGAACACCAGAACCTCAGTACAGATAGCAGCAGCCCAAGCACCATGAAATCTAGGAAATGAAAAAAAAAAAAAAAGGTTATGACAATATTAATTCTAATGGAAAAGAAAATTAGTTATCAAGCCAAGCAAATGAAGCACCAAAGGTGTGAACCCTCAGCGCTACTATACACTAGCTAGCTATAACAAAATCATTTCTCAGACCGAAAAAATAATATATTTGGCTATTCCTAATCAGGTATCAATACAGCTCAAGCAATGAAAACATAGATGTAGCTAATTGCTGTCTAAAGAAGTAGCTAAACATGCAGGAGACTCCAGTTTCAACGTAAAACACCTGAATTCCAGCTCTCATTAACTTTTCAGTATGAAGCAAAAACTAACGTGGGAAGAAAAGAAATTATTTGCCCATGTGATTGCGACATGACGATAGGGGACATTACCTACAAAATTTTGAACCTACACGGAGCAGACAGCTTGTTAAATCATCATCCTGAGCAAGATCATACTTAAATCAACAGTTAATTGTCAGTAATCTCCAAAATCAGCTGACAGACAGACAAACAGATGGGACGACTACTATAACCCACTTGCGCATGCATGCTGAGGGCTAATAATAACAATCTGGCCAATGGCACCAATATCATTGCATACTACAGAACCACTAGCCTCAGCAACTATGATACTTGATACTTTATAATATCTCTGTTCTATATGCAACAGCACAGGCCAACCAACACTTTCATACTTGTTTCAACTCTAGTGTTATTAGGGCCCAAAGAGTGGGAGCTGGAGGACAACTTGAGGATGCTAGGGAAGGTCTAGTACAAAAGAATAGCCTAGTGAAGGGTGCATGGTAAGGTCATAAGGTAAGGGATAGCATCAGCAGATGAGCAGTGCAATGAGACTGTCACTAATAAAGCATGTATAGACTTGCCAGCAAAGTGTGAGCATCAACCAAGAATGGGTCAAAGCCATAGGCTAAAGAGACAGCCAAAGCAGCCAGGGAACGCACAACTACAAGTTTACCCTAATAATGCCCACCCTGTAACAAGTAATAGGAGAATATCAGTAAGTCTTCAACTTTTTGGTTTGGACATAAATCCAGTGTGGTAGACTCAATGCAGGTGAACCTAAGTCGTGCCCCAAAACAAAAACAAACAAACAAACAAAAAAAACCCTGGAAAGATTAGTACCTAGACAATAAAAGAGGCAGGGCCACCAACATTATCACTATTAGGGATGAGGCCTGGTTATGTTCACACCCGTTATCAACTTACTTCATGACACTTGTTTCGCCAACATCTTGTATTGACTGGCATTGATACATCAGCAGCATGTTGCTACCTGCAAAATAAGCCAATGGGAAATGTCATCACTACTGGACAAGATAATACAGTTGTGGTCCTGCTGTATAAAAATTACATGGATATAATAGCTATATGATTCCATTCAATTTTTATAGTTGTACCACCATTCCATTTAGCTAGTCTAGCTATTAGGTGAGCCAATTTTTAATTTCACTGATATTATTACGAGTAAGTGACAAGTAGTACCCTTTAGACACTTGCTAACTAATGATAGGATTAGATGGAGGGGGGACAAACATACAAGCCTAATGCAGCTGTCTTGTGAAACCACTGAAGATGACTCATGTCAAGTTTACATAGCAAACAACCAGTTTTCATTTTTGTCAGACTTACATACTAGCAAACTCAAACAGGCACCTTGTACACACTATTTGTCTCAAACTACTTACGAAACTAATTTACAGAATTATTAGACAGTCCTCCTCTCCCACATCACGAGAGTATTACTAGATTGGCATTACTTTTTTTAAGGGGTGCAAAGCTTTTAACTTACTCTTGAAAGCTGAGAGAGATACTTTCATTTAACCGAACCGCCATAATGAAAAGTTAGTCTCATGTACCCAATCCCTTTACCAACCGCTAATCGAGTGTAGAGGTTCTAGGTTGGTAAAGGGTCTCGCCGTCCCCTGGCTTTATTATGTAGCTTTTTTTGCGTTGAGCTACGGGGCTACTAGCTATATCACCATCCCTTCCAAACGTGCCTGCAAGGAATACCACCACTCCTTAATGATTATCTCCTCTCTTTGCACTCACATCCTATCACAGGACGATGAATATGGACTTGATATTATCGCTCAGCAACTCAAATCCAAGAATAGGGTGAGGACACATATCTTGGAAGAAAACTCAAAGGATGCCTAAGACCTCATGAAATTGCTATCTGCCAGCCAGAAGAGAGCAGTGAACCTAGCAAAGGAAAAAGGATCATAAACCTGGCTGACAGTGCTCCCACTAATGGAACACGGCTCCACTCTACACAGGGGTGCATTTCACGACGCCCTCGCACTGCGCTATGGCTGGACACCCCTGGGAGACTACCAGCTAAATGTGCATGTGGGGCCGTCTTCTCAGTTGAGCATGCCCTTTCATGCCCCAAAGGGGGGTTTCCATCCATAAGACACAACGAAATACGGAATTTGACAGCAACACTCTTAACTGAGGTGTGCAAGGATGTATGTATTGAGCCTGGCCTTCAGCCCGTGTTTGAAGAACTGAATGGTGCGACTGCTAACTCACAGCCAGGAGCAAGACTCGACATTGCAGCAAACGGTGTTTGGGGCGGCAATCACGAAATAACATATTTTGATGTAAGGGTATTCAACCCCTATGCCCCTTCCAACAAACATTCAGACATGCAAATGGTGTATAGGAAACACGAACAAGCCAAGAAACGGGCATATGAGGAGAGAATTAGAGAAGTGGAACACGCCACATTCACACCAGTTGTACTCTCTACTACCGGTGGCATAGCAAAGGAAGCCAATATATTCTATAAAAAATTTAGCGTCCATGCTCGCCAATAAGTGGGAACACAGTTATAGCAGTACTCTTCAATGATTACGATGCCGCCTATCCTTTTCTCTTCTACGGTCCTCTATCCAAGCCATTCGAGCCAGATCATCCATTGGACATGCTGTAAGAATACCAGCAGTAGACCGGTGACCTCAGAAGCACATCTAAACTGATTTAATTTCATTTGCTTTTTGACTGTAACTCAGTTTATATTATTTTGTATTGTATTGTATTGTATATATTTAATTAAAAAAAGAAAAAAGAAAAAAAAAAGCTAGATTACTGAACTCAGTTTTGGTAGCAACACCTTGACAGAACAGTGAGTAAAGCCTACACAAACCAAAAGCGGTTGATTTAAATTCTAAGCTTACAGCTTGTTCCAATGCACGGATGATCCTAGTGTCTTACAACTAATATATAGTTTGTTTCGAGTTCATATTCAAGGGTTGTACGCAACTGTGCTAATCAATTAATTGGGTAAAGGGATTTACAACTGTTTCATCTTAAACGACTTCTCAAAGTGGTTCGGTAAAGCGTCACCTTTTCAATTGCTATGGTAAGTTGATTTGTGCAAAGACAAATGCTGTTTTTACTTTCTTGAATTGCGTTGACACTTTTACCATATTATTAAGATGTAAGCTGCATAGCAGAAATGCAATCTCAGGTTTTATTTAATTGTCTCCTTTTTTTTTTTTAAAGCCTAGACTATCCCTGGCAGATGAAACCAATGAGACTCATTACTTAAAGGTTAATGTCATCATAATAATATAATTTTAATAACTATTAGAAATAACCACATATACATATTTAGCTGTGTTGTTCTCAAACTTAGCTACCAAGCAGGCCTTGAAATTCTTCATTAGAACTTTAAGCTCTTCAGCTTCCTCGTTGTTAGTGCTGTGAATAAAAACATTAAATTGAAATTAGTAAAGCTAGCCACTATGAATATAGCTTGCACAATGATGCATAAAGTGTACTTTATAGAATCTTGCCCACTAAATTGTGAACCACATAAGACCAGCATAATGATATGCACATTAATTGTAAACATTCAATAATTATTTCCATCAACAAACTGGCCAAAGTTGTAGTCAGCCCACTAGCTAGTTCCTACCACTGTGTCAGTAGTTGAACACCTCTTAAAGTAGCAAGTCTGCATGGGCGTACTGATACACTCCACAGAAGTGTAATAAAGTCACTATAGCTTATAAGGGTGTCATGCTACACTCCACAGTGTTACCAAACACTTCAGAGTGTAGCACAACACCCCACAATACAGAAGTGTTCCACTACACCCCATTAAAGGTGTAGTGGAACACCCCATTTTTTACAGTGTACTGTAGACAAAATTACAATCAAGATATACATTATAAGCTATTATTAATCGATACAATCACAGAAAATCATGACACAATAATAATGTTGCAAAGTTCTATTGACAACTAACTACTAATGATTATGTTGCATATGCTGTGGCCACTACAAGTTACTCAGCTCAATTGGCCATAGGCAGAATTACTTTGTAGCTCAACATCATGTGCAGATTTCACTTCCTTGCTAGTATTTATTTCATCGTATAAAACTTGGTTAGTTTTATTTTTAGATTTTCTATGAGTAGACTTGAAATGTGCTTTATTGGTAATATAATAGATTAATAGTAGTATAAGTATGCATCCAATAGCTCCAGTGATATTTCCTACTATGAATGAAGTAACACTCGCTGCAGCTGCAATTAAATAATATATATTATATATCTTAAGTTTATTGTTTTCTCCATTGTGCTAATATATTTATTAGCTATCATACAATAATAATATTATTGTAATTAATATAGTATGAAAAATATAGGGATTATGTATTGTTGCTTGATTGCCAATGATGGCATAATTTGATATTAATGCTATACTGATTTTAGTATAATATATAACCTATAATAATGTGAATAATTATTTCGAAATTTTTTTTTGAACTATTTGCTAAACCCAAGTTCAACTAACAATTTTATACCTAACCGGGAGACACCTGGTTCTGCTACTCTTTCTTTGCTGGTCACAGAAGTCTCATTTTGTGTAAATGGATTTGGTATAACATTAACTGTAGATCTGATCATAGAATTGCTTACATTAGAACCATCATCATCTAAACATAATAATGAACATAAATATTATGATACAAATTATACTTTAAGTAGCTCTTTAGTTGAATGGCTAAGGTTTATAGGTGGCTTGAATTTGATAGTTCACTAAGAAAGAACAAGTATATGCTACATTATTTTTTTCATTATTAAGAGTTTATAAGAACTGCTAAAACATTTTATATTTTTGGGTTATTATTTTTCTATTTTATGACAAAAGGCATTATGTGTTGCTAATAACACTTGGAGACAAAAAATAAAAATATACAATGTGACTCTCATCAAATTATTGATATCATTAAAAAATAGTACATAAATAAAATAAGTTTTTGTTGTATTTCTTACCAGTAGTCAAATGATCAGTAGCTGAAGTATCTAAATATAAACATTAACAAATGTTTATTCATCAAATTGTATTAGTTAGGCATTATTATATCTGAGTACAAGCTATTCCTAAGCAATATTCATGCTTGCTGATATTTAAAATTACAAATGCATTTTTTATTTTCAGTTAATATGAATGACTTTTATAGGAATGTTTCATGGTGCTACTGTAACTAAGTAATAAATATTTGCTATCCAGATTACATACCAATGTACAATGTAGTTGTCACTATGAGTACAAAAGGGTTTGGTAATGCTCCAATAGGCATTGTACATTGACGAGCTGAGTTACTAAAGAATGATATTTCAGCAATGTATGGTTGTAGTGATGTCTCAAATACCAGAGTAATAATTCTAGCAGTAGTGGACAATGCCATATTACAACCTCTCACAAGATTATAACATGATGATTCTATTGTGATAGTTCCTATGTCAATATTATTATCACCAAGAACTTGAGTGATGTTAATTCCTATTCCTTTGGCAGGACAGTTAAACATGACTATTTCAATAAGCTCTACTCCAGTGTATGTAGTAACTCCATTTCCATCAAATACTGTATTAAAGTCAAATGTAATATTAGAATATGTAGAGGTGTTGAGTGTAAGTAGTTGTGTTGCCCACATGTCTCGATCTAGTCTTATTATAGGAATAATACCATCAAATAAAACACTGCTGCGTGGAGTACTACATTTTCTACCAGAATCTGACACATCAGAACAATCACCAATTGGAGATGACCCTCTCTCCGATATAGGATGTACAGGATTCACTGAATAAACTGGATAAACTGTTCATTGTCATAAAACACATAAATAAATGCAATTCTTGAAAATAATAATAATAATGTTAAATTTTAGAATTTAGACAATTAATAAATGGTTAGTGTTATTGATTTTAATTTGAAAAGAATTTGCCCCACAGGGTTGAAACAATCACTGAATAAACTGTAAAAATTGATTTTGCTACTACATTCAGACATTAAATTTCCTCATCTGTTTCATTAAAAATGTACAACAACTTCTAATTTTATGTTAGGCTTTTGAACACATTCGTTTATATGCTAATAGTCTATGGTATCACATAATGCTAATCAAGTTAGTACATGTCAATAAGTGTACCCAAACATGAATTCATGTAATAGTCTGGACATTGTATCTTCAAATAGGTTCTCTGTTTTATTTGGCAAATACAATTAATCGTTTAGGCTATTACTATGCAGTCTCCACCTTTTAGCTGCTATCTCAATACCAAACTATTCATTTCCTTTCAAACTCTAAAACAGAAAAAAAAGAACTATTGTTTGTGTGGCATTCCAGGTCATAATTGTGAGCATTTTTAAGTGTGTACATCATAATAATGTGCACAGCTATTGAGATGATATGATATTAAAATAAACAAAATTAGACAACAAATTTGAATTGATGAGTTTAATTTAAAAAATGCCAATAATAATATAACTCTTTGGTTCTTGAAACGTAGATCAGTAAATATAGGACTTACTCTGAGATAAGCTTGGAGCCAGCAATGAAGACATGATCACAACAATTATTGTCTATTTTAAGCATAAGAATAAAGGATTAATTATAATATCCTGTGGATATTATAAGTTAGTGGATTATGAGAACACTAGAACAGCTCATTTTGTATAATCTTGTAGTTATAATAGTTTCATGTATTCAATTTTCATGTATTTAATTTTGCCTATGCAATCTTATTCGTTAAAAATTAGCTTTTTTGCTACTTCTTGAAATTAACCCTATATTTAACTAAATGATTATTACAAAACTCCATCCATATCTAATGTTTACAAAAAAATCTCTGATACATTTATATTGACCTGATCTTCTTATAATAATAACACATAACATTATATGACATATTTTATATAATCTAATCTTACATTAAGCTTCAAGGAAATGGTTTCACATGTACTGAAGTGGTAGGATTAAAAGCTATACTCTTTATCTGTTATAAAATATCTTTTGCAAACATCAAATTTTAATGGTAAGCATCATAACCAAAGTTTAGATAAATTTAAGTCCAACAGTTTAATTGTAATTCCTTTTTACCCTTGACAATTGTTGTACTGTACAAAATTGACCTCTATTAGAAAAATATTTCTTCCAAACATGCTTGGCAAAGGGCCAACTCATATAATCTACATAAATTGCACTACTCAGTGTACTCTTTACTTTCAGCTGCAATGGAATGGACAGGCTTTTCGTAATGTAATGTTCTCAGAACATTTCACTTCATATCATATGATTTGTACAGAGGAAGGGTAGATATGAAAACTGCAATCTAAATTCGTTCCTCTTCATCAACTACATATCGCTATAGATTTCCGACATCCTGGTAGTTTATAGCTGTTTAGTATAACTGATTTTTCTTAAACCTTAATGAGTATCTCCATAACACTTGTCACTTAGTTCCTTATAATTAAGAAATTATAGCCTTGTTAAATCTAACAATCATAGTTCCCAACCTCAGTGAACAATTGGTAGGGACATTTTCTTCATTTTTCTTATATGATAGGGACAAATTTAAGGTGCAATAGGGACATTGATAGGGACATTGCCTTAATATAAAAATTACCTTAATTGAACATAGTTTTTGACACCATTTAATTTATTTTTTGAATTTTAAACAATCAGCACAATGCACAATGAATATGAGTAACTAAGCTAATGTAACTGGACAAAAAAAGAATTGATATGATTATTAAGGTAAGTTTAATTGTAAGTTTAAGGTAAGTAAGTTTAATTGTTGATGCTTGGCTTCTTTTAACTACTTTAGAAGTGGCTTTCTTGCAATCAAGCAATAAATCATTCGGCAGCTCAGTATCAATACAGCAGTCTTCACAATTCAATTTAATTGACATTAAGGCTGTGATAGTTGACTGGCTCAAATTAGAATGCTGGTCGGTATGTATTTTTCGTAACATAGAAAATCCTCGCTCTGCATCAGCATTGGAGGCTGGAATTGTCATGAGTCCTATCATTAGCTTGTACAGTAAAGGAAATCTTGGCTGATGATCTAGAGTCAATAGTTGACTAACCTTTCTCCAGTATCTTCCTATCTGTGGCCTTTCAATACCATCAGCTGCTGTGTACATGTCTGGTGTAGGAAGATCAGCTGATGAAAGAGTGTAGTCCAAACACTCTTCCCGAAGCTTATCAAGAGAAAAGGTGTCTGATATTTCCAGTTGAGGAAAACGTTCAGCTAACTTAAGGGCAATACTTATAGTTGTTGTAGATGTCAACTTGGTAGGCAATAAAATTTCTAAGTCACGAAAAAGACTATCACCGAAAGGAAATTTTTGAATCATCTTTTTAATAGATGTGACATAAAACTTTCTTACTGCTTAAAAAAATGGCTTAGTATTACGTTCTTGTTCAAATACAGATATAGCGGCCCATGTTTCTGTACCAATGCCTAAATGCTCATTTTCTAACTGGCTATCAAATTTCAGATTTTTCAAATTTGTTCCTGAAGCTTGAATGGAAGCTGAGGTTAACAAATTGGCAGCATATAACTTAACTAATCTATTTATTTCAACATAGAGCTGACAAGTGGTATTTTGATATGATTTTTGAAAGATGCAATTGAAGCGATCTATATGTGGCAGGATGTAGGAGAGAAAGTAAAGAAGAGGCAGAACTAAAGGATCTTCAAGTCTAGCAGTAATGCTTTCAACCTTATTTGTTCTGTTGTCACAGGTCAAAAAATATGATTTTAACCCTTCATACTGATTTATATATCTGCGGACACATCGCAGGAGACTCAACCAGCGTGTTGTACTGTGCTTGAGAATGACTTCAGGCTCAGATGTGAACAAAGACTGCCATAAATCTGTAAATTGTTGCTTTTTCTTGCTACTATGATAAAAGTGGTAAAATACATCAACAAAAAGTTGATCAATATCTATAGGTAAAGTTTCCATTCCAGCTTTAACCACAAGATCTGCCAGATGACATATACATCCAACATCATGCAAAAATGGATTCTCATCTTTAATAAGCTTTTTTACACCAGATCTTGCTCCCTTCATCACGTTTGTGGTGTCTGACATGAAAGAAACAGCTCTACTAAAGGCGAGGCCAAATTTATGTAACGACTCTTTCAAAGCACTAAAGAGATTATTAGCCGTACCAATGTTTACAATTGGCATATCTAAAAATCTTGTCCGAATGTCACCTACTTCTGAATCAAATACTCTTACTAGGATTATACATGATTTGTCTGTTTTATCATTAGACTCATCAATCATTATAGAAAAAGGATTAGAAAGATTTTTTATTAATTTTGATGTAAAATAAGGAGCAAGAGAATCTGTAACAATTGCTGCACATTTTGTACGAGCACAAGAAAACTTCTTTGCAATTTCCGAGTCCTTGAAAATCTTAGTAAACAACTGTGTTGCATGATCACTATTGAGAAATGCAAGGTTATGTTTGCTCACAAATAATGCCCAGCGACTTTCAGCTTCTATAACACTCTGACTCTCAGAAGGCTTATAATAGCTGCAAATAGATTTCGAGGAAGAAGCTGATTTGGCCATTTCCAAGTGATGCTTTGAAGTCACATGCTTCGTGATGTCATGCCTTCCACCATGGGACACCAACAGGTCTAGCCCACAAAATATACATCTTGCATAGGTATTTCCTGCAATTTAAAATTACTTCAGCTAGCTACATAACCTAGCTGAAAGATATCCTAAGCTTAGTACTTACCTTTAGAGCTGGCAGTAATTCCATCAAATTCAGTCACCCACTTGCGATCAAAATGACTTGCTCTTTTTGGCTTCTTAGATCTAGGAAGTTCAGCCATCACTACGAAAAAGATTAGTCACACTAGAAAATTAGCCACTTCCAAATGAGCACGGGGGAAAAGTATTACATCATAAAATATCACGAGATTTTTTTGCTGAATTGGCATTTATCGAAAAGCTTAGTTTGTCGGGACAAATTCATCCTTTGAGCGTGTACCGGGACCGATGCAGAAATATCGTGAGTGTCCCGACCAAATCGGGACGGTTGGGAACTATAACTTTGCTGCTATGAAACAAAACATTTAGCCTACCTGATGCATCGTGGGTCACCAAGGAGGACTATTCCATAAACTGAGAACTTAAAGACCCCGAGCAATTCTAACTGGCAGTGTACGCCCGAATATTGTGCCGCAACTAAGAATTGCTTGCTAAGAGGGCTTGGTTTGTTAAGTTAGCCTTTGTGTTTGTTTTAGTTACCTATACAGAAGTGGAACATCTGGTCTTAGTTTGTTAAGGAAGCCAATGTACTTGTTTTAATTAGCTAGCAATAACTATGAGTCTGAGGCAGAAGAAAGCAGCCAGTATAGATCAGACTACAGCTCATCAGAGGCAAAATGACTGGTTTGATAGGCTTCAAAACTGACAAGGACTAGGGATGGCAATAAATATGGTCACATATGGGCATGAAAAATAGGGCGTTACTCAGTGACCACACTCAAACTATGCCGAAACCACACCTATCAAAATTAATTACCGGAAGCAGCAGCAATTACAATGCATTCATACATGGATGCTATTATTGTATACACGCTAACTATTTTATCAGCTTTTGTTTCATATAGACAACATGAGAATGTGTATGGTCTCGGTAGATATAAACTAGTGATGATCTCATTTAGTAAGCCATACGTGTATAATATGTACAGATATAATTAAATTCACTGAAGATTCCTCGTCAGATCAGAACATATCTGTTGTATCTAAGTTATAAATTTTGAATTTATTAATTTATGGAAGGAGTATTGAAATAGGGGATTTGCATGATGACATCACGTAACATCCTGCTACGCCCACCGATGGTATCACTGCACATCGTGTCCCACAGAATAGTTTTGCTGACCGCTTGGTCTATTTTTTGCTGTAGCACCAGCGCTAGGCTGCACAGAGCTTCCAAACTACAAGAATAGCTTTATTATGAAATTTAGTAACTGCTGATAGCAAAAGTTTAGGATTTTCAGCCCTGGTTATTGGAATTCCTGGGTGGAATCCAAAGAGGTGGAAGTTCAGATTGTTGACTTAATTCTAATAAAAAAAAAAAAGTGAAGTATTAAATTAATAGGGGATTTGCATGATGACATCACGTAACATCCTGCCACGCCCACCGATGGTATCACTGCACACCGTGTCCCATAGAAAATGTATTAGTTTTGCTGGCCATTCGGTCTATTTTTTGCTGTAGCACCAGCGCCAGGCTGCACAGAGCTTCCAAATTACAGGAATAGCTTTATTATGAAATTTACTAACTGCTGATAGCAAAAGTTTAGGATTTTCAGCCCTGGTTATTGGAATTCCTGGCAATGAAATTTGGTGATGGTTATCTAACCACCTTACTTCTTCTTGGAACTCATCTTGAAAACTGAGACAGCTGGTTTTTCTCAGAATTCTATAACCTGGTGCTGTGGATATTCTTAGAAGTAACCTGATTGTGGTGAAGTTATCATCTCCATAAACTAGTCAGGAGACATAAATGCAACCACCTGTTTGACAAACTCAGACTCTGCCAGAAATACCATTTATAAAAGCAAGTAGCTATAGTTGAACATCTTACTCTTAGTCAGCTTCATGTTGTGAAGTTGAGATAGATAAAAGGTATGCATTTGCTAGCAAATATTGGCAACTTAAAAGAAAGGTAAGCAAAATGGTATGTAGCTAAACAACAGCCTCACAATACTGTGACTTGTGACAAAGTAAAGAGGTCTAAGACATACTTCCTAAATTGAATAATATAATAGATCCAGATAGTTGTCTTTGAGAATCAAGGTATAAACGAAAAACAAGAAAAAATATTTACCACTATTTTGCCAACTCCATTACTAGCTATCAGAAGTTTGGACATTGAATTAGCATTAACAGGTTTTTCTCTTAGTGCACTCAATTATTGGTCCACTAATTTGATTCACTTCATAGTATTTTATTATGATTATCATCATCATTATCACCCGCAAATACATTTTCTCACAAAGCTTGTGGGACTGTATCAGTAATAAGGTCCTGTTTGTTTGTTTTTAACTAGAAATTATAATGTCCCTTCGCTTTTTTTTTTACCTCTTCAACAGGTAGCTAGCTAATGGCATTACTTAACTCCACAGTAGGTGGGTTAGTTTAGGTAGTTAATGCACGGACATCAATGTCCTGCAGAACTGGCATAACTATTGCTTTCATGTTTTACACTGTGGTTAAATGAATAACTGTAACTAAACAATCAAAGAAAATGAATACTTATTGAACTAAGGGGAGAAAGATAATTAAAATAAACATAAAAACATACTCAATCTAAATAAAATAAACTTGATCAGTAATAAGAGGCAATATTTGTAGGCTTGCCAATTCTCCACTGCCGTCCACTGTAGCAATGTTTTTTGTTACAATATCCTCCACAAAGATAATCAAGAGTTCTTCCACATTGTGGAGCAAAACAGCTGATGATCAGTAAAAATACAAATCCTTTCTTTTTAGAAATTAATCATTTCTTTCTCATCAGTTTATTCTTAGGAAAGTTATGAAATGATCACCATGTCGTTATTTCTTGTGTTATCTTAGCATTCAGGAACAAAGCAATCTCTTTTTTTAACTTCTCTTGTAAGACTCACCAATCCCTCCAGAGAAATTAGTATCTTCACCACAATCAGCTTCTAAGAAGCAGGCCACCATCAGGCTATAAAATTCTGAGAAAAACCAGGTGTCTCAGTTTTCAAGATGAGTTCTAAGAAGTAGGGTGGTTAGATAACCATCACCAAGTTTCACTCATCAGCTGCACTCATTTCATCTCATGCATGTCAGCATGTAACAGTGTGGTTTTGTAATAATGACAATATTTTAGAGTCCATGAAACAGGGTTGAACCCCATGTAACCACCAAGTGTGTGTGTGTGTGTGTGTGTGTTGGGAATTTTCACATATCAACAATGTGTCTTAAGTCTTTAAGTTTAGGTGTATGTATATGATGTAGCATGCAGTGTTTGTGAAAGATGTTTCTATGCTAATTCTTTAGCCTTCCAAGTGATTTACCAAAGTTAGTTATCAGCAGCCAAAAATAAAGTGGCAGCTGTTATCTAGGGTCCTCCTGCTTTTTCCCTCCAGATTGAAGGTCTATACTTCCTGAGTAAAAAAGTAATTTGAGTCATACATGCAGATAAAATTACATAATTCTTAAACACAAAGTTCATGCAACAGCCAAAAATAAAGTATTGTACCAAATAATATAACAATGATTTAACAATAATATATGATCAGTTAATAGGAATTGGAGCCATGACAAGAACACTATCTTCTCCAATGTTTCTTCCAAAATTAACCTTTGTTTTAACAAAAACAACTCTGTCAGTTATGTTTTGAATATAATACAATCTGAGATCATCTTGTAAAGTAGCTGCCCATACTTGCGCGGGAAAACCAAACCATCCACGGCACTGATGTGGAATGTAAGGCACACATTGTGCTAGCCATAATCTGTTGGTCTCAGTTGAAGTAGAATTACTATAGCTTACAATTCCTGTGCAGCATACAAATCGGATTATTTCAACTAATTGATTATTAACAATTACCTTTGAAGAATTTCCATACCTTGATTTTTCTGATGCTAATTTGATGGCCCCATTGACAATTGCATTAGTGTATTTGTGCAATCGCACAATGTGGTAGTTGTTGCCGTCATAGGTGGTGTGTAAAACTTGATGTATTCTTTCCAGTTCGATTTCGTCAAAAACTTTTTGAAATATTGGACGGAGAGGTTTAATTTCGTTTTTGCCAAGAAAACTGAAATCAGACAATGTTCCTTTCTTATGCTCATGAAGAAAAGATGAAAATTCATTTTGGAATTCACTAGGCCATAGGCTACTGTCAGTAGACTGCATGCTTGTGAGTTTCCTCATAATTTGTATCGGTGTTGTGAGTGTTTGTATGGAAAGAACCAGCAATGCCATTCATACATTCAAAAGCAAATAACCAGAAGCCATAAACAGGACCATGTTTTCTGATACAGTCAGTGAGATGGGCTGCCAAATGCATATTTGGGGTTAAGTTATTCTTCCCATATAGCTCTTCAAACTTGGTGCAAAATTCATCAACCAATTTTTCAGCTTTCAGTAATTTTTCTTCCACAACTTGTTTAGAACATAATATTTTGGTAGCAGATACAAAAGTTTTCCAACACTTAAAATCATTTTGAGGCGTCCAACTTTCCATTGATCAGCTTTAAGTCAGACAAATTTTGAAATTATTTTACATGGAATGCGTCCAATGTCTGGTGGGCACAACATTAGGTTGATTCTGTGCTGTATTAAAGAAAACTGTTGGTCAGATATTAAGTCGTGTGAAATCCATAGCATTATAATATGGTAATTCGTATAAAAGGGAATAGCGGGCTCCATATTCATGTTCTATGGCTTTGCGCTGAACCTCTGTTTTAGCAGTATTGTGTTTTCTGCCAAACCATACATGTAATGCATGTGATCTTGGCTCCCATTCTGATTTTTTTAATCCAGAATAGTCAGGATAATCCCCAAATTGCTGAGTGGTAAAGGATTTCAAACAAATATTGCAGCCACGAAAACCACGATGACCAACAAAGCCACCTACTTTTCTTGCAGCAGGAATGTCACATGCTAGGCAAGAAATAGCTGCTCTGATTACTATAGTCTTGATATTTACTGTAATAGAAGTTCCACTTTGCTTGGTTCATTGGGTCCAGGCATTTACCCACAATCAAAATATTTTCACGTTTGTAGCGCAACTCTCTGGGCAAGTTTCCAACTACTAAATATAAAATACCAATGGAAAACTGTGTATGCTAGAATGGCAGAAACCAGTAACAGTTTAAGGTCATTAGATAGTTGTTAGGTGCAGCTAGAAATGGCAGCCCATTCATGTCATACTAAAAAGACTTCCATACCCTTCCATCACAATTATATCAGTAAATACATAATCTCTTTCCGTAATTTTCCATTTCTCACATAACGTATGCATGTTAGGTTTGCTAAGTAGTTGTTCCAAACTTACTACTACACTTTTGTAGCAGTACACTTTAAATGGAACTAAGTGGAATGTACCAGAAGAAGTTTTAGCCTGATTCAAAAGAATTTCACTGCATTGTTTTCTCATTCTAACTTGACTATGACTAGGATATCGTACAAAGGTGCAAGTCTTACATACTTTTTTCCTATTTTCATATTTACAGCACTCACTGAAAGTGCATCACGGACCAATATTTATTGCATTTGCTGATTACTGGAATAAATTTTATACACTAAAATAATTATATGGCTATAAAGTGAGTATTGTGAACGCCATTTGGATTGTTGTAGTAGCTACTTTAAGGGAGTAACACCATATTTGGTGCATGATAAGGGTATAGAACACTTGGTCCTTGAACATGGGCGTATCACAACACTCCATTTGGTATCATAAAGGGTGTACAGGGGTGTAACTGAACACTTCCTATAGGTGAAATGGAAACACCCCATGAGGAGTAGTACAGCTAGTGTTACCTGGACACCTCAAAATGGGATTCCCATGCATCCCATTTATAACAGTGCATGCCAAGCACACTTTATAGAGCTAAGAAATTCTTGGGTAACCCTGAAGATAATTTTAAAACCTATGCAGTTTGTCACAGCTGTCATAAATTGTATGACATTATATCTGTGTGAACTGTTCATGAATGAATGAAGATGCTCAGGAATTCTTCATACAGCCAGGATGATTAGAACTTTTCATCACTCATGTCAGCAGTGATCTACAAACAGCAACAATAAACAACAACAAAACATAATGGTAATTGACTTTGGACCTGTGTTGGGTTAAGCCTTGTAATTAAGAACTTAAGTCCAAGCTCAAGCCTTTATAGATTCTGGAGCTTAAGCCCACATCAATTTTAAATCGGACTTAAGTCCAAGCTCAAGTCTTTATTGAAAGACTTAAGTCCAAGCTCAAGCTCTATTCAGAAGTTGAAATTCTTTATTATTCATTTATTGTGAAAGAACATTGAAAATTACATAATTCAATTAACAAAAAGGAAATGACTTTATTAATCTTTTTGTGAAAACATTGAAAATTACATAATTAATTAAACAAAAAGGAAATGACTTCATTAATCTTTTTATTGTGAAAACATTGAAAATTACATAATTCAATAAACAAAAAGGAAATGACTTATATTGGTTGTGGCTAATAGCCTATTAGGTAAAATGGGAAAGATTGTCTAATAATATTGATTCTTTGCTTCCATTCAGCAAACAACTATCAATCTTTTGAGCTTAAGCTCAAGCCCAATATTTTGTGATAGAGCTTAAGTCCAAGCTCAAGCTCTTGACCATTTATATAAAATGGGCTTCAAGCCTCTTCAAGCCCTTGACAAACCTGGGCTTAAGCTCAAAAAGGTTTAAGCTTAACTGTGCTTGACCCAACACTGCTTCAGACATTCCACACCTTTTCCCAAATCTCAGCATGTCATACTATTTTCACAAGTAAATTTAAATAAAATTCCAATAAAAATTGTATTGCACTTATATAAAAATGACGACAACAACAATAGTAATGTTTAGAAGACAGCAAGGACCCAACTTTGTTTATTGTAATTACATGAATATAATAGCATTTGACACTCAGGTCATGTCCATTCCCACACTTTCTCTTGAAGTCTTTATGAAGTTCACTCACACTCTCATTTAACCTATTAGATTCATATCAATACTGTATGATTGGAAACATTCTACTAAGTGTCTTTTGTATTGATACCCATTTGTGTACAAACTGACTGTTCAGTTCCCGACCAGTCTTACTGCACACTTCATGTAATAGCTAAGAATACACTAAAATATTTCTCTCTCCTCCCCACCATACACTCGCACACAAAGTGTTTGCATTCTCTCCAATAATAGGAACTATTAATCATATATCAAGCTTATGAGAGATCAAGTAATCTTCAAATATAGCTTAAGCAAGGATCCTTTACCAATAAAAAGTGCCCATGATACAGACCTTTATGAAGTGCCGATGACTCTTTACCAATATAAAGTGCCCCTGATAGACCTGTATGAAGTGCCTGTGACCCTTTACCAATATAAAGTGCCCATGAACAGACATTTATGAAATGCATGTGACACTTTACCTATATAAAATGTCTATGATACAGATTTTTCCAAGGTCTTGCAGGATCAGAAATTGTTTACCTAAGTGCCTATAATACAAACCTTTATAAAAACGTCTATGTCTATAAAGTGTATATAACAGTACAGACTTTACCAAGTGGAATCAGAAAACTTTAATAAGTAAAGGTTCAATGAAGTCGTTTTATAGGGATCTTCAGTGGGATCAGAAACAGAACTGTATACTTATCAAGCAAGTGCAATATGATAGTATAGGCTGCCAATTAGCAGGTCTATCAAGCTGCTTATTTCATTCAATCCATCAAACTATAGCTTACAACAAATTACTGCTGTTAATCTACCTCCATAATTATAGAGTTTACGCTAAATTGGATAGCCGTAAAAGTTACTAGAATTTTGCCCCCCACCCAACATCATTCTAATTTAACATATCAAAAAATGTTGGACATCAGTAATACAAATGTTTCTAAAAGTACACACCCCCATAAACGTACATCCTGTTAAGTTCCAATACATTACAATGTCAATCTTACTCTCTTATAGAGGTTTTCTCTTGCTGTACTCAATACAGAACGAAATATTCACTGGCTACGGTTCTCCTAACATTCTTCAATACCTCAGTGTGCTCCTGGACAAGTGGGAAGCTATAGGGACTTAGGAAAATATTCTGTTAAAGTGTGTGCAGTATAAATATAAAAATCAACAGTATTAAGAATTACATAGCCAAACCTTTCTCGAACCGTTTAATGCTTTTTTGATTTTATTCCCTAATTCTTGATAAATCTCTAAGGGTCCAGAGAAATGTGAAGAAGAACAATTTTCTGAAGATTCCCGAACTGCATGTTTAGCAATGGCCCTAGATATATTAGTATCTTCTTCTTCAGTATGCTGCTTAGCTCTCTTGAAGTCAATTACATAAATGTCTGCCAAAGATGGTTCTTTGTAGTAAGGCATACTTCTCTTTCTAAGGACTCTGCTGAGACTGCCATGATAAAACCAGCTGCATTATTTTTTTTACTGGGCAGTGATGTCATAACCACTTAAAAAAATGTAGTTGTGGTTAAATTAGTCATCCAGGCATGTAGCCTCAGTTTTGTTTCCCTTTTAGGTCGCATGTTTTTCATGATACAGAGAATAACATTTATTAATAATATATTGCATTTAAAAAAAAGTAATGTTTAAGAAAATAAGAAAGCACTCCCTATGAATTTTCTAGAACACATCTGCTCGGTAAAGATTGTCTTGTCACAACAACGTAAATCAGATATATGGTAAAGGGTTCTTCATCTAAACAGGTAGTTGAACCTGGTCAACCAAATAGATGGTAATGGGTGTGTTGTCACAATAAGATAACACTAGTACTTGGTAAAGGGTTCCCAATCCTACATCATCTAATTTCATGGTAAAGGGTACCTTGTCACCACATTGTAAATTTAATATTGGTATAAAAAATTCCTAATCTAAATAGAGCCTTGGAAAAGATTGAGGTTGTGTCACAAGCATTGGTCAACCGTAAAGTATGTCAAATACAGTAACCCAGTCTAGAACTTGGTAAAGGGTTCCTAATTCCAATAACTGGCCCATTCACCAGGACTCACATTTAGTCAGCAATCACACTTTAGGTATAGGGTGTCTTGTCAATAGATATGTTATTAATCTGATACTAAATGAGCTTTCAATTTTTTGTGCCACATGACACACATTTTCCAACCAATGGTCACTAATGTATATTAGCCTCTCCACTCTAACATTAATGATCATCACGCTAACTTTGTGCATTCTCTTACAATTCAAATATCAGCTACAAAATCCAAGCACAAAGTGTGTGGGAATACTCTACTAACTAGAAAAACGGAATCTCACCATTAATATAGAAGTGCAGCATGTATCTGCTGTTACTAGAATCATTTAGGGGCTCTCCCAAAGCTATTCCACAGTGTCAGCTGTCCAGTGGAGGTGCACTGTAGAGGAGTAAAGCCAGACCTATTCGGTTTCTATATTTATACCCATCCCGAAATAATAATTATGCTTAAATCAGCTACATTATAATAACTATAAAGTGACCATTAGAGTAACGTTAAGGGCAGCCTCGAAATAGTGAGGACTTTCAGTTGTCAGTTGCCTGATCACTACGTGCAAATTCCAGATAAAATTTGCAATCGCAATTTAGACAAAGTAGCTAGCTACTGCCTACCACTACATAATGACTGCCACCCTATCTTAAAGATTAGAACCAACATCCCAGCAGATTATTCAGCATATTTTTTGGGGGCTGCATCTATGATGCTGAGGCTTCTCTTTACTGCTGCTAGATACTAATACCTAAACTTACTATTTGACAAATTCAATCAATACTTTCTTTCAAAACTGGTCATTAAAAAGTTGCAGCTACCCAAATTTAAAACTCAAACATTATACAAAATAGCGCACACCACAAATTACAATCACACTAGTTCACCCACACTAAATCACTATCATTAAAAAAACTTTGGTAAATTACTTCATCTCAATGGCATCTCTCTTGTTCTTGGGGGCTCGATCGAGTCTGACCTTTATCGACACCATCAGCCTCCTACAACTAACACCACCGCGCACAAAATACGCGAAAACTGGAGAATTTATACCACACATTGACGGTCAATGATCGGTAAAAGGTCTTCCCTGTATACCTGAGCTGCTCTGGGGAGAAAAGGGCGTGGCTGCACTACGAGGATTAAAAGAAACGCTGCAAGCTTTCATGAGACATCTGAGGAAAACCACTCACCTGGGAGCATCATTTACAATTTTAGGTGAGTTTGTTTTTCCTTTGGCTCTCGAGGTGATTTATACAGGTGTGTGTGTGTGTGTGGGGGGGGGGGGTTGAGGGGGTGGTGAATTTTGTACAGTCAGTCAAATATTGAAGTCATACAGATGAAAACAGGACAAACTATTATATGAATTATGCACCTCAACTATGTAGAAAAGAAGTACTTGACATTTTAAACAACCTAACAGGACAGTAAGGCTGTGACATTTTTCATGTATTTTTTTAAATTTTTTCTTAAAATGTTTTGTCAGGGAAAAAAGTATGAAGGGTGAACGAAGTATGGGGTAGGGGGAAGGCATCCCAGCATTGCCATAGTCTCTATAAAACTCTGCCTTTACCTACCCCTATGATGAGAAATGTGTGATTGAATTAGAACATAGTTCTGATTCAAATCCCCTCCTCTCTCTTCCCCCCAATCACGTCCACTGATTACTTGCAGTCTTGTAGAACTTGGGGCTTGTAAGTGGTACAGATAATACTACGAACAGGGTAAGGAAAAGCTTTTGAATGATTACACTGAGTCTTCATAGATGATTGGCATTTTCCTGTATTCTAAAAGCCATATCTAAATACAGCAGTAATGTGCTTTTAGCCAAATAACCAAGTGTGATACTTTTATGTTCACTTAGATTTAAATTATGGAGCATCCTAGTAAAGAACTAATTACAATTGGAATTGTGTACTATGTACCACCAGACCCCTGTATGAGTTCCAGTGTCCTCATAGCTCCATCAATGCTGCAGATAGCACAGTGGAACTCCCAACAGCCTGAAAATATGTAGAGATGGGGAAAAAAGTTAATGAAAGTAACCTCATGATGTGTTAGACTCCTGATTCTAAATATAGTCCAAACATGTGCTTGCATGCATAAGGTCATCAAACACTCCTGACTTGAGTAAATACGAATGTGTGCCAAAATGTGACCGAGTACTTTTAACTCAATAGTAAACTCCTTATCAATGTCTCAGTACTCGCATCCCAATGTTATGTCATGCAATACAACTGTGTCTGCAGCTCTATCTCTGTTTGTCAGCAGTGAATCTATAAATACCCAATATTTAACCTTGACTAAGGTTAGGGTTTTATAGAGAAGGGAGGGAAACCTGGGATTTTCCACCCCAAGCGAAAGTTCCTCTGTGTGTGTGTGTGTGTGTGTGTGTGTGTGGTTATGTCCTTGGCTCAGGGCCTGAGTTCCTGAGATCAAGCCCCACTCTGGCAATTTTCCATCTGGTTTTCCATCTGCGTCCTACCAGTCCACCTAGCTGTTATTGGGTACCTGGCATTTGCTGGGGTGCAAATTCAAGGTCTTTCTCATGAAGCAGCTATGGTCCAGGTAGGACTTTGGGTGGCCACACCACTTGCTGTGAGGAAAGGCCAATTCTCCTGCGAGTTCCTTGCCTGGCTCCAGGAGATTTGCTTGCATGGCTCACAGTGCCTGCTTAGTGCACTAGCATACTGGCTCTGCAAGGTGCGCGTGACTGCCTAGCGACAGCAAGAACATTTGCAATTTTGTATTTTGATGTGTGTGTGTATGTTCTTAGATGGATACTAATTGGCAGAGTTGAGGAACTATGAGCACGTGTTGGAAGGACGTACTATGCTAGATGTTTGAACACAGCCATATGAAGACTATCTCTAAGTACAAGTGACATTTGTACGTCATGTCTATCAAACATTAAATTTTTGTTTTTCTGTTTGTGATAATTTTACTGTTGATTATTTTTTGTTGGATTGTGATCACTGTATGTAGTCTGTATTAAATGAATTGAAAATATAAAGGAAGTCATGATCAGCTGGTAGTGTTGAACCTAGTATTCCTGTCTGCTTATTATTCTGCTGCAAAATGGACATTTATCTGGGATACGGAGGCTGATAGCAACAGAATAAACCTCATTACTGGGGACATGTATTGGTATAGTCATATTTTGATCAATAACATGCAATCAACAGCAGTGTTTTGTTCCTTAGCTATTCTAAACAATGCTTACAGTGGCTATGCTACATGTATGCATACAGATCAAACCATCTCAATTATTTAAATATGTGCCATAGGTTAAAAAAATAAGTGGAGGTTGTGATCCTGTGCAATGTTAGTGTCGTGAGTGATGCAATGGGTCAGATATATGTGAATGTCATGGGAGCTATGAAATTAATATAGTGAGATGTGCAACTGATCAACTGATAAACGTAGACTGCCATGTGCTGTGCAATTAGTACAATGATGTGTTAAATAAGGTTTATGTAGTTAGCAACCACTGCACATCCTGCCACAACACTGAATGCATAGCAACTACATGGCCGTCCTACCTATGGTATATTATATACCTTACAGCACGACTTTTTGTACATGTACTCAGGATATGGAATGTGTGCAATTGAATTTAATGCATCTATAAGTAGAGGCTATAGTCGCAATAGTATTCCCTCGATGTGTAACGGGTTCTGATATTCTCTACTCCGATTTTACACTTGCCAAGTTAGTATATTCATGTTCACTATTGCTGCCTTTTACTTATTTAATACACAAAACTGAATAAAATGTATATCCACTCGTTGTTCTCAGTCACCCTCCCAGTGGAATAATTACACCTCATACCTATAGATTGGGCTTGTTTCAAATTATTGGGTGTGACACAATATTCGGACCATACTGCCAGTTAGAATTACCTTGGATCTTTAACTCCTCAGTTTATGGAAGTAGTCCTTTTGTGTGACCTAAGATGTATACTCAAGTAGGTACTTACTTTGTAGCAGCGTAGCTAGCTTTAACCAGGCTATAATAACTTAATTACAATATGGAACCATGTGACGTATATTATGAAGATACTCATTGAGGTTGAAAAAAAATCTGCTATACAAAATTAGCTATAAACAAGGGTATGTCGGAAAACTATAGTGATAAGTATTTGAAGAGGAAAGAATTTAAATAGCGTCTTCTTAGCTGTATACTTTTCCTTAATACAAATCTATGGTATGAAGTGAATGGTTCTGAGAACATAATAATATTAAGAAAAGCCTGTTCATTCCATTGCAGCTGAAAGTAAAGAGTGCACTGAGTAGTGCAATTTATGGAGGTTATAATGAGTTGTCCTTTTTCCAAGCATGGTTGTAAGAAATATTGTCCTAATAGAAGAAGTCAATTTTCTATAGCTAGTACTATAATATTTAAAGATAAAAAGGCATCACAATTAAAGTCCCGGACTTAAATTTATGTAAACTTGGGTTTAAAAGGTTACCATTAAATTTTGATGTTTGCAAAAGTTATTGTAGATCAGAAAGTGTATAGCTTTTAAGCCTCCCACTTTTGAAAATGTGAAACCATTTCCTTGCAGCTTAATATGTAAACATTAGATGTGGGTGGAGTTTGTGTAGTAATACAATCCTTTATTCTTATGCTTAAAATAGAAAATAATTGTTGTGATCATGTCCTCATTGCTGGCTCCAAGCTTATCTCAGAGTAAGTCCTATATTTACTGATCTACATTTCTAGAACCGATAGAGTTATATTATTGGCATTCATTCTTTAATTAAACGTATCAATTCAATTTTTTTGTCTAATTTTGTTAATTTTTATGTCAATCAATAGTTGTGTGCATATTATATGTACACATTTTAAAATACTCACAATAATGACCAGGAATGCCACGGAATTTTTTTTTCTGCTTTAGATTTTGAAAGGAAAGGAACACCGTAGACTTTAAAAAGTTTTCAACTATATGATTTTTTTTAATGAAACAGATCAGGAAGTGTGATAACTGAATGTAGTAGTAAAAGAAACTTTTACAGTTGCATTAAGTGATCGTTTCAACTCTGGGGGCAAACTTTATTCAATAATATCATTAGCAATAACAACTTTCATAAATATATTATTGTCTAAATTCTAATGTATAACAATTTTATTGTCATGAAGTGCATTTGTTTATGTGCTTTAAATGACAATAAACAGTTTATCCAGGTTCCTATTCAGTGTATCCTCCTGCTATATCAGAGAGAGGCTCATCTGCCACTGGTCATTGTTCTAATGTGTCAGATTCTGGTAGAGAATGTAGTACTCCACGTAGTAGTGTTTTATTAGATGGTATTCCCACACTAACTGGACTAGATGGAGACATGTGGGCAACTCAACTACTAACACTCAACACATCTACATCGTCTTCTTCTATCACATTTGACTTTAATACAGTATTTGATACAAATGCAGTTACAACATACACTGGAGTAGAGCTTATTGAAATAGTCATGTTTAACTGTCTCTCCATGGATCCAACAGTATTCAAGTTCTTGGTGATAATAATGATTTATAGGAATTATTACAATAGAACAATCCTGTAATAATCTTGTTAGAGGTTGTGATATGGCATTATCAACTACTGCAAGAAATATTACTCTAGTATTTGATACATCACTGCAACCATAAATTGCTGAAATATTCTTTTCCAGTAGCTCAGCTCGTCAATGTACAATGCCTATTGAAGAATTACCAAACACTGTTGAATACACCATGACAACTACATTGTATTATGGTATGTAATCTTGATAGCATTGTTTAATTGGTTACAGTAGCACAATGCAGCTAATATTGCTCTATAAAAGCAATCCTTTCGATGACAATTAAAAATGCATTTGTAATACTAGTTGTCAGCAAATATGAGTTTTGCTTAGGAATAGCTTGTACTTAGACATAATATTGCCTAACTAATACAATTTTGGTAAATAAACATTTGCAAATGTTTGTATTTAGATAATTCAGCTACTGATCATTTGACTATGCTGCTGCTCACCAACACTGGTACCTCCAGACTCTACTGATCAAGGGCCTCACCCCCAGAGGCTTAAGACTCAGGAAACCTCTCATGACAATTTTGCCACACCTCTCCAACATCAAGGTAAACCATTCCCAACTATTAAGGGAGTCGGAGAATAACCTCATGCAGCTACTCTCCAACCACCTGAGACTGGTCGCCGTCAAGTCCCAAACCAAAGCATTGGACCTCAGACAGAGGATGAATGCCTTTACGCAGAATGTCTCCACCAACGAACTTCTGACATGAGAGATTTCTCTCAGCCACGGAAGCAAACATCCAGTCCGACAACCACAGACGAAGAAGAGAATCTGCTAGGAAGTTGAATGAGATTCTTGACAGACCGAATAGGAATATCACTAACCCACTTATTCCGACAGTGGACATCTACAACCGCAGATTATTCAACCCACCCAATGCCACCTCACCAGCACGACCTGTCACCCAACCACCTAGAGTCGCCTCTCCTAGAACGGCTCCTCCAGAAAGACAAACAACCGCTGCTAAAACAGTCTCCTTTGCTCCAACACCTGCCCCAACACATACGGTTGAACAGCCTACCTTGGAGTCTGACCACCCCCTCTTCCTCCGCCACCTACTATGCCACCACCTTTACCCAGGATTCCGTTGATCACCCCAACCACAAAAAACTTGAAAAAGAAGCTACCACCTGGACACGAAAAAAGCAAACAGCCTTCGCCAGCAACTATCACTATTATTACAGAACAGCCCGCCCACCCTTCAACCACCACCACCTCCGAAGAACCTGCGCACTCCTCCAACTCTCTACCCAACCTTGAGCCATCTCAAATCGCTCCTGCAGAGCCACAGCCAGCCCTCACTGAACAACCATCCGCCGCTGAATGACCTCTGCATTCGTCTCAAGAAGAGGAACCACCCACCCATGTACCTGAGAACTATGATCCAGCAGTACCTAATCCAGCAAGACCACCCCCAATGGAATTGGTAAGAGTTGTTGATTATAACATCCACCCTGTTTTAAACCTCTCTAGCAGACTCTTGACCCTGGAAGAACAAGAAGTCCTTCTACTCGGCTTGAAGTTTGCCCCGACTCCAAGCAAGATTCCAGACCCCTTGGAGTACTACGAGAGTTACCACACCCAGTGCGAAAGAGCCTATAACAAGCTCATCAACCGCAAGTCCTCCGAGCCACTCCCAAGACTAATAGAAGAACACCTGTCAGTAATAAAGGACAAGCTCACAACCCTGGCCGAACTGAAAAGGAACGACCAGGAGACAATCCACCAGCACTGGCAGAACCTCTCCAAACGACATCAGACAGCCCTCAGGAAACTGAGTTTGGACAAGTCCCTGACCATAAAGCCAGCGGACAAGGGTTCCTGTATTGTGGTTACAGACACACAACGCTATCTCAAGGAAGGACTCGAGGAACTGGCCGACTCTAACGTCTATGTGGAACTGGAAGAAGACCCCTCACTCGCCACAGACAGGACATCCAATGCCATCCTGGAAAAACATTGTCGACAAGGTATGATCACACAACATACTCTTGACAAATACTCTACCAACCCGGATAATGTTCGGCAACAGAGGATGCACTTCCTGCGAAAAGTCCACAAGTCGCCTCACCAACTCAGACCCATAGTCTCTTGTTGCTCTGGCCCCACTCAAAAGATCTCGCAGCTGGCTAACAACTTGCTCAAAGACTATCTGAACACGGTTCCCTCTCTCATCACTTCATCCACACAAGTCATCCATGCCATAGAGGCACTATCGATCCCGATGGAAAAGAGAGACTCTCTCCTCCTAGCCACCCTAGACGTCAAGGCTCTATATCCATCGATTCCCTAAGGTATAGGAGTTACCTTCGCCCTCCAGCAAGCCATACCCACCAACCCACCGACTGCCAAGACACACTTTCTCAAAAACATGCTGAGAAATGCTGCTACATGTCCTCCAGGAAAACACTTTCGAGTTTGCTGCCAGGAAAGGAGTAGCCAAGGGTACTTCAGTAGCCCCAACTCTGGCAAACCTTTTCATGGGCAAAGTAGAACGAGACGCCCTCCAAGCATGGTCCGGCACACAACCCATCATCTGGCTCCGTTATATAGATGATATACTCCTCATCCTTGAAGACTCCCAAGGAGTACTGCTGGATCTACTGCGCCACCTAAACGGTCGCATGTCTTCCATCAAGTTCACGGTGGAGCACTCCACCAAATCCATAGACTTCTTGGACGTCACAATATTTAAAGGTCCCAGGTTCCATGAGTCAGGTATCTTAGACATTAAACCTTACTCTAAGCTCATTGATCCGCATGCCTACTTACATTATTCCTCAGGTCACCACAAGTCGGTCCTCATCGTCCTGATACGTGGCAAGTTTATTCGGACACTGAGTCGTTGCTCTTCCCCAGAGATCTTTGCCTCCGCCATAGAAGAACTCACTACTTAATTCATGAACAGAGGCTACACTCATCCGCAACACAGCAGATCACATATCCTTCTCAGACAGAAAAGAATCTCTTCAACACTCGGCCAACAAATCCCTTCCAGCTTGCACAACCATTCTATCTGTCAGGAACCACTCCTCCATAAAATCGGGAGAACTCCTACAAGCACTTCAAGATCCAGACCTTCCATTCGCTCCCATGGTATCGAGATGCAGACCTCCAATCACCTCGGATCTGGTAGTGAAAGCAGCTACACCCTCGGAAGAAGACGCGGCAAGATATCATCTCCGCAGCCGAAAACCAGCACTCACCAAGGAACAATTCCTCAACCTTCCCCCTCAATCGTAACCCAGTTACCTCTTTCCCTTTCCCCACTATTTTTGTCACTCTTGTACAGTCATACATGGTGCCTCAGACCTGATCTGAGGGTGGTCACAGGAGCGTGTCCTCTCCGGCCTGCGAGCCCACGCTCCTGTGACCTATCTTTGTTGGCTTTCCATCTAAACTAATTTTCCTGCTTAATTATTTATTTATTTATTTATTATTTACCTACCCATTTATTTCCCCATTATCTATTTACCCACTTACTTAATTATTTATTTACCTATTTATCTACCTATTTATGTATCTACCTATTTATTATTTATTATTTATCTATTTAATCCACTTCAAACCTCTCCCAATCTATTCCTACATATTGTGTTCACCCATTCACCCACCCACCTATCATTTCAAACCTCTCCCAATCTATTACAACATATTGTGGTTTGTTCACCCATTCACCCACCCACCTATCAACACCTTCGCTGGAGGCAAACACCCAGACTGTTGAAAGGGCTCAATCCCTTTGTCATATTCTTTGTCTATTGTTGTTTTTAATTTCCTGTCATGTCATCTGTAGACCAGCATATATATGTAGCTGGTACACCATTACTGTTTCCAAAAAGCCGAGAATTTACAATTATAACCAAAAACTCTGTCAACACTAAGTTGAAGCACCTGGCTTGGTCAATTCTGAACTTGACTTCTTTAGTCCTGTTCACATCTAACTACACTAAAGTTAACTACTCACAACATTAAGAAAAACAGAATCAGTAACCTACTTGAGTATACATCGTCAGGGGCGGATCTAGGATTTTCCAAGGGGGGGCTCTTTTAATAATATTATAACTAATTTTAGGACGCGTTTCTATTTTATTCATAGTTATGATTCATACATTAATTAACCCTCAGCGTGCATGCGCAAGAAGGTTATAGCAGTCGTCCTGTCAAGTTTGTCACGCTCTGATTTTGGAGATTACTGAAAATTAACAGTTGATTTAGGTATAAACTTGCTCTGGACTATGATTTAAGACCTTTTATTGAGCTACTTTTTTAATTTCCGGCTAATTGTTGAGAAAATGTGAAGCTTTCAGTTCCACGTAGGCACCAGCTTTTATAGGCAACGCCCCACGTGAGCAAATAATTTCTGCAGTCAGCGGTGTAGTTCACTTTATGCTCAGGGAAGTTAATGGAGTTGAAAGTGAAATTTTACATAGAAAATGTATACAGGTGAGTGTTTCTGGCTAGTTTAGCTTCTTTTCTTATGAAGACAGCGTTTCCAGGTACCATTTTTCATTGGTCAAGCTATTTTGATGCCTCATTAAAAATAACTAACAGATTGCTTGTTCTTTTGGAAGGAGATTATATTGTAATAGCTAGGTAGAGTTTAATAGCGCTGAGGGTTTGCGCCTTGGGTGCTTCATTTTATTAGCATTACTAGGGAATGAAAAAATGAACTATTAAAATGGCTTGAACAAATAAAATGAATGGATCAGTTCATCATAAAGAACATTAAAGTTAAGTAAGTAGGAATGAAAATTTGATCAATGTAGTAATAATTATTAAGTTTAACCATAAAGAAAGAATATAACGAGCTAAGTAACACTGTTCTGTCCATTGAAATTAATGAAATGATTTTAAAAAAAGCAAAAAAAAAAAAAAAAAAAAAAAGGAGTGAAATGAACATAGTATATTATTGTTGAAGTTGAATTATGAAGAAATAATGTAAATGGCTAATTATAATGGCATTCTGTCCAGGAAATGAATGAATGAATTATGTAACAATAGGCTCAATAAAAATTATGAATAAAATACAAAAACAATTACAAAGCTATTTTGAGTTTAAAAATGTCAATGACATCATCCAAGTCAATTTTAATATTATAATGAATATTCATATGCCAGTGATGAAATCCTCTCTTGCCCCATAGACGTAAATAGGTAGGTTACTAAATGGAAGATAGTGAACTTTGAGAGGGAGAATGAGCTGTTGGGGATGATAAATCGAGATTACTGACAAGGATGCCTCTGGAGGAGCGGAAGCACAAGTGGGGGAAATAAAGGAGAAAGTGAAGTCTCTGGAAGTGCTGAACTACTCAGTCTGGGCCTCCTAAACAATTCAACACACTTCTGACAATCTATTAGCTAAATAACCATATGATGTAAAAATATGTACAGTATTTTAATCTGGCCAAGCAATTACATCAAAAAAAAGTTTTAGCAGACAGCTCAGCTATCTAAGCTGATGTCAATATATTTTTAGTAATTAATAAAAAATTGACAGTAATTTACATCTAAGAAATTCTGTTTACCTTAATAAGTAAATTTCCTACCTAGCTAGCTAAGGGAGAGCTAAACAATAATATGAAACTGTTAACTACATTAACACAATCTAAATGGTGTTATAAGATACTACTACCTTCACCTGCTTACTTGGTAGGAGGTTTTAAAAACAGCCTAGTCTTATTTGTTTAGACATGCTACCATCCAAAAGGACGAATTGCAAAATTCCTGACTCAGCATATTAAAATTGATGGAGTGCGCCTATTAGAAGCGACCGCAGCCAAAAAAGGAACTGGACAGCGAAATGCTAATGAAGGCTCATCTTGAAAAAGGGGGCTCATCATGAAAAAATGGGGGCTCGTACGACACTAGATCCGCCCCTGATCGTAGTCCACACAAGAAAAGCAGGACCGCTCTACAAACTGGGACGTTGAAGTCCCTTGCAATAAATCGGAACTGGTAGCTAGTAAGTTCAGGAAAACAAAAGAATTTTAACGACGCCCGCAGTTAGTCTCGCAATCCAGAACGGTCTGGCTTGCGAGACTAACCCGATGTCTGCTATGAGTCATTTTAATAGTATTCTACTGGAATACTGAGAATGAATGGATTGAATAGTTAAGCTACGAGTGATGTTAATGCTAATAGTTGGGACACGGAAGTATTGTAGAATAAACTTTTTTTCCTGATGCATGAAAACCATAAATATGGCTTTTTCTGAACGTCTACACAATAATGTCCTTGTTACCCCCTTTTGCTGTCAGCAAATTCTGACTCTAATACAGTAGATCATTGGTATGATCCTAAGCAGTTTATGATGCGTAGTGAGCATATTGTTAGACAAATAATTAGCGTAATCTAAGATGTCTTATCACACATTTGATTAAGTAATAATATTAAGTGTGCTAGCTGATAGATTGCCTCTGTACCCTCTACTGGAATATGTTTGGAGAATTTGTGCCAATTTTAGTGCAAATTGTTTCCCAGTTCTAATAGCTAGATGTGCTTTATTGAACACCACAAGAACTAATTATTAGTAGATACTCAAAATCCTTTTTAAGACCATTGCCTCTAAGTGATGGCTATAGTCACAGTGACCATATAATATGTAAAACAACAACTTCTCTTCACTAGCTGGTTTGTAAAAAATAGACACTTTACTAACTGTTATGTTTGATTATTGAAGTAACATTAAAGTTCGCAACTGTTTTGTTATTGAACTGACCATTTTGCAAAAACAAAACTTTACTGTTTTGTCCACATCAAATCCTGTACTCTGCACTTCATAATAACCATAAAATTATGAGTTACTATTGAGTTCCAACTTAGTCAACCAATTGAACTGACCATATTTTAAATGGAATACTTGATACTAATGACATAAAATGTGTTGTTTTGGTTAACTAAAACTAAAACTAAAATTAATTTTAGTTACACCTAAAACAGTTTAGTAAACTAACAAAAACTAAATTTTACATAGGATGGTAATAACTAAAACTAAGATTAAAAAGTCATAGAGCTCTCGAGTAAAACTAAAACTAAAATTATTTTTTAATCAAAACTAAAATATAGCTAACTATTTGTAGTGACATCTCTTAAAGAAGACGAATGACCTGTGGTAGTCCTAGGTTTGCAAAACCTATTTAGTTTTGTTATTGTTTATATAAACATCAATTCACATAGTTTATTATATCTCAAAAATACCTAAAACTGTAATAAATAATAATGATGATATTTTGACGACTTATCTAATTGCATCTGTAATAGGCCACTCCAGTTGAAACTTTAGTTTCCCATCTACTCATACCTAAATTTTGATGAAAGAGTGATGAGTATTAGTTTTATGTATTAGTATGAATATCATTATTATTTAAGCAATCGAGTGGGAGTTTTTTTAAAGATAAAACGTCAAACAAATTTAAAAAAAATAGGTATAAGTAATAGAAATTAATAATCAGTTATTTGTTATTTTTCTTGAACTAATCAGTCAATATGTGGTCTTTCACAACATTTATTGCAATGTGGGTAATAGGGTTCAATATTAATCCGTAAGAGATACATTCACAATGTTATATAATTATTACAAAAAAGCTTTATTAGGCACGACACTTAGGGTTATCACCACGAACCTCCTTTCTTCTTGTTGGATCACTTAATAATTTTGTTTGTTTTGGATCACTAAGAAGTTCATTGGCCTTTTTAATGTAACTGTCTCTGTAGTGAAACAGCCACTACATTATTAGAACTGCATTGAACTATTGCACTGTGTTATATTATTATTATTTCTAATTAGGTTTACTTGTTTATATTTTACATTATGGTTTTGTTTCTCTGTGTATTTTCCCATGGTTATTTTATGTTTAACCACTCTTATCCTATTTCTAATTACATTCAAACTTTGTGCTCATTTACATTTGTGTCCATTTATTCAAATATCTTCTTCCCATTCTCTATTACATTCCCTCATCCTTTCCTCTAGTTATATAAACCAGATTTTCCTCATACCATTTCAGTTGTTGTAATTTCTACCTTGTTTAAAGATTAAACTCTTTATACACCATAAAAGTTAACCCTCCAGGTGATTGGGCAGCACCAGCAACTCTGGTGGCAGCCTACTCTCAAGTATTCAGTTAACCCTGAATAGCTTCGTTCCTGTGGCCTTCAGTTAATCCTGACTGACCCAGTTCCTCCCTCACAGTCTCTATAAGTATGCCTCCAATAGCTCCAGTGATATTTCCTACTATGAAAGAAGTAACACTCCTTTTTATTAAAAAAATATTAAAAATGTTACTATGTGTGGAATATTATTTTTATTACAAAAGGCATTATTGTGTTACTAATAATATTTTGAGACAAAAATAAAAATATACAATCTGACTCTCATAAAAATTGTTAATGTTTAAAATTAGTACATAAATAAAGTATGTGTTTGTTGTATTTCTTACCAGTAGTCAAATGATCAGTAGCTGAAGTATCTATTATAAACATTTACAAATTTGTATTATTCATATTGTATTAGTTAGGCATTATTATGTCTGAGTAAGAGCTATTCCTAAGCAAAACTCGTGCTTGCTGATATTAAAAATTACAAATGCATTTTTAATTTCCAGTAAATATGAATGACTTTTATAGGAATGTTTCATGGTGCTACTTTAACCAACTAAAAAAATATTTGCTATCCAGATTACATACCAATGTACAATATAGTTGTCATGGAGTCTTCAAAAATGTTGGGTAATTCTCCAATAGGCAGTGTACATTGACGAGCTGAGCTACTATAGAATGTTATTTCAGCATAATGTATTGTTGTAGTGATGTATCAAATAGCCAGAGTAATAATCCTAGTAGTAGTAGACAATGCCATGTCACAACCCCTCACAAGATTATTACATGATGGTTCTATTGCGATAGTTCCTATGTCATTATCATCACCAAGAACTTGAATACTGCTGGCTGTGGAGGGACAGTTAAACATGACTACTTCAATAAGCTCTACTCCAGTGTATGTTGTAACTCCATTTGTATCAAATACTGTTTTATTAAAGTCAAATGTGATTGAAGAAGACGATGTAGATGTGGTGAGTGTTAGTAGTCGAGTTGCCCACATGTCTCCATCTAGTCCAGTTAGTGTGGGAATACCATCAAATAAAACACTACTACGTGGAGTATTACATACTCCACTAGAATCTGACACATCAGAACAATGTCCAGTGACAGATGACCCTCTCTCTGATATAGCAGCAGGATTCATGGAATAGGAACCTGGATAAACTTTGTATTTCCATTTAGAGCACATAATATGCACAAATTACATGATAAAATTATAGTTTTTGATCACAATTTAGACAATCTGTAAAAGTATCTGTTGTTAAGTTGCTAATGATTTATTGAAACAATTTGCCCCTGCATTTATAATTTGATTATTCATCTTTTATGACTAGTTTCCAACATCACTCATTATCCCGTGATTTAGTGTAGGTCACAATTTATACACTGTTAAAAATGAGGAGTTTGGAGAACTAAATTTTGGTGTTAAATAGGAGGCACTGCCTGGACACCCCAGTTTAAGGCCTAATTATTGTCATCATAATTATTACTAAACGATTTTTAAAATGAAGAAACCACACCATATAAACTATTAATTATATTATTCTTTATTGGTGTGGAAGTTGTAAGGGCTCGAATGGGGTGTTCAGGCATTGCCTCCTGGTAAACACCTCATGTGGTGTTTATTTCAACACCCCGTTTTACCAGAATACAAACATATTATCTGAATACTGAATAATTTGTATTAGCTATGTTTTAACACTCTCTTCTTTTAGTAAAATGTAAAATTATTTGGTATTTAGGTAAATGTGCTTATTTTTAATGATACGATTTCCATATCAATCATTACAATCTTTACATGAAGCCTATATTATGCCTAGTGGCTACCTCAAACATGTGATTATATTTTAACATATTGAAATTTTCTTGACCTAGGCTACTGAACATAATTACTAAGTTTTAGCTTCAAGTAAACTATTATATTTAGCAAAAACACATTGATCTTGTCTTGATTTTTTTAAAATTTCATACAATTAAAAACTGTCTCCAAATGCATACCATTCATCTATTTTTACAAGGATGAGCAAGTTTATTCCCAAAGATTTTGCCATATTTATTGACATTGCATACACACTACAAGCAAAGTTCACAATGTGAATGTAACAGTTAAGACTAAATCAAGTGGTGAGTTTAATCAAAGAATAATGCCAATGATATGACTCAATAGAATTTTGTAAATCAGTAAATGTAGGACTTACTTTGTGATAAGCTTGAAGCCAGCAAAGAGGTTATGATCACAATTCCGATTTATTTCAAAATTACACAGGAATGAGGAATTATTTACTCATGCTGCTTCTTAGATTTATCCTAGATAAGTGAATTATAACATAGCAAATCATTATTGTTACTAATAATAGTTCCATATTATAAAACTGTGTGTAGTACATGTCAGGGAGACAAACTAGGGAGTAGCTTTAAAGCAGAACAGAAGGTTCACCAGAGTTAAGTGTAATTGTAAGACTCATGAACTGACACTGGAAGGTGCACGTGTCCAGCAGGCCAATATAATAGTAAACCCACTGAGCAGTTGCAGGAAGTAATGAGGTAATGGTGATGCGGGTTAATTGGAGTGCATGAAATTCGCTAGATAGAAATAATAGATTAATAATGCATGCCGATAAAGAATAGTGATAGATGTTCAGGGTTCAAGTGTGAGTGGCTAAAGGTTTGGTCTGTCATGTGGGAGGTTCTACTACACTGTGCTAATTCAATCCTATTAATTAAAGACACGCTATTGTGTCATCAATCATTATCCTGTGATTTATTGTAGGTCACAATAAATACACTGTTAAAAATGGGTAGTTTGGAGAACTAAGCTTTGGGGTTAAAAAGGAGGTACTGCCTGGACACCCAGTTTAAAGCCTATTATTGTCTTGATAGTTATTACTAAAATATTTTTTAAATGAAGAAACTACAGGATTACCATTCATAATTTTTTTACATGGATGAACAAATTCATATTACCAATTTTGCCTTATATATTATCACTGCATACACATTACATCTCACGAGTAATAATAACAATGTGACTGGAACAGTTAAGTGTAAGTCAAACTGGTGAGTTTAATCAAGGAATAATGCCCATGATATGACTCTATAGAATTTTGTAGATCAGTAAATGTAGGACTTACACTTGATAAGCTTGGAGTCAGCAAAGAGGTTATGATCACAATTCCAACCTATTTCAAAATTACGCAGGAATGCGGAATTATTTGCACATGCTGTTTCTTAAAAATATATATCCAAAATAAGTGAATTATAAAATAACATCTGGAATAGCACATAGCTAATCTATATTCTAACTAATAATAGTTTCATATAAAACTGCTAATTCAATCCTATTAATTGAAGACAAGCAATTTTGACACTTCTTGAAACAAATCTTGTGTTTATTCTTGATTATTCCTAAACAAACTGCTTATCTGTGTTTAAATAACAATTTGTGATTATGTTGAACTTCTTATTGTAATAAACAAAATATTATTATGGCATGTCTTACATAATTTAATTTTACACAAGCTGTGAGGAACTTTGGTTTACAGTTATAGTTGGAGTCTTATTACTCTACCCGGATCTAAAATAACTTTTCCAAGCAGTAAATTTTGATGGCTATTATCTTGGAAATACCAAACTAATATTGCGGTGAAGTTATCTGCATAATTGTGTTTAGGATTTCTACTGTGATGCCTAGTGATCTATTTTAATTAGTGACGGTGGCACTATACAAAATTAAGATTCAATTGGCTCAGACATATTTATTACCTCCATCTCATCTAATTGGCACTACTCAGTGAACTCTTCACTTCAATGTAATATGGAAAGAACAAGATTCTTGTTAAATGCGTTCTATGACCCTCTCACTTCAATATTAGCAATGAATAAATCCATTTTGGATAAGAACATTTAATGTTAAATTCTACCTCCTCAAAAGTCAATTTAAGGAGTTCACGTGTTGATTGTGAAAAACTCATAATCACATCTAAATTGCGACATGTGATATCTAATTCTCCTGCTATATCAGAGAGAGGCTCATCTGTCACTGGTCATTGTTCTAATCACTCTATAGTCTACTTGATCAAGTGTGAATGTAGATCATAGTTCACACATTGTTGTTAGAGCTGTCATACTATTATCAGTAGTACTTGTTTTGACTGTGTTCTTGAAATTAGTGCCATTTATAAGTATATCTAAGGACAAAACAATAAGAGACATTTGATACTATATATAACATAACTCATAACTTATGTATTGAATTATGTATCAATATGACAAATTACATATTATTTTGATAGTATACAGTAGTATAGGATATTCTACTTTTGTGGACTTAATTAATATTGTGGGGAAATCATAGGAACTCCAGGACAGTATAACACACTTTCACACCCTCCCCCACAACAATATTTCTGAATTAACAGCAGACATAATAGTGTTATGGTTTCCCACATCAGCACACTCTGCAAGTTATTATATACATTAACGATGTTATTGCTTCATGGAGCAATCCTCACAACAATGGGTTCCCCTGCGTCTGTAACTATAGCTAACTTAGTAATGGAAGAAGAGAAACAAAATACATTGACCACATACAATTTTAATCCTCCAATAGTTTAGAAAAGATATGTGTGCACACCAATGGCAGTAGACTTGGTTGATGACTTGCTGATTCACTTAAATTCTATCGAGCCATCTATCAATATCACAGTTGAATGAGAATGCCAAAATGACGGACTCTAGAACATCGGTCAAAAGGACATCAATGAGCATTGAAATTACTAAAGATCAGCACATCTACAGTTAGTCAACATGCAAATCAACAACATCATCACATTGACTGGAAGAATGTGAAAATAGTAGATCACAAGCAAGAATTGCACAAGAGATTTTATTCAGAGTCTTTGCAAATCAGAATGAGTGACCATCAAGGAATAGGGATGCTTGATTGTTGCCTCCAGTATATAACTGTCAGAAAAAAATGTAGCTTCTAGCTAAAGCTTTCTTATGTTATAGCTTTGTCATGAGTACATACTTTATTATAGATCTGTTATAACAACAAAGTTCCTAAAAATTGAACTGCAGAATATATGGAATAAAATAGTATCAGACATTCTTATACATAGAAGGAGCTACAACCGATAGGTATAAAACACTACAAAATGTATGGGTACACCAGAGGCCCATGATTTCAAAATTTACTTTTATATTTAACTTTCTGTACTCAGATAAACATATTATATTTATCTTTAAATGAACAAGCAAGCATGAATGCCTATACAACCTACTTTTATTTCCCTACAAACAGTATTGCTGCTAATACTAGAAGATGTAAATGTGTTGAGAGTTTGTAGTTGAGTAGATCACATGTCTCCATCTAGTTCAGATAGTGTGGGAATAATACCATCAAGTAAAACACTACTACATGGAGTATTACATACTCTACCAAGATCTGAAACAAATCTGATAAAAATTATACCTATCCTGATATAATTTGGGAATTCTCTTAATTAAGTCACACGTATTATAATGTTTCATACCAAATGTACGTATACATCATAATTTCCTATTACTTTTTGAAGTTGATACTGAAAGAAGAGTACTTGATATAGTTGATACTGATTCGTTTAGGACAGCATGAGAACAGGGACGATTGCTATTATACAACATTACTTCAGCTAAGTAGACTCGTTGAAGTGCATCATTGAAATTTAAAGTAAATATTGGATTGGTAATTGCAAAGCCATCAGATATACATGCTCTGACCAGATACTCACTGAGGAATATCATGTATAGTAACAAGATCTGAATTACCATCACCACGGATACTAATACTTGTCACTCCTATTCCTCTCATTGAACAGCTAAACATAACAACTTCCATAGCTACTACACCAACGTAATTTATTAATCCTTTAAAGTTCAATATAATGCTAGAACATGTAGATGTGCTGAGTGTTAGTAGTTGAGTTGCCCACATGTCTCCATCTAGTCCAGTTAGTGTGGGAATACCATCAAATAAAACACTACTAAGTGGAGTATTACATACTCTACTAGAATCTGACACATCAGAACAATGACCAGTGGCAGATGACCCTCTCTCTGATATAGCAGGAGGATTCACTGAATAGGAGCCTGGATAAACTATTAAGGAGTAAAATTTGATATAATTAATTTCTATTTCAGTGATAGTTTTATTGGCATAACTTTATATTTTTAGGTAAATTAATGTACAGGTTAACAGCACCCTAAACAGTTACATAATATATTTAATATTTTGTACATTTCTGCTTTATCTTGAAGAACATAGAATTTATAAGTATTGATGTAATGCACATTAAGAAATCAAATATTCTTATATACTCACTTCCACTTTGCTTAGCAAATAATATGATTGCAGGAAATCAAGAAATAGAATCACTTATTTCTACAACTTTAAATGTGCATATTTACTATAATAGCTTATTCTGAGACATGATAATAATTATTTGGAAGCCATAGACCACAACAACAATCTATTGCACACACAAATGAAAGTATATATTTTTATTTTTTAAGATCAATGTTTTCTTTTACAGCTCAAAATATCAAAAGCACAAAAAGTGCACACAGCATATATATTATTTTAAAGACAAAATTTTCTCTTGATTTTGTCAATCATTGTTATAATTACAACACAAAATTTTCTTGGAAGACCTACACATAGTATTTTAATTTTATATGTTGGTAGCAGTATGTATAAATTATAGATTGGAAGGGAATTTTTATGAGGTCTATATTATTGCTGCTAGTGTTGTGGCATATTTTCTTTTCTTTCAACAAATTGTTTTTGCTATAACTACTGTTAAAAAATAACATGTGAACGAATACAACAACACCAAATTGAACATGTATTATGAAAAGTAATAAATAATATAAAGCACAGAAATAGTACTAATTTGCATATGATACTTCATCACCGTAGAAATCTTTGGTTTATTTTTCTTACTTTTCTACATGAATGCTACAAAAAGCTGCAATATAGAGACAGAGGTAAGCCAGTAATGTCTAGAAATAATTATTACTACAAATGTTGCAGATCATAATATTGTGCTGTGGAGAAAAATAGGAATTTTTTTTGTACCATATAAGAAACAAGCTATTTTGGTGTTTAAATTATGTTAGCTCTCCCTGCCAAATTACCCTCTAGAAGTTTATATCAGAAATATAAATTGAGTGAAGGAATTTATGTTATGATATTTTTTGCAGATATTGGTGTCACAATGCTAAAACAGTGCAATATTATTTTTACTATAGTCTCAATATTGTTTGTGTCCTATAGCTCACTTGAACTTATAATACTTGGAGAGGTACTCTATAGTGAAAATCAAAGAATAATTTCATAACATCAAAACAAAGCAGACAGCAATATAACTTTAACATGCATTCTCGAATAATATTTTATAGAATTCTTCATAGCATCCATTGCTCAGTTATTATTATTATAATTACTAGGATGTTCACATTATTTCGCTAGGATGACGTTTTTCCCAATTACTGACCTAATAGGCTGACTTGCAGAATAAAACGGTTGCTGTGATTTTCTGTTAGTTTTATGTGAAATTATAACCCAGAAAATAATTACCATTTAAGAACCTTTCACCATGCAGATATAACCAAATCTTAACTACTTCCTCTTGTGAGTGGAGCTTAGTGATGATAAAGATAACAGCTGAGCTTTGTTTGTTTAGTAAGCTTATGGCTGTGTGCTTGTTTTTAGTTTCAGATTCCAATAGAATGCTTCAAACAGTGATAACTCCGACTGACTTGCTGATAAATCATAGTTAGTTGAGTGAATTTTTTTTCCACAATATCCAGTGAGAAGATACTTATTCAATTGCAGTTTTATAATTGTGAAGCATGCATGTGTTGTAGGGAAACAGATGACCCCCAACAAAACCTGCATTAAACAACATCCTAGCTCCAGACGTGTGTGCCTCAATTTATGGGTACTTCTAGGTTCATACATTAAGCAGTGGCAGGAACATGAACTAAAAATAACCAATAACTGGTCCTTAATCATTTTATCTTGTACATCAAGTAGTGTTTAATTGTGTATAATAATCACTCACTATTCAGTTGATCATAGTCGAAATTAGTTGTTGAAGTTCTATTATGTCCTGTGTAAATTTTGACTTAGAATGATTGAACTTCCATAGTTTATTGATTAAAATTTATTTAAGCTACTACACAATAAAATTGTAGGAATAACCATGGTATTTAGCTCAGTAAGTCAAATATATCTAATATAGGTATCTATTTATGTGAATCTTTATAGTGTGTATACTACGAAATATAAACGCACAGCGCGTTGCCAAATGTCAAGATGCAGTGGAGTAGGAAGTGGGGGATGATCCCCCAATAATTATTTGGCAAAATAAAATGTAATTTTTTTGTATGAACACCAGCAAACCACAAAACACAATGCCCTTGCAGCCCACCCATGTCTATTCATCTTCCTACACTACTGAGATGGTATTATATGTCGGTGGCTGGGAAGGAACATTCTAGTCATACTACTGTCATGATTTGAGATTGGTGTTCTGTAACCTGCTTTGAGTGGTGCCACTCTTGGATGCTTATTATGCACTATTTGGTTTATTGTTGTTGTAGCTGTTTCCTAATTCTTCCTTTTTCACTACACATGTGCCACCACATAATATTTATGTCCACACATAGCCCAATAACATGCAAGCAATAATGTACATAGATTTTTTTTTTGCACCACATGGATTGATAATCCCAGCTAGAACGTTGCTAGAAACATCTTTCTTATCTGGCATATCCATTAGATTCAATTATCCTATTTGAGACACTTAATTTATGAGTTGGTAATGGTTGTATTTTCAGTGTTTCAGTTTCATGGTTACATTAGTATTAGTTAGTATTAGTTATTATGGAGGTGTAGGCTAAAAACACAAAATCAGCTTATTTTTTCTGCAGATTGCTTCACTTTTCACAAGATGCTCAGTTGGATTGCTTATAGGTGATGGCAACTTTGCTCTTGGCTGCTTAATAATCTCTGTTGTGAACAACCATCCAAGTAGCTATTGCTGAAAGTTACTGTGGCATGATCAGACAGTCTCCTAGACATTGTCACAACAAGCCATTAGTAACCCAGTCAACCATTCACGATTATATCATCACTAATTAACACTTGTCGAGGTCCATTGATTCACACTGAATGTTGTGTATTTATGTCTGGTATGTGCAAGAATAACCAGTCTTACCTCTGGGCTAAAAATAGTGAACTAGTAAGAACTAAGAGCACTATAAGCTAAAGCTACAACGGTATATATTGCAGTTACCTTATAGTCCAACATAGCAAAATGCAACACACACGTAATTCATTTAATGTTATGGTACTCACAATCCACCAATAGTCCACACTAGATATTGTTTAAAAAATATTTACTATGCTAACAATGATGTAACAGTGCAAGTAAGTCTGAGTCATCACTGGTGACATCAGAAGCATTAACATTTGTATTATTCACATAGGAGTAAGTGGGCACTGCTGGCATGTGCCCTCCCTCCCCAATATAATTAGACATTTTAAAGAAGTTTATGTTCATGTGAATGATTGAATGAGTTCCTTAATTATTTTGAAGATAATCAATATATACTCATAATAGGCACAAATATTTTTGCATGCGGGTACACTCTATCAAGCTGAGGTTTGTCCTTATCTTGTTATGCCCCACCTCCTATCCCACCCCAGTTAAGAAATTTGATTTGAAGTACTATTGGACTCAGCGTGAGCTATAAAAATTCTGGCACTGCTGTTATACAACCATATTACTGCCTCTGATGAGCTGTAGTCTGATCTATACTGGCTGTTCTTCTGCCTCAGACTCATCAGATATTGCTAGCTAATTAAGACAAGTCCATTGGCTTCCTTAACAAACTAAGCCAGAAAAAATTACTATTTAAGAAGCCTTCACCTTGGAGATATAACCAAAATCTTAATTACTTCCAGTTGTGGGTGTGGCTTAGTGATGATGCAGATTGGGAAATAGTTGGGCTTGGTTTGTTAATTTAGCCTATGTGTTTGTTTTAGTTACCAATACAGATAGTGGAACATCTGGGCTTATATTTTCACGTAAAACTACAAGAAAATGCCAAATAAACGGGAAATATATTTTCATTATGCTTGCCCTTTAATTCTGATCATAGTTGGGCTTAATTTTCAACATATTGTTCAAACTATATATTTTGCTAACGTAGCTGTCAAAAACACAACAACACAAAATGAATACACAAATTAAACATTGATTGATGTAAATATATATTGCATCACAAACAGGAGGTTGACATGAAATCTATACAACAGAGGACTGGGGCAAGGAGAGTAAAAATTTTATACAGACAGAATAATGTGGTGCAAATGTTTTATACCATGGTTCTAGGCTGTAGGAAACACACAAAAACCAATTTTTATTGGATGATTCATTTAGTAACTTCCTTTGGTGAAGGTATTTACCTCAAACTGAGCAATCTGAGTAGACAGCTTGAATGAACCATTGTTAAAGATTATGCAGTAGTACACTTACACTCACTTTTTACAAGTAGCTAAGAAACATAGAAAAAATATAAATTTTTGCTTTATTACAACTACTTGGTGTTGACATTTGCTCTTAATAGATAGTATAGTTAAAGGAGATGCAAGAATTTATGCTTAAAATTGCATAAAGTGAATACATGATGATACGTTAATTAATATAATTGAATCACAAAATAATTCTCCAGTTTAGATGTGCAGGCTTGCTTTATTGGCTTCACCTGCCTGCCTGAACAAAAACCATTCTTGCATTCTGAAACTGAAGATTCTTTACTTTTGTACAAAAACAAATTGTGTAGAACAGCATTTTGTAGCTAATACACACCATTAAGTGTAAGTCATAAATCAAGCGTTCTCAAGAGAAGTGCAAATTTTCGTACATATAATTATATAGGCTGTATCTACGGAAGTGTTATCTACGTTTATTGAACTATATTAAATTTCACGATTGAATTATTCCATGCTTCCATCACTGGTAACATAACACCACTCTCCTAGGTTAACTCAATTCTATTCGTAGTTCCCTGTCATCGGGTGGAATAATTACGCCTTACGCCTAATTACGCCTACCTAGACTGGGCGTGGTTCAAATTCTTAGTTCGGCAACAACATTCGGGTGTACACTACCAGTTAGAATTGCTCGGGGTCTTTAAGTTCTCAGTTTATGGAATAGTCCTCCTTGAAGACCCACGATGCATCAGGTAGGCTAAAGGTTTTGTTTCGTAGCAGCTAAGCTAGATTTAACCAGGCTATAATTACATAATTATAAGGAACTAAGTGACTTGGAGATACTCAAGGTTTAAGAAAAATCAGCTATACGAAACAGCTATGAACTACCAGGATGTTGGAACTCTATAGCGATATGTATTGTATGAAGTAAAGAGCACACTGAGTAGTTAGATTATATGAGTTGGCCCTTTGCCAAGCATGTTTTTAACTTATACAAGATTATACAAAATGAGCTGTTCTAATGTTCTCATAATCCACTAACTTATAATATCCACAGGATATATAATTAATCCTTTATTCTTATTCTTGAAATAGACAACATTTGTGGTGATCATGTCTTCATTGCTGGCTCCAAGCTTATCTCAGAGTAAGTCCTACATTAACTGATCTACATTTCAAGAACCAATAGTGATATATTGTTGGCATATAGTCTTTCATTAAACTGACCAATTCAAATTTGTTGTCTAATTTTGTTTATTTTAATGTCATGTCAATATCAATAGCTGTGAGCATAAATTATGTACACACTTAAAAATACTTACAATAATGACCTGGAATGCCACACAAACAATATTTTTCCCTGCTTTAGAGTTAGCCTAAAAATTAATGTGCTTTAATGACAATGTACACACTGTTAAAAATCGGGTGTTTTGTTACACCCCATTTAGGGTGTTTGGATACACCTGGGGTGTTATATTTATTGTTACACCTATCAGGTGTTCTGTCACACTTATGACTTATGTGAGTGTAACAAAGTGTATTACACTCTAAGAGTGTTTGGCAACCTTTTTAGTGATAGAAGCTATACTATACTGGTAAGGTACCCCTAGTTGTTACAAGCACTATAGAAAAGAATAATGTAATGATTCGAGTGATGAAGTTGGGTGAATCTAGAAAATGTATACAAAGAAATTCCTCAATTTGAAACAATAGCCAGCATGATAAATGGCTAGCTATCCTCTCTATAAGCAATTTGCAAGGGCCACAATTCCTGTCCAGTAAAGAGAGAACTTCCAACTACACATTGTAAAGTATGGAGACAATTGCTCTAATGTAGCACTGGTGAATGTGTACTTTATGTTAGTGTGATTAATACCACTTCTTTTTTTAAATGTGGATTTAGGTACATATGAATATAGTCATGGATATTGAAGAATGACAACAGCATCTCCTGACTGCCAAGAAAATCCAACTGGTACCCTTACCAGTTTATTACCTTTGAATATATATTATTTTATCACTGTCATTATGAATAAATATCCGCAAGGATACCTGTTATGAAGATGCTTAGAATAGATTCGCCACGCATACCTAGTAAAGTATCGCAACTAAACTTGCTTAAATTAAATAAGATTCGCCATGCATACCTGGTAAAGTATCGAAACTAAACTTGCTTAAATTAAATAAGATTCGCCATGCATACCTGGTAAAGTATCGCAACTAAACTTGTATTCCCCTCAACCCACCCACCCTCCACTCCAGATATAGCGATTTTAAGTGTTGCACACCAACGCAGGGTATGCTGAGGATTAATTAACTATAAGAACGGTGATGAATTTTTATTTCTCAGTCCACATCCAGGAATAAAAGCGTTTTGTTAAAGTATTAACCCGATGCAGTGACTCTAAAAGCATGGCTGACACTCCCTTATGTTCCTACTAGGTTTGCTGAGATGTGCATTACTACACGTACAGCTATGAATTTTCATGAGCAACTTCGTCACACACACAAAAAAAGTATTTCGGTAAAGCATCGCCGCAATCGGCCCAGTCTGGCTAGACCCTTTACCCAACTGACTGGAGGGGTGGAGCTTTGAGAGGTCACTTGGTGAACCTATAGCAAGTTTGGCTAGATCCGAACACGTGTGTGGGCGATGGCAGATTATAGTTGCCATGTTATTAATGAATGACATAGTAAGACGTCCTTATGATTGTGAGCATCTGCTTGGATCATTACTGTCTCTGCCAGGATAGCTGGTTAGTATTTTTTTCCGAAATAGATGAAATAGAATTTTTACAAGTTCATGAATACAAGTATTTGTCAACAAAAATTAAACGGTGGAATCTGCTAGTTGTATAAATTTCACTAAACTGTCTGGAATTCTTTTGTTCTCTAATTTGTTGATTTTGAATGCATGACACTGAAAAAAAAGTAAAATAGGTAAAGTAGCTTTATTGTAGCAAATGTCAAAATTATAGTAAATAGCAAATATATCCAGTAGAGCATCAAGTAAGGTTTTGCTTTCGAATATTAATCTCTTTTCATAATAGAGTAAGTACTGTGGACTGTCTCCAATTTTCCCATTAATGACCAAGAAAGGCTCCGGCTGAGTAATGGTCTCTATTTCCTTGTCCATGTCAACGTCAAGGGTCTGCAGAACAAAGGACAAATTGTTTTCAAGAGCAGTGGATACTGAGAACTAGACAATGACTTTTTATTATTCAGCTAGAGGTAATTAGCCTGGGAAAATTCCCCAGATCAGTTCTAACGACAAAAACTATTCTTATAGGTGGGAGGATGTAGTTATTCAAGTGTTGATATACAGTTTGAGAAGCATGATAGTTTGATGTGTTTATGATCTAAAAAGATGTGTTCTTACTTACTTGAATATGTTTGTAAAAGATGCTACCTTTACTTCCCCTAGGAAATAGTAATTTGAAGAGCATCTCTAGGGTCCAATAATCCTGGTAATCTGTACAATCAAAATATAAGTTCCTGGTAACATAGGTCCCTAACCTGTTAGATCAGCTGTGTTTAATACTAAATCATTGAATCATGGCAAGTGTTATTTGTCTGAAATAAAAGTTTGTCATCTGTAACCCTACCATGATTCTAATGTATTTGTGGCCAGTGTAATTAAGGAGCTCAAGATTTTTTTGTTGACGCCTTCACACATGCTTAAAACTGAATTTTCTAGCACAATGTTCCAGTGTATCATGTCCTACATTATTTTGTTGTTTACATACCATCTTTATATATGATGTCATAGAGAGTGAGGCACTTCTGAATGGCCGGCCTGGATGATTCCAGTCTGGCTACACTAACAATGGTGTTCCGCCACTTCCCATTCCACTCGGAGACCATTTCATCTCTAGTCATCCCAACTGTTTGGACGAAGTCTTTTCTGAACTAAAACAAAAAAAAAAAGAATGACTTGTTTGGTAAGTTAAAAGTAAGATAAGCTCTTACTATGGAGAGATCCTTATACAGAGGATATCGTGTATATATTTCTGACGTCTCTGGTTTACGATCCATTTACGTCTCATAGGTCGTGACCTTTCCATCAACAGGTGGCATTTCCCCCTATGCTTTCCTCGTGTGCTTGCCAATGACTTCATTTCCTCTACAATCTTGTCCATTTCTTCATCCATTTCTGTATCAGAGCCCTATAGCAATAAAATTAAAACATTGATACCATGTTTAAAGCGTGTGAAGAAAATAGCTCTAAGTGATAATATGTCATATGTCACATAACAGTACTGTTATCATGCATTGATAATTATTTTACTGGGATAGCAAGAGTTTGTTTGTGTGTACTGATCGACTGTCAGAGAGTTGGTTTGTGAGATGAAGAGTCTCAGCTGTACCTGCAAGTTAAGCTTTTCTCGCTTTGACGGAGGTTCTGAAGCAAAGTCCAGCAGCCTCTTCAGACCTGGTCGACTAGTGTTGGGGTTGCTATCCCTTCTATAATTCTTAAAAGAAATTTTCCACGATCCCTAGGCAGAAAAAAGGCAAAAAAATTTATTTTAGTATTATAATTGTATGCACATCTCATTAGCTAGTGATTTAATCGTACAATTCCATTTCCGATCTGGTCTTTCAACTTAGGGAACTTCTCAACTAGCTTTGTTAAAACTGTTGTATACTCCAGTGATGTGGGATTTAAGGTGTGCTGGAGTATCATGTTCCTCAGCATGGTAACAATCTTCCTTCTAGCCATACTTGTGATTATCCCACTGTCTATACATTGCTCAACAGAATAGCCAAATTTCTCCTTGTCTGGCAGTCTGAAGACTAGAAGCCAATTTTCATCCTATTCATGGTATAACATTATAATAATGAAGAGCAATAAAGTATATACATGCAGTAAAAAATATCATGTAAGACGAATTTAAAGTTTGGGTTTTATGAACATTTAATATGGGAAATTATTCTCTAGGAATGTCTACTATTTACCAATGGATTGGATAAGTCTGCATTGGAGTGGGACAATGGAGTGGATGTTGCTGAGGCAGTCTGCGATTCTGGTGATGGTGCCAATAGTATGGACGATGAGCTGGATAATGAAGGTGAGGCCTGTGCAGTGGACACTGGTTGATGTGAGGAACTGTTCTCACTCTGCAGATTGGAAATAGATTTATTGAAATGTAACTGACTGGTAATTATAGGAAACTTAGGGCAAAAGTAATCTACACTAATACTAAGTTACTGTAGGATACTTTATATTAACAAAACTGAGGATAATATGGAAGAATCTTCTTTTCACTGTAATAGGCTTCTAGTGAGAATGATGACACTTGTTTATCCATTCCGTCACATGTCCTTTTATACAACATATCTTAGAAAGGCTTTGCTTTGTTGTCATACCTTATACTATTATTATAATAAATCAATGGTTTTCTCTTTCAAAATTGTCTCACATTTAGTAATTTTCCACTTCACTATCAATGTTTACAAAATTATGACAGTTTCAATTCCTAACAGCTCAGGCTGGAGTCTTGGATATTCTTGTTGCCCATAATTTTGTTTCAGTTCTTAGTAATAACAGAAAACCACTGGTCATACTAGTAAAAAAAATTTTCATATTCCTATAGTCTTCCAATAGAATTAGTGCAGTAAACAGTTATACTTTAACATACCTTGAGTAAAATACATGTTACTGTGAAGTATTGGGTCTTACTGGAGTGCTTACAATGATCTGTCTTAGCTTCACTCTATGTCCAATCTTGGGGGCCAGTTCCTTCACTTCCAATTCTGATAGAGAAAGAAACTGATTCCCTTCTATGTCGTTTTCTAGGAATGCTTCAACCACCTCTTCACTGACACCATTATCTTCCAAGAAGGAAGCGAGCTCAACACTGGAAAAGCTTTCTACCATCTTGCAGATTTGTTGTGCTACAGGTATGTTCACTTCTGTGACCTTAGTCTGAGTTTTATCACTGCTACAACTTACACGTGATGCAAGATTCCTCAAATCTCCTCCCCACTCCACTCCCTTCTGGTCTGCCAACTTGTATTTTTGGTCTGCTGACTTGTACTTTTGGGTTTACCACCTGGTGGTAGAATTGTTACATCACTTTTAAGAACCTATCAGATCAGGTTGATGAGTACAGTTATATCTAATAGTGACATGTCATGAAATCAACATACATAAAAAGGTAAAATGACAATAGTGTGGCTGGGAAGGACTCTGGTAGTGCGTGGATGAAGAGGTGTGTAGAGTTTTAAGTCATCATAAAAAATAAAAATTGAAGTGTTTTTTGGTGTAAGGATGTGTGATCGGAAGTGTGGTTCATGTTTCCATAAGCCAATATCAAAAACATCGCCTTTGAATGTGAGAATGTTTTCATTGATAACATAGATATTGCTTATAATTAACATCTCCAACTTGTCCTCAGCTACATTGTAGATGATACCAGCACCTCTCTTATAGAGGTGGGTGTTTCTCTTGACCCATTTAGTTCTGCATGTAAAGATATTATATTGCTTTAGTCATATTGTTTCTACATGTATGGAAAACTCACTCATGTGCAACTTGTATTGGTATAGTCAGCTCATCTTGAATTAATGCAGGTACAATGTTGGTTGCTGTACAAGAATACATGTACATAATATTAGCTGTATTAATCTTTTAGTACTTTAGTAGTAGCACTTATGTACACAAATAATAGGGAATAATCTCAATCATTTAGTTACATTGATCTAAACTCTGCTTCCTAGGCTATTCTATCCTATGACACGTAGCAGCAATTATAGTTCATTCTAATGAAAACTTTGAACTTTCTGCACTTGTTGTATGTGAGAACAAGTGGGTGGGTGAGTCGGAAGCCCAAACAAGTGCAATTTTTTTTGTGTGTGGGGAAAAATGGAAGAAAATGAGTTAGGTTTAATTTAGTGGATTATTCTAACCATGCTAGCTTTTGTTCATGCTCTCGCAGCTTGTCACCCTTCTTTTTAATATTAGACACGCTACTCCATATTGCTCCGCTAGTTGACAGTGAGTGTGAGAGGTAGTTTTTCTAAAAATCTGTTAACTTCTTGTCAGGAGAAAGTGTTTTTTGGTGTCTCTTCTGGGACATTAGTCTGCAGAGAAACGGGCAAGATATGGCCGTTAAGGATCGTCAGGCACAATTGGGAATAGCAGCTGGTATGCACGCGTTATCAGACTTTTTTCATAGTTGCATCATAAGAATAGTATGTCCTGAATGTTCCGACAAATGAGGTGCTGGATTAGTGAGGGTCTACTGTACAGTGGAATCACTATGATGCGAAACAAACCTGATATAGACTACAATAGTTTTTAATACATTTGAGAATTTCACTATAATAAACACTTTATTGTCCAAAAACGTCCGCTATGATGAGGTGCATCGACTTGTATATGGAGATTTTTTTTATAAAGGAAGGGGGTTGCAATTTTCTAATTCAACTGTCACAGGAAAAAATCTGGAATTTCCTGACTTCAGGAATTGTATAGGACAGTTGAGCGCATGGCCTGTACTTCACATTTCCTGTACCAGGTCAGATGATTTCTGACAGCAGGTCACATATCCTGCATCAGTACAGGTGAACTTTCCTGCACTTTTTCTATAGTACCTTCTAGGTCCACCTGGAAGGTTCCTGGCCTGCACCAGTACAGATGAAATTTCCTGCACTTTTTCTATAGTACCTTCTAGGTCCACCTGGAAGGTCCCTGGCCTGCACCAGTACAGGTGAGCTTTCCTGTACTTTTTCTAAGTACCTTCTAGGTCCACCTGGAAGGTTCCTGGCCTGCACCAGTATAGGTGAACTTTCCTGCACTTTTTCTATAGTACCTTCTAGGTCCACCTGGAAGGTTCCTGGCCTGCACCTGTACAGATGAAATTTCCTGCACTTTTTCTATAGTACCTTCTAGGTCCACCTGGAAGGTCCCTGGCCTGCACCAGTACAGGTGAACTTTCCTGCACTTTTTCTATAGTACCTTCTAGGTCCACCTGGAAGGTTCCTGGCCTGCATCAGTAGTACAGGTGAACTTTCCTGCACTTTTTCTATAGTACCTTCTAGGTCCACCTGGAAGGTCCCTGGCCTGCACCAGTATACAGGTGAGCTTTCCTGTACTTTTTCTAAGTACCTTCTAGGTCCACCTGGAAGGTTCCTGGCCTGCACCAGTACAGGTGAACTTTCCTGCACTTTTTCTAAGTACCTTCTAGGTCCACCTGGAAGGTTCCTGCCCTGCACCAGTACAGATGAACTATCCTGTACTTTTTGTATGGTACTGTCTAGTCAACCTGGAAGGTTCCTGACCAGCATAAAATGAATGTTGCTGAATACCTTAATAGGTTCAACTCAAAGATTTCTGCCTGCATTGGTAACATTTCTTGAACTTATACTTTAATTAGCTACTTAGATGCAGACTTCTAGTCTACACTACAATTTCCACGTGAATGGTACAATAACCATTGACTAAGCCCTATACTGTTCTCCTGGCCCGTAAAAAACTAACTTCGCAAGGTTTTGTAAGATGAGAATTGTATATAAACTCCAAAGTTCGGGTTAGTAGGGTTTGTAACAAAACTACTATTACTCCAGCTAAAAACCCTTTACCAAAATTCATTACCTTGCCTGCAACTTCAAAAACCCTTTACCCATTTTTAATCTCTTTAGACTTGACTGCTATAAACCCTTTACCCATACTCTATTAGGGATTATGGCAACTAAAAAAAATACTTCTATGTTATAATTATCGCTTGAGTGAAAATATGCCCCTCCCCAAACACAAAAATTGTGTGTTGTTGTGTTTATTATTGTTCATAAATTCCTCTACAGCAAGCATAAAGCTCCCACTTTAAGTAACAAATTTAAAAAAAATCACGTGATTTTAATGGCACGTAATAAACAAATTCCCAACTAAGTGTGATTATAACAAAACGAAAAAAAAAAGACAACAAAGTAAACGATTCGTAAAGATTGAGGCTGGGAGAACAATTATAGGACACACAATCATAAGATAAGATTCCTTAGGGATACACAGTGGAACTGCCTTGTTGACAAGGTAGCTTACAAACCTTTCAAACCTGGCTGAAAACTCAATTGTTAAACACCTTGACAAGTCTGTACCGTTCTGCAACCACATTGAAAAAGTCTGCACCCTTTTGGCAACCACCTTGACAAAGTCTGTAACTTTCTACCAAACCCACCTTGATAAGGCTGCAACTTTCTTGGTAACTAATTTAATAATGTCTGGAACCTTTACATTAACCCACATTGACAACCATGAATAACCACATTGAAAATTTCTTTTTCATTTCATTTCGATATAAAATAAAAAAATTAATATCAATTTAACAATAAAAGGTAATGTTAAAATGAAATGAATTAAAACTTGAATTAAAATTTCAATTGTTTGTTTCCTTGAATGCTAGCTTGGTCACTCCATCTACAATACACAAACAATGTCAATAACAACTGATGGCAAAACAGTACTTTAAAAGACAAAAAAATACAGTCCGTTCTCGCTCGTTCAAACCATCTAAAATTATTCATTTGAAGTATAGAAAAGTTCAGATATGAAACACATAGAAGAATAAATACAATAATATAAAAATAAATATAATTACTTTCACTCTGAATGTTAGAGTAGTTCATATAAACGAGGATGCACCATAATGTACTTAGTTACACAAATCGTAACAAATTTCACCATTAAAATCTTAAATTAAAGTATTTATAAAAGCATAATGCATGGATCAACACCCAAAAAGATTCAAAAACTACACTTCAACTGTAATAATGCTATCAAAAAAAAAAAAAAAACATGACTGGAAAAAATTAAAATGTCAGCAGTAGGCATTCTGTGCCAGTGGCTGCATCAGCTAGTTATGCTACCCTTTACCAAATCAATAAATTACCTTACCAAATACATGGTATCGCTTACTAATAAGGTATCGCTTACTAATAAGGTATCCCTTACCTAATCAATGACACGCTCAATCTTTAAACTAAATTCACAACATTTACCAATACTAGCCAACTCCTCAGAATGTAAATGCAGGATTAGCCACACCCACTAAATGAATATAAAAATTATGATCAAAAAGACAAATATGTCAATTGCTGCCCATTCAACACAAATTTTGTAATTATGGAATGATCTACTATTAAATATTATTGTGCTTTAAAAGTGCGAGAAACTGGAATCAGCTTGAATAGTTCATAGGGTAGACTTCAGGAAAAAATTAACTAGGAGAATCTCAGTAAAACTGGGTTGGTTGGCAACTATATTCTATCTATCATATTTCCAGTTTATTCACTGCATGCTGTTCTCCTAAATAATGCTTCACTCTTTATATAAAATAAAATATACCCAACACAATCTATTTACCTTAATCACGTTATTCATAGTATACCCC
>WLWD01000227.1_pt1 | contig 170871 bp, 137 predicted proteins | sample 6712731 | NCBI WGS metagenome assembly WLWD01 (sample SAMN12718690, study PRJNA576275) | sponge metagenome | isolation source: marine sponge | host: Mycale hentscheli | place: New Zealand: South Island, Marlborough, Capsize Point | collected 2014-11-01
CCATATCATCGTCAGAAGTGGCAGTAAACACTCGGCCACTGTAACTAATGAAATGCCCCCCCCCCCCTCCCACCTCCCTAGTACTTTAGTGAGATTGTGTTGTTGTTATTTCCCATTAGTGTACTGGCAATTTTTAATTAACTGTGGTATACATGATGACAGTGGCTAAGGTGTAAGACTGAGTAGGAAAAATAAATAATACAAAAAAAAAAGAGAGGGGGGAAATTTGTATTCTAAGTCTTGACACAGAATTACATCTTATAAGGTGTATTGCATGATTAACTTTTTAATGTCGATTGCCCCCCCCCCCCCATTCACATTGTCTAACTTAGCTCCCCCTTGGGTGACAAGCCGGAAGAGCCCTAATGATGATAGGGATAATAGGGTGTTGAACTTGTCTACAATCAGTATGGGTCATGAGATCCTCAGAAGTGTGTCTAAGAGTTGGCCAGAGATATATTTATCGTATTGACAGTGGTTAGTGTGCAGCAGTTCAATATGATGGGATTTCTTGGATAATATTTATTTGACTAGGTATAAACATACTTGATTATTAAAGTTCAATGTTTTTTTTTTTAATAGCGGCCTAAATGTTTGATTAATAAAAACATTTAGGTATGACTAGTGGTTTGAACTTTAATAATCAAGTATGAATATGATGGGATGGAAGTCAACGGCTTCTATATCGATATCTGAACACAGCTGATGTCTTTTATAGTAGGCCTTCACTATGTATATAGAAATTTGTAAGTAAGTAGCTGCAGTCAACAACTCCACATTAGTTCTCAAGATGTCTGGTCGAAGCATTTATTTGAAGTGAGAATTCATATCAGGTGGATTTATTGAAGTTAAATGGGGAACAAAAACAATAGCGGCCGCATTAATGCAGCCACGGAAGTCGATCACTTTAAAGAATCATAAAAAATACAATATTAAAGCTATATGTGACATACGGTAATCAAAAGACGTCTAAAAGACTGCTCATTCTGACAATGGCTAAAACTTTCTTTTGCTATGTAACCTTTACCAATTTTTTGTACCATTCGATCAGGAGTTTACGGCTTCTTGTTTTACAACCTTTGAGGCTATTAAAAGCTTCTGGCGAATTTAGCCATGTAGAGAAGAAGAAAGTAAGGACAGATAGTTAGCTACCTGTGCAGCTGTTTTCCTTAGGGTTAGACGTATAGAAAGTAATGATGGAGCCTCAGGGAAGCCAGTATAATCAAGCAGTACTAAGTCCAGTAGCAATAGATGTCTACCTAATACAGGTATTAGTAGGAAGGGGTGATGAATCTGTAATGATAGAAAGAGTGCTAGGAGAGTGAGAGCAGCAAGCAAGAGAAGGTTTGATTCAGTTTATTTGAATGTTAGAAGTGAATGTCATACTATTCTGTGTTGAAACCACTTTATTTACCTGTATAAAGTTGGTTTTTTTTCTATAGCCTTACTTTATACATTAAAATTATGATGGGAAGAGAAATGTATTTTATTTTATCACTTTAAAATGTCACTGATGAAGGCTACATGGAGCTGAAACATTTGAACTATTATTACAGATACTACAGAAATTAAAAATAAATATATTTTAGTATGAAGCTATATATTTTTATGTAGTAATAATGAATCTTTATGTAATACTTAATTAAGTTAATTTACCATCACTTCATCCTTGGTCGTAACTTGTGATACCTAAATTTTTAATCAGTGAATGAGTATTGATCAAAACTGAATCCTGTCATTCATTAGTAGTGTATGCCTGTGTGTGCAACTAGTTTCCTGTGTAGGAATGTTTCTTCTATAATATATAGAGCTGACGTTTCTTCCCTGTCACTAACGTCTAAAATTAATGTTGTGGTTTTTTACCACACTTTCTTGACCGTTCTATTTCTGCATTATACTACAGTATGTGTTCATGCATGCCTCTACCTCTTGTTGTGTTACAACTGACTCCAATCTAGAGATCCAGAACGGCCGTGTTAGTGAATATTTTTAAGAGACTATACCTCTTAGCTAGAGTTTGATAAACTGTTTCTAACAATTTCTTGGTAGGATCAGCTTGCAGAGTATAAGTTGAAAATATCATGATTGCATTTATTCACTTCAGTGTGTTTTGTTTTTCTATTGCTTTTCCTTGTAGTGGGATGGAGTGGGTGAAGCTGCTTTCGATGTCTCTGACTTAGACTAGCTGTGAATGATGGCTCAAGAAGTGTCAACATTTGATCATATAGAGTTACCTGACATTGCTAAGTGATGGCAAGGTGAGTGTTCTCAGAGTGTGTTTGTAATAAGGAAGTATTGATTCCAATAGGTCTACATTGCTAGAAGGTATCACCAACACTCGGAGCAATTAGTGGTTCTGGCTAGCTTGTTGTGGTCACCTAGGACAAAAGTGTGTGTGTTTGTGTCAATAAATATACATGTAAATATGTACGTCAAGTAATGTTATCAGATGTCACTGTATATGAGACCAGTACTATCGCAAGATGTTGATAATCGTAGTGATCTGAATGCTAGTCCATACTCTGGCAAGTTTCTGAAGGCTGATCTTATGCAATATAACCTGTGATTTCCCCCTAAGTGAATTTGTGCCTCCCAAGAATTGCCGATTTAATTCCTGGGGAACACTATTGCAATAACAAGGAGTGACTAATGCAGTAACATTAACACATGATCCTGTGACTGTTCTGTTGGAAGATGTCTATTATTTCAGCTAACTTTATTTTGTGTAATCTATGACCTTCAGTGGCATTGGCATCAGCTGTGTCTAGTTCAGTTCTAGTTAGGAGGTTATACCTCCATGTATTCTACATACACAAGGAGTCTATATGTAGGATAATAAGTTCTGTTCTGTTAGTCAGTTTTGTCAATTAGTTGTTATGAGTTTCATATCACTAAATTACCAGCTGTAGCTGTACCAAGTAGAATGCTTGGTTTCCCTCAGTTGGAACATCTCTAAAAATATTCCAGTCTGCGGAACGTTTTAGTTCTTTTAGAACCTTTTAGAGGAGCCCTGCAATGGCAGTCAAGTGTGGGCACATCTGAACAATTTTTCAAATTTTATCCATCTGTGTCTCTGGCTTGTAGTTTATAAGCACATTATTTATTCCTGACAGGCTTTAGGATCTATTTTGATCGTGTCATATTTAATTTCACTTTACTGGACCCTTTACCTACTGCTATGCGGCGGGTAGGCTGACATTAAGTAGTTGTCCCCTCACCAATTGGGAAGACCACAAACAATAGATGACATAATAAGGTGGTATATCCTGTGACGTAAGACTGCTCTAACTTTTTGTGTGTGTTGTATTTCTATATGGCTGACTGAGTTGAATAATTCATGTGCCATGAAATATCTTAGTGGTTATTCAGTCATTCTCGGCTGAAATAATTATTGGCTGTTAGAACGAGAAAAATTTGCTATTATCTTAGTGGTTTTACCCACACTAATTAAGCCCACCATCACATCACCCGAGCCCAGGTAAAGGTCGGCAGAGGACCTGCAAATACTGCGACCATTTGGCTAAGCGATCACGTGTGGGGTGTCACATGTTGAGCAATGGCATCCGGGCATTAGTCCTGATAGCCGTGCTTGTAGCCTAAGCCTAGTAGCTACCTGTTACTTCCTTGCCAGAATGGCTGGTTCACCCGGCACTATTAGCTCTCTAAGGATGGCTGCTCATCAGTGGTGGTATTATTTAAATAGTAAGGGGCTGGAGATATACACTACTGTACTCTATGTAATTAGCTTTCTGTAGGTCAGGTTGGATTAATAGGATCTAAATCATCAATCAAATGGCCTTCATTGATGCAATCAGCTGAAAATAGGAGTTCTATGGCTTGATAATACATGGACATGCTGCCGGTCCATTTGCCTTGCTTAACTAGTACAGTTATGTTATGAGTTGGACTCTAGCTGTTACTCTACCCAACAGTTGCAATAGTTACTAACATGCAATGGACAATGATGATCATAAAATTTTGCATGAAGGTTCGAATAAGAAGAGTGGGAGCCGGCAATGCACCCCACACCTGTAACGAAGGCTTACGCCTGATCATAACGAGGGTTGGCAGCATGATTTTGTGATTTAGAGATATGTGCAGTATTTAGTAATGGCCGTATTGTCAAGATTGGCTCTGTCAAAGTGATCAGTATTCTCGAAAGCTTGGAAACTCCTGAATCAGTCAGGTTGCATGCTGTAATTGATATTTGACATGAGAGTGTTACATGAGAAGGGAGGCGGAGCAAATAGGGATTACATAATGAGAGAGATTAGAGAATGAACTGTAGTGCTGGATGTGTCTTGGGATTCATAAGCCACACTACACTATTGCCAGTGTGGCATTATAGAGAGCATGGATAGGCAGTTCTAGTACATATAGTTAGATTTCCGCCAAATAAAGGTGTGATGGTCTGTCTGGGGCCCCTTTGAAAGTGTCTATGCAGGGCACGCTGCCCTTCACTCTATTTATTCTTACACTATCACAGTCGCTGCCTGTCTATTCACACACGATCAGGCTCTTTGCCTATCTATTCTCTCACTCTCGCTGCATGTCTATTCTCACACGATCAGGCTCTCTGCCTGTCTATTCTCTCACTCTCGTTGCCTGTCTATTCTCACATGATCAGGCTCTCTGCCTGTCTATTCTCTCACTCTCGCTGCATGTCTATTTTCTTACTCTCAGGATCACTGCCTATGTATTCTGCACTATCAGGCTCACGGCCGTCTATTCTCTCACTGTTAGGCTCGCCGCCTGTCTAGTCTTACACTATCAGGCTCATATTCTCTCACTATCAGGTTTACTGCATGTCTACTCTCACTCGCAGGCTTACTGTCATCTATTCTCTCACTCTCACTCAGGCTCGCTGCCTGTCTATTCTCACACTATCGGGATTCTGCCTGTCTATTCTCACTCTCACTCAGGCTCGCTGCCTGTCTATTCTCTCACTCAGGCTTGCTGCCTATCTATTCTCATACCAGCAGACTCACCGCCTACCTATTCTCACACTATCAGACTCACTGCATCTGTGCACTCTCAGACTCACTGCCATCCAATCTTGCACTATCAGACTTGCCTACCTAATCTTGCACTGACGCCCAGGGCCTATCTATTCTTGCATACACTATCAGGCTTGCTGCCTATGTATTCTCAGGCTCACTGCCTATGTATTCTCAGGCTCACTGCCTATGTAGTCTCAGGCTCACTGCCTATGTAGTCTCAGGTTCACTGCCTATGTATTCTCAGGCTCACTGCCTATGTAATCTCAGGTTCACTGCCTATGTATTCTCAGGCTCACCGCCTATGTATTCTCAGGTTCGTTCACTGCCTATCTATTCTCAGGCTCACTGCCTATGTAGTCTCAGGTTCACTGCCTATGTATTCTCAGGCTCACTGCCTATCTATTCTCAGGCTCACTGCCTATGTATTCTCAGGCTCACCGCCTATGTATTCTCAGGTTCGTTCACTGCCTATCTATTCTCAGGCTCACTGCCTATGTAGTCTCAGGTTCACTGCCTATCTAGTCTCAGGCTCACTGCCTATGTAGTCTCAGGTTCACTGCCTATGTATTCTCAGGCTCACTGCCTATGTAGTCTCAGGCTCACTGCCTATCTATTCTCAGGCTCACTGCCTATGTAGTCTCAGGTTCACTGCCTATCTATTCTCAGGCTCACCGCCTATGTATTCTCAGGTTCACTGCCTATCTATTCTCAGGCTCACTGCCTATGTAGTCTCAGGTTCACTGCCTATCTATTCTCAGGCTCACTGCCTATGTAGTCTCAGGCTCACTGCCTATGTAGTCTCAGGTTCACTGCCTATCTATTCTCAGGCTCACTGCCTATGTAGTCTCAGGTTCACTGCCTGCCTTGCCTATTATTCTCTCGCTGCCTGTGTACTCTTTGAGCTGATTGAAGCAAATTAATTTAATATTAGAATTCCACCATGTGTTAACAATGTTACTGCAAACATGTCTTGTATCTATATCAGAAAGGCCAATCTTCCTGTAGCATATTGCCCATTTTTGTGAAATAACATGTAATGTACATGTATTACATTGAGCGACCAATAGTTTAGTTAGATGTATTACAAGTGCAACATATGTAGTATTCTTCAAAATACTTATGTAAAGATGGTTATGATGTTTTGTACTGCTTAGAAAAGTTTAGTAGAAACAATCTATCTTTATTTTGCTCTCTGTTAAATTCTCAGGATTAAGCAAAACTATCTCAAACTGCAAGAAATTATTTGCTCACATGATTACGACGTGACGATAGGGGGACCTTTTCCACAACAGTTAGTACCCTATGTGAAGCCAACAGCTTCATGTTTTCTCAAACTTTCATGTTTTCTCTGACTGCCAGAACAACTATAACATTTACATTTTATTTCATCATTAGTATTCACGCATGCTTATTTGTTCTTATTTTCGTGTACCGTTGATCGTCGTGATGTTTCGTTTTTTTGTTTATATTTATCACCTAGAACACTGTCATTGACTGTTCTTACTGGAACTCTGACGCTACCATACCCGCTAGTGGGTCTTCACTGCACTAGTTACTCTGTTTCTGCTTGGTGTAGTGTGTGTCAATAGACTACGCTGGGATCAAGTCCTCAACTTGCTGGATAGTCCCTCTTGTACATGCACACTGAGGGCTAATAATAATAGTAACAAATTGTAAAGATTTTGTGTGTTAATATTAACTTATGTTCTTCGTATTCATCAATCACCAGCGTTATTCATTTAAAATCATATATAAATTTTAGTTATTTTGAATGTAAATTCAATACAGACTACTGTGTGTAAGTATTGCTGATACGTTTGTAGTTGGGATTTAGTTTGTATTGCAAGTAGGCATTGATCTTTGTATATCAGATAGGATTGCAATCTTCACTTTGAATCTCTCTAGTGAGAATGTTCGCGGATTCTTCATCATCAGTGATGTGTTCCACCTCAGTTTATTTCTCTTATTATAACAATCTTGTTTCAATACTCTATACTTGTATTATATATGCCACTTAATTGTTTTATTTACCCCGCCCTTATAATTGTTATATATTTTTTGGTTAAAATGGCCCAGCTCCCCCCTCCCCTGTATGAAGCCCTGACCAAATACTGGCATATGTAGACACACTGACAAACTTCAGTTCCTTCCCCTACTCTAAACTTGGGTCTGAAGAAGCCTGTAGCAGAGAAAATAAATGCACTGCCAGTATCATAAATATTGGGAGTTTTTAAAACCAAACTTTGAGGGACTACGGGGGAGAGGGGGAGGGGGGGTGGGTGGTTTATTTGAATAGATGAATCAGGTAAACACTTAATGCAAAACTATAGCAGAGACATTTGGAAAAGCTGAGCAGAGGATAAAGGGTAGGAGCAGGTGGTAGCATTACTAGTTAAGATCTCCTTTTCCTCACTCAATTACGCAGATGCCCATTAATTGGGTTAACTGAAAAACAACAACAACAAACAAATAACTTCATCAAGTGATACTATTATGGATAAATTAATAGTGCTAGTAGAGATGTGTCAATTGGTGAGAAATAATCACGATAATTCAACCCTTTCACAAGCAATAGTGCCTCACAGAGCTCTCTTCTGAAATTGTGCTTAAAGTGTAAATCTCTACTCATACAAATCACTCACTCACAAGAAAGGGAAACTCAGCTTAAGGGGGGATTGACCCATTAAAAAATGGGTTTACTCTTTTGGTCATAACTTAAGTATACATCAATATATATTTTTACTTTTGGGCTCAAAAGATTGCCCATCTGAAGCTCTTCAAAATGAGCTAAAAAAATGGGAGGAAAACCACACCCTCCAAAATCCTACGATGTCAACGTCAAGAAAACCCTTACCCACTTTAGGATGACTAAACTCCTCCTACTTCTACATTAAGACTTCAAACTTCACACACACATTCCTTGATACATTATCTAGTGCGCAAGTTGAAGAATTTTTCTAAATATTCATTGTTGATTTTATATAATTTTTTTTGTAAAAAAACAGTAGTTTTTTATGAAAATGTGAAAAAATTTATCATAACTTCAATAAAAACTAAAAATAAAAAAAATGTCCAACTCTTGCACTAGAGTAGAAAAAGAGCTTTCAGATGATATAAAAACAACACTGTAAAAAAATAGTGAGAGCAAGTTATGATTTTTAGAAGATTGACAGTTCCACTTTTGAGAAAATTGAGGTTAACCACAACACAAGTTATTCCAGCTGATAATGCCTGTAATAGAAGAAAATAAGGCATATAATGGAGTTTCCAATGGAAAATAAGTATTTACTATGTTACCTTGTGAACATGGGTCACTCCACAAGAGTTCCACAGTAACATAGGCCAGCCAGATGTGTCTGTGTGTGTGTGTGTGTGTGTACACGATTACTGTATCGGCTCAGAATTCGAGGGTCTTGATTATCATCATTGCCCAAAGAAGCACCCAGGTTTTTTAGCAAAAACAGCTCTGGCATTGACAGAAAGATGGTCCACGTTGTAAGGATCAGTTGTGTGATGGAACCACCCACACTGGCAACTGAAAGTTACACGAACCAACCCCCGCCTAACACTACTGTTCTCTGAAACTCAAGGGATGCCCATGGCAGTGATGAAGCTGCTCTAAGGCACCACTCAACTGCCCAATAGAGCAAATAATATTTGCTGACTTGGGCCTGTCCATTCTGACAGTTCCAGAACTACTGTTTGGAAGCTCAGGAGAAGATTTACTACCTCTGGGACGCAATACAGTAGTAGAGCACCCAGAAATAAACCCAGCTGAACTGCCACTAAGCTTTTGCTTACTTACTGAAGGTGGGATAGCCTCCGTGTCAACCTGTGGAGACTCTACTGGAGCCATCAATTGTATCCTGGTGCCTTGGAAGACTCTGGGACGCTACTTAGCACTACGTTTGTTCCCCATAACGTGGGTTATGGAAGAAACTATCAACTCGAACAAAATAAGAAACAACGGCAAAGGTTCGATCGAGGAAAAAACGCGCAACGTGCGCAGTCGCCCCCACTTATTCCAATTGGTGTGCAGTTTACTTGGTTACTTAGCTCTTCCTGTGTGCTTTATTTTGAACTATAATAACCTGTACTTTGTAAACAAAGAATGACCGGTACGCGCTATACAAACGGTAACGGTAAGACATGAAAGATTGGATTCTTCCCGAGCGGGTGATTCAGTAAGTCTACAATAAGTAGGGGTGACAAAAAAATCATAAATAAATAAAGAAATGTCCAATTGACTTGAAACTTCGTGCACAGCTTCATAATGCTTCAACCAACTGAATAAAAATATAAAATAAAAAAAGTTAAAAAACAAAAAAACCCATTTTTTTAATGGGTCAATCCCCCCTTAAGGAAGAGAAGAGTGTGGAGGAATTTAGTTTAAAGAAGGGGGAAAGGTGTGTCCCCCTTTCGGTATCAAACAATGCAGAAATCATTAGTGACCTTAATAATTGGTGCACTTTGTTTTCAAAAGGCTTTTTCTTTCATTAATACACTATCTGTTGTTGATTTTTACATTAATGAAAGATAAAGCCACTTGAAATGATAGTCAACAAGGCAGTACTCATTGTGACATAAAAAACAACAACGTACATTACTGAAGGTTACATCTCCAGGTAAAGTAGGAAATATATGCTCGTCAAATTATTAAGTTGAGCTTAGAGTGACAGGGTGATGGAAGTGGAGTGGGGGTGTACAGGGGGTCACACACTGTGGAGATTTAAATGATAAGAAACAGTTTTAGTTATTTTTTTACCAATTAAATACTTAATAGCTTTAATAGCATATTTTTTCAAAGATATGGTTTGAGTGGCGTGGGAAGGGGGGGGGGGGGCATAATATTTTTACACAACTTTAAAATGTGATTTCTCGCATGAACACCTGCAAACCACAAAAAAAAACTTGCCCTTAGAGCCTAGTCTCGCATAGCCAGACACTTTACCAATCGCTACGCGGGAAAGGGTCTGGTAGATTGACATTGAGCAGTTTGTTCAGTTCCCCTTGCTAATTGGGGAGACCGCAAACAATAGGTGATGTAATATCCTGTGACATAAGACTGCTCAAACTTTTGCGCGTGTAGTATTTCTGTGCACAACTCTCCAACAGCCGTGTCAAAACTCTTCCTTTAGATGATGCCATTAGTTATGCTAAGCAGTGACTTGGCCTAGCTTTTTAAAGATATCTGCAGTTGGAAGTTTCGCTTAGCAGCAAAATACAGTTGTTGCTTTGTCATGCTTGTACAAGTAACATTTCTTCATGGCAATACAGAACAAGCTCTGCCTACTGATCTGAACAATTCACGCACCTGAAAATATTTAACGATTTACACCCACACTAATTGAACCACAGTTAACCACTTGCTGACTAAGCAAGAACAAACTGCTCAATGTCAGTCTACCAGACCCTTTTCCTGCGCAGCAATTGGTAAAGGGTCTGGGTACGCGAGACTACTTAGAGCCCACCCATACTGAATCATCTTCCTCACTGTTTGCATTGCTCTTAAATTTACTACTTTTGCATTGTTTGTAGCAAGAGGAGTCCATCTGAATACTTTCTGACTGGCAAGCAACACCCCATTTTTGTAATTAGAGCAAAGTTTAGTGAAGCCATCCAACATTTTGATGCCATTTGTACAGGATCCTGATAGATATGAGCACAATGTTGCAATCATAAGTACTGGTACTCTCTGTATCACATGCACATACATGAACAACTGTGGCGTGTAAGTTTCAATTATTACAAATGGCATGTTAAGTTTCAATTATTACAAATTATTGTATCAGCCCATGAGTAAATTGTAGAGCTTTTGCTGCTATGTCTGTACAAATTAAAGTTTTTGTTGTGGGGCTCGTCACACCTGTTTCCTCATGTACAAACTCGGTGTGTAGCATATAAAGTGCCATTGTGGTCTCTTTCATTCATCTTAGTAAGAGGTACTTTCTTGCTTTTTTTTCCTTCTTACATTCATAATGTATATTTAGTTTTCTAATTAAGCATTCCTATTTAATGGTTATTATTGAGACCTTTATCAAGTAGAGATGAGCAGTGTAACATCAAGTGCTGTACTGTACTGTAGTGAAAACAGCATTGTGTTCCTGAAAGGAGCACTGGACCTATGGTAACATGTAATTACTTTCCCTTCTTTGTTACAGGTTGGAGATGCAAGAGTGTCCAAGGAATTGCCATGGATACGTTTCCAGTGACGATTCAATCCTTGTTCGAAGGAAAATCTACTGGAATATTGAGGACAACTAAACTTATCACTGACACTGTCATAATCCAACTCTTTAAGAGTTTCTTCATACTGGAAATTTACAGTATTTTATTTTTATGGAATAGTTCATTAGTATTTTGTCAATGGCATTGGGAATATTATACTCATACAAACAAACTGCATTTTCAGAATAAAGTTGACTAACATAGTACTCAAGGTTTCTTCAGTTAGTGACCTCTTAGTGCTGCCTTGAGGCATCACGTCGATCGTACTTAAGTTGTATTTAACTAGTAATACAATGCTACCATTTACTCTAACACATTGGAGAAACATTTCTATGAACAAATTGGGAGGGGGGAAGGGAGGAGGCGGCGAGTGAGATGCATGGACCCAGGAAAAGTACTTGTGTTGCTCTCACTGTCGCTACTATAATATATATACACATGTAGTTTGCTCCATTCACTTTATGGAGTTGTGGTCTGTCGACTTAAGAATATGTGTCACCAGTATAACATTTGCTTCAACTTTTAGAATAAGCAGTCACGCCCAAAATTGAAGCCACACCCTTTGATATTGCAAAATATTGATGTGTACACAGCTATTTTTCCAAGTGATCATGAATGTGTACTAGCATGATTGAGGTGCTGCTAGGGGTGGGTCTGTCGGCAATGGTCAGCCCCGCAGCTAGCGACGGTCAGCCATATGCGCATGCGCACGTGCTTAAGGTTCAAAGTTCATTTGATCGGCTGAGGTCAAAGGTGAGGGTCAGCCGTTCTGCACATAACGTCGTCCTTTACTTATGTGCAGAACGGCTGACCCTCACCTTTGACCTCACGCAATGTCTTTGCGCGCGCTCTTGGTGCCAGCTTTCACCTTCGACCTCTGTGGAAGTTGTCCTTGGTGTGACCCTGCAAGATTGAAGTTGGTGGTGGTTGGTTGCTCGTGGTTGGTTGCTCGTGGTTGGTTGCTCGTTGTTGGCTAGGTTGCATTTTGTGCTACTGGTGAGTGATGATAACGGAAGAGAGGACTACAACGGCAGGAATTCACTTATGCTGTGTGATAACAAGTAAGTGTACTAAATACTCTGGTGTGTATAGAATAGATAGCTAATGAATTGCATGTAGAGCTATGGTGAATGACAGATTATTTGCAATGACAAAAAAACAGAGTTTTCTTTAAGCACCTCTCCCCTCCCCCTCTTGTAAAGCATGTAACTGTCTGAACTAATCATTTCTGCTGCCAATTCATTGCTGAAAGTGTGGGTTATCGAATACCATTTTATATTACTAGTGTGAGTACAATAGCATGGGTAACCATGCTATTAGGGATCAATAACACTCGTAAAGCAATTGAAATTGTACTCGGAGAGTGCTATTTTGAATGCTTTATGAGTGCTATTGATCCCTAATAGCACTGGTTACACGTGCTATCACTCGCTAATAGTAGGCCAGCTTTTTTTTTATCATTTGCACTTGTAGCTACACTGTGTCAGTCACTCACTATCTTCGTATTTCAGCATTAGCTTCCTCTGGAATTTCGTGTTCAGCCTACAACTCATCCTAAAATGTTGAAAAAATTCCATCTAATATGGGTAGAGCTTCTGTGGTACACAATGACATTGTCTCCAACTAGATTCTCTCGAACTGTACGTTTTCAAGGTTAATGCTGCACGCATGTACACTTATCCGTACTATTTCACTTAGCAGCTGTGGTATTTCACTTAGTTTCCGTGCTATTTCACTTAGTTACGCACTATTTCATTTCCCCGTGCGATTTCAATTGAACAGCTATTTTCCCCATACATTTTAATGGGCAATTTCGCACCGTACTATTAAATTTAGAAATTGTTAATTTGTTACCTACTGAAAACATTATGAAAGGTAATAATGAAGCACATTCAATAACTTAACATGAACAAAGTCAAAACATGTTCCTTTTTGGTTTTCTTATCTATATACATCTTCCATGTCATCGGCAGGTAAGATTTTTTGTGATTACAAGCATGACAGTAAACACTCAGCCACTGTACCTAATAAAATTCCTCCCCCCCAACCTCCATAGTACTTAGTGAGATTGTGTTGTTGTTATTAACAGTGGTATACATGATGAAAGTGGCTAAGGTATAAGGCTTAGTAGGAAAAATAAATAATACACACACACAAAAAAAAGAGAATGGGGTAATATTTTATTCTAAGTCTTGGTACAGAATTACATCTTATAAAGTATATTGCACGATTAATTTAAAATATCGATTGCTGTCTAACTTAGATCCCCCCTGGGTGAAAAGCCGGAAGAGCCCTAATGATAGTAGGGATAATAGGGTGTATTGAACATGTCTACAATCAGTATCAATCATGAGATCCTCAGAAATGTATCTGAGAGTTGGCTAGAGATAAAATTTATCGTAGTGACAGTGGTTAGTGTGCAGTAGTTCAATATGATGGGATTTCCTGGATAATATTGAATTATTCAGATGTTCAATTTCTTATATGATATTTTCAATGAATGCAAATTTTTTTCCTTTATGCTGGTCCACCAAATTGAGGCCCATGTGAAATATACACTGTCCACACATCGGGGATTTGCAACTGTTGCATTCTCTATATCTTCCGCTAAGTTTATCTAATTTAGGATAATGCATTTTTATTTATTATAAGGTCTATCATTTAGATAGAGCTGAGATGTCTTCCCTGTGGCTCTATACCTCTCGAATTGTTTCTAACAATTTCTTGGTGGGATTAGCTTGCAGAATATGAGTTGAAATTTCATGATTGCATTTATTCACTTCAGTGTGTTTTCTTTTTCTATTGCTTTTCTTTGTAGTGGGATGGAGTGGGTGGAGCTGCTTTCGATGTCTCTGACTTAGACCAGCTGTGAATGATGGCTCAAGAAGTGTCAACATATGATCATGGAGTTACCTGATACTGCTGTAATGATGGCAAGTGAGTGTTCTCTAGAGTGTGTTTGTAATATAAGGAAGTATTGGTTCCAATAGGTCTACATTGCTAGAATGTATCACCAACACTCACAGCAGTTAGTGGCTCTGGCTAGCTTGTTGTGGTCACCTAGGACACAAGTGTTTGTGTGACAATAAATATACATGTAAATGTGTATGTCAAGTTATGTAATCAGTATATGAGACCAGTACTATCGCAAGATGTTGACAATCTCAGTGAGTAGTTGGATATATAGGATCTATGTACATCATCAAGCCACCACCTTATTGTGAAATCATCAGTACCCGGCTTATGGCCTTTCATACACAATAGATACTTACAGATGTAATCGGCCAAAAACAGGAGTTCTATGGCTCGATAATACATGGGCATGCTGCCGGTCCATTTGCCTTGCTTAACTAGTGCAGTTAGGTTAAGAGTTGGACTCTAGTTCTGATGCTGTTACTCTACCCACAGTTGCTATCTTTAAATCACGAGAGCATGCTGCCAACCCTCATTATGGTCCGGCATAGGCTTCGTTACAGGTGTGGGGTGCATAGCCGGCTCCCACTCTTCTTATTCTAACCTTCATGCAACAATTTATGATCATCATTGTCCATTGCATATTAGTAACTATCTGCAGTATTTAGTAATGGATCTGCAGTATTTAGTAATGGCCAGACCCTCTCACGGTATTGCCAAGATTGGCTCTGTCAAAGTGATCAGTTTTCTCGAAAGCATAGAAACTCCTGAATCAGTCAGGTACATGCTGTAATTGAGATTTATGCTGATGTGAGTGTTACATGAGAAGGGAGGTGGAGAAAATAGGGGTTACATGATGGATGAGAGAGGAGATTAGAGAACGAACTAGTGCTGGATGTGTGTTAGGACTCATAAGCCACACTACACTATGGCCAGTGTGGCATTATATAGAGCATAGGTAGGAGGTTCTAGTGCATATTGTAGTTAGATTTTTACTAGAGGTGTGATGGTCCACCAGGGGCCCTTTAATAGTGTCTATGCTGGGCACTGTCTATTCTCACTCTCACTCAGGCTCGCTGCCTATCTAGTCTCACTCTCACTCAGGCTCGCTGCCTATCTATTCTCACTCTCACTCAGGCTCGCTGCCTCTATTCTCACACTATCAGGCTCACTTTCTATCTATTCTCACACTCATGTTACTGTCTATCTGTTTTCACACCCAATGCTGTTAAAGCATTCTTGCTCTCTAGCTCACCAATGTATTCGTGCACACTCTCGGGCTCACTGCCTATCAATTCTCATTCTAGCCACCTATCTAGTCCCACATCCAGATATCTAGTTTCAACTATCAGGTTCGCCACCTATCTCGCACTCGTGTGCTGCCTTGCCACAGCCAGACTCACCACCAATGTATTGTCATGCTTGAGTAGTATTTGTTCTTATTCTTACCCATCCTCACACTCAGACTTGCTGCCAACTAGTTGCACATCGTCATACTCTATCTGTGCACTCTCTCACTGCCATCCGATCTTGCACTATCAGACTTGCCTACTTAATCTTGCACTGAGCCCCAGGGCCTATCTATTTTTGCATGCACTATCAGGCTTGCTGCCTATGTTTTCTCAAACTTGCTGCCTAGGTATTCTCAGACTCACTTTCTATGTATTCTCAGGTTCGCTGCCTATGTATCTATTCATAGGCTTACTGCCTATCTTGTCTCAGGCTCACTACCTATCTTGTCTCAGGCTCACTACCTATGTATTCTCAGGTTGCTGTCTATCTAGTCTCAGGTTCACTGCCTATGTATTCTCAGGCTCACTACCTATGTATTCTCAGGATCACTGCCTATGTATTCTCAGGCTCACTGCCTATGTATTCTCAGGCTCACTGCCTATCTAGTCTCAGGCTCACTGCCTATGTATTCTCAGGCTCACTGCCTATGTGTTCTCAGGTTCACTGCCTATGTATTCTCAGGCTCACTGCCTATGTGTTCTCAGGCTCACTGCCTATGTGTTCTCAGGTTCACTGCCTATGTGTTCTCAGGCTCACTGCCTATGTGTTCTCAGGCTCACTGCCTATGTATTCTCAGGCTCACTGCCTATGTGTTCTCAGGTTCACTGCCTATGTATTCTCAGGCTCACTGCCTATGTATTCTCAGGTTCACTGCCTATCTATTCTCAGGCTCACTGCCTATGTATTCTCAGGCTCACTGCCTATGTATTCTCAGGCTCACTGCCTATGTATTCTCAGGCTCACTGATGTATTCTCAGACTCACTGATGTATTGACAGACTCACTGCCTATGTATTCTCAGGCTCACTGCCTATGTATTCTCAGGCTCACTGATGTATTCTCAGACTCACTGCCTATCTGTTCTCAGGCTCACATATGCATCTGCATGGCACTCACTCAATTACCCCGTCACGCGATCAGGACATGTTCCTTCTCACTTGTGTCTGTTGCTGCCTCCACCCGGCACACCGACTGTTACTATTAATAGCTAATGCCAACTTTTGAAGTTCCATGTGAATAGCATAGTTGCCAACTTTCTAAAATGAAAAATCGGGATAGGCCACGCCCACTAATTAACCATCATGAATATCATTAAGATAGTATGAATATTGCTGAAAGAATTTAAGAGCCCGAGTGTTCCAGTCTGTGATTATAGAAGATAAGGCCTGGGCTACGAGAAAATCTGCTAAGTCGTTGCTAAGCTTCGGCACGCTACTTCGCGTTGCTTGCTAGCTACAGTATTACCGTGAAAGACACGTACAGAGATGTCAGTAATGGTTGTGAGTCAAACAGGAATGGACACAAGAAGCAACTGGTAGAGGTGAGTTGACCATACAGCTTGCAAGGTCTGGCTTCCTGTGTCTGTACTTAAGGGTGTACTAGCTAATTCCATACTCTGCAACTGTTGGCCGGTTTCAGTTTCATGAGATCCAGGCTGACTGCATAGTTAGTGTGCTCGTGGATGCTTCTGGAGCTTCAGATTGAGTGGTTAATCGGGATATATGTGAGATAGCCCCAGAGAAATTGTTGCTCAGCTGTTTGTGCAATTGGTGATATTTTTCTATCAGCCCCACACAACTTCTACAGATGTATCCTGTATTCAGACTTCCAGTGTCTACTCCACTATCTGCAGCAACTGCCAGAGAAGATAAAGTTTTCAAATGTAAACTCAAGCTGGGGCTTGACAGCAGGCGCCTACGCTTCTTGTTTTCACCGCTATCCAACAATTTCCCACAGCCAAAACAGTTCTGGTTAACCATTTTTCTTCTTGAAGTCAACTGGTAATTATTCAATTTAAACCTGCAATTTAAACCTTCTGGCCACCGCAGGAAGTAAACAAACGCACTAATTGCATTCCAGCAGAACGAAACGATGTATGCACGTTTACCAGACCCTTTCCTTCTCCCGCGCTAGCGGTTGGTAAAGGGTCTGGCTCGCGAGACTAAGACATACATACACTATATTTTGACAAGCGGAGGTAAACAACAGAAACAACTGAATTTAGCTAATAATCTTGACCAGAAAGGAGTAATAAGTGAAGTTCTGTGTCATTTCTTTGTTCTATTTGATACTTTCCAGGTCTATTTTTCGCTTGAGAACACCACTGACGTCCAACAGTCATGGATTCTTCCAAAATAGCCTGGCTATTTATAGCTACTTGTGTTCCACCATACTCTGGATCCTGAATATCACTGAATAATCACTAACCTCCTTGAGAAGACTTCAGCCATTCTTGATTCACTCACCTGTACCAAATGATGAACTTTTGCAGCTGTTGGCTAATAGTTATTAACCCCCCTTTGTTGTACGCGGAATCGAGTATTTTGGCGTTACGCGGACCTAATAACCGGTACTCGATTTCGAGTATTTGGCCGATAATCGGTTAACTCTATCCAGACTTGCTGACTATGCATGACTGTGCGTGACTGTGCAGCTCTCTGTTGTGGTGGTGGTCAGGTGTGTGGCTAACTTATGTAACAATTCCTGCAAAAAGTTATGTGGGCTTATGTAAGAATTCCGGGAAATCCTATTGCAAGTAAGTAAACCGGGTGGGATCCGGGAAAGGCTAAAAAAACCGGGATAATCCCGGCAAAACCGGGATAGTTGGCAACTATGGAATAGGGATGTGGAGCAGATAATGCAACAGGGGAGGGATATTCTTAGTAGTTGTAATACACAATACTTTCACACAACTGACATACCTACGCAAGACTTAACCTTCGTGGTTAGTCTAGTGGAGCAATGAATTTTCAAGTAAATACTGTTGCATACGGCTTATAACTGACAAATAGCGTATTAACTTACCACCGCCATTAACTCAAATAGAAATGGAGCTCCCACAAATTTTTGAGTTTTAACTGCACCCGCAATAGAATTCAAATTGGTAAATAATTCGCTTTCTAGGGTGATACTGGTAATGATCGCTAAACCGGAGGATTCCTTTTAGTGAAGTTTGGGATGGGGTCGAACACGGAGCGAACACAAACAGATGCGAGGGTCAAAGTACAAATGACATACGTACGTCCAGACATAATTACAATTTTCAATTGTGTTACCCCTGAGAGTGTCTCATTCGCATTTATAGGAGTAAATCTTGGAGTCACAAGCCACTTGACTATATGGCAAGAGTGGTGTAGAGAGGAGTTATGGTACTGTTAGCATGTGAGGTTAGATTCTCCACCCGGTAGTGGTGTGACAGTCAGACAGACCACCTTAAAGTATCTGTCCAGGGCAGGCTGCCCTTCATTCAACATCTAATACTACTGCGTACTGCCCCTCACTGCTGTTAGGGCAAGCAGCCCTTCAGCTAATCACTAAGTGTGATACGTACACTCTGCCCTTGCTCAGGTCTTCTTACCTGGGCATGTGGTCCCTCACTTATTAACGACTGCTGGGGGCACTCTCCCCTTACTCGACAACCACTACCCAGGTTGTGTTCCTGGAGTCTACTTAGACTCCAGTGTGCAGTGAAAGCAGGTGAGATGGGAGTATACAGGACTCACCAGTCCTGGTTTACTGAAGCTTTGCCCACTGGTTACCCGAGACAGACATGGTGGCTGGAGTCATCCAGGTACCAGGCGCTGATCACAGCTCCAAGGTCAGTGGCACCACTCCCTTCTCCGAGGAACCAATACGTAGTCATTGGATGGCCACACCATCCCAAAGCCAATGAGAGGGAGAAGGTTGGGGGTCATGGGCAGTTCAGCAGTACTCTTGTCATAATGCTCAGTTCTCAATGTGTATGCTTGTCTGTACTTACAGGTATACAGCCTACTACCATTGGTAAGAGAGCTGTCAACCCCCTTTCCTAACCTATCACTTATAGCCTTGGGGGTATAGGCCACCTCCTGCAGCCCTTTGGGGGGACTCCAGCAATGCAGGGCAATTAACGCTAATTGCCACTGACCTGCCGAGTCTCACCCCCAAGGCCACACAGGGGGGTGGGTCCAGGGTCATACCACTGCCTCATGCACAAGGATCATGCGCAGACACATACCACTGCCTCATGCACAAGGAACATGCGCAGACATGACCACGGGCTCACATCAGCACAGACTGCCAATGTGTAGTTTAGGAGGATGACACCAGGCAACCATACCAATAAGGCAAATCAGTTCTTTTGTTAGTTAGTGGGAGAATGTGTGCATCAAAATATGAAAGAGACCATCAACTATTTTGTTTACTTTGCCATTCATGAATCTTGAGCTGATGGAAGCAAAATTCCACCATGTGTTAAAAATGTTACTGCAAACATGTCTTTCAATATGCATGCTTATGTCTACATCAGCAAGGCCAATCTTTCTAGCACATTGCCCATTTTGTGAAATAACATGTAATGTAAGTGTACTACATTGTTGAGCAACAAAGTTACGTATTACAAGTGCAACATATGTAGTATTCCTTGAAATATTTATGTAAAGATGGTTCTGATGTTGTTTCGTACTGCTTAGAAAAGTTTAGTAGAATCTTTTGCAATCTATCTTTATTTTGCTCTCTGTTAAATTCTCAGGATTAAGCAAAACTATCTCAAATTGCAAGAAATTATTTGCTCACATAATTACGACGTGACGATAGGGGGGCTTTTTCCACAACAGTTAGTACCCTATGTGAAGCCAACAGCTTTATGTTTTCTCATACTTTCATGTTTTCTCCGACTGCCAGAACAACTATAACATTACACTTTATTTCATCATTAGTATTCACGCATGCTCATTTGTTCTTATTTTCGTGTACCGTCGTGCATCGTCGATGATTTGTTTTTTGTTTATATTTATCACCTCAACACTGTCATTGACTGTTCTTAACTGGAACTCTGACGTTACCATACCCACTAGTGGGTCTTCACTGCACTATAGTTACTCTGTTTCTGCTTAGTGTAGTGCATGTATGCCAGGATCAATGTGATTTCTCGCATGAACACCTGCAAACAAACAAAAAAAAAAAACTTGCCCTTCGAGCCTACCCATACCGAATCATCTTCCTACACCACTGTTTGCATTTGCTCTTAAATTTACTACTTTTACATTTTTGTAACAAAAGGAGTCCATCTGAATGCTTTCTGGCTGGCAAGCAACACCCCTTTTTTTGTAATTAGAGCAAAGTTTAGTGAAGCCATCCAACATTTTGATGCCATTTGTACAGGATTCCCCTGATAGATGCGAGCACAATGTTGCAATCATAAGTACTCTCTGTATCACATGCACATACACGAACAACTGTGGCATGTAAAATCATTGAGAAATTATAGTTTCAATTATTACAAATTGTGTATCAGCCCATGAGTAAATTGTAGAGCTTTTGCTGCTACATGTCTGTACAAATTAAAGTTTTTGTTGTGGGACTCATCACACCTGGCTTCCTCGTGTACAAACTCATATATTGTATACACTTACATATACATATGTGTACAGTATATAAAGTGCCATTGTGGTCTCTTTCACTCATCTTAGTAAGAGGTACTTTTCTTGTTGTTGTTGGGGTTTTTTACGTTCTTACATTCATAATGTATATTTTAGTTTTCTAATTAAGCATTCCTATCAAGGTTATTATTGAGACCTTTATCGAGTAGAGATAAGCAGTGTAACATCAACTGCTGTACTGTAGTGAAAACAGCATTGTGTTCCTGAAAGGAACACCAAAAATTGGTAACATGTGATTACTTTCTTTTCTTTGTTACAGGTTGGAGATGAAAGAGTGTCCAAGGAATTGCTGTGGACGTTTCCAGTGACAATTCAATCCTTGTTTGAAGGAAAATCTACTGGAGTATTGAGGACAATTAAACCTATCACTGACATTGTCATAATCCAACTCTTTAAAAGCGTCTTCATACTGAAAATTTACAGTATTTTATTTTTATGGAATAGTTCATTAGTATTTTGTCAATGGCATTGGGAATGTTATACTAGCTTACGAGCAGTCTGCATTAATTTCAGAATAAAGTTGACTAACTAACATACTCAAGGTTCCTTCAGTTAGTGACCTCGTAGTGCTGCCTTGAGTCGTCACGTTGATCGTACTGAAGTTGTATTTAATCTATGAACAAAGGGAAGGGAGGGGGGGGGGAGAGGAGATGCGGAGGAGGCGAGTGAGATGCATGGACCCAGGAAAAGTTGTATGCTGCTCTCATTGTCGCTACTACTCTAGATCATACACATGTAGATTGCTCCATGAACTTTATGGAGTTGTCACAGTATAACATTAGCTTCAACTTTTAGAATAAGCAGTCACGTCCAAAATTGAAGCCACACCCTTTGATTGTTGTGTGAACAAGTAGCTATTATTATTAAAAAACTACAGTTGCAAAATATTGATGTGTACCCACAGCTATTTTTCCAAGTGATCATGTACTTCAGCATGATTGAGGTGGGTCTGTTGGCTCAGAAATGGTCAGCCCAGCAGAAATGGTCAGCCACGCAGAGATGGTCAGCCGGTCAGCCCCGAAGTGGTCAGTCCCGCAGCAATGGTCAATGGTCGTCAATTTGCGCATGCGCGATTAAGGTTCAAAGTTTGTTTGATTGGCCGCGCTCTATAGGTCAAAGGTGAGGGTCACATACTCTCCCTTTACCCAATCCATATTCTCGCTTTACCCAGTCCAAACTCTCTCTTCACCCAGTCCACACTCTCTCTTTACCCTATCCATACTCTCCATTTAACCAGTCCATACTCTCCGTTAACCCAGTCCATACTCTCCCTTTACCGAATCCATACTCTCGCTTTACATAGTCCACACTCTCGCTTTACCCTATCCACAGTCTCGCTATACCCAGTCCATAGTCTCCCTTTACCCAATCCATATTCTCGCTTTACATAGTCCACACTCTCGCTTTACCCTATCCATACTCTCCATTTAACCAGTCCATACTCTCCGTTTACCCAGTCCACACTCTCGCGGGACGAGAGGCCAGGCGCTCGGCTTGACCCAATCCTATGCCGCGCTGTACGCAGGCCAAACTCGCGCGGACCCAGGCCCACTCTCCTTCCTTGACCGGCCACACACTCGCCCGTTTAAACCCGTCCAACTCCCCGCCGCTGGGCCACAAGCCACCGCTCGTTACCCAGGCCACACTCGCTCGTGAACCGAGCCAGACGCGCCAGGTACACCATCATACGCGCCGGGGACCCAGGCCACACGCGCTCCCTTGACCCATGCCATGCGCCGCGCTTGACCCGGGCCAGCGCTCGCGTTAACCATCCAGGCGCTCGCGGGAAGGACCCCGGCCAGACTGGCGCGGGAAACCCAATCCAGATTCGCGCGTGACGCAGTGCAACGCGCGCGTTACCCAGGTCCCACCACTCGCCCTTTACCGCCAAACTTCCGCTTAGGCACAGTCCACTCTCGCTCGGTACCCAGTGCCACACTCTCCTTTACCCTAGCCATACTCGCCGTTACAGCCAACTCTCCGTTTACCCAGTCCACACTCTCCCTTTACCCAGTCCATGCTCTCGCTTTGTCCAGTCCATGCTCTCGCTTTACCCAGTCCATACTCTCCCTTTACCCAATCCATACTCTCCCTTTACCCAGTCGACTCGCTCTTTTCCCAGTCCACACTCTCCATTTAACCAGTCCATACTCTCCGTTTACCCAGTCCATGCTCTCCCTTTACCCAGTCCATGCTCTCGCTTTACCCAGTCCATACTCTCCCTTTACCCAATCCATACTCTCCATTTAACCAGTCCATACTCTCCGTTTACCCAGTCCATACTCTCCGTTTACCCAGTCCACACTCTCCCTATACACAGTCCACACTCTCCCTATACACAGTCCACACTCTCCCTATACACAGTCCACACTCTCCCTATACACAGTCCATACTCTCCCTTTACCAAATCCATACTCTCGCTTTGCCAAGTCCACAATCACCCTTTACCCAATCCATACTCTCCCTATACACAGTCCATACTCTCCCTATACAGTCCATACTCTCCCTATACACAGTCCATACTCTCGCTTTACACAGTCCACGCTTACGCTTTGCCCAGTCCAAACTCTCGCTTTACCCAGACCATACACTTTCTTTACCCAATCCACTACCCAGTCCATACTCTCGCTTTACCCAGTCCACACTCTCTCTTTACCCTATACATACTCTCCGTTTAACCAGTCCACACTCTTAGTTTACCCAGTCCACACTCTCCGTTTACCCAGTCCATACTCTCACTTTACCCAATCCATACTCTCGCTTTACCCAGTCCATACTCTCGCTTTACCCAATCCATGCTCTCCCTTTACCCAATCCATACTCTCGCTTTACCCAGTCCATGCTCTCCCTTTACCCAATCCATACTCTCGCTTTACCCAGTTCATACTCTCGCTTTACCCAATCCATGCTCTCCCTTTACCCAATCCATGCTCTCCCTTTACCCAGTCCATAATCTCGCTTTACCCAGTCCATACAGTCCTTCAAGTAACTCTTCAAACCAAGTCTCTCAAACCACTCCGTCACTCCATTCTCTGTAGGAATATACATCACAGGTAAAAAAATTGAACAACAACAACAACATATCTGTCCAACGTTCATAAAAGGAACCCTTTTCTCTGTAAAGTTCACTGGGCCACACACACCACAGAGAGAGAGAGAGAAAAAAAATGAGCATACTCCTAGAGCACATGGGCACACAACAAACAGCACACACATACAAACTCATTCATATTTGCATAGCCATGAATATATTGTACAGCAATGCAAAAAAAAAAAAAAGAAAAAAAAAAAAAAAAAAAGAAAGTAGCCCTCTTCTGTTCTTACACATACTTACATAAGTATAAACTTGGAATGCAATGGACACTCCACAGTGGCAGATGGTTCAATACCACCCATTACTATAATAAGAATTGTTATCAGAGATTGAGAGAGGAATAGTTGATATTCATAACTGGGAGGGTTGAATCTGAACACTTATTTAAAATTGGGTATTGGTGACATGACAACTCCAGCAAAGTGCACACTCTCCCTATACCCAGTCCATACTCTCCCTATACACAGTCCACACTCTCCCTTTACCAAGTCCATGCTCTCCCTTTACAGTCCACACTCTCCCTTTACCCAGTCCCAACTCTCGCTCTTCCCAGTCCACACTCTCCGTTTAACCAGTCCATACTCTCCGTTTACACAGTCCACACTCTCCGTTTACCCAATCCATACTCTCGCTTTACCCAATCCATGCTCTCGCTTTACCCAGTCCATGCTCTCGCTTTACCCAATCCATGCTCTCCCTTTACCCAATCCATACTCTTGCTTTACCCAGTCCACACTCTCGCTTTACCCAATCCATGCTCTCCCTTTACCCAGTCCATACTCTCCCTTTGCCCAGTCCATACTCTCCCTTTGCCCAGTCCATACTCTCGCTTTACCCAGTCCATACTCTCCCTATACACAGTCCATACTCTCCCTATACACAGTCCATACTCTCCCTATACAGTCCATACTCTCCCTATACACAGTCCATACTCTCCCTATACACAGTCCATACTCTCCCTATACACAGTCCATACTCTCTCTTTACCGAGTCCATACTCTCCCTTTACCCAGTCCGCACTCTCCCTTTACCCAGTCCACACTCTCGCTTTACACAGTCCATACTCCTCCCTTACCCCAGCTCCATACTCCTCCCTATACACATCCATACTCAACCCTTTTCCCAGTCCATACTCTCCTCTCCCTAGACAACTCCATACTCACCCTTTACCCAGTCCATACTCCTCCCTATAACAGTCCATACTCTCCCTATACCCCAGTCCATACTTCCTTTACCCATCCATACTCTCCGTATCAGTCCATACTCTCCCATACACAGTCCATACCTCACCTATACCACAGTCCATACTCTCCCGTTACCCGTCCCATCTCTCCCTCCCTTTACCCAATCCATACTCCGCTTTGCCTAGTCCATAATCTCCCTTTACCCAATCCATATTCTCGCTAAAAAAACCCTACCTACCCCCCAATAGTCCTATGATTATACCAAATTTCGTTTTTTTTTTTTTTTTTTTTTTTTAAATTGTAAAAAAAAAAAAGAAATCTACATTATCTTGGAATGTTAATGGTGAAAAAAATAGCAACAAAAAATCAACTTGTAGCTAACATTAAAAACAAACAAAAACAACAACAATAACAGCAAAAAAACAAAAACAAAAACAAAAAGCTAAATAAGTTCAATATTTCTATACAAATTAAAGCTCCTTAAGAGTTTCCTGATAATGAACAATATGTTTCCAAACTGCAACAGCCTGAGAAATAGTAATGTCACCAGGAAAGTTATCGTTAAATTCTTTCGGTAAGTCCAAAGACTCAAACATCTCTTCAACCAATACATCTACCAATCTGAAAGTAAATCAAATAAAAATCACAAATCTTCGAAATTTATAGCTATAATAATGTTCTAAATAAAGCAATGATGGCATTGAACAATTTAACTCCACTTAATAATAATACTGATCTCGGTTTCTATTTGTCTTTACAGTAGAACCTCATAAACAGGAATACATTAGACCTAACTTACACAATATGACTATAGCAAATTAGCTAATAAATAATTAAATACCAGTCTTTACAATTATTGCAGATAATTAAGATTTACTGTTTACAGACATACACAAAGTAGCTAGTTAACCCACTTGCACATGCACAGAGGTTATACTTTGGTGTTGGGTTTTGCTGCAATCTGAGTAAGTTCAATTCAAACTATGGTGATACAGTGGAACCTCTCTACAAAGGGACTCCGAAGAACAACTTGACTCTTAACAACAGCCAGCGTAAATGGACCACAGTGATCTACTACAATAAAAAATAAACTCTGAAAGCAACCAAACTCTCTACAAGGGTCAAAAGACTTGACCCCAAGCATGGCCTTTGTAGAGAGGTTCCACTGTATTTATTTCTGAACTGTTTTATGTCACTAAGATATTTTAACATCAAACAAACTAAAGTAACCAAGCAGTCACTGTTTGAATCAATTTGCCTGAGTAACATAAAGAAATGTGCAATGATAGATAAAATAAATAATTATAGCTATCATAATAGCTACATACTTATAGTTTCATGGTGACGTGCTTATATCACTGTCAGGATGGTTTCCTGACAATTGGTAGCTCATAATAATTTTTTTTTTGATGAGGATGATGATAATAATGATGTTAAAAATATTATCAAAGGATTTTAGTTCATCTACATTATATAAAACAGTATAATCTTACGTGTATTTTAGCTGGTTCTCTTTGAAGTATCTCAGAGAGGTCTCAATAAATTCATAGAGTGCACCGAGTAATCTATTCAGGTCAAAAATACGTAAACACTCATCTAGTGATGTCTTTTGGTCTTCTGTCAAAGGCACATGAAAATCTTCATTGATGAAGCTGAATGGTTCCTACACAATAAATAAAATACAACATATCTTATTAAAGAATGACCATTGGAACAAAAACTATTTTAGTTTTATTCTCTCTCTATTTCACACACTTCCTTTCAAACAATAAAAAATGTTCAGTTGTCACAGGGGACGGAACATAGGACCACTCATGTAACACACAAGCACTCTATAACCGCTGGGCTACAACAACCAATGGGTACTGCCATGCTACAGTCTCACTCTCCCAACAAAATTTTCTTTATTTAAAGACTCTTTTCTCTGTGGATTTTTAGCTAATTGAACTAAAATGTATTAATGCAGTTTTGACCTAAAAAGATCTCCAGTGGCAGCCAAACATTCTAAAATTCTGCATAAAAAAAAAATTCTGTGAAAGAGAGAGAATATATCTTATGAAGGAAAAGAGACTGAGAAAGAAATTAGAGAAAAACAATTTCTAAAAATATGCACACTTCATTGGTTTTGGGGAATAACATTTTGTCATTAGCCCGGTAAATTGTTAATTGCTAAGCAGCCATGACTAAAGCTTAACTCCAAGGAGTTGGTATTTGTATGTTGCTGTTGTTTTTTTAGATAAAACAAGATTGAATGAAATAAATGGCTTTAAAATTATTACAAAGACAAAAACAACAACGGAAAGAAGTCAACAAATAGCTACCAAACCATACACATGTAAAATGTTTAAGACAATGCTGTTTACCTGTTCACGCAAACAAGTGATTCTAGCTAATTCCACAGACAGAGTTTCCCACAATGATAGAATATGCTTCAGCTGACAGCATTCCTGTGCCTAGCAGTTAGAAAAAAGTTAATTCATAAAGATGTGTCCATTTTGCATTAGTTAGCTAGAAACAAACAACAAACAGAAAATACACCACAAATAATGCTAACAAACCTTTCTGCTAAATAATTTCTTATGCATTTTCAAAACTTTCTCGACATATCTACCAAGTGACTTGTTGGGTTTTCCTCCTCCAGATGATAAGAACCCTAAAACAGTGTCAACAACATCTAAATTTGTTTGGAGAGCATCTGGAGTACGCAGCTCTGCCAAAATTTCTTTCTGTACTTTGGACTGGAGTCTTCTCTACAATATGAATGAAATGCATTGAAACACTCCAAAAGAGCATGAAAAAATTATTGTGCCATATACAAACCTGAGGCTTGACTTTTGCTCTAATAGCTTCAAATATTCTTGTACTATGAATATCCCTTTTATATACAACTTGTGGAATCTCAGATAAAATGATTGGTTTTCCATGTATAAACTTGTCCACAATATGTTTCTGTAGTGACTGGTAGTCATATTTTACAGTGTGAGCTTCACCCATCCTGAGTGAGTAGTGGCAGTGGGATATGACCACGGATAAAATCTGCTGTTCATAGTCCAGAACATGACACTGATGTATGTGGGTGATGGGGACTTCATTCTTCAAAGATTTAATACCCTTTTTGCTACCCACAAAACAACACGTTTATGTCATACATAAGTACATTGAATATAAAAAGCAACTGGTTCTTTGATATTATAGAAATTTACTGACCTGTCATTAAACATCAAAGATTGGCACCTTTCAATGAAGCAGTTATGAGTAAGTGTTAGGAAGTCAACTAACGCAGTAGTGCATACGCCAGCATTTGAAGTAGTGGGGATGAGATGTTCTATGGGAGTGTCCATTTCAAATGCTGAGATCCATACATCATTTTTTACTCGCATTCGACCTGCTCATGATAGTTTATTAGAATAGCACTAATCAATGGTACAGTAATACTCACCGTGAGTTTTCAAGTCTTGTCCAACCAATTTCCAAGCTTTATTAAGACTTTCTATCCATTGCTCAAAATTACTTTTCAAATTATCTAAATCATAAAATACTGATAATTCTCGATTAAAAATATGTATTTAACAAACCATTCTGTAAGTTTTGAAGAAATTTTCCAATACTCAATCTCATGGCTTTGCTCTTGTCCATGCGGTAATTAAACATATCAAACAAACTTTGTTGCAGCTTTACAATATGTGGGAGATATTGGGTAGCTCGTAACTTGGGTTCCTTGTAAAAAAGAGCAAAGAAAATTGACACTTCACTATGTATATTACTCACAAACACATACATTTTTAACTATTCTAAAAATACCACATTAATGTATAGAAAATTATAAATTTTACAAGAATGTTAGGAGACATTACACCAGGGTTTCATACAGAGGTAGCCCCCCCCCCCCCCCAGAATTTCATGAAATAAATTAATAATATTTACTACTTAATGGTATTCTGTAGTTATGATTTATAATGATATTCTGTGATTTTGTTGTTTGTATATCTAATATTGGTTCCAATTGATGTCACTATTAGACCTGAGACGATTTTTGATCAAATGTGTGTGGCTTCAGCAAAAAGTGGGTGTGGTCAAACAAATGTGTGGCCCTCCTTCCTAAACTCTTCCCCCCCCCAAAAAAAAATCCTGTATGAAACCCTGTATACTATTTTGAAAGCCATTCTTTGACATTAAATCTACACTTAATTAGAACAATATATAAGTATCAAGAAATATTCTTCCCTATCAGAGATAGACTGCACTATACATAGTAGCCACACTGTAAATGATTTTTAGCTTACAGTAGTCTCGTACAGTTTTTGTAAAGCTGGCCACTGATAGCACGGGAAGGGTAACCATGCTATTCGGGATTAATAGCACGAACAACGTGATTAAAACAACACGATTAAAGTAACACGAGGCAAATCGAAGTGCTATTTCAATAGTATTACGAGCGCTACTGATCCCAAATAGCATAGGTTACCCATGCTATCACTCGCTAATAGTAGGCCAGCGTTTTTTTAAAATCATGAATGCAGTGTAGCTACACTATGTAATGCACCCACTATCTTTTTTTTCAGGTTTAACTTTCTCAGATACTTCCCGACGGCTCCCCTTCTAATCTGTTGAAAAAATTCCGTTGCTTGTGCTATTAATATTGAATGGCACGCTTACCCAAGCTATTATTCTTACTAATTAATAAGTGCATTACGTTACACTTTATAAGGAATAGATGTAACGTAACAAGCTTTACTCACGCCAATGTGAGAGAGAAATTTTGTAGCCAAGGAGTTGAATGTTTATTAGGTCACTTGGACTCAGACTAGGCCGTCCATATACAGAATATGAAGTACATCTAGGGAAACAGCAGAGAATTCCATCACGGGTTTAGCACGATCGAATAGATTATGATATTCCAGAAGTTATATGTGGGGTGTGGCTAAAATATTTACTTCCGGTCACTCTAAAGGGGGGTTCGACCGAACCCCTCGAACCCCCCCAGGCTACGGGTATGCAATCAATGGATCATGCTTTAATGTTACTGCAACGATTACTTTCTTTTGTTGTTATTATAAGAATGCAGCTGATTTAATCAATTAAATTGGCAATTCTTTTGGAGGGGGGTGGGGACAGGGAGGAACCTCTGCTATGGGTGGGAAATCTCTCAGTCTGTGAAACCCTGGTGTAGTATATTGACCATGTTAGTTACAGTCAACACCTAACATAAATAGTAATTATTGGGTAGAAGTCCCTCTACTTTTTTGCATATACATATTTTGCACATGCATATACATATATTACATGTTTTTTTATATTTATTATACATGTTTTTAATGTACCACTTTAAGATATTCAATATTTCAGATCTGCTTTTTTTATTTTATTACTTTTATCATTTATTATCATTATTATTATTATTATTATCATCATCATCATCTCATTATTTTCTTATTATTATTCTTATTATTATTATTTTGGTGGGGGGGCATATTATAATTTGTAGTATGGAGCCATATGGGCTTATCTTCTAATTTTCAGGTGTCCCAAGTTCTGCGAGTTTGTTCAATATATAGCCTCCTCCACACCAATTTGGCTTGTACATAAAACCTCTATAAGATGCACTCAGTCCAAGAGTTTATACAACCATATAATTTTGGACATAGTCCTCATTTGGATGCGCAGAACATTTAAAATATAAATTGCTGAACACAGATAGTATTTGTCAGACCAATTTTATAATAAAATTCACATGCATGAAAATACTAAGGTCAAGACTAAGTATAAAGTTATCTTACCAATTGTAAAAATTCATAAAGAATTGGATACCGTTTTTTCATTTTTTCTTCTTTTAAGGTAAATCTTAAATGTTCCAACGATATTCTTTTCCTGTATGTCCATAAATGTGAATCTAAGCCATCACCATTCACCTTGACTTTTTCGTGAACAATGTAAAATAGCTGATCATGTCCTATAAGGTGTAATGTAACAAATAAATTTCAGTAAAAATTATACCTTTTTTTCAATTTGTAGAATGCATGAATTGACAAAAATTCTTATCAATAAACCTATTTTAGTGAATATTATATTAATAAAAAATTCCAGCTAATATTATGTAATCTTATCAAACCTTTGGTGTAACATAAACTAAATAAAATTAAGCTCAAATTGTTATCTAAATCACCTCATAATAGCTAGTTGTGTTAATTATTTATCCTTGAATTAAATACATATAAAATGATTAGGGATGAATCTATGATTGATTATTCAATTAAATACGTTTACAGCAGTCTACTAAAGGTAAAATTTAAAGATCATTTTTTACATTATAGAAATTTAGCTCTAAAATTTCTTGCATAATGATTCCCAGACTATCAATAGTTAGCCTGTACCACTTTATTATTACATATATACAAGTCTTGTAAACTTCATGTAACAGACTTACAATTCAATCAAACCTACCTTGTCCTTCATCCGCAGTGATACAATCCACTGCATCATATAATACTTGTTGAAGGTTTTCTAATACTGGTGTAATGTAATGTGAATTAAATATTTCTTCCCATTTTCGTCTTGCATCAATTGTCAATAATGACTTTACGGAGTCAACAGTGCCATCTAAGAGTTTAAAATGTTTAAATGACTACAAAAACAATTGTACACCTCAGGCAAGCACTGAACCCATGAGCCTAGCAAATACAATTTGTAATTTTATAAAAAATTTCAGAACAATTATAGTAAATTTATCACCTTTGCCAAAATGCACTGTGTCCTACAAAAACAGGTCAGCATGAATGTAAACATGTATGTTACTTTCAAGTTAAAGCTCATGAAAAATAAAGAGGTAACCAAAAGTACTAATGTTGTGTAATATTGAAGTAAGCTGGAAATTAAACCAAACTCAAATTACTTGATCCTGGTGCAGTCATTTGTATGAATAGTAAGAAAGGTTAATAAAAGCACATTAGCTACTATAATATGAGAATGAAGCTGGCTTTCTATACTACAAAATATGATCTTATCTATAATAATTTCTGACAATCTTTCTGCTTAAGATCATTTTTGTGGTACATGCTATGCATTGGTGCATTGTATAACCTGCAGGTGGCTCCTTGGTCAACATTTCTTTAAGAACAAGATGTACAAGAAGTATAGCATCATCAATACTTCTACCAGTAGCAATTGAAAGATGTTTTATATCTTGTTCTAAGTGTCTCCAGAAGAACTCAGAAAGATGCTGAGGAGGAACATGTGGTTTTACTATCCTTGCCAAATCTCCAATGCAATCCTCATAGTGGCATGAACACCACAGAAAAGCTGAATGCATAATAGCTCTGACAATACACACAGCAGATGGAGACAGATGCCTTTCTGATCCCCAAATAGCAGTTCTAGAATTAGGATCTCCTAAGTCATGACCTGTCTGTGTTGTGTCATTCCTAAAAATATTATTGCGGTAAAATACAATAAATTTAATAACAATTTAATTTTAGTACTTGTGATAAAACAGTAGAATTTTAGTTATTCAATCTTCAGCTATTTGAACACTTCAAATAACCAAACATCCAAAATCTAATAGTAACACGAGTGGACACAAACAATTGCTTGACCATGTCTCTCATTAGTGCTTTCTCATACTTATTCTATTGTGTTCAATTATCTGAACATTTCAGTTATCCAAACAAAGTAAATACATATGTACAAGCTACATACATTCATGTATTGATGGCTCAAACTTCAAAATTTTTGATCCTTTAATTTTCACATTTATTGAATTTAACAGCCCCAGTATTCACTTATAAATAACACTATACTGGTGCCTCGACCAGATTAGAATGGTACCAAGTATAAAAGAGCTTTGATGATATATATTTTACTTTTACAAGCTTTGATTATTTATCTTATTCATGCTTATTTGTTGAATTATTACTATTATTTAATAATCCACCGTCAGTGCACATGCGCAAGAAGGTTATAGTAGTCATCCTGTCTGTTTGTCTGTTAGTCCGTTACACACTGATTTTTTAGATTAAAGACAATTAGCCATTGATTTAGGTATGAACTTGCTCAGAACGAAGATTTAGGACCTTTCGTTGTGTTACTTTTTTTAATTTCGTGGAATAGGCCATGGGTATTAGTGCATGTTAAATTTACTTCTGCTTTTCCCTGGAGTTATTTTATTTCTGCAGGTTAGCAAGTACTACTAGGAGAAGTCCCTAGCAAGAATAAATACTGGGAGTCCATTGCATCTCAAGAAATGGCCCCATCACCATTTTGGACTTCACCATAATACTACACCGCAACCACTGATGTTCAAAAGCCGATTTTTTGTATTCATTTTCTTACCCTTTGTACACTAATGATGAGATTTTGTTGATTTCTATTTTAGTTTTCTATTTACTCACCTTACTATGTGAACTATTGTTGATTATTTCTGTAAAATTCTGTATATTAAAAATATCTCATCATTATAGGATTCTTATGGCCCTAGGCTTTGGCAATATTTGAACCATAGCCGTTCGTCCATTCCCGAGCAGTACACAAGAGTAGATTCTGGATCCATTACTTTTGTGCGCATGGATTTTTTATTGCAAGTTGACTGTGCCCCACCCCAAACATATGCACACAATGGTAAGTAAGGCACAGCTGCATTTCACAGGCATTAATTCGTTGCAAAGTTTGTTGTAGATAATACACGACTATTCAGCTGGAGTACGTTACTAAAGGCGCCCAGGCGTTGCTATGTGACAGCACCCTTAACCCTTTCGATGCCGTAACCGCATATATGCGGGTGAGAACAGGTCCGCATTCTCCAAATTAAAAAAAAAATTCTATTTTAGATTAAACCGTTATTTCTTTTTGTACGCCAAGTAGGCTTTGTACTTCCTTTTAAAAAAATATTGAACCCGTACGGGCAGGTTAATTTTTTTTTTATTGTCTGAAAATGGAAGATTGAGAAATATTTTTGACCGACAATTTTCAGGACACCGAGCACCCAAATTTTTTGTTGCCTACGGACTTCAAATACTCAGAATAGAAAGTATGAAGCCTATAGAGAGTCCCTCAGCATTTTGGAAGAATATGAATAAAGTTTTTCCTACTGGACATCGAGAGCAATCGATTGGGTTAGTTCCTCGGAGTCTCCTCGAAACCTCCTGTAAGATGGACAGGTTCCGGTTAATTTTTAGGCTTTTTGAAGCTATTTTGCTTGTTATAAGGCTATAGATACCTACATTATATGTCTGGCTGTTTGTTTGTGTATTATTATGGTTGCTTTGCGGTAGAAATTCAAAAATCAAATTCTAATTCTAAAAGATGCACGAAGGGTTAAGAAAGTCAGCATCGAAAGGGTTAAGGGGTGACATTCAAAATGATTGAAACACAAGTAACTACAGAAGATATAAATCATTGTTCTAAATAGAAATTAGATTCCGTCTGTGAGCTAGAGCTTACATTCTGGCATTATCATTGTCCGATCTGAGACGATGATCTTGTCCACCTATAGGTGCTTGACAAATATTACAAACACTTTCCTGTAATGGTCTTCCACACTATATCACACATTGTAAAAAAGATGGTATCTAACATTTTTTAAATTTGGTCAATATGCCACACACACACACACAAAACATTTAGCTGCAGTAACTGAAGTGATTATTCATATCTGTATTTCCAAATAATGGCACTACATATTGCAATAATATAAACTATTTTAACCAAAACAATTCCCCCAAATTACTTCAGCTAAAAGTGTTAAGTATATGAAACAAAAGAGACTCTATGACACAAATGACCCATGATTCTTATTGTTTACAAGAAAAATAAGAAAAAGTGCAACATTGGTAATACGACAGCTATATATTTGAACACTAATGAGTAATCTTCAGTATTCGTACCATGTATATCCTATAGATACCAATTTGTGCATCCCTGATAGTGTCTGGATTCACTATACTCACTGGCCCATTAAGGGAGAGGTGTGGTCACATGTTAATATTAAAACAACTTGTGTTAGATCTATTCTTTAACTAGCTTGATATAGTGAAAATTTGTACTCAAAAATGAATTAAAAATAATAAATATACCTTGTGTACAAAATATGAAACGTACCTCTCCAACATAGTAGACATGTCCATTAGGGCAAGCTGAACAAAAAATTGGAAAATGAAGTACAAGTACATACAAATTAGAATAAACATTACTACTAAATGTTATACTTTTTAAAGGCTATAATTTAAATATTAGGTATTATTTATTTTGTTATGACTCATTCTTCTTTCCAAATCAATCATAATGGATACATAGTCCTCCAGTGAAGCTTATTAATATTACTCTCATCTTTTATTCACATTCTTCTGCTATTATTGAAGACTTTTAGTTATTGTGATTATATAACAATCACCTCATCATATCCTTAGTGTTGTGACTATGTTTTTTTTTTGTAGAGTAAAACTATTAATTTTTTTGAAGAAAATAACTCACTATAAAACTTTCCATCTCCTGTTTCTATTTTCCTAGCTTCATCTAAAGGATCTTCAGCCAATGAGGGAAGATATGCATTCTATTATTATAAATGTATAAAAATAACATCACTATTAAACAAACAAAATTTATTTAGTTGAACAAACTCACAGTTAGAGTAGCAGGGTTCATAATCATATTCACAAAAGGTAGAAGAAGACCATGTTTACTGTTAGTAAGAATAACTGTACTGACATGAACCACAACTGCACTCAAACATCTGCATGTTGATGACAATTCTTTACTCATTCTCATCTGGGCTAAACTACCACCCTGTTCATTGGTCAAAAAACATCGTGCTGCATGCCACATAGGTGCAGTTAGTAGCTGCAAGCCTTTTAGATACTGATCTAAAGCTTCTCGCAACTAAATTAATAAAAATATTCAATATTAATTAATTAATTAATTTAATATAAAATTCTTGAAAATTTAAGGTTTACCTCATCATCTATAAGTGGTTTGCTGCGAGTGCAGTAATTTGTTGTAATAGTTTGATATAGTGACAATATGAGAATAGCAGACTCTCTAATATTAACACCCTAAAACCAAAGACTTGGCATACATAAAGCATTCATGGGGAGTTAGATACAGCTTACCTGATATTCTTGTTGTAATTGATCGAGACATTTTCTCATATATGCATCATTCATATTCTCACGAATACGATCATATCCCAAAGATTGATTGTATATTACAAACGGGTCTTGAACTTTCTCCTGCTAATTAAAAGTTTACTTGCTATTTTGATGTAAATTAAAATATATATGGATTTACTAACCTCATATGAAGATTGTAGTGATTCTGGGATAATCCATTTGTGAATACTTGAAACCTGTGCCAAACTGTCAGATCCATAATCTCTAAAAAGAATCTTGATCAAATATATGAGGGGTCCTACTATATCCTTTTGAAGTGAAGCATCCGTGCAATTTATAGTAGGATTTAGGCAAATCTCTTTACCAAGATATAATAGTTCAGACACCAACTCAGAAATTGCCTCAGCCCCACAACATTGAGATACCATTAGATGGGCTATTACATGAAGTCCAAATTTCATATTAGCAATAGCTTCTAAATAAGCAGTGGATACTTCCTGAGTATCTCTACATTTAAGAAAGGTTGCATTGGCATTTTCCAAAATATTGTAAATTTCATCTGCACTTTTTTCAAAATCTTTCAGCAAATATGATTTATGAAGTGCATCCTGTAAAACAGTAAGGATACATTTAGCTGGAACTGATATAATACATGTAACCTAACTTACTTCAAAACACTGAATACACAATAAACAAAGAAAATGGTTACTTTCTTGTGACATAACTCTACTACAATTTCTGAAGTAATCATCTAAGTGAAATTTAGCATCTGTGGGACTAAAAATGTTAAAAATAAAACAGTTACAAATGCAATGATTCTTATCATACTTGCAATCCAACAAAAGTTGGAGAAAGGAGGAACGAATAGTTGGCGTGCCATCATTTTTGATTGACTTAAATAGTGGAGCCAGATCTCTCGTTGTAGATTCATTGAAGATTATATTCATTAACATTTCAATGAGTTCTGGCTCTGGAAAGGATTCATGACCAAAACATAGAGTTGACACTACTTCCATGAAATATCTACAGCAGTTTTTCACAAATCTAATTAGATCTTTTCCTTCAACATATCTATAAAATAATGTAATGTTAATTTTTAAGATATATTTAAAAAAAAATTGTTTTACTTCTTAGATTTTTTAACTTCCTTATCTAAAATCATCAATTGCTTCTGAATAATTTGTAGAGTGCTTGCTTTTGTGAAGTCTGCTGAGTCTTTAAGAATCTAACCATAAAAAAAGAAAACAATAGTTATATGCCTGTTATTGAATTAACAAAGATAATCAGGTTTAGCAATTTAGTAACTAGTGATGTGCTTGAGCACCAAGAGCAAGCGAGCCAGTAAAAATGAACACTTCAAAATAATTTATCAGTCCATTTCTAAAAAGTATAGCTAAGTACATATAAGCCATTGTGACCATTATATACTTTAGCTAACAATTAATACAGAACCACTTTCTTTCCTCAATTTCCCCGAGTACTGGTATTTTCTGTAGTCTCCAATATATCTCATTCTGACAATCCGAATTACCAGTATTTTTTCACGACAAGCATTCATAACTACTAAAAAGGCTGAGTTTTAAAAAGTTACGTCTGGTAAAGGGTTTTAATACCATAGTAACCATTTGCCATAACATTTTGCGACTTAATAAAAAGTTCTAAAGAATTACTGCACAGTGTTGAGTATAACAGTAAGTTTTTAAAACCTAAGAGCGTCTTGCAGCATTCAGAAACAACCTAATATGAAGGGGTAAATAATTCATTTCCTTGAACGATATGAGATCGCTAAACGAGTAGATTCTGCTTAGTGGAGGTATGGGAAGGGGTAGACCATGAAGTAAACACAAAAACACGAGGGTCAAAGTACAATATAACATACGTACATCCACACATATATATAAACAAACGAATATCCCCGATTTTCAATTGTGTTATCCCTGAGAGTGTCTCGCTCACTTCACTTGCTCGTCAATTATCAGTACATTCAATAATGTGTAATGTTGTATTTGTTCTGAGACAATTACCAGTCTCTCGGCTTAACTTTGCTAGTCATTTTCTTGTCCTTGTGAATGCTCTCTCTCTCGTTTTTGGGCAAATGCCTACGATTGATAACAATGTTTCTCAACAGGATACATGCTAAAGTTCTTCATGCACCTCTGCAGGCACATATTTTGTCACAAAGCTGTGCCAGGGCCAAAAAAGAAATGTACATATGTGTGTGTATTTTTGCTGATGTGAAATTAAATATTCACAATTTTGAAGAGTTCCCCACTGCTGACAGATGTACATCAAGTGATTTTATATAACTTGTTACATGCACAATAGCTACAAACTACAATAAAACACTATATACCTGATTGTGAGGTATGGCTTACATTCTGCCATACTACTATATATGTATGTATGTATGTATGTATGTATGTACGTACGTATGTATGTGTATATAAAACAATAATATATGTGCATATTTGGGCGAGCGAAGCGAGACTCAATAACGAGTCACAATTGAGATTTTTGTATATATATATATATATATATAATATATATAAGGCAAAGTTCAAAGAGGTCAATGTGTGCCCACCCCGGAAGCTACTTAAAAATGTAAACATTAGCGTGGGTGCAAGAAGTTTAGGAGAAAAGAAAAGACTTCGAAATAATGACAGTAAAACAAAAAAATACGGGAAAGAACCAAGAAAAAGACGAGGAGAGACATTCGCAGTTAGATCTTGCAAACTTAACAGAGTTCATTTCCTATTCTTTTAGTGGATGTGGTAAGTTATCTTGTTAATGTGCTGTCATAGCTATATGCCATACCTAACAGAATATTTCTTAATTTAAAATTCATTGTCCAATAGTCAAACACTTAAAGAGAGAATTATCTACTAGAGCTCTGGCACAATAGAACATTTCAATGGAGTTAACTTGAAAATTGGCTAGAAACATGACCCTTTGGTTTAGCGATTCTTACCTGTATTATTTGGCGAATTTAATTGCATAACCTTTAAAAATCCATAGTCCAATTGTCAAGTCATATAGATAATACAATGTAAGTCTTGTGCTCGTGTCAGTGAACAAGTGTGTATGTAAGTGTAAAAATGTTGTGTGTTGCTAACAAATAGCACAAAATATCTTCATAACTAACCAATACCTATTATTAGTGGTTAGCATTCAAAATTAAACAGACCAGCTCGCTCACCACTTGTACTGAAACACTAGTATTTTAAGTTTTGCTAGTTTGCAACTCACAATAAAGACACCTTGCATCGGAACTCAAGACAGCAATACATTGAAAATTAAACAATAATGATGTGCAATTTCACTCACTAATTGAAGTCTTCGAAGATAAAAAACTGGTATTAAAGGATGATTCAGTAGAATATGCTCCAAAAACAATTGCAAAACCTTTATGGCATGCCACTTCAGTCTAAAAAGCATAAAAAATAGCAAAATAATAATAATAAATCATAAAATATGCTCACATTAGTGCAAGCATAAATAAATCACCTCAACTTTGTCCTGAATTCATAATGGGATGGTATTTCAGTAATGGCTGTAATGATGTTTTGGGACACTCTGACATCATGTATCCAAGGAACTAAATTAACTGCATCATCATCTTTGTCCAGATTTAATAACAGAATATTCAATGTTTTCTCCAGTATTGAAAGGTGCAAGATCTGTACACATCCAGACAAAATACAGAAATATAAACTCGTATAGCAAGACCAAAAATTGTTACCATTTCAGATTCATCTTGCACATCTTCATTTCTGAGTTCGACCATTGCACCAGGATTATGCATAACAAGCTGGCCAAACCAAATAATCTGTGACTGGTTACTGTGGTAAATAGCATGTAAAGATGCAATTCGATTAATCAGAGTATGATTGCCATTAACAGTGCCCAACTTATCACTTCGAAGCAAACAATCCAGAGATTCTGATATAAGCTAAAAATTATAAGAATCATATATTTTTTAAGTGAATACAGGCTACTCACCTCATACTGCCTTGTTTTGAACTCAATACTGCCTAGGCATGGATGAATAATTCGAACAAAATCATGCAAATACTTTAAATACAACTCATCCATATAATATTCCTCCACACCATTTAAAATTGATCCAATGGAACTGATTTTAACTACTTCAGTAAGATACTGTATTTTCTTTAGTGTATTTGAATCTATTTAAATTGAAATATATGAAGTAAAAATTTTCAATTTAAAGCTAACTAACCATCTGAGTTTCTAACATTGTTCCACAGTCCCTGAAATACTTCATATACAAGCCAAGAAAAAGGAAACTGGCATTCATAATCTGAACCAAATTTCCTTGCTCCGATTCCAGGTAAACGATCATTTCTCTTTACAAAGTCAGTAAAATTAAATTGCATTAGTTCAGAATTAGCAAATAGTTGTAGCCAAATTTTTGATATTATTTCATTTCCAGAATCTATCAAACTTAAATTACAGTTGCGGTCCACTATAGAAATAATTTCTGCTAAAATATGAATTACTGCTTGATCTAGCTTTCTGCAGAGAGCATTTGAAAGGGTTCCACCAACCAGAAGATTTTTGCTGCTCATTGATTCCTGTATAATCCAATCTTCCTCATTGAATATAGACTCCCTTTCTTGGAGAAGAGAATGAATGTGCTCAATTAATACACTGTGAAATCGAATGGTGTCTATGGAATGAAAAAAAACAACAACATTTGTGAATATCATGCAAAGTTGATAAGCATCATGCAGACTAAAAGAATCATTAAAACATCAAAGAACTCTTAACTTCATAACTTAATAAAACTCCTATCAAACCTATATCATATATTTTTCAGTATTTTTAACAAATGTACCATTACATTGCGACAAAGCTAAATATTTTCCAACATACCTTACCTAGCCATACTAAATATATAAATTGACTACTCCATATATAAAATTTGTGTGTGAAACTAGGCGTAGCTTCATCCTATGCTACAATGAAAACTGTAAGAAGTATTCACACACTCTATGGTGCTAGATTACAAACAATGCATCAAGCAAATGTCTGCTCTGATAATACAATAATATAGCATTCTACAATTGTAGCATGGAGTATTTCAAAATTCTTCTTACAACTAGAGGTACATAACTTAAAAATTGCTTGTTACTTCACACTCCATTTTATATGCTTCACATGAATAGATCACTCCACTTTGTCTAGTTTGCGAAATTATTGGTGCTTCAGTCACTTGTAGTGTACGATTATCAGAAGAGCAAAATTACTGTTGCATACACTTAATTGCAGTGAAAAAATAGCCCAGATGCCAAATTATTTTTATTAAATATTGAAATTGAGTGTTACCATCATTCTCCACTTAATAGCCTAGTTCTGTTTAACATGAGTAACAAGAACACCAAAAATCTTTGTGAATCCACCACCAGCTAGTGAGTAATAGGAAGAGGGAAAGAGGATTAAGATAAAAAAGAAGGAAGAAAATGCATGGAGAGAACCTATTATAGATATATATTTAGAACTTGTTCTAATTATATTTTCAGAATTGTAACGTCTGATTTTGTTCAATACTTAAACTGGTGAGCTATCTTTAAAATAATCTAAACTGCCAAACCTTGAGAATGACTAATACAGATAAGAATTATTGGTGGCAGATTGTAAAGGAGTTCACCTCACTGCAGTCAATTCTTAACTCTATTTTCCCACATAATACCAATAACTGCAGGAACGGTTCCTGGCTTATGGCCATGACTGGCCAAGTGACAGGATAAAGATTTGAGTCCAAACAAACACAGCAACTAACAATGGAAGTCATTTGGAACACTTTTTTTTTTTATTTGTTACAGAATTTTGTGAATAAATCTAGTGTTTATTGAAAAGTGTCATTATTCTCCACTTAACCTTGCTCTAGATAACGTGAGCAACAAGATCACGAAAATCTTAGTGATTTTTTTGAAAAGAATCCATAAACATGTCGTACACTTACCGGGATTATAACATATATCTTTGGGAATAAGATGAATCAAAAGTTCAACTCTCTTAGCAGACCGTTTTACAGTCAAATCTTGCAGCTTGGAAGCAGCAGGTTGAATACATCGATAGAGTCTCTTAAAAAGTGGATTTTTATACTTAACCGCATTAGAAATCCTATTCTTTTGAGAGAAGTGCTCTTCTAAATTAACTTCATATTGAATTACTAAATTGTCTTCATTCTTGCTCTTATCTTCATTCATCTGTTCGGTAGTCTGAATAAGTGATTCCATTTCCTTATCAACATCCAAGTCAACACCTACATTTTCAAGATTGTCAATTCCAATGTCTTCTTGAATTTCTTCTTCTAGTTCTTCAACTGTATTTTCACTCGTTTGAGTACTGTATGGCAAGAAATCAGCATCTTTGCTTCTTCTTTCCCCAATAAATAATTCACTCATTTTAGCTCCTCTAGAAATTTCATGAAGCTCAATCATATACTCTCCAGATTCATTAAGGTCATCTATATGTGCCGATATCCATGGATCTTCCTGGTATCCAATCAAAGAACAAGATATCTGCCTTGGAATATGAATTATAAATAACACATGTGTAGTCAGGCCTTTCTCTACTTTAGTTTGCAAATCATATATACGATGTCGAGCACAGGCAATGAGATCTCCATTTAAGTGACCAGATTCACACTGCAGTATTACCAAATGAGTTTCCTCCAATTTAGCTTTCTTCTTGAATTGATAACTATTTAAAAAGTAATTACAACATATACATATGTGTTTACATATATATATATATACAGTAGGAGTCAAAAAAAGTTCCCATTGGGTCGTTTAAGGACTTTCTAAAGTCTGTACGGAAGACTTTTAACAAGATTTTTTTTTGCAACTTTTAGCCGACATTTTTTGGCAATTTTTTTGTGTGCAATTGTAGCAACCTTTTACTGCGACTGTTTTCTCTAGCGACCTTTCCCGTCAGACTTTTTTGGTGACTTTTTTCAAGGGGAGACTTTTAATTTTTTTTTTTTATTATTCTTGGCCTTGCAATCTCTGGCACCTGCTAGAAGCTTTTCAGCCAAGTCATTGCGGTTGCTGCCACCCTGACTTCTAGGTGTTGTAAGTCTTAAATTTTTGTCGGCACACTCTCAACCAACCACATGTCCTTCCTTACTGCAATTAAGGAATCTTTGGCCCCAACAGGTAATTTGCAATTCTGTTGTATTATTAATTATAAAATTAGGTAGCAAGCACCTGTGTTCAATTAAAAATACTAAAATCGCCCTCTCTTCAAATTCAAAATAGTAGCAATTATATTTTGTTGTTGGTGTTGTTTTCCATTACAGGACAGCACCAGCTTGTTGTGTAGCAGCTGCAAAATTGGATTAAAACTTGGCAGCTAACGATTTTTTTTTTAATAAACAGATTTTGTTCAGCAGCTGGCAGACCAGTGACTTGCATTAGTTGGTGACTTGCATTAGCCAGCATTGGTTGATAAAAAATCAGTTAAAAAGTCTCCTTACCCTAGAGACAATTTTTCTGTTAGTCTCTAAAAAGTCTGGTCACAATGGGAACTGTTTTTTGACCCCTACTGTATAGTTACATATATATATACATATATACTATATAGTACTTTTACATGAGTGAAAGTGTGATATGGCAAAATATTTCAGAGCAAACATATAGTAATGCTGGCATGAGCCAAAAAGCTAGTATTATTTATAAGAGTCTTACCCCACTTTATTAGTGAAATCCAATTCTGTATCGAATGAATGCAATGAAAAATGTGTCCCCTGAATCTCTAATTTGCTCAACATATCAATAATGTTGCTTCTGGACATAAGATGGCTATGTGTAGTAACCTAATGAATGAAAAATTCAATAGGTGATTTATCTATATATTACAATTATACTTCTAAATAATTGCAAAGGAATAAATCAAATGTTGTTTCTTCCACACAGTATATCCACATAATATTACACTAGTCCTTCAATAATGATGGCGACGGTATGTATATGTATGAATATTTTATGAGCTTAGCTAAGTTGGTAAAGCGTTGCCTGAATGGGTAAGTGTCAAGTTCTTTACACACTGTAGTTAACAAGAAAATAAAGTGCTTCTATTTGGGGTTAGAACCAGTTACCCTAAACTGAGCTGTCAACCATAGAATCATTTGGAAAAAACAGCATTATGAGTTTTGGAGTACCTTATTAGCAATTGCATTGTCTTCTTTTTTTTGTTGCTTTCATATATACCCGTCCATCTCCTGCACTATAAAAAACTGACACTGGGGTCTGTATTCATGAATAATTCTTTTATTGAACTGAGTTGGGAAAGACTACTTGCTTATAGTAGCTAACTGTAATTGCCTGTTAAATCATGGATAGAAAAAAAAGCCAGATAAGCAGGAGAATGTAAGAGTCAAGAAAAATAGAAAGCAAGTGAGAAAAGGACGACTCATGTAACTATTTATAATGAAGAAGTGAAAGAAAATATACAGAATAAACAAAAATACTTTGTGCTATACCATTTACTATTTTACTAAACACAGTATATCATGTGCCAGAGAGTGTCTAGGTAAAGGCAATAACAAAATAAAAGAAATTAAAACAACAGAGATCCTGAGAAGCAAGAAGTATTGAGATGGCTGAGGGAAAAAAAAGAGAATAGGAGAGGGAAACTGAAGTAACTAAATCAAGTGGTAAGGATAAGAATAAAGGATAAAAAGATTTCATGCTTATTTAGGATTCCTACTTTGTAAAAGTTAGTACAAGTACATCAATTGTCATTGTGTTGAGGGATATTTGCCAAATATATAATATAATTCTGAGCCAGTTTTTTTTAAAATATCACAATAATGCACACAAATTTGTGAATTTGATAACTTACTTGAATTAATAGACCATTAATAGAATTCATTTCATTAAGGCAGTAGTGCATAAAGTCTTGTATTGACCTATGATGCTGTTGCTGAAAATATATTTTACAAATACTTTCCTCTTCATCATGAAGTCGCGTATTTTTTATTCTAATAATAGAATCAGGAGAGGCAGTTTGAAGTAGCAAATATTTGCTTAAATGCAACACCTGTAGATAAAATAGAGAAAGACAAAGCGAGGGAAAGAGGAAGGGGAATAACAGGAATGAAATTAGCAAGAAAAAAAGGAAGGAAAGAAGCTCGTAATTACATATTATCTGGACTTAAAGATATGATATACTTCAAGTACAAATACTAGTAAGAAGGAATATTTAACATTATATGCTAGCTGAAACCCAACATTATTAATTAATTCATCGTACTTAAAAGTTCATTGAATGGATGGATGACACACATACTAACCTGAGACTTTATTTAAACATTTCTAGATTCTGCTTACTGACCAAACCAAATATGACAAAAGGAATAATGTAGATTACTTCAGTCTATTAGTGGGCTGGCATGCTCCCTGTTATGTACTATTTAAGCAGTTATATATAATTCCGTGCAAGCAGTGATTTATTTCGTTAACAGTCATGGACTAATTACATGTACATATATAATTGAGAAACATTAAACAGATAAAACTCACAGCATCTTCCCACACTGCTGTGTCATCCTTAGTGTAATCTTCATAATTAATATCTAGTCCAGATTGAATCAAAACGCTCTGATACTGACAATGCTGAGGTAATCTCGATTCTGAAGCTGACTCAATGGCTCTTCGTAGAATATTTGTGGCATGAAATATTACAGAAGCCGGAGTGTCTTTTTGATATCCAATAAATGCATTTCTTTCATTGAATGTCTCAGTGCTATGTATCAGAATAACATACAATATTCTAAAAACTTACAGACCTTACAACCTAATATATATGTGACCGTCTATAGGAAAATTGGGCACAACGCGGCCCCGACGAAAAATTTTTTTTTTGCACTTACACACTCCCTCGGCAAGCAGATATTAAGCTCTCCAAGTTTTATCGCCGTAACGTTAGCCATTCCCGCTATATATCACCTACCCGTTCCCTTCGTTAGGCTTATTTAATACAATTTTAAGAACTAAATCGATCTTTTTGCGATGTCTACGCATGCCGCGTTGTGCCCGATTTTCCCATAGACGGTCACATATATTTTACTTGTAGAATGTTTTTTGCAACAAAAATATGATGAAAATATTTGGTAGTAATCTAAAACTACACCCAAGCTTATAGTGATAAAATTATAATTATAATTATGTCATAATTGCATGGTTCAGTAATAAAAATGTAATATAACAGACATTTGAATCAGAAATTTATTTTGGACAGTAACACAAAGATTTTAGTTTGTTCAATTTAAATGTAACACTACTTAAAAAGCTATAGTGCTTATGAATTATCAAATCGCATAACTTACCTAGAAAAGTCTGAGATCCACTTCTGAAAAACAACTAGTAGTTCATCCTGCCATCTTTCTAAAATAGATGATGTAAGAACAAAATGTTTTTCTAGCCGATTAATCAGAGGAGTTGGAAATTTAGAATATACTGTATCCTTCTCTGCTATAAGAATGAGTCTATATAGTATTAAAAGACAAAATTTTAACATAAACTAATTTTAATGCACTCACTCCACCTACTTAAAATTGTCAGCTACACGACAACGAACTCTGTGAGTTTGCAATCCCAGATCAACATATCTACTTCCAGCATGATATATGTAATACTGATTCAGAACATCATAAAGGCTTTCATAAAGGTTTTCCAAATTCAGTAATATAACAGTTCTGCCAGTTTCCATACAGATTTTGATCTGGTTGATATTCCTACAAACCTAGAAATATTATTTGGATTAATTAAAAATTATATCTAAACCACTCAAATACCTGAGTATATTCTTTATCTTTAGGAAAACTGCTTCCAAAAAGAATGAATGGTTGATAGGATTGACTGTCAGAGAATGTTATTGATTCTTTATTAAAACTTAAAAACTTAGGATTTTTTAATATGTTAAGAGCAGCATAATTTTCTGTTAGAAATAAGATGTAGCGATTTTCCCTAATAAATATAAGTATTGCAACATTATAAGACAGAAATATATTATTAACTATTTGCAATCTATTGCTAGATTTGCTATAAAATTTAACATGATTATGTATTTTCATATGTACTACTTATATAGTTAATACATTTACATTCATTTCTGATGCTATAAATAATTAGCAAAATAAACATAACTTACCCATGCCAAGTTTTTTCTGTGTTTGCTAAACTTGTCCTTATCAACCCAAAATGAGAGTTATCCGGACATACTAAAGTATGAAGCTACAATATATATATATATGAGTTCTAAAAACTTAGCAATGTTCTGGAAAGTAGTGACAAACATGATTATAAGACATAACATTTTTTAGATTTTATAAGATGAATTAATTTAAGTAGCAGGCTAGCATCCTAGCTCGCATAATAGCAATGATTTGAAATGATACAAGTAGTGTGTGTATATATTGCATACATGCATATTGAACTTACTTCTTCATTGATGTGATGTAAATTGGGTTTCTCACGATCCATTACTATGCGTTTATCAAATTCATCAAAAAGATTCCAATCGTCTGATGTAAATCCCCCAAAATTTCTTTTTATGGCATGTTCCATTTGTTGCCATGTTAGTTTGCCACTTGATTTTTGGCACATATTATAAAGCATCTTTATTAGGCTAAAATACACAAGGAAATTTTAAGATAATACATGCAACAATTTATAGCACCGTGATAATAAAATATACCTTCACCCTAAAATATACAATAGTATTGTTATAAGATAATGTTAATGTCAAATCTTTTTTTAATAATGACATTTTTTTTTGGATATGCGAAAAATAGTACAATAAGCAGTGGTTGATTAATTACACAGACACTTCGAATAGAAATTACCGAACTATAAACTTATGTGGTAAATGACAAGATCAAATATAATAACTGATGACATTTTTGCTAATATTTTTACAATTTGGTACTAAACCTAGTCTAGATTTTATCCCTCTCTTTCACCGGCCTGATATCAACAGCAAATAATTTAAAAACAGACAGAGAGCCAGGCTAAGGTCAAAATGTGGAAGAGCTATGCACTTTCTACTGAGCTAAATAAAGCTCCATAAGGTGAATTACTAAAAATAATTTGTGACAAAAAAATTGAATACTCTTTACACAATTAAATGATCTAAGATGAGTTATAATATGAACAGTGAAATAAATCATACATGATTACATTATTAATTATGACAACTCCAGTCAAATAAAGTAATGTTTACAAAAAATGATTTCCCCCCCCCCCCCCCCCCCCCCCACCCCCCCCCCCCCCCCCCCCCCCCCCCTAAAGTTGCAGCACTTACCTATAAAAATCACGTAATCCAAAAAATTCTCTTTCTTGAAACTTGCAAATTGCTAAATATGCCTCGGATAAAGGACGGAAATGGGGTTCTAGCTCATTCCGAATAGGATCTTCTACGGTGTTAGAACATATTCCTCTTGCACTAAGAACAAGCTCATCAACACTAGGATCACTTCTGGTTACCATTACACCCCTATTCATTTTAGCTGGATCTAAGGCCCAGTTAGATAATCCAATGAATGCAACTCTTTCATCTGTATTAACAATCTATTAAATGAACAGAATACAGTATAATGTTATACATGTGTGTATATATATATATATATATATTCCATGCTAGATATCTTCACAATCTTCTATTTAGGCACATGACTTGTGAAATATCACGAGAAATCACGCACTGTATTACGAAAGTTCATTACCTTCAAATACACAGGTAGTTAATAGCTACATTTCTCTACAGGAACTATCCAACCATGTCAAAGCAGTTGCTAAAGTATCTGCTTGGGGTGTGGGAGAGCCCTTTAGAACTAACAGCAGACAACTGGATTACAAATCCTAGTACAACTACTGCAGTGAAGATATCTAGCATAAAATTAACAACCATTTATTGCACTCATAAAGTGATTCAGCAAGATATTTCACTCACCTTTAGCCTGTAAAAATAAATTAGCCTGCTCATGAAATATTATGCTATATCACACTCTCACTCATGTACTAAGTATAATATATATTAATAGCAATTTTTCTCGTTCTAACAGCCATAGGTTTAGAGGTTCCAGGATGCTGGCTGTCTATACTGTGTGCAAATCACCCTCCAGGATATAATAAACAGTAAGCATAAATCTTGCTGCTTACATTGTAGTTAATAATATCACCAAGGAGAGTTCAACCTCAGTTGACCCCCTGAAGAGGACTTCGGCAGGAAGTAAAAACATTGGGTAAGTTTTAACTAACATATTGGCTGTAAGAACGAGAAAATTTTTGCTACTATTATAATTTTTTCAGCCGAGAATGACTAAATTATTACTATTATATATTATATATATAACTATTGAGATAAAACCAATAAGCATTTACTAAATCTGAATAATCTTCATTCTCTTCTCTCCTTCCCTCAGTCCCATCTTCCAAAAGTGGATGCAGTGCTTTTAGTGGAAGATTTGGTGAGTCTTCAGCTAAACCAACTTCATCTAATATTACTACGGAAACAAATGATGTTTTATCCTGTTTAGATTGAAATTTTTCTGCTGTTTTAAAAACTTCAATTACAGATTCTGAAGTAGATAACTGACTGCATTGGTAAGAAAAAATGCCAACCTGCAACAAAGATACATAGTATAATGATGTTTTTAGTGAGATTGACATTAAATATACTTCTTTAAAACTTTGAAGTAAAGGGTTAGTTGATTCTCTCCCTTGCATAGAATCACTGATGATTGCTTTAGCTAAAGATTTAGAACTTCCTGGTTTTCCCACTAGGAAAAGAGGTATTCGTAGCTCCACACATATTGCCATCATGAAGATATTCTCTCGCAATGCAGTATTTCTAGCAATGTTTCTGCCAAGGTTCATACTTTCTAATAGAGTTTCTTCACACCTACAAATTAGAGAAAGCAATTAAAACTCAAGATTATATACATGTAGAAGTAGCCAATAAAAAAGATAAGCATAAACTAGGCTTATAACATACCATTTGATTTCACTATAAAATTGATTAGCTCCATCAATTTTGGACAATGGACTAACAAAACAAAGTGAAACATGGTCATCAAAGTCTTCTCTATTGTGCAGTCGAGCACGGTAGCATACACTTATGCTGAGAATAAGAGCTCTAGTAATATGATTAGGTGCTTCATATTGGTCCTGCAAATGAAAAGTATACACTCACAGGGGCAAGTCAACTTTACAATTATAAAAGTAACGAGTATAGTTTATACTTGACATAATGTAAGTAAATGTACAGTTTTGCTTATAGAATAGATAAACAAAAACATACATATTTCCTTCCTATGCATTTCTTCCTCACAAAAAGTCATAATTTGGCAAGTGAAGCGACCACGACTTTAAAGGGGGGAGGTGTAGGGGTCTGGATCTAGATACTATAATAGCTTACAATTTTCACTTGTTTAAAAGTAAGTAATATGACTCATGCTCTTGTGGTTAAGATTGCTGCTGTGTACGTCCTCTAACCCTCTAGCTGGGGTTTCTGTATCAAATTCTGAAAAAAGGTATAGAATTTTAATATGTTAGTTTTTGTATTTTCTTGTCGTGGTAGCAAAACCTTCAGCGGTTGATTAATACAAGTTGAACTTTAAATGAGTCTCATATGTTCATAAATAGTTGTCACAACTTGGTGAATGCTGGGTAGGGTCTTGAATAGTGCCATCCCAGTCATCCACTACTTCTGTCATGACACCAGTGTGTCCCTAGACACAGCTCTGTGTCAAGTTTGGAAAGTGGTTAGTTTAAACGTGGTTTACATAAATAAAAGGCATAGCTTGCGACTTATTTTGTGATAACTGAAAAATTGTGGTGGCCAGTTTTGTCACTAGCTTCCCGGAGACCATTTCAGAATGTATTATAAATGCTTCGCCCACAAAAAACTGGGTAAAATGTCAAATAGGTTAGAACAAAGTCATGAGCACCACCTGAACAGAAGGGCAATAAAACAAAACAAAACATGTATGGAAAAAGGTGTACTATATAAAGAGACTGTTGTCTGCTATTAACAAAGTTAAATCAACTGCACACGATGTACAGCACACCATAGCTAGATACTATCCAAAGGTAATCTTCATCAACTAGTAATAAGGCACATACTCATGGTAGTGATAGGAGCTAGAGTCGATTATTTTACAATATAAATCATAGAAATTATTACACATAGCTATTTGTGTGTTGGGGCATTCATTTCAAACGTGGCATGTATTGAATTGAAAGAATAGTAAGCTATTCTGGATGGTTCTCTTTGTGCGACTAGTTATTTAAAAATTTTAACAGGAGGGGCTAGAGATCAAAGGGCAAGCCTTGATTCTCCATTTTATACCCAGACCTCTGGAACAATTCAGAAAGTGGTAAACGAGGCCACAGATTTTGTGTATGGAGAATAACATTAAATTATAAACGCGACCTCTACGTTTAAGACAATTGTCACCGCATGTGATTTCTGCGTTATATGATCAAAGGCCTAGAACATTATCAGTTTTTTAATCACCTGGGGTAATCAAGTATCATTAGTCTGTTACCAGAATGTATTGTGGGGAGAACCCCTATATCTCATGATTCAGTGCTAGTTTTTTGTTGAACTGATTTCTGATATTGCTACGAAGCCTACGTGTGTATTGGGTAATAATAGTGATTAGGAAACATTTATTGGCCAGCATCATTTTAAGGCCAACTACAACCATTCTCTTATGCTCGCAAAAGAGTATCATTGGTATGGCAGTTAGATGTCCCTTTGGCATTTATGACTACCGATTATAGAATTCAGTACTTTGTTTATTGCAAGTTATGAAAAGTAGTCCGAGAAGTATCCAAGGTCTTGTTTCGATATTATAAAAATAATAGAATGATAATTGAACAGGTGAGTATAGAGATAATGCCAATAATAATGTAAGTTGTTCTTTTGTGATGTATTCCATAAACAGCATCGCTGTAGTTTAGGGTAGGGGTTAATAAAGATCTTATATAGAGTAGTGAATATAACACATTGTAAATTTGTTTATTGCTATGAGTGTGGCATGAGCTTCATTGTTCCTGTAGCTAATGGTAATAAGTTGGAGGAATATGAAGGCTATGATATGTGGGGTAAGGTGTATATGCAAGCATGGGAAGCTAGAGATTGACTAATCGCCCCTGCATAATGCATTATAATTTGAATAATAATAATGTATAGTAATGTATAAAGTCAATGGAATTCAATAATAATAGCAGTGCTGCTGCTTATAGTAGGGATTAATGGAAGTTTTAAATTTTGCTTGTTGTCATGAGTGCAGGCATATATATGTGGTGCGATCTTAGTGGAAGTTATAATGATCACAGCTTCAGCTTTGGTGGAGCAAAACAGTGGAGGCACAGATGGGATTTGGTGTGTCACTGATTGGCATTGGAAATTTCAATGATCAATTGTACTTTTTAAATGGAATGTAATGCCTACCTTATGCACTACATTCAAGTTTTCAAAGTAGCTATGCTGTTGGGGCACTAGCTTATAGTAGTTTACTATCAGTTCTTCATCTAAGGTATGAGTGGAAGTTGATAGTGTTAAGTAATGGAAACAATGAGTAATATGGAGAGAGGTAAAAGTGTATCTTGTGGTATGCATTGACAACATATTCCACAACGATAGAGTGATACATTGAGGGTGAAACTTCATTGTTACATATTTCAGTGCTATTAGTTTATTATAGTGAAGGGTTTTGGGAAGAGTGGCTTTTAGTTACAAGAATGTGTGCAAGCATACACACCCCAAAACAAGTAAGGCATCAGGAAGGGGAAAGCTTCAGAGGTTATGTCATGCAGGGAGGAGAGCAGTAGCAGCTTGCAGGGGCTAGCGAGCATGTATTTGTAGGGATCGGTAGACGGTGTTTGCAGGATCTAGCAGTCATACGCTAACAGTCTAGCTGGGGTACAAGACATGGTATGCAACTCACCTCCTTCTAGTAACAAATATGAAGGTTAAGGGTGGTACGGTGGGCATGAGGAATCACAAATGACAAAGTTAATTGTTTGACGCACAAGCACAAGTTTGTACAAGTTGAACGCTTGCAATGATGACGGACACATCAAACTGTACAATTTAGCGAGAGAGAAAAATTCAGTCAGCGAGCGATTCATTGGTTATTTTGTTGTTGTTTTTAATTAAATATAAGACTGCCACTGCCTAACTTATTTAACATCATATTAAGGTGTACAATCCAAGAGATGATTAGTTTGTAAATGTACACATTCAATTCCTTTTTCATTTCTAGCCCATAAACATGAAAATAAAAATATATTATTCAACTTACAAAAGTCATCTCATCATCTTCATTTCCCACATGAATATGTTCCATACGTGCCAATGCATTCATACGTAGAGCAAATATATCCATTTTTTCCACAAAATATTTAAATACTATCATTGCTCTAACCACATCTCTTAAACTTACAAAGCTGCATTCATCCTATAAAGCACAACAAACAATTTTTATAAGCCACAGATATTTTTGCAAAGTACTGAAAATATGCTTAAATAAATTCAGTATTACTGTGTGTTCTTACTGTTCTTTTTCGCATATATGCTTGTGCAGTTATCAATGTTTCTGAGATGACTTTATTATATTGTCCACCAAATTTTTTTAAATCTGGATGCTCTTTCATCTTGATACATATATACTGAAGTAATTGTAATTCATTATGTTAGTTTTTTTTCTCTTACATGATCTTCTACAATTTGACTGATGTAGTTGTTTTCAGTATCAGGGTTTAGTTGACCAAAGTCATAAACTAGAGGTCTCATGCTAGGTGGAAGATCTAAAACACGGTATACCAGTTGACGAAGGGGGATTTTACCTAAACAAATATATTATAATGAATAAAAACATTTATTACATTTGTAACAAGTATATATTATTAGTGTTGGCATAATCAATATCACCTGTTGTAAGAGTATTGAATTGACAAATATGTACATTGACTTTAGGGCCTTGCAAAGCAGGCAAGAGTTGAAGTAAACATAAACTGAACTTGGTTGAAACCCAACAATGGAAATTAAGAGCCTTGCTGAATAATGGCAATACTTGTTCTTGGTGCCATTATTTAATGACAAGTACACCTACGTCAGTGTGTCATTAAGCTTTACACTTGAAATCTAGAAAGTGTTCCCTTAAGCACCAGTAAAGGGTCACTACAGTGTAAAGGGAAAAGGAATTAGACTCAGATTGAATTTGCAACTTAATGCTACACTTGAGCTTCAAAGAAACCATCATTGGGTAAACTTGGGATTTTACTAATACAAAAATTTAGCTAGTATGTGACACCTGCTTGTAGCTCACTACTGACATTGCAAATTTGAATGTTAACATTGAGAATGCAAATTAATATAGACATGCACAGTAGGTTTATGCTCACTATATGTACTAAAGCACTCCATTAGTAAATTAGACTTACCAAGCTTTTGAGGACACTTGTCGTCTTTAACAAAAAACCCAAGACCAGCATTTTCAAGACGTTCAATCATCTCATCATTATGTCTTTATACAAATTTAATGAGGTTAGTTTAAAAATATGTAATGCTATCATAATCCACTTACTTTCTGTAAGGATTGCATGCTGCTATAAATTTTATTTCCATGTTAATATTTTTACCATTATATCGCCGATCACACATAATTTCTTTAATTAATCCCAGAGACTCCGTAGTATTAGCTTCATCAAAAAATACAACAGTATCCAATCCCAAATCTCTATTTCTTGCAGATATTTTGAGTGCCTTATTGATGAAGTTAGTAATAGTAGCTTCAGTTGTACCACCATGAACCTATGAAGGAAATTTTTTATAAAAATGCATGCAACAAAAGATATTACCTTCAAAATTAGCATATTTGTCGTATCTTTTCCTTGTCTCAGTAGGTCACACATATAGCGTATTAATCGTGTTTTACCACATCCTGTTTCACCCATAATAACTACTGGAATCCCACATCTACACACACATACTAAAATTATTTGTTGAAACATGAGATGATGTACAAGAACTGACCTGAATCTCATTTGAATAGCTAAGATCTTGATAACATTATCCACCGTCAAAACATAAGTTGGTTCTGGATCATATGGATACTCAACACCCATAACAGTGGCAAGCTTCTCTATCATGATTGGCTTAGTCCATAATCTACAGTCATCCTGAAAATCTACCATATTATGCTTGAGACTTTCATAAAGTTGCTCGGAAATAATTGATTTCTCTAAAACTTGGTCAGTATTCGGATCAATTAAATCTCCAAACTGATCATACATTTGTACCATAAATCCTACAAATGTAATACTCACCCGATCTTGATTAAAAAAAATATAGGGATGGGGTCTGAAAGTAAAAAAATATTTCATATTAACAGAACGATCAAAGTAAATTATTGACAGAACATACCATACAAGAAGTATATTAAGTGAGTGAATAAATTTCTACTTTTAACAGGCCCAGAGGAACCGGTCCGGTTGGTCTGATTTGGACGGACCATCTTTTGAAATGGGGAATTTCGAAATAACTATTATCTTTAAAGAAAAATGCTAAATTGACGATTTTTACCGAATATTTTCATTCTCCCCCGGTTGGTTTAGTGGTGGCTTGGCATTAATGATTGCGATAAATAAGGAACTCTAAGATAATTATTTGTGGCAAGTGCAAGTACAGTATGCAATGTAGTTAGAGCTGTCAGTAACTATTCTAGCTTGATGGCATCATTCTAAACCTTAGCTAATAGAAAATTACTTTATTATTTAGTAAGCTATTTACAATTATAGTGAATAAAATTATGAATAGGCTTGTCATACCCATGAATCTAGCTACACCCTTGAACTGTTTTGGCCACACCCGTAAACTGTTTAGCCACACCCATAAACTGTTTTGACCACACCCACTTCTTGGCCGGTTTTAAAATTGGATTCTACAATTGATTGAGTGTTAGTTCTAGTCACTAAATAATAAAATATTATTGATAATGTCGTAGATTTTCATTGCTACTCTATCCCTGGTAATTCAATATTTTAGCTTAGCTAGTAGCATTAAATTTTTTGATATAATTCTCAAAACGTTTTGGCTCGTAAGCCTTCTTCGGTTGTGAGGTGAGGTGTATGACTGTTTAAAATAAAATAAACAAAATTGTCAACGACAAAAATGCACTTAGCCATTGGTCAATTGATGCTAAAGTTCTTGTAGGAATGGAGTCCACGTAGAACTATGTGGACTCCGTTCCTCAACTATAGCATCAATTGACCCACGGCTAAGTGCATTTTTATCGTTGACAATTTTGTTTATTTTATTTTAAACAGTCATACACCTCACCTCACAACTGAAGAAGGCTTACGAGCCGAAGCGTTTTGTGAATTATATTAAAAATTTTAATGCTACTAGCTAAGCTAAAAATATTGAATTACCAAATATTATTGAGAAAGCACGATGCATACACATGTTCTCAGCATCTAAATGTATAAATAAAGTAAATAGTGAAATTTTGACTCATTCAATTATTCAATCATTAATTCATTAATTTATTCATTCATTCATTTAATCATTCCATGCTAGATATATTCAAAATGTAATTTTTAGGTACATGACCATGAAAATTTTCAAGATAACACAAGTGATTTATCACACACTGTATTGTGCCATGCCCATTATCCTCAAAGACACCTGTAGAGCAACTGCCTAAATTAACAGGTTCCTGAGTTACCTTTCTCTACAAGAAAGGTCAAAACAGGTGCTAAAATATCTGCTGGGAGTGTGGAAGAACCTCTGTTGAACAACACAGCCAACTTTACAAGCTTGGTTACAACCCTAGTCAAACTACTATACTGGGGGGGGGGGGGGGGGGGGGTCAACCTAAAGAGAGTGTTACTTCACTTCCTAATTATACGAAAATTCTCCTATAAATGATGATACTAGTGTTTCTACTAATATATTGATACTCACCTCTGTTCCCACTTTTTTCTTTCACTGATTTCATAAATACTTAATGTATCATTGAGCTTTGAATCCTCTTTATTTTCAATAGCCACTTCTCCTTTCAACGAAGATGTAGAAAAATCCTATAATAACAAATGCATTATATATATAACATGGAAGAAAACTATAATTGTTACGTACTCTGGACATTTGAATCATAAACTTTACAATAAATCCTTTTAGGCCTGTAACTATGTCTCCAACTAAATTCAAATCAGTAAATGATGAATTTTCGCATGATTCCAACTGAAAATCCAAAAATCGAACAAAGTGGCAAATTTCTCCCCAAGATGGATTTTTGACTCCGCAATAGCTACATAAAAAAGTTAAGGTAGTCATCGAAGCAAATTGATTGGAATTACAATTACATTTCCATCATCTGTATAAGAAAACTTACCACAAAATCGTTTCCAAAAAGTCAGAATAGGTCCCTTCTTCAGTGTCATCAAACTGAAAAGAGTCTAAATCTAGGTCTTCTGAATGACCTTGAAGGTATTGAAAAACTCGTCGATAAGATGGACTTTCAAAAATGTCCTTATCCATGCTCAGTACACAATTATCTAAAATTTAAAGTACATTAAATGTGCAGTGTACAAAGTAAGCATCAGTGCAATAATAACAACTCCACACTTAGTAAATATAATACTAATTTGTTCACAATTTCTTTCTCAGCATTTTACTCATTAGACATATTCGCTATTTTACAGTATTTCTGTTTAATCATATAAGTATGCTCTATTAAAGAGCTACAACAACCATTTTCCTATGTCCAAATTAATACCATTGATGGGTCCTGCTAATACAATCTCGGTCTCAACAGTCCATTAAAACTTCGTTTTATTATTGATTTATTTGCTACAAGTTAAATTATAATATTTTCAAGCAAATAATAATAAGCAAAATGACATCCATTAAAATTTAAATTGATACTATGTACTTCACTTTTTACTTCTAGTTTCATGATCAAAATCTGCATAATAAATAAGTTACAATCCTTGCTTACACATACCTGATTTTTTTGCTTGTAAATATTCAAGTGCTTCACAAGGAGTTAAACATGTTATGGAAGGCAAGATATCAAGTAGACAATGAGTAAGATATTCAAGAGAGTTTGACTGTTCTTTCATGTTAGATATTGTAGCTTCTACTACATAAAGTTGGTCAGGATGACAACGCCAAATTCTTCCCTGTGAGTCACTGATACCACGAAGTATTAGTAAGCTAAACAAAATAGAGCTTACTTTATGTAAAACCTAAATTAATGAAAGAAAATACATATTATAGTAACATATTAGCTGATTAAAATTCAGCCGTAATACCGATGATGAAACATCTATGTGATATATGCAGCAAGTAGGTTGAGCCATGTACTGTGCAAAGAAATCTAGCATAGTGTCATTCGTAACAGCAGATCCATGAATAGGAATAGTTACAAGTACACAATTAATGGAGCTGTTCAGGCATAATTTCAATTTTTCTGCCATACGTTGGACATACAGTGACTTTCCCATAGAAGAGCGATGAGAAGTTACTACACGAACACTTGAACTAACAAACAAAATAAAAATAAAAAATGTATACAGTTAAAATAGCACTTACTGTTCATGATCCACCATAGCAGCATTAGCTACTAGTTCCTGTCTCTGGAAATGACCAATTAAGTAACTTCTGTAAATATCCACATTTTGCTGTGGTACAAACGGTCGAAGAAAGTGTTGAAGCTTTGAAATAAAGTGCGAGTCTTTGGCATCATCAGAACCATAAATAATGACAAGGCGATAATCTAAGGACAAAGGAATGAAAAGCATGCTATTATTGTTTATAAATAAGCACAATTGCCAAAATAATAGGGTGTGATTACTGAACTATCAATATTTCACATTTAGATAGTTTATATGCTCAGAAATAAATAATGCCGATGAAAATAAAACAATACCTACTTGTAAAAATTAAATAGAGTTCTTAAGTAAATAATTGAAACAATTAGAGTTTAAATAAATTACAGAGAAACAATGCTAAGAGATGTACAGCATATCATTTTATGCTTCACTCATTCCCTGTACAAATTGGCACAAATTGAAGTTAGAACAAATACTGATGAGAAAATACAATTAAAATTAGCTACATAGCTCAATATCTAAACCTAGTAATACAAGTTGCCTACATTTTTGTCCCTGTGTGAGCTCTGACAGAGAGTTAACTGCATTATCACTTGCTACATTTGTCAGTTTTTCAGCATGCACCAAACAAAATATCCTACAGTAGTTTGGATCCTGAATGGCTCTGCTCCAAAATAGTTTTACCTGATAATAATGATGATTATTATTAATCACTTTTTTATTGGTAAAATCGATACATTCTATTTTATTATAGATCAGAGCAAACTTACCTCTTCAGCTGTTGTTGAGGAGTTGCATAGCAATACTTCTTCAAGGCTTGGCAGAGGTAAATCCAGATTCTCCATATATAATTGAAGAGTTGCTTTAAACACCATATCTGGTAAGTGTTTTTAAAAACAATTCATATTTGTACATATGTAGTGCTAACTAACCTGGTGGTAGTACTATTAAATTAGGATAACCTTCTTTTAGTGATGAATGAAATGGTCTCCTTGTTCTTGTATTTGCTAAAATTATACATAATTATATATTATTATATATATTCCATGTGCTAGATATCTCCACAATGTTATTTTTAGATCATGACCCGTGAGATAACTCACGTTATCACAGTGTCATCTATAGTGCAAGCTCATCACCCTAGTAGTTATAGCAACAGGGCCTGGAGTGCCAGTCTTCCTGGTTTTTACAGCTACCTTCCTCTGGTGAAACCTACCCACCTGGGTTTGTGATTTAACCTTGTTCTTATAATACTTTTAGGTCAATTCAAACACTAAGCTGATTATACCATTTTTATGTGAGAGAAATTTTAAAAAATAATTAGCATAGAGCAACCTGGTATAGATTCAATCTATCATCTGGACATTTACCAGGTCTAACTAGACTTAAGGCAAAGGTTAAATTATTGATTGAAAAATGTGCAGTTGTGACCTTTGCTGCTTTACTAATTTTTTTGATTGAATTATTATTGTAAATAAAAAACCGTACATCACCTTTTAATATGTCTGTCAAGCATTTCAATGCATTGCCAAGTTCATCCAGGGAGAGATACTTTTTTTCTGCTTCTTCATCCAAGTATATGACTAAATCTTCACTGGAGGCCATAAAAACATTTTAAAGATGGAACAACAAACTTTTGATGAAACTAAAAGTTTTATGAAACCTCATCAGCACAATAATCATATGTATAAGATTACGCTCAATACTATCGTGCAATAAATAAATCAAAATAGCAGAACCTAATTAATAAGTGGATAAAAATACTATGATAAATGAATAGCTGCCTGATACAACAGTGAGCTCATACAAGGTTAAGGAAAACATTGTCAGTGTACTTCTTATGATGCAGGTGATAACATGATAATTTTTCCTCAAGGATACCATTTTTTTTGTATACATTCAAAAGTTCCTGTAGTTTCATTGAAACTATACAGCAGGGAACTGCGTTTAAAAATAATGTTTTGTGAACATAATTTTAAAGACAATTTGAAGAGTTCATTGTATACTGTAATACCCTTAGTCTAGTAAATTATGAGCTAGTAGAGCAATTAACGACCTGTAAATTGGGTACTAAAATGATGCTTATACACATTAAACTAAACTTTTACCATTATGACGTATAATTTCAAAAACCAAAAAGAAATAGAATGGAAAGCTGTTTCTAATAAAGTTTAATGCCTTGCTTAACATGCCTGAAAATTAGCTTCTCATGTGTGTGATGATTGATTTTAGTTGGTAGTAGGAGTCTTCCCTTTTCAAAAAACCCTTAGATACAAAATATTTAAAGTACATTTATTTAACTTCAAAACGCTAAGAAAACATGATTATTTATTGTTCTCACATCAAGTTTACCTATTCGTATCTTTAAAATGAAGATCATTGGAATTAAATCTACAAAATTGTGGAGTATCTAGCAGTATAACTTCATCTTCATCGATGTCTTCTTGTTCTTGAAGGTATTGCAATGCAGATGCACAATCTTTCATTCTTGTAAATTTTACAGCTTCAATGCTACGTTCCTCTGAATACCCTGCCTGAATCACTTTTTGCACCAATGTATTGTTAGAATCTATCATTTCTGTAGGATCATGTTTTTTAACAATTTTTACTTTGTATGGGGTACTCTGAGATCTTCCAACTAAACCTGTATTTAATAAAATGAATTTATAAACTTAGTTATGATGACACATTACTGCAGTATCACATAAACTAATGCCTTTTTCTAGTTCAATACATGAAATTATTGTTGAAAAAAAAAAAAGGAGCCAATACACCTTGTAAAAATGGAAATAATATTGAAGTTTGTTATTATATCTTCAAAAATAAATTTTGAATAAAAATGACAACAAAACATGTAGATGTCATTATTTTTGGCAGAAAGTTTTAAGGGCTTATATACAACCATATAATTATGGGTAACTTACTATCAAGCTCAATTATAGCTTAATTGGAAACTACAAAGTGAATAATGCCTAGCAAAGTATCATAAGATAGCCCACCTTTTTATAATTTATAACAACATGTAGTTATTCATGTAATTCACTATACAACCGTGCCTGGTGACCTGATTTGTTAATGCTCAACGATGGTTCCAAGGCTTCATAATATCATTACAAAAATAGCCATGCGATTTCTCATAATATTTTGCAAATAGTTAGCTAATGTTCTTTCTAATTCAATTAACTTTTCTTAATGAAGCAACAAAGGTGAGAACCCTAAGTGCTATTAAACACTACCTAGCTATTACAATATAATCTCCTTCCAAAACAACAAAGCAATCTGTTAGCTATTTTAATGAGGCATCAATATAGTTCGAGCAAAGAAAATGATACATGGAAATGCTGTCGAGGCAAAACTAGCCGGAAACACTCACCAGTATACATTTTGAACGTGTAATTCTTTCAACTCTATTAACTTCCCTGAGCATAAATCAAAGTACACCGCTGGCTGCAAAAAATTATTTGCTCATGTGATTATGACGTGATGCTAGGGGGCGTTACCCATAAAAGTTGGTACCTACATGGAACGGAAAGCTCTGCTTTTTCTCAACAATTAGCCCAAAATTATATAAAAGTAGCACAATAAAAAGTCTTATATCCTCGTCCTGAGTAAGTTCATACCTAAATCAACGGTTAATTCTCAGTAATCTACAAAATCAGAGCATGACAGACAGACAGACAAACAGATAGACAGACAAAACAACTAACCCTCTCGCGCATGTGCACTGAGGGTTAATAAACAGTAGTATGTTCAACACTAAAGGAAATTCATTTAACCAATATAACATTGAAACTAAAAATCACTAGATTCCACATATTTTCCATTAATAACGTTTCTCAAAGTTATAAGTAATTATAAAATTTATATCCTAATAATAATGTTTCACTTGCTTTGTTAGCTCACAATATAACAAGAGTCATGTAAATTTCTAACAATAGCAATATGAAGACTGAACTCTTACAATAATTAGTGCAAGATAAGAGAAAATTCACTATCTAACGAAATTTAATCAGCCATAAATACTGAAACATTTTATCTAGAAGTAAATAAATACAAACAACTAAACATATTATAAGCTCATGTTTTAACCACAATAATGCCATAAATATACGTATATACCTGATGATGAACCAAATTCGTCATTATAATCAATATCATCATCGTCATCATCACTTTCCGTGTACTGAAATATTTTGTCTGAACCAGTAACAGAGTGTTCACTGCCATCACTTATACTTGCCAAGTCCATATTATTAGCACACCATTCGACAAAATCATGATGTTGATGTCTTACAAGGTCTAAATGTTCAAAGGCCTTTACAACTAATTTTTGTGAGCACCCTACTCTGCTGGTTACGTGAGCCACAATAGCTTTTTGAGTTTCAGTCAAATGTAATACTGCAGGCCTAATTGAGTGTGATGTATTGATTGTACTGAGTTCTGAGATATACCCATGAGATGGTACTGATGACTCGCTTTTATAGCATGTTTCATCTAATGTATTTGAATCTTCTTGTTGTTGTAAATCTACACTTTCACATAAAGCTAGCATTACTGCTTTTTTAACTGTACCATGATCAACGTCAGGATGTATGCACTGCAAAAGAGCCAAAATGTCAGGTGTAACTACAGCATTAGTACTACTATTTTTAAATTTTCCAAGAATTTGTCTGAGAGTGAGTAGCTGAACTGTAGTGTAATAATTCAATTCATAATAATCTTTTCGAGCTATAGAAATACATTCCTTCCATTTATCTAAACTAGATTCCATGTCCTTTGCTAATTCTTGTAATTCATTAATCATCTCCATGCTAAAATAACAGGGTACACGAAGTCTCCATTCTGAGTATTCAACATTTCCAATTTGCTGATGGCATAAAAGAACTTCAGCAATGTGACAGATACTGTGGAGAGTCTAAAGATAATATTGATTTTATAATGGACTAAATTATAGATAACATTCAAAAATTTTATATGGTACTTAAAATAATGAATTAGAACCAAATGACACAGAAAATGTTCATTAAAAAAGTTGTCTGAACTAGTTAAACTGATAATTAAATAAAGTCTGCATGAGTTCGTCATTCTGTATATTAAGATGGATATAACCTCTAATGACCCCAGCATAATCAATTATTAGAACATAGTGGACCCCATTTCTGTATTGTGAAGTTGGCATTCATTCCAGCATAAGTGAGTGCACATGAATACTAAATGCTAGAAGGAAGGATACTACTAATAGTATCCCCTGGGCTCTTTCTACATTTAGTTGTTGTTGTTGTTTTTGTTAATGAGTAGCACAAGAATGTTGTTTGCACAGTATCTCTGCCAGATGCAAAAGATATGATTGATTCCTCACCAAATTTGCACATTCTGTAACTTATGCAACTAATGCAAAAGAATGGCAATCAGGCACAAAATACATGTATTGGTTCTCTTGACTCTAAACCCATCACTTTCATGGATTCATTGGAGTCTGGTATACTACAAATTAAAATATCTCGTGCGCTACATCATGGCTAGCCAGAATTGCTGCAATTTGCAGACTCCCTAAGTAATGTCCAAGTCTTTATCATGACATAGAAACACAGGAAAAAGTATTATTTACTACTAAATAACATTGTCTTTTAGTTGCCATATTATAAAACAAATAGACAAAATCGTAAGATCTAACGCCCATCAAATCCCTCAGACTACTAGTACTGCCCACACTCACTACACTCTGGACACTACAGCCCATAGCCCTTGAAGTTTTGTGGGTGGTGAATTACTTGCTATTGTTATTGTTATCATTGATTGTAATTAGTGTTTAATGTAAAATAAGTGCTATCCTGTATAACTACATGATGTCACCAAGAGGGATCATCACAATTTTTGCCTCAGATAATGTTACCATGTTGTTTTTGTAGCTTGGCTAAAAAAAGGCAAAAGAGTAGAAAGTGATGTTTAGTTTCCTTCATTTCTTCTTTTCTTATTGTTCTTGCTTTTTTTTCCTTAGAAATTTAGTATAGTGCCTGATTCACTGGGACCTCAAGGACAAACTATTTATGTTACCTGAATACTGTAGTCAGGAACATAATATTTTAAGGTTGTTTTGCACTGAATCTATAAAAATGGTAGTCAATTCAAAGAATAGAGTGCTCTCACACTCATATATTCCCAGGATTCCCTTGCCTAATCACATTTGATTTGTTTTTAAAAGAAAGGAATGAAACATTCAAAGTGACTTTGGTATGTGGGGAGATCGTCCCAGACTAGCCTCAGCTGACTCGGGGAACCTCGCGCACTCTGGGGCAAGTAGTTTGCTACCACCAGAATTATAGTCTACGTCTTGTCTATCAGCCTCTCCCTGTGTACTGGCTCCTTTCCTGTAGGTTAGGATTGAAAAAAAAATGACTAACAGCATGACGTATCGTTGACACAGACATAGAACAGACTGACTCGCACGTGCGCTGACCCAAGCACGACGTATCGTGGACACAGACATAGAACAGACTGACTCGCACGTACACTGACCCGAGTAATTCAATGAAGGTCAGCTCATGCGCAAGAAAAAATACAAACATTCGGACACTCCCGGGAAACAAATCATACGTACATACACGATAACAAACATGACCATACCTACTTATCTAGCTAGTTTTGAGTTATAGAAATAATACGATACACGCACAATGATTACAAACAAAAATCTGTTCAGTCTCTTTCCTCTTTTTGTGGCTTTGCCCACATGGTAGATCAACTAGATACACTATTTAACTCACATCTAAAAAGTAGTCTACTTTCTTGCGATGATCTGCTTTACTTCCAGTTATCAATACCAATTTACTTTCAAGATCATGTAATTCTTCCAAATTATAACTCTCTTTAACCAATCTCTGATCTCTTTCTACAAGTGATAAGTGTACCACTTCATGAAGACTGTGACAAACTGAATTACTTAATGAACCTATATAATAGAAACCATATTTCAATATATTGTTCATTTGTCCAATTGAGGTAACTTCAACAGAAGCTTGAGTCTCTTTAACTGACTTGTACCAATCTAAATCTTTGTTGCAGAATTGCTATAAAATTATTAAAGACAACTCATAAAAATTGTAATCTAGAATAGTAAACCTAACATAACATTAATTTTTAAATTTAAAGCTCTCAACACAATTTAAAATTTATTATTGATGACATATAATAGAGTAAGTGTTCAACACTAGAACCTACCAGTAATGTTGATAATTGGGGTGTCTGATGTAAAGATTTCCAAACCTCTTCACATAGTGATCTAAATGTATCAAAATCTGATTGCTCTTTCAGTTTGTATATAAGGGGACCATATCCACTCCCAACTATTTTCAAGTTTGACAACCTATCACTGGAATAATCTCCTTCTCCAGCAGATGTATGTAAGGCAACATTAACAAACTTCTGTAAGTCTACCTCTGGAAAAGATGACAACAGAAATTAATACTAACTTAAAGTTTAATATAATTATTTATACTTACCATTCTTGATCCATTCCACAATATCCAAACAATCTGAAAATATTTCAATGCACTTTCTTTTTTCTGTGCAAGAAACTATTTCTTCAAAAAAAGAAGCTACTCCAACTATATCAGTTTCAATTGAATTGAGTGTTTTCTCTTGCATAGTTGTAGAAAATTGTTGTGCCATGTGGGCAACAATTTCAAAATCACCAGTTATTTTTAGTTTTGTTTTTAATTGAAGAATCATATTAGCTGCTTTTACCTGGTTGCACGTAGATAAGTATGACTTTATCTTACACACTGACTCAGAAATCCAGGCATGATTCAATTTCGATAAGTCGTGATTAAGATAAGCTTCAATGCCCAAATTTAGTTTTCTCAACTGACTTTCTAATTCATCACATTTAGTACAATTCTCTTCTATCTCATAAATTGTTTTCAGATTTATAGTCCTTTCACGGATATCATTAAGAAATTCACGACATTTCTTAATAAAGGTGTTCCAAATAATCTCAACAAAATTGTCAAAAGTTACTCTTAGCTTTATTTTGTTTAAATCACACATGGAATCAAAAAAGTACCGAGTGAAGTTATTCTCATGTGTTTTAAAAAGCAATTTATAATTGTCTAAAATAGACAAAATCTCACCACAGTTTCCAAAAGGAACGAAATACATTTTATCATCGTGAAACGAACATAATACTTGAAGAAAGAAATCATCATAACATTTGCTAACAGATTCCTTTAATTGCTTTAAACCTATAATAAAGATTTTAATTTAATTGTAAAATGAAAGTTTTTTCTTACCTTCAACTGGTGCTGCACTTCTTATCAAGTGATTACAGAAGTCAGACAATAAATTTTTTGTGCGTTTAAACGCATTAGCTTGCTCAATGCACTGATTTAATTCTCTTTCAATATTTAACTTTTTCTGTTCATGTGCCTCACCATCGGTAAGACTGTAACATGCTGAAAAAAGATCCATAATTTTGTTTTTCTTACTCTCCATAATGGACACTTCTTTAAGGGTAATTGAACCTGACAAACATCCACTAAATAAATTTTCTAGAATGCTGTATGCCTGAGTGCATCTGATAACACTGTATTTATTTAAAATAGAGCTTTGATCTGCAATCATCTCTTTATTTCCTAATAAATATATAAACAGATAGGTGAATAATAAAAATAATCCCATGTACTCTACTTATAATAAGCCATTTCATGACCAAAACCTGATTATTAAAATATGAGTATTCCATGATGCAGCCAACTGATGTAGTCTAAACTACACGAATAGGTACTTTCTCAAATAACTCTAACTACTCATACAATGTTGTTCCAAACTTTCAACTTACGATGTATACTTATCAGTAAAGGCCACATATCCCATTCCACCAGGCTAATGAATGAATCTATCTTTGCATCCTTGGGGAAAATGTTCTCTAATTTGCTGTCAAGAATTTGACCAACTAGCTCCTTAAGCACTCCTATGTGCCCCACTTTTGAATAAAATGCTGGTAACATCTTCTCAGATTCCTGCAGTAATTAATTATATTATATACACAATTTCAAAAATTCTTTCTTATTAAAGAAAAAGTTAAAAAGGAAATTTGGATTTTTTCTAAAAAATAGTTTGTGAATATTGCAGTGAAACACCACTACATCCCTTCATCCTAAGAAATAAATCTATTTAATCATTTTTATTTGCGCATTGTCATCTTTATTTCTATCCTTAGATACTTCCACACACCTTTCGTGCAAAATTCTAATATTGAATCTATGTTCACCAACGCATATATTCCATATGGAACTAATAGGCCATGATAGGTTTGCACCCATAAAGCAGTCACTTTCCAGACATACTAACCATTATGCATAAACATCTAATCTTATAATTTCTTATATATTTTAAGCATGCTGTTTTTAGAGACAACTATTTTTAGATTATGATTAAATGTTGCAAAGATCTACAAGAATCAAAATCTACTTGGAATTATCACTGTATTTATGAAAACCACTTGTAATAATTCATCTAGAGTAATATATTAGCTACCATATAAATTTTAAAAGATTCAAATTGATAACAATCCTTTCCCAGTCATAAAACATGAAAAAACTATCCATTATTTTGTTACAACAAAATCACAATAGTTATTGTAAACAAGCATAACTGATCAATTGGGATAGTGGACAAATTAGGTCACACTGCAGATAGACACAGCATGCAATCTTCTTGTATTTATAAGCCACAACTTACCACTAATGAAAACGATTCTATAACCACTTCAAATATTACATCACTAATCAAAACATGAGAAGTAGGCATGTGCTCCACTCTCAATAGAAAATCTGCCAGAATTTGTATATCCTATAACAAAAGATAGTAAAAAATTTAATAACCATGTGTGCATAATCTGGACAAATACACAGCCTATAGTTTTACTTAGGCTAATATCATTTACACGAGTCTGGCTTTAATTGCTTACAAACTAAAACATGTGTAGCATTATATAGAATTTGTTCCTTAAACATTCTAATGAAAGCAGTGGTTGTATAATATTTTGGTTTTATAAATTAATCAAATCTCTCATTACAGACTTTGTTCTGCACAAACAATATATCATAATGAACAACGACTACATATCCTTGCACATTAAATTACATTCTCAGCACTCCTATTTGACTTGACCAAGAAAATCTTAAAAATAATCATGCATGATTCATTTATACATAGAATAAGCCCTCTCCACAACCGATACTTTAGTAGAGTAGCCTAGTTATATGCTATTTGACCACCTATTGGCAAATTAGTGTTATCCTAACAGTTCTAAAAATACCTTTTTAGAACTGTTGTATGAATTTTACTGAGCAAAATCTTAAAACATTTATTGTCATTTATATACGAAATAGCCCTTTCCCTCAAGTGATATTTTGGTAGAGCAGCCAATTGTAGATATTATAATGTATGTGTAAAGCTGATTCAATACATTATATATACACAAGACATTACATGAGTCAGAGTGTGATATGGCAAATATTTCACGAGCAGGCTAATTTATTTTCACGAGCTACAGGCTCGTGAAAATAAAGCCTGAGAGTGAAATATCTTGCCATATCACTCTGACGAGTGTAATAAGTGGTTTATTCCACCATCAGTGTTTCATCCAGACATTCTTGCAAGGGGGGGCAAAATAGAGTTTTGAAAATGTAAGGGGGGGCGGGCGGCACTGGTCACCATGGGAGTGAAATAGAATTATTGGAAGGTCTATGTCCTACATTAAAAAAACATAATCTTATCTAATGAGGTCTGCATATGTCAGATCCTGACAAGTTAATTCAGCTACTCATTTTCACCTCCACCGTCTAGCAATTTTCAGTCAACTGTGACATTCACTATTTAGATGCTTTTCACACACTATTCAACTCTGACTCTCACCTCCCCTTAGGTTTATCACACGTTGATTCACACTTACGGTTGCTGGCTGGCTATAAAAAGGCCAGCCCTCAGCTCACCGTAGCAGTTGTTGAGTTTTGATCTATACAGATTCTACAACTTCCAGAACCAGAACTCTAAGCACTCGTAGTCCCTGACAGCTTAAGATAGTCTCAAATGGATATTCGCTCTTTCTTCTGTGGTGCAAGCTCTTCAAAGTCACCTGGCCACTCAAGTAGCAGTGACACAGAAGATAAAATTGACAGCAATCAATCTGATACTGAGTTTTTGGAGCCAAGTCCTGCCAAGAAAAGATTAATTGTCCATGAGAAGCATGCAAAGGAAAGATTAACTACACATGAGAAAAGCAAGAAAATCACTGCAAGCAGTCGAAAATACAACAAAAAATGGGAAGAGAGCTTCAATTGGCTGATGTTTGATAAAAATTTCCAAGGAGCTTTTTGTAAGGTTTGCAGGAAGAGAGGAATTTCTCTTCAAAGAACAGGAGGAACATGGATCTCAAAACCTTTCACGAACTGGAAGAAGGCAATAGAGAAAATAAAAATTCATGCAAAGAGTGATATTCACCTCCTATCATGTGAAGCAGAGATGGCTGCAGCTACAGCACTACAAGAAGGGTCAGTCATTCAGCAACTCCAACAAATTAATGATGAGGAAAAGTTGAAGAACAGAATGGCCATTAAAGCTCTAATTCGTTGCACCCATTTTCTAGCTCGTCGCCACATTCCCCACACAACAAATTTTGATGAACTTATTGATCTAATCGTAAGTTGTGGTGCAGAAGATTTAAAGGGGTTCCTTGAAAGAGCTAGATTAAATGCAACCTACACATCTAAAGTTGCTGTTGTTGAATTTGTTGAGGCAGTTGGCTTATGGGCTGAAGAATGTTTACTGAAACGGCTTCGCCAAGCTTCCCATTTCAGCATAATGGCAGATGAGTGCACTGATGTGACGACCACAGAAGAGCTTTCAATTTTCTTCCGCTGGGTGAACATGGACGGTCAACCTGTTGAGCACTTCTTGGATATAGTTCCATTGAAAGCTACTGATGCAAAGACTATTTATTCTGCCCTTGTTGAATTCATGAAAGATAAAAACATACAGATTAGCAAGCTGGTGGGTATGGGATTCGATGGAGCAGCTACTTTCTCTGGGAAACACAATGGTGTGCAGAGTCTCCTGAAGAAAATTTCACCTCATGCACTTTTCGTACACTGCCATTGCCATTTGCTACAGCTAGCATGCGTTCAAGCAGCTAATGCTACCAGTGGGATAAAACATGTGTACATCACACTCACCACCCTCTGGAAATTTTTCCACTATTCTCCTAAGCGAGCTGAGAGTCTCAAAGCAGTACAGCAGGTGCTTGACTTACCTGAGCTGAAAGTTGTGAAACCATCAGATACTCGCTGGCTGTCCCATGAACGCTGTGTGAAGGCAGTCAAAGCTAGCTACAGTGCAATTGTGACTGCTCTAAACAATATCTATGAGCAGACACATGCACCTGAAGCTCTAGGTATCAGTAAAGCCTTATGTAGGCCCTCAACTTTAGTGGCCATATACCTCCTTGATTATGTTCTGCCGCAAGTGGCGAAGTTGAGCAGAGCTCTCCAGACTGAGAGAATAGACTTGACAGCTATCACCCCTCTTGTTGATGCACTCTCAATACACTTGATGATGCCATGTTACCTGCTGCTAACTGGGTATTAGAACTGATGGATGCAAAGAATGAGATCAAAGAAGTCACTGACATCACGTTAACCACGGAAAGCATTGCTACATTCCAAGGACAAGTGGCTGAACCGTTTATCAGGATGCTGAAGGCAAACATATCCAGCAGATTTATTTCACAAGATATTGTCTCCTCATTTGGCATCTTTGATCCGAAGAAAGTGCCAGCTGCTGACTCTTCTGACTTCCATACATATGGTGAGGACTTAATAGATGTACTATTAGCTCACTATGGTGCAGAGCTGCCTGCTAAGACTGCTGGTGGAGATGAATACACCAAAGAAGCTCTTATTTCCCGCGAAACCCGAGAGGAGTGGAAAACATTTCGAAGCTACTTATCGAAGAAGCCGAAAGGTAACCTGCACTTGCAGTTGAAAGAGCTCACCACAAGTGATATGCTTAGTGAAATTTTTCCAAACATTAGCACCCTGGCAAACATATGTCTATCTATCCCTGTCAGCACTGCTTCAGTGGAAAGGAGCTTCTCCAAAATGAAACTAATTAAAACACGAATTCGAAATCGAATTGGGCAATCACAATTATCCTATTTGATGAAAATAGCCATGGAGACACCCGAGACGCTCTCATCTACACAATTAAATGACATTATTACAGTATGGAACAAAAAACCTAGACGAATTGCTGTGTGAATATTGTTTATTATTAATTTGGTTTACATTTTTCTCTTAATAAATATCGGTTCTTTCAAAAGGGTGGGGGGCACTTAGAATCCAAGGGGGGGCATTTAGAACCCAAGGGGGGGCAAATGCCCCCTTTCGCCCCCCCCCTGGTCCATAGATATCTTCAATACGGTAGTTTTTTAGGACCTTCACACACTGTGTGAATTTGGCTGTAGGGGTTCCCCAAACCCCCAGCTGTTACTTTAGCATCTGCTCTAACCCAGTTAGGTAGGCTACACGAGAGGAAGGTAGCTGTAAAATCCAGTAAAAGTGTTGAGCTTGGCTGGTTGCTATAACTACTAGGGTTATGAGCTTGCTCAATACAGTGTGAAATAACAACTGTTAAATATCATGAGTTATTTCATGGGTCAAGTACCTAAAAATATCATTGTGAAGATATCCAGGGTGGAATATATATATAATATATGTTACAGTTATAAACCAAAATTGAGGTTTGTATGTGATTTATAAACTCCGAGACACGAGGGCGCAGCCCGAGTGGCGAGGATTTATAAATCGAAATACAAACCTAATGCTTTTGGTTTATAACTATTTTATAGCCCAAACATAAACAACGAGCAAAGTATAGCGTTAGCTATCTTAGTAATTGTATTAAAGTACCCAAACTCTTCATTATTCCATTTTGCTTTGATCTGCCTTCCACCATAATTATGGTTGCAAAGAACTATATCAGACTTTTCCCCGCTAATACATTTTCTTACGAGCATACCAGACTGTATTCGATTTATAGTTCTTAACGACAAGCGCGGTCGCTCGGGTAACGGGCTATAAATATATATATATATATCATTGCCAAGTCATATTTTTAAAAAAATGTGGAATTTGTTGAAATACCATAACAGTGGAAAACTGAAACAATGGTTTTATTAACCCTAAGCGCGCATGCGCAAGAGAGTTATAGTAGTCGTCCTGTCTGTTTGTATGCTTGTCTGTTTGTCTGTCTGTCTGCCAGTCTGTCTGTCACGCTCTGATTTTGTAGATTACTGACAATTAACTGTTGATTTAGGTGGTATAAACTTACTCAGGACTAAGATTTAGGACTTTTATTGTACTACTTTTTTTAATTTTGAGCTAATTGCTGAGAAAATGTGAACTTTTCAGCTCCACATAGGTACAACCTATTATGGGTAATGCTCCCTAGCGTCACGTCACAATCACGTGAGCAAATAATTTCTTGCAGCCAGCGGTGTAGTTTGCTTTATGCTCAGGGAAGTTAACGGAGTTGAATGAAGTGAAGTTTCGCATTGAAAACGTATACCGGTAAGTGTTTCTGGCTAGTTTAACTTCTTCTCTTATGAAGACAGCGTTTCAATGCACAATTTTCATTGCTCGAGCTATATTGATGCCTCATAAAATAGCTAACAGAATTCTTGTTCTTTTGGAAGGAGATTATATTGTAAGTTAGATAGTGTATAAAGTAAACTAAAGTATGAACTGTGGCAGAATCAGAGTAGGATGATTTCCTTGACCAAAATATAACATAATAATGTAGAAAGAAATTTTCTTTGGCTTTAGTATTAACATAGATAACACACAATAGTGAGGTATTTGGGTTAATAGCACTCTTGCAGCAAAAATTTCACTCAGCTTTAACTCGTGAACATTTTTTTCGCACCTCTCATACTAGTAATTCTGAATATCACATGTTATCCGTGCTATTATTTCTCCTAATAGTATGGCACTTAAATTCCCCATTCAATAATAATTATACTGGGAAATTGCCTTTCAATTTAAATTGCATGGGGAATGTGAATTAGCATGGTAACAAAGTGAAATACAATCATAGCAAAGTGAAAAAGTAGGTGTAAGTGTGCAATCATTCAGTACTAGCCTTGGAAACCTATAGTTTGAGTATTTTCTGGTTGCAGACTATGTCATTCTTTAGTGCAGAAGTTCTCTTCATATTAGACGGAATTGGTTCCACAGAATTTCAGGAGAAAGCTGATCTTAAAATCAAGAGAAAGTGAGTTAACTATACAGTGTAAGTACAATAGAAATGATAAAAAAAAAAGATTTGCTTACTATTAGCGAGTGATAGCAAGGGTAACCTGTAAGGATTAACAACACTTGTCAAGCAATTGAAAAGAACTCAGGTTTGCCTCATGCTACATGTTTTAATCACATTACTCGTGCTATAAATACGAAATCCAATATTATATAAATGTAAAATGAATGTGTTACTGTGTAAGGTTTAACCCTTTCCATTGCCATTTTGACCATTTAAGATCAAATCACTGTAAACAAATATTGCTTACAGTTTTTTCATGTGGAACTGAGAATCAATAAATGCTTGAATGTTTGACATGACTGTTTTCTAAGTTATAATGTAGGTAAATGTTTTGTAACAATGCTTTTTATGCAAGAATATATTTAATAGCTGCGGCATATCCATTGGTATAATTTAGTAGCGTCCATTATAATGTCTGACTAACAGTTAGTCAAAAGTTGTGAAGGGTAAATAATAATTAAACCCGAGCATGCACAATTATGGATTGTAGTAGTCACCCTGCCTGCTTGTCTATCTGTCTGTTTGTCTGCCTATCAATATCTAATATTAGATATTACTGACAATAACCAAGGCATGAACTTACTCTAACAATGATTCATGAACTTTTATTGTGCTACTTTTTAAACTTTGGGCTGATTTTTGAGAAATGCAAATCTGTCAGCTCAGAATAATTATACCGTTTATGGGTAATGCCCCCTATGGTCATCACATCAGTAAATAAACCTTCAAAATTGCTCATTATTTCATTCAAACCACCATCTCCAACACATAAACCACTTCAGCTATTTACAGTTTATAAAGCAGAAATATCAAGTCTATCTTCTATCACTGCTTGCGAGTGCCAAACTACTAGTTACTGTACACAAAGTACTGGCTAGCAGTGCTTTGAGGGTGCATTGTACAGTTGAAATTTTAAGCAAACAACACTCATATGTGCCAGTCCGCCATATGCCTCACAGTTGCATGTTTTTTTTCCTTTTACTGTTAGGTGCTTATGACTCATTTCTTACTTCTGTGATGTTTTGTGTGCTAATTTACTGTAATGCTTTTTAGAAATGTCTTGCAAGACAAAAAAAAGCATCCGCCATATTTCACTAGTCGCAAAATATAAGAAGCCAGGATATGCCCTTTTATTATGAACTTCTCGTATAAACAGTAGAAACTATTAATATTTTCTTTATTTGTTTACAGGAACAGTTGTGTGAAAGATAGAAATCTAAAACTTCTTACACATGTTTATTCATAATTAATAAACATGTGTAAGAAATTATTGTGGTTCTTAAGAAACACATGTCTTATCATAATGACTGTACTATCATAATGACTGTACTATTTGTGACCGGATTTGGGAAAATCCACCTAAACGCGGCAAACAATTTTTTTCAGTATCACCGGGTAAAGCCTTATGGGTCGATTTTTTTCGAAAAATTTTTTATAGCAGAAATGGATAGACACCAGTTAGACGCAGTTGTAAGCTCTGGCGTGCTCTAGAACTCACACTAGGAGGCTAGAAACACTAGCCGGTTGAACTCGTGTACGGAGAGTTGCTAAGAAATTATTGGCGGGCTTTTCACTAACAGCCGGGAAAAAACTGTAGCTATCTAATTCACTTGCTATTCTACATAATTCACGTACTCACGCAATTCTCGTCATCATAGTTTCTTACGGAGCCCTGCATTAAGCCTTTTAGACTTCTTTCAATCCGCCTGTAACCGATTTATTCCATAGTGTCCCGGAGACACGCAGTAATAGTATACGGACACAAGGCACACCCCCTGACCTTAGCAACGCCTTTACCGGGCGTTTTTTCGAAATCAGCAATAATAAGTTTAGCAAAAATACTGAAGTGTTGTAGCGCGTAGGGCGAAGACGGCCTGTGCTACAGCTTCCAAATTAGGAGGAAGGCATCCCAAGGCCCTGTGCAGCCTACTGGTAGAATAAATTAGAAAACTTTAGATGCCGCGTTTAGCCGGGTTTTCACAAATCCGGTCACATTTCTGTTACGAACAGAAGCTGTTGAACTCAAGGACTTCTACAGCTTTAACTGCAGTAAGGACTTCTACAGCTTTAACTGCAGTATGATAGTCATGGTGAGGCTTGGCTGTAAGTGAGAGCTGTAGAATCCCAAGGACTCTAGCCTCATTAGTTTGAATCGTGGTTCACCTGGCACTCCATGATACCTCAATAAAGAAATGCCTGTTCACTTAGCACCTATCTCTACTGGATGCAGCACCTCTTGCAATTAGAAAGGCAAATCCGATGGAACCATTTGGTAATGGGCATAGCTAATGTTTAGGTACTATTTATGACAAGCACAGAGTGAATTCAATTATGATGTCATATAAATGGCGTTAAATGTACGAAAAGTGAATGGGAATAGATCGGTTCTCATACTTCTGCCATATAAATCAGTTTGAATTTGTGATAAGAAATCTGACAAGGTAAAAACGGTATATTTATGCTCAATGTGATAATAGTAGGTCTAATTTTTAGGATCCACGTATTGTACAATTTTAAGCTGGGTGCACTGTAATTGCTTTAAAGACTCCAAATGCCAAAAAAAAAAAAGATAACAAAGTTTTGGTCAACATTTATATATGATACAACATGAAGAGAAAAGTAAAAAAAAAATGTTTAACTTAATATTGGTGTGTGCATACTGAAAACTGGAGTTATGACGAGCTTTGTGTTAAGCAATTTTAAATCTTGTTTAAGGCCAACCTAAGCAATGGGCAGTAATTTTGGTTAATGTCATTTTATTCAGTATAATTTTAAAGGTTAACATGCCCTGCACAGTACACAAATTTGGATAGAAAAATATGTGTTTACCTTCCCAAGAAAAATATAAAACAGTTATTATCATAGATTATAATATTTTATTACCACACAACTCACCTCAATTTTTTTCATTTTAGCTTTCAGAATATGCTTTACTGTAACACACCATTGCCTTTGCAACTCATCAGGACAATCGATTTTGGCAATACCATCAAATGTCTAATTTAAAATCAAATTAAATTAAATCATGAATTTCACAAAACATTCAACTTTTGTTTTATCAATGCTTGATTTGCTTGGGGAATAATTATAGCATACAGCAAGATTAAGTTGTAATCGCACAATTAAATGCCAAACTACCCCAAATAACATGATTTTTTCTAAAGCAGTCCTTAACACTAAGCACTATGTTATAGTTGTCCAATTATAATTAATGGCCCTTGAATTAAATGACTATTTACAAAGACACCCAGCTACAATGTTTTTCAAGTCAAATTACCATTATTTTGACATTACATTGAAATTTTAATTACATGAACTAAAATGACCCTGTAGTGACTTTACATGTCTGCAATGTCAACAAGGAAAACAAAACTTTACCAAATATTTTATTCATAAGTGTTTCCTAGTGTTACAGTTTACCCTTCTGCAACTTGATAATAAAAATTGGTACAACAATTGTGTTAATTTTTTTTATGGCTACTTTAGTGTTCAAATTCTTTTGATACACCAAAGAAAGGGACCATTGAGTAAAGTTAATCACCTTGCCATATTAAACAATTCCTTGCTGTTTTCCATCTATCTGGGTCAAATATTTTTAGCCAGATTCTTTCTCATCTGTGTTAAAAAGACAACTACTTGCCATAGTGATTACCAGTACGAGAAAGCTGGCACTAGTAGTAACTTCAAAGTAGTACAAGAGTGTGCAGATATGACAAAAATAACAACTAAACCGAGAACCATCCTATATCAATGTGTAGGTTTGACAGGAGAGATGAAATGGCACATTCACTATAAGGTACATGTGTGGTAGTGGAAGCAGTAATTAAGGATTTTCAGGTCCAAAGCCATACTTCAAACAACAAGCAGCACATTGTTTATAAATAATTGATCATAATAATAAAAGCTAACTTACTAATTATATAGTGGCATTGCTATTGGTAAAACATGTATTTGGTAATGGTTGTGTTAATTAGGCATTTTCGTATACAAAAACCACGCCATCAACCGGCCACCAATACTATTTTATGATGTGGGAGGTATAAACTGCACCAGAAAATGGCATTCATACATGTGGCCCTTTTGAGTAAAGCATACCCTCTAGGCCCCTGGACTATGATTCAAAGCCTTGCTAGTTTTATAGTTCAAAATTCATTGGTTCTAATTAATTACCCAATATTATACTTCTGACATTCAGAAGTAACAAGAAACTAAAAATTTATGATTGATGAGTTAGTGTTACAAAAAAGCAATGCAAGACGAAGACAGAAATGCAGAGATCCAAACAAGAAATAAGATAATTAAATCATATGATAAAATGAATGCATAATATGCAATAAAACATTGGGAAATTAATTATTTTATGGTACAATTACCATTAATTATTTTTAATCATCAGATTTAAAATAATAGCAAATTTTCCCAGTTTTAACAGCCAATATTATATTTAATAAACACTAAACTCGATGTTTCCACTTTCAGGGTTCAATGAGGAGGATGTTGGCAAGAAGTCAAATGTTAGGTCAAGTTTAACTGGTTGTTAAAAATGAGAAATTTGCTATATAATGACAATTATTTCAGCTGGGAATGACTGAATCTTTGTAAACACAAAAAATTAGAAGAAAATTAATAATACTTACATGGATAGTTTGATGAATCCATTGACTTGCATATGGATAATAATATATGGAAGTAGGTATTACTTCTTGTTCACTTAATTTTTCTTTGAGAAGTTTTTCAATGAGAGCAATTGTACTTGACACTTTTTCTTTGCTAACGTTTGATTCATCAATTAAAATTAATTTTGACAAAGAATACAAAAGGTATGACAAATTAGCACAACATGCTGAAATAAATACTTGACGTTTGTCTACTGAAGATGGCAGAGCTTTGAGAAATTCCTTAAAAAAGGAATGGGCTTCATCAAATAACAATGTAAAAGACCTGTTGTTAAAAAAAAAGAAAGCATATAAGCCACTCATATAGTAATATTTTACAATACCTTACTGCGATACAAGAAACAACAAAACATAACCTAACCACTATTAATTTGATTATTGAAAATGCATTAACTACAAGTATTGCCATAAATAAAAGCAAAATTAATTAATGTGTACCTTAGACTTACCTGGGATTGCCATAATCTGTTTTAATTTGATTAATCAGAGCGTTCAATAAAGGGACAAAAGGATCAATCTATAAAACAAAATTACAGTCAATTACCACAGGTAAAAACTTCATGAAGAAAGACTTTTTAATTGGTGAGAGAGTGAATCAAGCTCAGACACTATCATGTGTGACACAATTAAAAATTTGGGATATGTGTTTGTTGGCAAGCAAGAGTGAGACTCTTAGGGGATACACAATTGAGAATCCATGGTGTTATTTTCATATGCTTGTATATGGTACATGTGACCCATTTTTCCGATAGGGGGTGGGGAATTTACCTTATAAGGTCATCAACCCTGGCCTATTGCATATAAAATTGTATCTCAGCAACGGAAGATGTCAGGGGGGTGATCCAGGCGTCAAAATGTACGGAATTACCCAAGGAGGAGCCAAAAAACAAAATTGGACATAAAAGACCAAACCTTGACTTCCAAATAAGGTCAAAGGTCAAAAGTATCATTGAAATGACGTCTTTTATATCCCACAATGTCAAAGCATCTGATTATAACTTTTACTATGACTAAATACATGTAATGTCCATTTCCTCCTCATCAATGTCAACCTCCTCCACATCCACTCCATTGCTACAGTGTCCACAGCACACACCGCATGCAGACACACATGACATGCCAGCTCTCATGCAGCTGCATTTCATGCTTTGGCACTGCCTCTCCCCTTCCTTCTCAGCAAAAAAAATCCTGTAAGATCTGCTATAAGTTTTGTTAAATAAATCATGTAATACCTTATAAATTCCTGCAAGTTCTTACAAGAACCGATTAAGATTCTGAAAGTTTTGTTAAGAAATATATCATGTAATATACCTTATAAATTCCTGCAAGTTCTTACAAGAACTGGTTAAGATTATATAAGTTTTGTTATGTGTAAAATCTTACAAATTCCTGTAAGACTAAAGAAAGACATATACATATCCACTGGAGTCACCTAGAATGTATATCGACTTATTAACAGTCCACACGACATGTTTGTAAGTTTAATTCTTTGCTTTTATGACCTGTAGCGGTCTATTGTGTATACTTCTAGAATTCAATCATTTAGACCGTTCCTCTGCCTATATTAATTGTAATAGGTAAATTTTCAAGTACATAATTTTAGTTTGTGTGATTCAGATTCCTTCCCCCATTTACGAAAAAGCATCATGTATGAAGAACTGTTATAAATCATCATTGTTTGACTGAAACGATTATGGGAGTAAAGATGATTACTATGTAAAAAAGAAAAAAAATGTGAGGTTGAAAAAGTCCAAAATGTGGCAAAAATGGAGAGACAAAAGATACTGAATTAGTGGTGTTCAACTTTGTTTGGCAAAGTTACTATAGTGTCATGAGGTGAATATTTAACTGGAATGTGGACACACTTCTCAACCAAGTCTGTTGGTGAAATTGCTATTAATTTATTAGATAAAGATAGCTTTTCACCTTAAAGCCAAACAAATTGAACAATTTAGCTGCTGTAATTATCTTCACTTATTGAATGTCGATGTTGTGACTGTGGCATTGCCAGTACCTCTTCATCAGTATTGTCAAAAACAGACACAATGACAATTGGATTACCATTGACTAAGCAAAACTTCTGAATAGACTCAATCCATTCTTCTTTACCACATACTGGTCTATAAATTTTACAAATGGAGTTATTTCTAGAGTTGTGCTTGCTTGCTACTGAATAAGTTACACCATCTTGCCTGTACCTTGGGAAAACTGGAACTATGTGGTTTTCAATGTAAAACCCTGCTTCCTGCACAGCCTTTATTTCATCTACACAGAGATTTTTGTTTGTTACTTTACCCAAAACATCAGATCTCCTATCTACCTTTCCAGTGACTCTGTTGAGAAAGTCCACTGTTTGAGAATTCTCGTTCTTGTCCAGTCTATCCTTGAGAGAAGAGGCAGAGCTTGTCTCATTCTAACAGACTGAATGAGTTGAGGGAGGACATTCTTTGTTCCATGACAATGCCGCTTCAGATATCGATTGAATCTAATAGCACCACAAGGGTCCCCATCGACGGACAAACTCACACATGTGTATCAAACTATGAAAGTTCAATGAACACATGGTTTGAGGGTACAAAATTGGCATTAATTCATAAAATCTGGCAAGCATGCAATGAGCTATTTGTAGGTGCTGTTGAGATATATTGCAGTCAAGTAAAATATGAATGGAACTAACTAGCAATGAGAAGTGATATAGGTAGTCTGCTGGAAAATCCACTTGCAATAGTACAGGAATAGAATAAATCAAAAGCCAGGTACGATATTCAGATGCTTTCCAATACTTTGAAGTATGTATAGACCTAGGAGTTTGCCGGAATTCATAAGAGGGTTTAATGTGCAACAAAGCTTTATCAATTTCTTTCAGAGTCTGGACTGGTGATACTTTGTGTCAAACCAAGAATTAAAAAGAGATTTAGTAAGTCCTTCCAAAACAGCATGCATGTAGTCTATAGGAACAGCATTGGTAAGGGAAATACTGGATATAATGATCCAATTTTTTTCTCTCCATAATCATGGTACAAATCTGAGCAGTTTGATACCAAGATCAATAATGTGGGGTATTTAGTTGCTGAGATGCTTCATTTTTAAGATTTTGGGCAAGGTCGATGACCTTTTGAACTCTAAAAAGTTTTCCCCGCCCCCTTTTTTACCTAGCTTTTTGTTGGTAAATCTGGACACCCAAACCTACCAAAATCAGTTGAAACCAGCTTGTTTTAAAAATTTTCACAGATTGGATCTCAAAATGCTGAATTTTGGGATACTACTTGGGATAACTGGGATAAGAAAGTAATTCTGTATTTGTTTCAAATTGCATACTTTTCCATTATTTTTGTAGCTCTTGTGAAGAGTTACTGATTACTCAGATACTACAGAAGCTATCACTATCAGGGGAGGATTCAGGAGTGTCCCCCTCCCAATTAAGTTTATCAAAAAATTATAATGTATAGCTAAATACAATAAGGCAATTCAGTCCACAGAACAACTGCATGGTAACCTATGCTCTATATTCATAAATCAATGTCCATATTATTGCAATCAATCATTAATATTTTAATAGATTTGTAAGTTTTGACATAATATATATACTTGGGCCCCTCCTTGTTGTTAACACTGGATTTGCCCCTAACTAGTGATGTAAGAAACAATTCTGTAATTTTTTGCTATGTATGTTTCTAGACACCACTTCTGTCATCCTGAACTATGAAAATAGAAACTCGATGAATATCATAACAATACTGTAGTTTTATGCAACCAAAGTCGGAAGCCTTATGCCACAAAATAAGATATGTGTTTCAACGTACATGTATCATTTTGCAGCTATTTTGACCCTCACTTATTGTGTCCGCTAGAAGGTCAACCTTGTCCCAAACTTCATTATATAGAATCCTCCAGCATTGCTCTTAACCCTAAACATCTAAGGAAATTTGTTTAACCTTTTGAATTAGGATGTCTCTGACACATCTGAATTTTTGCATATGCAGTTATGTTTTACAAACTTACCAAAATTCTTTATAATTGGCGACAGTGGTAAGTTACCATTGGTCTTTGTAATATTTAAATGCCTTAAACGCTGGTATATTATGTTCTTGAAAAATAAATCCATCGTGCAATAGTCACAAGAAGATATGTCCTGTGCTGATATATCCAGTCAACAAGAATAATGTGAAAGTGTTGTGTGTTACAGCTACTACTTAGCTAAAGCACAAAAAACTCTTAAAATATACAAAGAAGAAAGCAAATCTTATTTAGTTGTCAAAATGTTTGTTGTTTTTAGTCTAACAGTTGCTGCAAGTGGTTACCACGGTATTGAAAAACATTTATCCCACATAATTTAAAAATTTGGCTGGTTTTTTAGTAGTTGGAGTGCTCATTGTGAAGTACTGCTGGTCATTAAAATACATTATTGTTGACAAGCTATAGCTGCTACTCTGGAAAATTGAGGTAAAAAAGTTATCTCAACAACGGCTACATACTTTAGTTAATTTTAGGAATAAATATCCTGAATGATGCATTACAAAACAGGAGCTAGAACACTACCAGAAATTTAAATAAATGTAGCCTGTTTGTTTTATACAGTTTTTGAAATGGTGATGGCAAAATCAACTTATTTAGATTTATATAATTTTAAATGTTTTAGCCACCCAATACTTGTGCACAATTGTTTACTTGCCATTTGTGTTGAAACTCAAGCAATGCAATGAAAAGCAATCAACACATAATACCTTCAGCTTTAGAAAAAAAACTTACTTAATTTCCTATTCAAACTCAAGTTGACAGTTGACTGTCATCAAAAGCTTGATGGTATAATCTATTCAATTTTTTTAACAATGCACTGAAATAAGTGACACTCAGTTACGCCTTGCATTACTATAGAACATGCTGTAGAGTCCAATATTATGCATAATTATATTGCTTTTTGCTATTTCATATGTTAAAAAAAGAATTGAATTTAACTTTAAAAAAGCAATACTATATTGGAACTTGGGACAATACTCATGTGTGTTAGCCAATCTTATCATGCAATTCTGCTTTGTCAATAACCTAGTAAAATAGAAAATAAATCAAAAGCAATCATTTTAAAGCATAACATTTTTTGCAGTAGTAATCAGGTATAAACACTCAAACTTGCCCAAAATATTAGATTACATAACAAATAGCTGGATAGACATACAAAATTTGCTAGCCACAACCATTGAAAAGTACATACAACACATTAGAATTTCAACTCTAGATATACATACCTGAGCTGGCATCAGCGTATGACCCAAATTCAATTCAGTTTTTAACTTATTCCCTAAAAATTGACATGAGCAATAAGGTGGTAGTACATTGAAGAAACGGACCATTTCCTGTGCCGGACATATTCTTAGTAAAATGGGAAACAGAAGAGGATCGAAGTAGGTCAAAACCTTATTGTGTTCATATAATTCCACAATGCCACTGTAATGTAAAAAAAATAATAATAATTAGGTCACTTATGTTTCCTAATATTTTAACAATTGCCTCGTAAAAATCAAAGTATGAGAAATTAATACTACTTATTGACATAATATAGATGCACATACAAACTATTTTTAAACATAATAAATAAATTGATAGCTAGGCAGAGTTGATATACATAAATAATATTTATTTAAATAATCGAGAGTTGTGCCTATGACTAAAATTGCATAATTATAAAGAAATGTGTGATTCAATTATTACCAAATATGTATCAGTAGCATTAATAATATTTTACACTTTTCCTGTTCTCTTTCGACTTCAGATTCATCCAATTGTCACTCTTAAATAATCAGGCATAATAGTTCAAATTGCCCTAAGAAAGAATAAACTCAGCAGAAGACAAATCAAGCAAGGATAATGAAAGTGGGAGGGGGGGAATGCGGTAGTTATGGCAACAGAAAATATCGATGTGATGAAAATCTAGACTGAAAATCTTGCAATAACTGAAATGTTAGTAACCTTATCCAAAAATGTTCCAAAGGTAAATTACACTAGTATCTAACTAATTTTAAAAAGTTGAAAAGTTGATATACAGGAAAATGAAAATTAATGCATTTTGTATTTGTGTGAGTTTTCGTGCTAAGGAAAAAGTTGCTTATTTAAAACACATGATGAATTTACAGAGTACATTAACTAATGTATATATTATGAGAAGAAAAAAATTATTTCAAACATCAATCATGATTCATGAAATCATTGTGGAAGAACAACTTATTAATTTTACATTTTTTTGCTTTAAGACAATGACTTGTTATTCTACAGGTTAAGTATGTAGGAAGAATGAAAACTCCTCTGAATGTCCTGTGACAGTAAGTGGAAATAGAAATGTGTTGGAAAGCTATTGGGACGTAAGAATAAAATATATGGCTGTGGTGTACAAACAAATTAAACTTGAGAGGAAAGTTAAAGAGAGTAAATGAGAGGATAATAGAAGAAAATGATATAAGGGAAAATTACATATTGGGATTCCTTGGAAATCATGCAAATCTAGTAGTTAATTGGAAGGAGATCTATATTTGTTGTGGAAAAAGTGTAAAGTTGAGACTATGGGAGTAGGAAACATTAGTACCAATACCAGATGTTTTACAAGACTAGTTATTATAAGCACGGGAGTAGGAAGCCAGAACGTATTGGTGATGCCATTATAACCACACCCACCTAACTACACCCACTGGTTACAATACAGTGACTATTTTTAAATTAAATAAACCAAAGAGTTTAATTCTATGCTCTGCGTATCTAATAATTTATAGTGCCACTGTAATCACACCAAAAATGTCTGTACTAGCTATTATTTTATTATATTACAAAGCAAATGATTTTTATGACAATCAGTAGGTTCATGTCAAATAAATGATGTTAAATTGAAGTTATAGCTATTAAGTGTATATATTGTATAGTTAATATAGCTACTTGAACATATAAAGCAAACAACACAAAAAAAACTTTCAAATCTGAATCCACATTTTGTGGCCTACATAGCTTTATTTCTTCAAACATTTTCAAGTATGTGTGGCAAATAACTAACTGGGAAGACTCCTAGTAGTGCAAAAATGGCCATTTTACAGACTAACAATGCTGGAAAGACCTCCAAACTACATTGGTTTCCAAAAGATTATTTTGGAATAGTAAACAAAGGACCAAGCAGTGGAGTTTCCTAAAAATCTTCTAGAAGGACTAAGCTGGTCTGGAGCTTCCTAAAATCTTTTAAAAGGCTTGGTATTAGTTATTTAATCCTGGCAGAAGAGATTTTGACCATTCAATTTCGACAGCCTTAATTCGACAACAACCCACGAGATCGGGTAAAGAGTAGAAAAAATAGACACACCCCTTTTGTTTTTAAATATTGGTGCGGCCATGGGTGCTCAGCTGCACCCGTTTTAACACCTCTGATTAAGAGATGTTGGCATGAAGAAGGAATCACCTTTTGCAGTTTATATAAATGATTATTAAATATAGATAGCAGTTCGAAAATTTTACTAATCACTGATCTGTTTCTCACAAGTTCTTAAAGATAGTACTACTTTAAATGACACAGTACAAACCACATAATATTTGCACTTCAAGCTTTAGGCAGACAATTTGTCAGGCAAAGAGCATTCCGGTATGCTAATTATAATATATGTGTATAGTCTGATGACTTGTGAGTCTGCATGAAAGATAATGGTATTTTCCTTATATATATTATTGCACACATCTGCACAGCACAAACAATATGATAGATGCAAAACCAAATCTATAATCTATGCTTGAAATTATAAAAAAAAAAAATCCTAAGATCATAATATAAGCCTACAATTTGTGACTAATAGTTTTCTAGCTCCTTTTATTTACTTTAAAATAATAAAAGTAAACAAAGTGAAAAATATGTACAATAATTACCTTGGTTGCTTATTAAAAGTAGTTGTTATTGATTGGTTAGAAGGTAATCTAAAATGAGTGTCACTCCATTGTGTAATATTGAATACTTGTGGTCCTTCACATGATTCTGAAAAACTATCGGTGTTCTTTAGTAGATGTATTAAAACAACCACAGATAGCCATTGTGCTTTAAAAATGTGATTTATATCGGTAACCAAATTAACATAATCCACCAAACAGTCAGCCAAATTTGAATAAAAATCTTGAGGAATAAAAATTTTTAAGACTTTCATTTCAGGTACTACCCATTTATTTGGAGTTACTATTTGTGGTTCAAAGTGCAAACATCCAAACAAATTGATAATGTTGTCTTTATATTTATGTTTGCAAGGCAATTTTGAAAGGAGACAGAGTACAGTTAGTACTGTACACATGCGACGGCCATTCTCCACTCCAGTTTTTATGTCACGTGTTAAAAATTTTTGAGTTATATTTAATAACCATTCAGCAAATCTCTGCAACCATATAAATAGGTGTATTACAACAAAGTTACATTACACTGCTGTACACTACAACATATATTGCATAAATGAAATTTTAATTCTTACAATATTCTATTATTGGCCGAGGAGAAAGTTTTGGGTGGATATACGCTCAATGATAAGCGTTCCAGTAGCCATAATTTTAAATTATAAAAAGACAAACAAACAAATACCATGCATTAGTTTTAATATTTTAGAATGGGAAGTACTATGTTAGAGCAATATACAAAAAAAAATAGGAATGTTGTATTAGATATCGTTGTTGTTTATTAAATTGAGAGTTGTGCAATGCCAAGAATTCTTAGCTTAGACAGTCTCCAGTACGGGGCTCTGAAGCTCAGAATTAAGCAACTGTGGTAGGATGTCAGGGAGACAACTAAGGAGTAGCTGCCACCAGAGTGTCAAGAGCTTACACACAACCCTATTACAGGCCCTTAGCTAGCCAGCTGCTGCTGTTTAAGGCAGAACAGAAGGTTCACCAGAGTTAAGTGTAATTGTAATACTCATGACCGGACACTGGAAGGTGCACGTGTCCAGCAGGCTAAAATATAGTCAACCCACTGAGCAGGCGCAGGAAGAAATGAGGTAATGGTGATGCGGGTTAATTGGAGTGCATGAAATTCGCTATATAGAAATAATAGATTAATAATGCATGCCAATAAAGAATAGTGATAGATGTTCAGGGTTCAAGTGGGAGTGGCTAAGGGTGTGGTCTATCATGTGGGAGGTTCTACCACAGCAACTAGAAGATGAATAAGCCGTGCACTCTGTCTTAACCCCTTAGCCACTCTAAGATTGTTGGAATTGAGCTCCAGCTTGTACAGTTAGAAATGATAAGTCCAAATTTTACCTTATCTCCATGCAGACAATATACTATAATGTGCTTAATAGTGAAAAGTTAGGCCTTGATGTGCTTTAGAAGTTAAGTCTTTCTGGAATGGTTTTCCAGAAACAAAATAAACAATAAAATAAAATATCCATACATTTGTCATAATTTCCCAACTGTGAGTCATAAAATTGACAGGGTAAGGGTAACCCAAAAAGGGTATAGAGAATAATACTTGAATTTCTGTTTGCTAGATGCTATGTAAATAAAGTAGAAAGAAAAACAGCTACTAGGGGGAGGGGGCGGGCACAAATATGGCCTTACACAATTGTGAGCCTACATCTAAAATAATATTTGTTTACCTAAATATGTCTTGCACGGTTGTGAACTACCAGTAAAAAACTATTTACTGGTATAGTAACTGGGGGAAGCCTTAAAGAAAAGAAAGGAACATAATAATGTGTTGGTAGTCAATTTTTGTGTTATTTTTTAGCTGCTGTATCTGGAACATGCACATCACTTCACACGCATTCACTGGAAATACCAACACAAGACTTATATATATTGAATTCTCTTCATAATTTGACTATCAAAACATTAATTTTCAAAATAAGAACAAAATAGTTGCGCAGGACATGTAACTATGACCTTTCGCTGATACATTGTAAACAAATTCCAATATATATAAATATATAATATATATATATATAACACAAACAAATATCCCCAATTATTAAGTGTGTCAACCTTGATGTGCCTCGCTCGCTATGTATGTTTGCAACCCATTTATCATTTCTTCTTTAAAATATGAATGGAATGGCTTGCTTGTCATTCCTGCACAGAATGTTATTGGTATATGTTTATTTATTTATTTATTCCATGCTAGATACATCTTGATAATGTTATTTTTAGGTATGTGATACTCCAGATTTAATGTTGCGTTTTATTTCACTTATCAGATTACAATGATGAATTTTAATGTCCTTGTGCATAAATGAAAATATGGACCTAGAATTATAGCCTAATCATATACACTTTTGTATCACACTCATTCTAACCACACCCCATTAATTAAATTATAATGACACTGACTGCTTGACTTGAGTAAAAAAGAAGGAAAAGAAATTATGTGGTTGTAACATATGTTTACAAGACTAAACTCAATTTTTAGAAATTAATACAACAATAAATTCTTGGTTGTTGTTTTTATTTGTTTGCCCTAAGGTATTCAGCCAAAACATTATAATAAACTTTCTTTAATCCAGTAGTTACCTTTTCAAGACAAATTAACACTAACTAGCACTTGCTATCTTAAATTTAAGTGACACAATTCATGGGTAGCTATAGGAAGTAAGAGGCCAATCAAGCTGTCACATTTGCCACACTTACAATATTGGGTGGGGTTTAAACAGTTTAAATGTAATTAATCCAAAATTTGACACATTATAGTAAATTGATCTAAAATTGATGAAAGCATATACTAATCAATCATGCCAATTGCTAACCATGTCAAGCAAGAATTTTTAAGTTTGACAGAATCTTAAAAAACACCGACTTTTATCTTAACCTGTTTAGATTGACACTTTGTTATAGTGAATGTAGTAGAAGATAAAGTCTTTATGCATCTCCCAAACTGATTCCTAGTAGAACTCACACTAGAGTCATGGATATCAAATTGGAATATTCCATCTTTCCAGTTAACCCCCCCCCCCCCCCCCCCCCCCCCAGGAAGGTAAACGGAATTAACATTACTCATTGAAACTTCCCTTTCTTACTCACTCTAACAATGATGAAGATTGCCTATCATTGTAATCTCATGTAGCAAGACCCTTTACCAATTGCAACAATCTTTGCTACAAAGCCACCTACCCCGAGGATTGAAAACTTATTACAATCTATTTCTTTGCAAGATTCATTGCAAGATCTCTTCGGAAATAAAATCAGTAATGAGCTATCCAATACAAGGCTTGAGAACTTATTCTGCCCCCGACATTTAGTTACCAGCTGCCAAAAGAATAAAATAATGCGGATGCACATGAATGATCAAACAGATTTAAATCTTTTCTGAAAAAAGTGTAGTGGCCATGGCCGCTACGGTTCCTACACCAATGCAATTTGTATATTTGCACTATCTGCTTAGGTTGGTGAGTGAACAATATTTATTCTCCGGTTTCTTCAGGGATAAATAATAATGTAGTACCATGTAACACACACATAGGTGCAAACTGTTCCAATTATTTATGAGTGGACACCCACAATTATAAACTCTCGTCTTGGTCCAATCTGAATAAGATCTTTAGCAACTTGGGGTATGCTAAGTTAACAACTGTATTTCTTTAACTTTAGGGAAAAATTGCTCTGTACAGTATGGCATAAAATTATGCATGACCACTTATTAAAGATGAACACTCCAAAAGTTATTATGAATATGTTGGCTATTTTTAAAAAATTTTAAAGTACCTATTTTATACCTCATCCAAGTTCTTTACAAGCCAAGTTTCATCTTTAGCCTTTCCAGGTTCAGTAGGGTCTCCGTAAAATATTTTCTGATGATATAGTTGATCAAAAACACAAAGTGTGTTATTTACACATTTCATCAAATTTTCATTGACAATGTTGCCTTCAATCAAATTCACTTCAAAATTTGCAAGATGTTCAACCAGAGCTAAATAGTGAGCTTCTTGTTTTTTAACAATTTTTGGTTGAAACAACAAATTGGTTATTGTACGAGTAACTTTTTCGAACCAACCAGCATCTATATCAGCTCTGGGTATGATAAGACCATCATATTGGCGAAGTCCACCTGAATACAGTTCACAACAGATACAGAATGCACACATATTATATATAATATATATACATATATATAATATATAGTGGCTTAGTAGCTGCCATATATATGATAAAAGTACATCACCCTAAAAAAGTGATATCACCATCCCAAATCATTAGTTAACTTTGTACCACAAAGTGTACTTAAATTGAACATCTCAAAAAAAATATCTTGAGCGAGATGCACAAATAATATTATGGTATAAAGTAATTTATCATATTTTCAGCAAATATGTTTAAATAAGACTAGTTCTAATAGTTCAAGCATGTCTGAAGGTAACTGCTTTGGTTTATCAGACCCAGGAGTTTTGCTGATGATAGTCTCCAGCTATAACTGACTATACTGAATTTCTAGCTGATCATGAGGCTCTTCCTGATGATTCAGAAGTTTACGTTGACTACTTTATCTACTTACAAGGTGCTGATGGTAGTTTTGACTGTGATCTGGAAAATTGAGATCGTCTGTCAATTAGTTCATGCAAGGTAAACTTCAAGTAAGAATGTAACTCAAATGCCATAAGTCGCCAAAATAATATAATGCAAAATTAAGCAAAATGTGTAGTTAACTTTGAAATAAAATTATATTATCTATGCTGATCAATTTTTTAGCTCCATAGTGCATCCTTAGTACAAGATTAAAGTCATAATGTGTGCATCTCAACTAAAAGAACATAATCACACATTATTAAAAAATTATTGAGGGAAAATAAAGCCAAATCTGTAGTTTAATGTGGCACATAATGAAACTTTCAATCATGCTGAGCAAAAATGCTATGTCTTTGTGTTCAAAATTTACCTAACTTAAGATATCATATGCTTGAAAAAGTGTAGTCAGATAAGTTGGTATTTCCCCCTCAAATAAGGTGGTTGGAAGAGAATTAATATCACTTTTAAACTGTATAACCTCAAAACCATTAATTGCCTTTGATTTGTTAGATAATGCCGATTAATTATAAACTTGCACATCATCATTAGACTGACTTTCTGGTACTTGTACTATGCCATTATATTTAACCGTTTTATTTTCTTCTTCAATATATGTATATTTATATGCTTAACGCTTACAGTACACTTGCTGTGAGTTACATGGCTAGAATCGTTAGAATGTTTTGAAATTGAAGACAAAAAAATTAAAGAAAAATGAAACAAAGAATATGCTACAGACTGTCAATGATAATGACCTGATAACTATGCAGAACAGGCTCAGGCATAAAATTTGTGGTATCTTGTACAATTTACTTCGGAATGATATAGTTTCTACACTACCTGAAGAGAGATACTACAAAGAAACCAGCAAAGGAGAATCATCCAAACATGTGCAATCTCCTATAGAACAGTTTTTATCTAAGTTTTGGCATCTATCTCCACTGTATTCCAACCTCATGCTTCATCATCAATAAGAGTCAACAAAATGATATCATCACTCATGCTACAAGTCTTCATATTTACTTAAGCCATAATTCCAAAAACTTATATATTGGTACCCCATCAAAATATATATCAAAATAAGTATCTGAGTGCATGTTGTCAAGAGCCACTGGTAATTCAGATTTTTTAATACAGCAAACCTTGCAGGCTGTATGTAAATAGCAGACTGTCTAGATAATAACTGATAGTCCGGCAACAAAATTTACTGAAAGTAGTTTTTGTATTCATTCAAGCTCTATTAAAAACAAAACAAAATTACAACAATAACTGTGCCTCCACAAAGAAGCATAATTTTGCCAAAGCTCTATCTACATACATAATTATATGAGTATATAATTATGGACAATAAAACAAGCCCAATCTGCATATTCAGGCAACAAGTTTGAATAAAACTTTCAATTGAACAAATTACCACAGCATTATGAATATAATATTAATTGGCGAGCGAGCATAGCGAGTGAGACACTTACAGGGGTAACACAATTGAAAATCGGGGATGTTTGTTTATTTATATATATGTTTGGACGTACGTATGTAATTTTGTACTTTGACCCTCGCGTTTTTGTGTTAGTTATGTGGTCGACCCCGTCCCAAATTGCACTAAAAAGAATCCTCTGGTTTATCGATCAGTACCCGTATCTGAAATTCCTTCACCTTGTATGCGAAATTTAAAAACTGGACCTTATTTTTCAGTAGCTTCAGTGTTAGAAGTCCAAATCATTCATATAAAAATAGTATAGTCTTTAGGCTCGCTCACCATTTGTGCTCAAGCAAATCAATAGTATGTATATATATGTGTGTATGATGGTATGTATGCCATATATATTAATAGTACGGCGCATAAGTTGCCCATTCGGCTTTTTAGGCTTGACCCCAGTTTATTCTGAAACTACAGTATTAAGCAAGCCTTACTTTATACTTAAGCTCAGAAGTGTGAGAAAATTCCAGCGAAAACGCTTGCTTTTAAAGAAACAAAAAGTTGATTTGACCGGTTACTATGGCATTGAAGACCCTTTTCCAGACTTAATTTCAAAACTTCGCCGTTTTAGGGGGATACGGAGTGCCGATTGTTGGTTGTCAAGAGCCATTGGTAGTCAGAATGCCGTAGTATTAATGCTAAGGAAGCTACAACTACTCGAGGTAAGCTGAGGTAAGTACGTAATTCCATATTTGTTAGCTAAATATGCAAAAATGGCTCTGGCCTTTCTTTTATGTAGCGAAGAGCTTATTGTCAACAGTGACTGGTATATTCAAATATTCAGAATGGCTCAAATTTGGTACCACAAAAGTTACCATTGCTCAAGAAAATGAGGTAAGAAAGTAATTTTGTATTTGTGTGCTAAAATTGATTGTCTTTTGTTTTTGTAGCTGAGAGCTTGTTGTCAAGAATTCAAAGTAGTTCAGATAGTCAAAGTAATTTAAATTTGATACTACAGAAGTTATCAATACTCAGGAAATTGAAGTAAGTTATTTCCATATTTGTTGGCTAAAATTACAAATAATAACACTGGTTTATTTTTTTTATCCTAGCTTGTTCAAGAGTTACTGGTAATTGAAATTATCAGATTGGCAGATGTTTGATACTACAAAAGTTACCATTAATCAGGTAAGAGAGTGATTTTGTATTTGTTTGCTGAAATAAAAGGTCATAACTGCTATTATAGTGTTTGCATGAACTAAGCTAAAACATAGTAACAATACTGTAGTTTTATGTTACCTAACTATCAGGCTCGCTCGCCATTTGTGCTCAAGCACACCACTAGTAAAGACAGAAAATCATTAAACCATATTTTTGTAAGCCTACCTTTTGGAATATTATCTAACAAAAACTTCAACTGTCTGTTGACGAGATTGCCGAACTTAGGTTGTATTAGAAGATCTTCAAAATTATCATCCCTTGTGTTCATAGTTGTTTGAACATAGTATTTATATGCAATCGGCTTTGCTGCAACTTCTTTACAAAACTTCATCGTGCATGTCATCAATTGCAATCCATTATGAGGCTCTCTAAAGAATATTGAATAGCAGTAAATTTGTAGTACAACATGAGTTAGTTTACCAATCTAGGATCAAGTTATAGATAACCCCCAAAATACAGAACTGTATACAGCTGCACTTGAACAAATCAACAAGGACATTGTAATAGTAAATTGTTAGTTTATTGCTTACTATTTATGTGCAATACTGGAGTAGTTACAGTAAATGACTTAGAAATTTTTGGCAATTGTTTATTTTTACATTTCCTTTTTTAATATTTTTTAGCTATGGTTATTACTTTTAAATTCTTAAATATAATAATTTATATTATATTAATAGTACGGCGCATAAGTTGCCCATTCAAAAATGAATGGGAAAAATCACTGTTCAATGGAAATCGCACGGGGAAAGTGAAATAGCATGTAACTAATTGAAATACCGCAGTAACTAAGTGGAAAGTAAGTGAAATACCTCGGTAGCTAAGTGAAATAGTACGGGTAAGTGCGCAGGCGTGCAGCGTTAACCTTGGAAACGTACAGTTCGAGTAGTGTCTAGTTGGAGACAACGTCATTCTCTACCACAGAACCTCTACCAGTATTAGACGGAATGTTTTACAACAGATTAGGAGAGGTCCTACGTTGAAATAAAGTTCCAGCAGAAGGTAATCCTGAAATAAGGAGATAGTGAGTGAACAATACAGTGTAGCTATAATTGCAAAAGACTTTTTTTTTAAACTGGCCTACTATTAGCAAGTGATAACACGGGTAACCTGTGCTATTAGGGATCAATAGCACTCTTAAAGCAATTGAAATAACACTCGGCTTCGCCTCGTGCTATTTCAATCACGTTACTCGTGCTATTGATCCCGAATAGCACGGTTACCCGTGCTATTACTTATACATATAGTACTTATTACATGAGTCAGAGTGTGATATGGCGAAATATTTCATGAGCAGGCTAATTTATTTTCACGAGCCAGAGGATAGTGAAAATTAAGCCTGAGAGTGAAATATCTAGCCATATCACTCTGATGAGTGTAATAAGTGGTTTATTCTACCCTATATATCTTCTCACTACTGTAGTTTGTACTAGGACCTAACTCACACAGGTATAAGTTGGCTGGAAGGGTTCCCCAAACCCCCAGCTGATATTTTAGCAGCTGCTCTAACCAGGTTGAGTACCCTACTCCATGGGAAAGTAACTTTAAAACCTAGAAAATGGATAAGTTTGGCCTGTTGCTATAACTACAGGGTACCTAGCTTGCGCAGTACAGCATGAAATAACAACGTGAAATATCGTGAGTTATTTCACGGGTCATGTACCTAAAGATATCATTGTGAAGATATCTAGAGTAGAATAAATATATATATTTATATATTCTACCCTAGATATCTTCACAACGATATTTAGGTACCTGACCCATGAAATAACTCACAATATTTCCCACTGTTACTTCAAGCTGTATTGTGCAAGCTCATCACCCATGTAGTTATAGCAACTCAAGTTCACCACTGTTCTGGTTTTTACAGCTACCTTCCCCAGGTGTAGCCTACTCAGGTTAGAGCAGCTGCTAAAATAAGGGCTGGGGATTTGGGGAACTTCTACAGCCAACTCTATACTTGTGAGTTAAGGTCCTAGTAGAAACTACAGTAGTGAAGATATCTAGGTTAGAATAAACAACTTATTACACTCATCAAAGTGATATGGTTAGATATTTCACTCTCAGGCTTTATTTTCACTGCCTCTGGCTCGTGAAAATAAATTAGCCTGCCGCTCATGAAATATTTCGCCATATCACACTCTGACTCATGTAGTAAGTACTATATATTATATATATACAGACTGTTATAACTGCAGGCTGTGCAAAGATAAAATAAAAGGGATAGAACAGTTATATTGGAGTTTCACATTTGAAACTATATACCAGTGAGTGTCTCTTGCATTTTTAGCTTCTTCTTATAAAGACAGCATCTACATATATCGTCTTCATTACTCTAGCTATATTGATGAATAGCTAAATAAATCATTCTTTTGGTCTTATGTCATAGCTAGATAGTATTTAGTAGTGCTTAGAGTATGCAACTTTGGTGATTTGATAGATACATTTTGCTTTTAAAATCCTAATAACAAATAAACAAAACGATACACAAAATATCACATCTTGTTAAAACAAGTGATATAAAATGTACTACTCTTTGTAATTCTGAACTTCATAATGAAATGGTTGAGTATATAAGAATTATTATTATATATCAAGTATTGCAACATGCATTGTATACATTAAATTGATCCCATTTTGAAGAAACTAACCTTGCTGGTGCAAATTTTCCAACATTTTCTTTCCAACGCCCAAGCTTAGGATGGCTGAAACGTAAATGTACAGCACTATTCTCATCAAAATTCCAAGCTTTTACAAGCAAAATTGCATAAAATGTTACTTGAACTCCACTATTGTCCTCACAGAGTCCAGGAAATGATTGGTAGTCACTAAAATGTTCACAATATATCTAATTATAAAGCTCAACAAAAGTGTATTATAAGTTTAAAAAAGTAATATACATAAACTTCTGTCATTATGAACATAATACAATTGTAAACTCATTCACTCCTCTGCTATGAGAGACACAAAATTACAATTAGGCTAATACAGTGGAGTCTCATTAAAACAAACTCAATGGGACAAAGTTAAAGTGTTCTTGTAAACAGGAGTTTATGTTAAACAATGAATATAATTAAAATTACAAACAATTATGTCACAGTATAATATAAATGCTATTGGAACTATTCAGTAAGATTTTCTGGTATGTATTATGTGAGGCAGCATTTGAATGTCATATTAAGAAATTTCACAACTATAGCTTGCTGGCCTGATGTCATAACCAGGTGTGACATAGCTTTCAGTTGATTCTCTAGCCTTATCTTAAAATAGGCCTTCATAAAGGAAATATATAAGTTTGCTTACTTAAAGATGTAAAATAGTGTCCTTGAGCTACATTCCGATTAACTACTACTAATAATACCTCAACACTTAACTGTAGACTCTTCAGCTTTGAATCAATTACTTTCTCAATTTTGAGGTATTTATATAGGCATGCCAAAGACTCTTTTCTTCCACGGCCTCAACCACTTTATTTTTGGTTTCATTTTTGTAGTCGAATAAACTTTGAAATTGTTAGCTAGGTTATACTTAGGGTGAATGACACCTCCTCTTCAAGTAAAAAATCATTACATTACTAACTGGGGTGAGAAATACTGTACTTGTTAAGCAGAATTTTGCACAAAAGGGAGTTCATGCTAAACATAAGAGCAATGCTGGAACTCAAAACCTAAGTGTAATCCTTTACCAAAAATTTGGCTTAACCGTGTTCTTGTCATGAGGCTCCACTGTAATCAACATTTCTCCTTACCTTTGAGCTGTAACTATTGCTTCAGACTTTTCATCATAACTGCATTTCTGCTTCAAAACAAAAATTACAATAAAAATCACAAGTAATACCTAGACTATATAGTAGTAGTGTGTTTAAATACACATGTAGATAAATATACTTGCTGATACTATGTCTGCTATGATTCTTGAGACAATCCTTACTACTCTCATAAGCACTAGTAGCTATTTCAGGAGTACTAGGACACCCCAGTTTAAGTTAGTGGGAGGCAATATCTTGATACTTCTTTTTGAATTACATGCATGTTATGTAAATTCCTATCCTTAAAAATCCAAACTATTTTTAGTTACATATGAACAATAATTGCCATAATTTAGTTTTCATCAATGCCTTCCTCTATCCAAGGTAGATGTTAAATTGAGCTAAGCTAACATTGAAAGTTTAATCAAAGTAACAAAAAAAAGTGATCGTAATACATCGATTGTCTTATTACACTTATAATAACAACAATAATATTGTTCTATTTATGAATATAAATTTTAACTTGGCATTTTAAATTGGCCTGCTTGCATCTCTGGGATTTATCTGGCATTTCAAGTGTTTTTTTAAAGGCATGAACATTTAAAACTAGCCCTTATACAATCCTGGGACTGATCCACACTTTCTAACGTTGTTTTACGTGGTTGATACTCAGCCATACTGTTTTTATGACTTTCTGAGGACTTCATGGCATTCTCTGGCTTTAGTATTAAATTGACTTGGTAGAAAAAAAATAGCTACAAGATCATTTCGACTTCTGACATGCTACATGAACACTTAGGGCACACTTTTGGGAGAGTAGGCATACTTACAGTTGATGAAACAGACCTCCAACAGCAGAGACGTCCCAACACCAAACAAAAGAAGTTAAGCACTGGAACTAAGAACGTACATAACAAATCTGAATCGAGTGCGATAAAATTTGTATGCTAATGTGAGCACGCGTGATTCTAAATGGTAGCTAAATGATTGAATGGGCGTGGCATATAGCAGCACTCACTGTATTCTGCCTTTTCTCTCATTTTCTTGCATGTAAAGTGTGTAAGTCACTGTTTGTGCGTGCGGGTGTAACTCCGACGCACAACAAGAGTTCACCTTTCTCGAAGGACCAAAATGTTTGGCACACCTCTGACGCAAGTAATCAACTCAGCCGCAAGCACTGTCACCTGCGGCAATTGCAGTCTTGGCCAAGCTGATCAAAAGCGCGTACTCTACCACCCGCAAGCAATAGTTTGGTTAATGCAGAACTTAAAATAAACTTGCATTTGAACATAGAGTATATAGATGACATATGAGACAGTGGTTTAGACTAGGCGGAGTTCAATGTTTCCTGGGAAAGTCCATACTTTACCAGACAATCCCTTTTCTTGTTCGGCCATAAGCCCGAACACTGTTAATGCGGGTCTACTAACTTCATCAATTAATAGCCTAGCGCTCAGACATCGAATGCTAACAAACACCTTTCCCAGATACCCTAAGATATTGTGTGGTAAAGTTCAAATTTCACTAAACAATTATTGAGCTCTTGTGGAGGTTATAACATTCAAGTGGGGCAACGCAAACGAGAATAAACAACAATGTTCCCCAAAGCAGTAAAGTAGACCCTCAGAGAGGTGCATGTAACACTGAAATGTACGTAACTTTGTACTAAAATATTTAAATAACTTAAATACTATGCATACAGTATTTTAGCTTTATCAATGACTAAAGGACCTCTTAATGGTGTACCCTTGAGTTTTTCTGAGTAAATCAGAACACACAACACTATAAACTCTTTATCATTATCTCTCCTGACAATGCACCTCATTTTCAGGCAACTAGGGTCAGCTGATTCTGTTGAACACTTCTCTATAATCTTCCAATCTCTCTATAATGTCTGAAATTGTGGACTTTCCTAAGTCAAAGTCCTGAGCAACTCTAGCTAACAATACTCTTTGGTCTATTATTCTTCCAAATTGTGATAGTAATTTCCTTTTGCCATTATGCTGCAATTACCACAAAAAAAAATTGACGACCCAGTACCCACCACAATGTCGCTTCGCCGTTCGGTTAACCGGTTAATTCGGATGTCTGATGTTCGGATCTCTGAGGTTATGCTGTACTTCAAACCACCTTACAGAATTTACAGCAGTGAAGGGCATAAGGATTTACACACATTAAAAATGCTTAAAAAAATCACAGCGCCACCCACAAATCACATCCACTGGTTACATTGTGGCTTGACCTAATAAAAATAGCTTCTTACAGTCTTGTTCCAATGCACGATTCACAGAATAACTTATTATGCCAGTGAATACTCTAACCAGGGTGAAAAGCCCACTACATACCCTCAACAATTTTTTGAACGCAAATACACATAGTTACATGAACAATCCCATTATTTGACTTGAGTGCTCACTTAATTTACTTGCTCTATACTATAATTCAGATTACATCAGAGGATCAATGACATAGCTACATATGTACAATGAGTTAAATATAAATTAAAGCATTAGTATTTTTATTGGTTTTTATTTTACTTTATTATATATTACAATAGGTGCCAGAAATTTGCTGTGAATACACAGAGGTCACATAAATTATTCAATGATGACCATTTTAGAATGTATTACAGCAACTTTGTGCCCAATAAAATGGAAAAACAAAGCCACATAAGTAGGAAGTAAATCTTGATCACCTTAACAGAAGCAGAACAAACCACAATGAGAATAATGGGCCACAAAAAGAGACAAAGAAGTGTACTGTTTGCCATTGATGCAGTTAAATCAACTGCACAGGTTTTTACAGCATATCATCAGACTGCTAGACACTATCCTGAGGGGGTTGTCTTCAACAAACTAGTACTTTAGCATACACACACAGCAGTAATAGGAGCAAAACTTGATAATTCTGCTATATCACGTGCTTAAACGTGGTGTGGATCAAATCATTTTTTATTACCTTTAAAAAAACATCATTAGGGAAAGATTATAGTACTGTAATACAAACATTATAAAAAAAAATTTTTTTAATTGAATTCAAATAAAATTATGGCACTATTACCTTGTTTGATGGTTTTGAAGAAATTTTCATAGAACTTAATTCTTCACTATCATTGTGTACACTTGAAATTGACTGCATTGAGTTTCCAAGATTTTGTTGAGTAGATGAAGCTATAGATTTATTATTACAATGACTTTCCTTTCCATTTTTCGAGACTTCACTTTCTTTTTCTTGAAAATCAATGGAAACTTTTGGTTGTATATCTGTAAGACTTTTTTCGTTCTCATTTTTGGGTTTTTCATCTACGATTTGATTCTTAGTTCCAAATTCCGTGTCAGATCCATTCCGTGAATTATTTCCTTCAGGTTTTGCAGATCGAGAAGATTCATACGTTGGTTCTATCGATGATGTTGCCATCAGTACAGCTGAGCCTGGTACCCCAGGCAAAAGATGTGATACTTGTTGTTGATTGCTTTCCTGTATGACAGGAGTACCACATTGCATACAAAACTTAGCCCCCTTCTGTAAAATAACTTTACAGCTATGACAATTAGACAAAGTTTGATATTGAACATCATGACCACATGAGGGACAAAACTTAGGTTTAGTTATGACTGGTGTTTCATAACCACAATTTGTACATTGCCATAGAGAACGCAATGTGTTAGCTACTTGCTGGCTAGAAGGTTGAATATCACTACCAGTTGTAGCCATTACCACAGTAGAAACTGCAGTAGCTGTAGAAATTGCAGATCCAGCAGTTTCAATAAGACACTGGGTAGTTTGTAAATTATCACATCCAGTAGACACTATTTTGATTATATTTGCTAAAAAATAAGTACAAATTTTTCAGTTATAATTAAGGATAACTCATAAATGCAAAGTACATGTGTGTTTAAACTCATCATGCTCCTACGTTACCACAATGCTACAATTAATACACACAAATAACATTGCATCCTAGGAAGCAAGAAAATACTGGGAGCAATCTGCCCATATTCAACCACAACCTCAAAAGTTCAGTCTGCAGCCAGCTAGTGAGCCTCCTGTATCTATATGAAACATATCTTGAACATGGTAGAATCACTAAAGAAAAGGTAAATATAATGAGCTATATTACACTCCATGCCCTGTGTGTTTTACCACACATGTCTGAGAAACACAAGAGATACTTGAGAGACTGAAGTATTATATGAAAATTGTGTATGTTCCTCAATTGTGCTTTAATCATCATCAATTCTTAAGTTATTAGATGAATTTGTAATATTATTCCTGCTCATTATTTTAGTTTGGAACCCAATACAAACATTAAGTCAAAATAAGGTTCATGCCACTCTGGCAGGGTTATGCAACTTGATATTATAGTGAAAATATATTATTTTGAAATTATAAGAAATGGTCAGTCTTAAAAGTACACCAAATGTAGTCATTTGTATATAATTTGAATCTCTAGAAAGTCTTGGTCAATATTTGATATAAGTACCTTGCCACACAGTGGCGCTAGACATATTGCAAATTAAGAATACAAAAGCATATGAGGTATTTTATTCATTGTTACTATCCTTTACCACTTGGTTACATCAATTTCCCTCTCTAGCTCTCTTGATTAACCTGATTTAATGTCTTAATCCAGTATTCTTGAAAGTAAATATAAAGTATTGATCACAACCACAAATATATACAGTAGTTTTTTTGCACCAAACAAGTAAATGAAAAGAGAGACAGAATGGAAAAAATGTTTTATGATGTGTATCTGCTCTTAGATTGATACCAGAAAATTTAGTGTGAGTGATACATGCTCAGATAGAACTAATAATATTGCACATCTACTCAAATTAATACTTTCTACTTCAATTCCACGTAAAAAATGTTACAATTACGTTTAACATTCTGCAAGTAAAAGTTGACAGAAGAGGGGTTTGCAATACTAGAAGTACAGCTGGATTAAGTAATATTCAATACAAATCACTTGAGTTCTCACTATTATAAGGCAAAACACCAAAACAGTGCATGAAGAAGCTGCTCTGATTATTTCACAGCACTGTTATATCCTAGCTTTGATTACAAATATTGCAGTTTATTTATTGTTTTGCCAATGTCATGGTAGAGCAAACACAGTAAGTGCAAGAGCAGCCATAAAAGATGACGAACAGATTACCATGATTCCCATATAGGATGTGTATCAAAATAGTATGGGGTTTTATTAGGTACTGAACAGAGCCTGATAACTGTTGCCACATAGAAAATGCATTAAACTAAACAGGATGTGGCTTAGGGCAATATTTTTCCATATCACCTGTGTTCATAGTTATTACGTTGGGTTATTACGTCCCCCTAGGTAAATTTCTTGTTACCAAGGTATTGCCATGAGCATTACCTAATAAATTTATTATCCATTGGATACCCGAGAATATCACTCGTCTGATTGGCGGTATTTACGCTCGTGCCTGCGGCACTCGCGTAAATACTAAGCCAACAGACTCGTGATATTCTCCTGTATCAAATGAATAATATATATGTATTATCCTTAAAACACTGTTTTTACCCTGATAAATAATAATTGGCGAGCGAGCAAAGAGAGTGATATACTACCCGGGGTAACACAATTAAAAATGTGGGATATTTGTTTATATATATATATGTTTGGACGTATGCATGTCAGTTTTGTACTTTGACCCCTGCATTTTTTTTGTTTGCTTAGAGGTTGATCCCGTCCCGTATTCTACTAAACAGAATCCTTTGGTTCCTTTAAATTAGGTGGTATCTGGCATGATCTGAATGTTACAGGATGCAGCTAAATATTACAAACCTGCCTGATTTTATTTTTTTAATACAATTAAGGGGCTGTGGTGGTAAGTTGACTTGGTTATTGAGCTGTTAGTCACAGGTATACGCCGTACTCAATGGTATGTTCTTACCAAGAAATCCATTCAATAGACAAGTCACAAAGAGAACACAAGGTATTATTGTATTGGTATATCTAGAGCACAATTATGTGTGTGTGTGTGTGTGTGTGTGTGAAAATGCTGTGTTACTGCTACTGTTTAGCTAAACAATAGCACTTAAAGCAATGCTGCCTTTTACAGTGTTTAGCCTCCTCCCAGTTCCTCCTGTAGTAAGTAAGTGACTAAATACTGTGCTACAATTTCTTAAAACCTCTTGTTGTTCAAATCACAAAAAAAATGCGATTAATGATTACTATGGCATTGACAACCCTTTACCTTCCTAATCTCAAAATTTAGTAACTAGGTGTTTCTTGTCAGGAGTTACTGGTCTGTTTGATGGTCAGAGCAGCTTGCTGTAATTATTGAGGTAAGAAATTAATTCATATTTTGTTACCTAAAATTAATTGTCAATAGCTACACACTTGCAGTTACTATTAGGAGAAAATAGACTGAATGATAGCTATAGATAGGAGCTTGAATTAAGTTTATGAAATGTTGCCTTTATGTATACAAATCCTTAATGGCAAAAAACAAATTCTATCAGATTTAGTGTTTTACCTTCAGGCAAACTAAATAAATGTATTGTTACAGATTTTACAAAGGCAATATAATTTTATAGGATTAAAGTAATGTTCACCTTGTTTAAATTACGTGTGCTCAACGGTTCACTTGCTATTTGTGCTGAAGCACATAACTAGAAATCAAGTTGCTACTTATTTAAACAAATTTCAACGTTAAACACAGCAGAAATACATAGCTTGGTTCAGCACATTATTTCTAGAAGCTATATACTAATAACTTGCTCCTATATAGTTTAGTGTAATCTTATTCATCAAAATTGCCTAAATATAGAGACCAATGGGATGAACATAACTCTCAACTGGGTTTTATACATTTTTTGCTGGGGATTGGAGACACACAGCAGAAATACATAGCTTGGTTCAGCACATTATTTATTCTAGAAGCTATTATACTGATAACTTGCTCCCATATAGTTTATTCCAAAGTGTAATCTTATTCATCAAAATTGCCTAAAAATAGAGCAACAATGGGATGAACATAACTCTCAACTAGTCTGGCGGGCCAGACCCTTTACTTTCTTTTTTTATGGGCGGGGGAAGGGAAAGGGTCTGGAGTCACTAGCATCAACGACTTGTTCTAGCCACCCCGATTTTGGGGTGGCGGTTTTAGCACATTCCTTGGTACATTCGTCATGGGACGTCATTATAATGCGTCATTATACGGTTCTTTTTTTTTTTCTTCAAGCATGGAAGACTCTTACCTGATGAGGTTTGTAATGTAAGATCACAGCTACTTGTGGCGCAATCTGGAGGAAAGGGCCCAAAATTCTCTTCCAATGCTTCCTTCATTAGATTACGCCAGGCTAACACTACTCCAGAACGGAGTCTTGAGAGATCTGATCTCTCTGCAACTAGCCTACGGACATATCTAGACTCTGATGGAAAATCAGAGCCACAACCTAAGCAGAACTCCATAGCTAGCCGGATCGCGCTGGTCGAGCTGCAAGTTACAGTGCTTTCCCGGGAAATATTAAAATGCGCTGGGGAATATGTGACGCAATTTTGACACTTTTTAATTAAATTCCTCTGGGACAAGTCGTTGATGCTAGTGACCCCAGACCCTTTCCCTTCCCCCGCCCATAAAAAAGAAGGTAAAGGGTCTGGCCCGCCAGACTAACTCTCAACAATGCTGGGATTGGAGACACTGGTGTCTTTTGTCGTGCCCATTATTAAAATAAACTATTATGATCCACATGCCTATATTATTCCCTACAACAGGTATTAGGCCCTGTTCAGTACACAATAAATACTAATAAGCCAGGATACCACGATGAGACATTCGAATTTCTACTAATTAGCTGCTAATTCAACCCAGAACCACAACAAGTGCAGTCTCGCAATGTCTACTACACCTCATAGACAAAATGTACAGATCATATAACTCACCTAAGTTACTCAGCCACCGAAAACTGACAATTATTTATCCGGATTCCTAGGGACATCCCCGGGTAAAATCCCGTTCCGCGGAAAACAAATGGGTGTGTGCACGCAAGAGCAGGATGAGTAAAATGAATGATGGGCGGAGAAAATATGTTCCATGTACGCAATTCTGAGTGAAACTGCCGGCCCCCGAGCTGTAGCGTAACGCGACGACAATGGGTTTCAAACTCGAGTCTGGTTGCGTAGGCTCCAGCTGTCGACGGTTCTCGGTTATTGGACGTGTTCTTTGTCCTTGGGTTTGGTGCTACCCCATTGTTTGTCTTTGAAGTTTTTGCCATATTGTATATATTATGAATATTTATTTTAATGAAAATCTGCTATTTTGTTTATGTAAATATCTCTGCTGAACATGTTATACAGGTCAGTACTGTGCACTCACATTGCATCAATGAAGTGACATTTCCATCAAGTTAAAAAACTTCAACTCGGGCAAAAACAAGTAACACATTCTTCAAAAGCACAGCACTCTACCACTTAATTTTTCACAGGCACAGCATCCTACCATTTCTTCACAAACACCACTCTACCATTTGTTCACAGGCTTAGTGAAGAAGTGGTAGAGCAGGGGCGTAGGCAGGGGTGGTGGTTCAAAGTGTTCATGAGAACCCCCTTTCAAATTAATAATAGTCATGCATCAAATAACTGAATACAATGCAAGTTGTGCAAATCCCCCCCCCCCTTAATTATAGAAATTTACACAATAATATGTGCTCTAAACTCGCAGGGAGCACAAAAAAAAACAACAATAGAGGATTGACTAGCCTTTGGCTGGATGCATTCTAAAGTGGTCAGTAGACATTGAAAGAATGTGATGTAACATTTTCACATTATTAAAACTATTTGCCACTATTGCCTTGAGTTTGTATTCTTGTGAACGCTCAGAATCGCCACTTTGTAGGCTTCACAACTATTTACGAGCTACATAAACTGAAGAAAAACTGCACTAGCTCTGACCAATAACGATTATGAAACTGAAATAAACATTGATAGCATTTGTAAACTATATCTAACCAAGCATTCACGTACAATAGAATGTACAATTTTATTGCTTTAAATTTTAATTATTATTTTTAAATTCAATTCATTTGTCGTTTCATTTGTTCATTCAGTTGTATCACTCCACCATGGCAGACCTTGAGCAAAGTATCAAGCTGATTGGTTTCACCATAAATCTATTATATGCCAAATAGGGTTGTGGCTTTTATGGAATGGGTGTGGTAGTGGTACAATGGGTGTGGTTTGACTTTAGGTTAATTCTGAGCCCCCCTCTGAAAAATCCTTCCACAGCACTCCACCACTTTCTTCACATTGCAAACACAAACACAGCACTCTACTAATTCATCACAAGCTCAATAGCATCCCTTTTGCAATTACAACATCCTCTTCTCCACCTCCACTACACTGAATGAAATTTTTTAGAGGCATAGTGATGCGGTTTAGATAATTCTATAGTTAGCTGTGGGTATAATATTTCAAACATCACTGTTCTCAAATCCTTGATACTTCAAATGCAAAATATTTATCTAGAACAAAGGTCAAAAAAATGAACCACAATACATTACAGTACAGAAGAACCTCGAGTTATGGACATTAGAATTACATACAGTACAATTAGTCTTACATCCCCAAACTCTGTTGAGTAATTGATATGCACCAATCTAGAACAAGGAAATTCTGTTTATTTTTTGTTTGATAGTGTCAGTCTACCATGTGTTACACTCTTTATTCCCCATGAGTATACTTAAAAACAGACAGACCCTGTAGCTATATTATTATGTATATTTCACATGTATACCTTGCACATTTTATGTAAAATTTACACCATCAGTATTTTGTCCAGTAAATGCCATGTAAGCTATGAATCATTTAGTAGATCATCTAAGTATACTCCCATGTATAATTGACATGTTTCATCCTGTATATTCCTTGTAAACTATTGTTATTGAACTACTCAGTATAAGCCTTGTAATTGCTACATATATATACTTGCATACTCCAAATCATAATGTTGATTTTAATTTCAATCACAATTAGTGAAACATAAACAATAAAATGGTAAATGATCAATATAGTCTGATGTGACAGAATTGTCTATTTCAGCAGATTATAGAGGATATACCTTAAACACATAAAAATTGTATCAAAATAATAGAAAATCATTGACATACATCATATAGCAATCAGTGAATGTAGCCTAATAACCAACTGTAAATACTATAGCTACATGTTTCCATAGTTGTAATTAGCAATGCACATTGGTTCATGTGCGGATGCAAGTCTTTGTGCATGCTTTTGTGATCTGCTAGCTCTGCTTTGCAATACAAAACTACAGAGTTGCACTGTTAGAACAGAGATTTGCATATACATTCAAGAAGCTTGGTGACAGACTAGAAGAAGAACGCCTGCACTCTGGACCCAGTATCATGACATGTTTGATGTCCTCAAAACCTTCAAGTGTGAGTGACTTGCAGACTACAGCATGGATGTAGACAAGTATTCTGGAAAGGGGGGGCTTAAACGGATTCATGCTTGCCTGCCCACACATTTAATTAAAACCATATTCTTCAAGTATCACTCAACTGGAACATGTTTTATTATAGTTAAACATAGTAGAATTGTCCTCTACTGCAACTACATAATAAAATGTGTTAAGTAATTTCTGAGTTTTACAAAAAAAATTCTGTAGTGGTATACTATTCTTTGATTATGTTGGTATATTATACATATATACATAATAGCTAGCTACATGCACACACATATATCATATAATTATTTTACATACATATATTATTATGTACATGTATATAATATTTATATAAATCATATATAAGTATGCATACTTAAATGCAAAGGCATGATGAATATAATCACCTTGAACATGGGGTGGGGGGATTAGATTTTAGTATTCTGGGAATTGAAACATATATATGTAATGGAAGTGGTGGTCACATCAAATCTGTTTCAGAGAAAGCATAATTGACATTGATGATGAAGAATCAAGCAATCAGCATCACAACAGGTGTAATAGCCATTTTGTGGTTGACACATGTGGTGCAGACCACAGATATTTCATCTCCAACCACACAAGCCAGGCCAGAATGAACCATACCCGTTTATTTTTCCTTTGTTTGCTGTAAGACTGATATGTTTATTTTTCTTTATTTTATTGATCGTTCATCTCGTGTTTTACCTAATTATTTCATTTAGCTACACCTTTTCACACTTCATGCACCCTAGCTTTGCCATTTTTATGGTAACATAATAATTCCAACCAATCAAATTCAGCCAGCATTCAGAGATATTCTCCTGTATCATGCTCACCCGTAGGCATTACCAAAATTTTGATAACCTTTATCACTTTTCTGAGAACTACTCTTTATTTACTGCTGACAAAGACTGCAGAAAGGATATGACAATTTTTAAGTTCTTCTTTTTGGGATCCCAAGAACTATGAAATAAAGACAACTGTGATTGAAGGCAATCAGGAATAAAATCTGATGTATAAAACTCTGTCACTTCTTTCAATGCACTTTGGTGATTTTCAGTAGTGAGCAATGTCTCCAAATTTTGTAACATATTATAGCCTTTTTTCTTAAATCTGTTATTTACTGCTTCCACTACAAGATCAATTGCCTCAAAATAAGCTCTACGATAGTAATCTTTGGCCATTTCAGGATGTTCAGGCATACTCTCACCAATTTCAAACCTGCGAGGAACTTTCCTCTTTCGCGGTAGTGTTGGAGGATCCACGGAGACTGATGATCTCTTTTTCTCCAAATATTCCCAGAACAAGTTAAAACTGTCTTCATCTCTGATTTTTTGAAGAGTTGCTAGTGTAATGTTAACACAATTTTGGCCTTCACATGCTGAAATTGTCTTGGATTGAAGTCAACGAGAAAGATTATCCACCATGTTAAAAAAAATTCTACCAAGCTCAATCCCAAAAAAAGAAATCGAATTTTTCCATTTGTGCTGATACTCCTCTAATATGTGCCTTCATTTCTGTGTCCCATGTTTCATTCATGGCTGCGTCCCATGTCATCTCAAGTTCTCCATAATTTTCTGCTATTGATGACAAAGCTTCGGCTTGCACTGTCCAGCGGGTGGGGCACAACATGCGTATGCCAGGAGAACCAACTTTGACATCATTTGAATTTTTTTTTAATTATGGCTTTACGCTTTGGGGATTTTTAAAATAAACTTGGTAATTTCATATTGTACAGTATCAAGAGTATCCCTCATGATCTTTGATCCTTTCAGTGTATCTTAGATGGCCAAATTCAGTGAGTGTCCATAATAATGAGTGTATAAGGCTTTGGGTTCGGGTTCAGATAACTGAATTGCTACACTAGACCTAGAAATGCTACTAGCTCCATCGTAGCACTGTCCACGACAATTGCTAATGCTCAAATTCATGCGCAACAATACGTCTGTAATTGTTGTTACAATAACTGTAGATGTGGTAGATTCCATGCTATAATAACCTACAATTCCTTCCAAAACTTCCAAGTTATCGTCCACATAACGCAAACATACTACTAATTGCTCTGTATTTGATATATCGATTGTTTCATCAACCATTATGGTATACTTCTTGCCAGATATGCTTGTAGCTATTTCTCGTAAAATATAAAGAGCCATTATACTAAGAATTTCATTCTGTATTTCATGGCTAGTAAACTTGTCCTGGACCTTTTCCATCCATTTCAGAATGCTTGGGTCATCCTTACCCCGTAATAGCTGAATGAAGTTGGAGTCATTTTCGCCTCCTTTTGTGGAGTCATCTCCAGAAACATATTGACCACGAAGAGCTAGGCCTTGTCTAGCAAAAAATTTAATATTGCTGAGAATTACTAAGAGAATTTTTTTATTCCTTGACCTTTGATTAGCTAAACTTGAACTAAGCATCTCTCCAACATTGTTAGTTATACTCGGTATTGTAACAACTACATCAATAGCTTCTCGGTGTGACATTGTTTGCTCATGCTTATCAAATTTACTGAGTGTTTTCTTCCAATTGCAAAACCCAATTTTACTGAAAGTTTCATCTTTACATGTTTTAAGATCACGTTTGTCAGCAACTAAACAATAATAGCAAAACACACGATCGGTTCCCTCCTGATAATGTAACCATTATACTTGCCATACCAAGATGAACAAAAAGACCGTTTCTGCGTTCCAAATATCCGCTGTGGAAATGGCAGCTCTGGTTGATTTGGGCTATCAGGAATTAAGGAAGTATTATCTTTAACCAAAGATGATGTGCTGGCTTCTGCAGCTTGTATATCTTGAACAGCTGTTTCAGGCTCTTCCCTATCAATAGAAGTATCCTCAACACTAGGTGGTGGATTGTCAAGCTTCTTCAGCCAAGGAAGGATAGACATTATCCTAGTAAATTTGCTCTGCTGGCTTTTTTAACTACTTGCATCTGCAATTGATGTGTTGTTGCGATGGCTGCCCCCGTGTTAATTGAGAGACACTGCTACCAGGTAGATGCTGCCACCAGAGGCAATCTCGACAGAATTGGACTAGGAGGGGTTGTGGTTGAAGGCCGCCCGTATCTCTCTAATCCAGGACCGAAGGCTCAGTAATTCGCCTTGAGGCTATTCAATCAAGTTTTATTTTAATTAAAAAACCGGCTTATGAATTACAGAACTGAAGACTGACTGACTGATGGGGTGAGCCGACTGGCCAGTATAATATAGAAAACCAGTCAACACACCCACATCCTAACGAATGCCACCAGTGAGCGTAGTTTTAGTGCCCTTCGCAGAGTAAAAACTTGGCTGCGCAGTACCACTTCTCAAGTTCATCTGAATTGGTATATGTTACTGTATGTACATAAAAACAGAATGGATAGTCTATATACCTTAATAGACCATTGCAAATGAGTTTATTACTAGAAATGACAGTGCCTCAATCTTTTTGGACTATTCAAACAATAAATAATGCACATTATACTAATTTTTTTCATTTTTATGATAGCTAGTTAAACAAAAAAAAATCAGACAATTTCAAGCCACCTTTCTATCTTAGCCCATAATATTAAAAAAAAGAAAGTACATGTATTATTTACTTTAGGGGAGGGCAGCCCCCCCCCCCCCCCCTTTGTCTATGGCAGCCATGTACAGTGGGCAGCTACCCTGCATTGCTACCAGGGTGGTGCTGGGCACATTTGCAGCTGCTGGTCATCATCTGGATGCCAGGTAGTCCAGCTAGCCAGACCCTTTACCCACCACTAATCTGGGAATGGGTGTTGCGACATTGGCCATACCAAATTTGTTAATTCAGGTATAAAGGAGGTGGGGCACTCACTACTTCCACATTTGGTATGGCCATGTCCCCAGACCCTCCTCTCTCTAAGCAGCAGGTCTGGCTCTGCCAGACTAGATGTCAAGTGCACTGCTGTACTGTCAGCTTGAAACAACTCTTGAATCTTTGCCTGAGTATAAAGAGGGGTGTGTTTGGAAATTTTATAAAAATGATGGAAACCATGTTGTCAGATGTTCTTAATTCTTAACTATGTGAGTTTGAGCAAAGAGGGAGATGCAGTATAACTGTATGATTCTTATTGTATTGTGTTTATTTTTGTAAGAACCCCTTACCTGGTTATCTTTATTATTCTTTCCTGTCCACAAACATGCTGATCAGTTGTTGATTATGAGCACCATGCTATATAGCTGTGCATAATCCATGAAGTATTAATATATATCTCATTGACTTGTTCCCTCCACATAAAATATTGTATATGCTATCAATCAAGGTAAAGTATAAGAATTTCCAGCTTATATACTTATAGCTTTATATAAACTAGATAATATCCATGGCTTACAACAACTATTACAAAATAAGCTAGCTTATAACCAAGTCAAGTAATACTTAGCTTATAACTTTAGAAAGCAGGGGTAGATACTATCTTATTTCAAAGCATTTGCAATGCAAGATCAGAAGTCTTACTCATCTGGATGACAATACTCGATCAAAATAAACTAGATGGGATGAGATTTAAACCTTCCTAGCAAACTTGGGAACTTCAAAAAACTAAAAAAAGAAAAAAGAAAAAAAAGAAAAAGAAGAGACTAAAAGGGTGGCCAGATGTTGAGTTGACATTATAATTTTATTTATAAACATGCTATAGCTAATATGGTAGTACAATCACAGTAGATCAAATTGTAATACTAATGTTAATTCGTGCATTAATCCATCATCATATTCCAGCTGTGTCAATGGAGTAAATTTCAATAACACATAAGTTGGCTATTCATTTAGTTGATAAAGATAATTTAATTCTGAAGCTAATTAGATAATTTTATATTACTAATTTGAAAACTAACACAACCGTAAGATAATGATAACAAACGAGTAAATCTAAATACAAATAAGTTATACTCATGCATTAATTAAAGTTCTTTAAGAGTTTCTTGATAAATAACAATATGTTTCCAAACTGCAACAGCTTGAGAAATAGTGATGTCACCAGGAAAATGATCCTCAAATTCTTCTACTGGTATGTCAAGGGATTCATACCTATCTTGGACCAACACGTCTACCAACCTAAGCGGAATAACACAAGATAATATAATATTTAAAAAAAGGAAAAAAAGAGATAAACAACTGCTCAATCACTGCTACTATAAGCAACTAATTATTGCCCCATAGTAATTATTGGCTTTTATGCTTCAGTTATCAGGTAGCTAGTCTAACGTCCATTGCAGAAATAGGCAAAGCGTAAGTGTTGCTCACAGTAAACAGAGAAAGGGAAAGCTAGTTTCTGTTGTTTTAGCGTCTGTTATTTAGTAGTTTTTATGAGTAGGCATGCCTCAAAAAGTCAGACGAAGCATTAGACTAAGCACAAACCTCAATCAGAGTAAAAATTAACCAGTATAACAAGCTCTCGGACTATCGGTGAAGCAAAAGCAGTGGACTGACCAGCAAATGAGAGTAGTGGTAAAAGCAGTAAAGGCTCTGGAATAAGCTGCCCACGGAGTTCCTGCATTACCTTAAAGGATAGTGTTAATGAAATAATGGAATAATGAACCTGTTCCTAAACCACATCTGCATATTGATGAAGAATGTGATCTGTGTAGTGAAGAAGAGCATCAACTTGGCTTTTTTTAAAACACATGTGCAACTATAGGGTATGGCAAGACAAGAAAAAAGTATGTGTATAGTTGAATATGTAGCTAAAGGGAAAAAAGCATTGAAACAAGATTGCACCACTCACAGGTGGTGGAATACATTTCTAGAATGCCAAGGTGACCTGTTGATCACCAGAAGTGATAGTTAGTATAGATTATGTTAAAAGAATTAAACAAATACAGTTTTGGATGAACATGATTTACCTTCAGTACCAGCTCAAGTAAAAAAAATGAAACCAGCATTCTGTTAGGCTATAAGCTCATACTATGCTTGCTAAGAAAGGGGCGAAAAATTTCAATGGCAACTGGCAAGAAGTGGCAAGTCACAGTTGTAGCTTTTTCTAGTGCAGTGGGCTAAACTATTCGTCCAATACTCTTTGGACAAAAGTTGAAATTCCTGGAAAGAAATACGGTTAAAATAATTGTATTTATGTTAACTTTCAAGGTAATAATAATATAGTAAGAGTAGTGTCAATACAAGAGCATAAGTGCAGTGAACAATAATATATCTATAGGAAAACTATGGGTGGTCAATAATTGATGCATGTAGTTGACAAACAGTTATTAAGGAGCAGGGTAAATGGCATTTGCATTCTGATCAGGAGCACATTACTGGAATGTACGTTGGACTGATTATAAGCTAATAGTTGTTCTAACATTTGGGAGCTTTTACATGTCATTGCATTTTCATTCATAGCTTATTGTCCATGTGCAGAGGATCGGGTTGGTATCATCTTGGTGAAATGCTATCATTTTTTTAAAGGCATACACTTATAGAGCTAGGAAAAAATTGATAGCAATGGTAGACTGGTAATTTTTTGTTTTTATTACCATAAATTTGTAGTTAGATGACAGATGATGATGGCAGATAAAATGAAGTAGCAAAGATGTGAACCCTCAGCACTACTAAAGTCACAAAATTATTTCTTAGACAAAAGGTATTTCTTGGCATAAGTTGATATATCGCTCGTGCAATGAAAACAGTAGCTATAAATGCTGTATCCATTTTTTTTTAATGCTAGAAATAATCAATGTGTAATGAACAGCATTCTTACATAGTTTCAATGTTAATCAGCACTCTGTAGAGTTTGCAAATGCAATGAATATTAACATACTTTGTTGCTTTCTGACTAGGTGGCTTGAAACATGCACATTTGCAATTTAAAATCTACCAATTAGGTGATTTTTGTATAAAAAATAAATATTCATCCAGTATTAAATTGTATGGGACAAAACTTGGCTAATAATTGGTTATATGCTACAGCTGCTTTGAATAAAACTAGCTGTAACTATCCAAAATTGCCAGCTGATTACTTATCATTCCTAACTCCCGGAATAACTACTTCTAGGTTACTGTATATATTCTAATGTATAAAAAATAGTGCTTGAAAGAATTTCTACCCTTTGCAGTCATTCGACCAAAACTGTTATAATCCCTTTAGCTGGCTAGAAAAAAAACTTAAGCTGCAGGTTTGAAGCCAAACTAGTCCAAAATAAACAACTATACACTGTTGTGAACCATTTCAATGGACATAATGAAAATAAAACCGTCAATTAAAGTGTGTAGTGTTTGTGTTACAATCCCTTTGCTAGATAGCCAACTGATAATGATACAATAATAACAATTGAATCTTGTGTGTAATGTACTAGTAAATCCAATAAGCATTATGATTTTGATCCTTTTATGGTATAGGATGTGCATAGAAAGTTTACATTAATAAAGCCTTAATCAGCGTAAGAGATCCATTTAAATTTGTTCATGTGTAGCTACTGTGATAATGCAACTGAGCAACCTTAACATTAATTACTTAATTAAATTTGTGATCATCTATGAATAGTGCACAATTACTTTCCTGGAAAGTCTATTAAACAATTTCATGAGCTTTCTATTGGTGTATATTTCTAGAAGATTAGTAAAAGACTTATTACTGACTCCAACTTCCTGATTCAGGTCCTAAAGGTGCGTACTGCAGATATTACAGTCTCTGTGTCACCAGCTATCATTTTAAACTCAGCAGAAAAAATGAGAATGCTGAAAAAAATTAGATATGCACGTATTGTTACAGCGCCCATTTTGTATTGGCTACTGGGCGTTTCCAATCCCGGTAAATTCTTTTATCAATGCTTAGACACACCATGTCGTCAATGTCACTGACAGGTATATGTACATAAGAAAGATAGTTAACAAAGGTAATGACAAATGATATCTTACGTGTATCGTAGCTGGTCCTGTGGAAAATACCTCAGAGAAATTTCAATGAATTCATAAAGTGCACCCAATAATCTGTTTAAATGAAATACACGTAGGCATTCATCCATTTTAGTTTTTTGTTCCTCAGTTAAAGCAACAAGAAGTTCATCACTCACGGAGCTAAATGGTTCCTAAAGAATAAAAATTACAACATACTAAAGACAACTATATTTTTCATTTTAATGAAAACCATATAATTGTAGTCAGTGTTAATGCACACATAGAAAAGTGAAATAGCTGGAGTGATCAGCAAGTCTACTGTCCACTCTTAAACTGCTGTCCACACAAACGTGACTGTGTTAAACATAGTTGCACACACACTTGTTCTTTAATATTTTTGTTCACCATTGGGGAATGTGTTATATTTTTTGCAAAATGAAGTGATAGAGTATATACGAGTGTGTTTAATGGTCCATTGTAATCTACATATTAATATGCTTGTATAATTGTAACTAAGAAGTGGGTAGAATAGTAGATGAGGTAAGGCGGCGTAGGTTTCAAAAGGAAGTCGATAATAAGAAAAGGCAAAGTACGAAAAAGAAGGCAAGGGAGATTTTAACTGTAAAAAGCGGTTGGAATCGACAAGGTAAGACTGCATAGGTTTAAAAGAGAACGAAAGAGAAGGAAATGCGTGGAATTGACAGTAAAGGGCTCTTCGTTTCAAAAAGGAAGGTGAAAGTACGAAAAAAAGGTAACAGTTTCACAAAGCTTAAGTCCACTATCACTATAGTAGGACGATCCAGAAGCAGAAGAGGAAGAAAGAGCTGAAGAAAGGAAAAGTGGGGGGAAAGAAAAGCTAAGATTGTTCAGAAAAAGAGAGCAGGAGAGGGAAACTTATGTAATCTTAACCAATGGTAGAGAATGATAACTGAGCAAGATAACTTATGCTACTGCATTCTTACTTTGCAACACGTCAAGCTCCACTGTGTGGCGGGGTACTTGCTATGTAGTTGAAGTAATTTTTTTATTGAAGTAGAATTAGATTTGTGACTACTGTGACAAATTAGTAGCTTAAAACATGAATGCAAAATTTATTAATTTTGTAAGCTATATAGTAGCTAGCTCTGCAGTTTATTGTTAAGTAATAGCCAAATTAGAAAGCATATACAGTGCATGAAATATGAATGAATTAGAAGAATTTCACACACCTGCCCACGTAACCATGTGCTTCTAGCCAATTCTACAGATAAAGTTTCCCACAAAGACAAAATATGCCTTAGCTGACAGCATTCCTGCGCCTGATAAAATAAAAATATACTAGTATTAAACTGTGTATTAGTAAAAATAATGGTACTTATGAAATACAAACCTTTCTGCTAAATAATTTTTTCTGCATTTTCAACACTTTCATATAAGTTCCAAGTGACATTTTTTGCTTTCCTCCTCCTGATGATAAAAAGCCCAGTATAGTGTCTACAACATCCAGATTAGCTTGGAGAGCATCTGGAGTACGCAGCTCAGCCAAAATTTCCTTTTGTACTTTAGCCTGAAGTCTTTTCTATAATAATTGAACAAAAAATGTATTTTAACCCACACTGTTGTGAACCTTTAGTCTTAGCTGCATTGTAAAATACTTAAGTAAAAAAAAAAAGTTTTTAAGTTGAACAGTTACACACAACTCCCCTAAACATAAAGATACCAGACTTTGAACTTAATTTCAGCTTGCAATGCTATAAACAAAGCTTGGTTAAATGATTAGGGTGTGACTATTAGAATAGACAGACAAGAAATATGAATACTATAACTCTGTTTTGCATGTAAGCAGGGGGTTAGAAAGGACTTCAATGACTATAATGTGTTCTAGAATTCCAATCATGTATATATTTGTCTAACCTGTGGTTTTACTTTTGCTCGAATAGCTACAAACGTAGCGGTATTATGAATATCTTTTTTATAAACCACATGAGGAATGTCAGATAATATAGTTGGTTTTCCATGAATAAACTTGTCCAAAATATGTTTCTGTAGTGACTGGTAGTCATATTTTACAGTGTGAGCTTCACCCATTTTGAGTGAGTAGTGGCAGTGGGATAACACCACTGGTATAATCTGCTGTTCATAGTCCAGAACATGACACTGATGTATGTGGGTGATGGGGACTTCATTCTTCAGCAATTTGGTTCCTCTTCTAATAATAAAAAATGAATAAAAAAGCTTTAAAATTTCCCATTAAAATATTCACAATTAGGTGAGAGAAACAATACCAGTAAAAAAAAATTTCCATTTCCAATTGTTTAGAAGTTTTAGACTTAAGTAACCATTGCATTAGCCATGCTGAATGCAATAACATTTTGAAATACTCAGCTCTAAGTGTCCATTACTGCCTTCTAACATAACTGGAGTACATTTCCGCTATTATTTCATACAGGTTACATACTGACCTGTCATTGGACATCAGGGACTGACATCTTTCAATAAAGTCGTTATGTGTAAGTGTAAGAAAATCCACTAGAGCTGTAGTGCATACACCAGCATTAGAAGTAGTAGGAATGAGATATTCAATAGGAGTGTCCATTCTAATTTGTCGTATCCAAATATCATCTCTCACAGGCAGTCGGCCTGGTTATATACAATTCAGTTGAAAAAGTCAGTTAAACATTATATTATCAAACCAATATACTTACCATGATTTTTTAAGTCATGACCTACTAACTCCCATGCTTGTTGCAAACTTATTATCCATTGGCTATACTCATTTCGCATGTTTTCTGTAATAACACAACGATAAATTATTTACTTCAATAAAAAACTATTTAACACACCATTTTGTATCTTCTCAAGAAAATCCTTGATATTCAGAGACTTAGCCATTGTTTTGTCCACTCTGTAATTAAATTTGTCAAACAAACTTTGTTGCAGTTTAACAATATTTGGAAGGTACTGGGTAGCCCGTAATTTGGGTTCCTTGAAAAACAAAAACAAAATACAAGATGAAAAAGTTGTATATTTTATTCCTATATTTATGACTGTGCACAGGATAATCCGGCACAAAGCATGCTACAGCTTCAAAACGTGGAGAGCTCAATACCTGGACGCTGACAACAGTGTAAGTGAAAAAAAATTTTTGACGGGCCCACACTGTGCCTAACTTTCCTGTGCATGGACTCATTTAAGATCCAATATGTAAAAACAACACCAAGTTAATATTACATTTAGAGTGATTGTACAAACAATATATTGTAATTTAAATGAGTTTAAATGAGGTTAACGTTGGAATGGCAATCGGGTAAGTATCGCTGCAGCGGAAGGTACGGGCTTGTGAACAGGATGGAGGGCGCGGCCGGGGATGACATGTTACAGTGGCACGTGAGCAAGATTGCCAGCAACGAGGTGAGCTAAAGCCATAGTAAGAGTTAGAGTGGGAAATCTGTGCTCCAAGTTTGCTTACTTAGTTACTTAGTTACTTCGAGTTACTTAGTTACTTCGAGTGCTGTGTTTATACGGAGTTGGCCGGGAAGGTATCTATGCCGAAAGTGAAGCGAAAGGCAACGAGAGGAAAGGGGAGGAGAGCGGCAGGCCCCCCTGTCTCAGAGTTGGCGAATAGTGGATCACCTGGAAACGAAGCAGCGGGAGGTTCCGCCGACGTCTCAGTTGCGTCTTTATCCCTTCAACAGTTGCTGGATGCCGTGGGCGAGCGGGTCCGCCAGGAATCTCTCAACAGCATGTCGCGCGCTGGGACGGCGGGTGGAGCACCGTCGGTTAGCGGAGGCCAGGCAGACTGTCAGCGTCCAAGTAGCGAAGGTATGTTAGCTGTTTTGGTAGAGTAGCTTAGGGCTAGGCTTCGGGCTCTATTTCAGGGGCGTGTCAGATGACGCGTTGTTGTAGCGATGCTTACCAGGCCAATGAACGGCGCGGAATTTTAACGACGCCGTACCGGGTGGGATGCATTTGTAATCTTGTAAAGGGGTGAAGTATGAGAGGGGGTGATAGGAGAAGAGGGGGGGTTAGGGGGGGAGGGGGTAAAGGGTAGGCTTCTTTAGGTTAGGTTTTAGAGGGGGGGAAGTACATTATGGTCCCTGGATTTCTGGCAGTTTGAGAGGAGGAAATGTGCATGGCACAGCACTGTTGAGGTTGACTGAGTGTGACTGGGAGTTGGAGTTTCTGAGGACTACAGTAGGGCATTGACTTATATTCGTTGCTTGCAGGCTCGGTCCACACCGGGTGGGGGCTTGGGAGGTTGCCACCTCCGGCATCCATTGCATCAGTCGTCATTTCGCCAGGTGGTGCCACGTCACAGCCTATCCAAGTGTCAAGCCAGTGTAGGTCCACATCAGTAGCGGATTCAGGCCAGTTGTCTCAGCGTCCAGCTCCAGCTGTAAGCAGCCAGGCAATGTTGGGGCCTCGGATGTCATCATCGTTGGGGAGCAGCCTGCCTATGTCAAGTCTACCGACCTCGCCCCCGGCATCCGTTCTGACTGGAGCGTGTTTGTCTCCTGGATCAGTGCCATTCCCTGCCAGATTGGTGGCTAAGGCACGCTCGGGAGTTTACATTGAGATGAAAGAGCTATTGGGCGATAATATAGCTCTGCTTAGTGAGTTGGAAACTTTTAATGGTCCTCACCACCTCGTTGGCATCCCAGGGGTTAATAAACCACGGCTGCGAGAAGTTGCATCACTGTCCTCCTGGATTTACTGTTTCTTGGCATACTTGGCGTTACGATGCCCCGACGATGACACGAGGGAGCGCTTGGTATATGCCCAGCTGATTGTTAGGGAGTCACTGCGTCATGGGGGCAAGAGCTGGTTGACGTACGACAAGGTGTTTCGTCAACAGGCAGCGCTAGATGGCTCGCTTAGATGGAACGAGCTGCATCCGGCTATTCTGGCTTCAACTATGCTGGTGAGCCCGCTGCCATCAGCGCAGGCACCTCAGGGGCGTGCTGGTACTTTTTGCTCTCTCTGTCAGGGTGTGGATCATCGAGCAGACCAGTGTGCATTAAGTTATCTGCACCACTCTGACACAAGATCATTTGGTGGCCGAGGTTTGGGGACTTCAAACCGGATCTGTCAATCGTGGAATCGTGGAAGCTGCAGATTTCCAGGGGGTTGCACATTCAGGCATGTGTGTCGTGTATGCTGTCAACCTCACCCAGAGATTCACTGCCCCAGCAAGAGTACCCAGGGGTTGCCGCAGGGTCCACCTCCAGGTCAGCCTCGCCCATTTGGCCCGAGTCGCTAGTGGGTGTCAGTTTGCCTACGAACGCTATAACTATCTATTCTTGCCTCTGATTTGTTGCCACATTATAGTCATATATTCAAACATTGTCCAAGTTGGGTGGTTGATAGAGGGTGGTTAGGTAGGTTTGGAATTAAGGTGTTTGGGTATTAATAGGTATGTATATATGAATTAATAGACCAATAGTCGTTTCAGTGAAAGAAGGGGAGATTTAATATTGATATAGTTTGGCGTAGTCATTGATAGGTTAATTTAAATGGCTAGACACAGCAGGATCTTAGTCTCATTTGGGGATTGTACACCTGACATAGCTAGAGTATTGTTTACTTGTCATAAAGGGGGCGGGTAGAATAATTGGTGGGGTAGAGGTGTCTGAGTGTTGAACTGGTGGTCAGTTGTCAGGACATGGTTTATGCAGGTGCAGTAGTCAGAGAGCTGGCTGGGCTGCCGCCGTTCACAGCTAGAGGTCTGGGACTCTACCAGGGTCGTCACATCTATGTAGAGGATCTACTGGCCTTCGAGAGTGGGGAGTACCGGAAGGATGCACCTCAGTGGCAAGTTTTGTTCTCACCCTTCTGCTTGCAGAATTGGGCACCGGTGTTCGACTCTCACCCGGACAAGCGTTTTTCGCAGTATGTGTGGAATGGTTTGTGTCACGGATTTCGGTTGGGGTGCCGCAAGGTGTGCCGGGTGAAGTCAACCAGTCATAATCACCCGTCAGCAGCTTCCCAGCGGGGGGATAGTCTCTGAGTATATCCAGTCCGAGTGGAGGCTAGGTAGGTTAATTGGCCCCCTCTCCAGGGAGGTGGTTTCACAGGTGCACGTCAGCCCGATTGGCCTCATACCTAAGCCCCATCAGGAAGGCAAGTGGAGACTGATTGTCGATCTCTCCTATCCGAGAGGTAGCAGTGTGAATGCGGGAATTTCAGAGGAGCTCGCATCAATCTCGTACATGCATATGGACGACGTGGTTGAGTGCATTCAGACTCTGGGATCTAGCATACTGATGGTGAAGATTGACCTGGAGAGTGCATACAGGCAGATCCCAGTGCACCCTAGCGATCATCATCGGCTTGGAATCGAGTGGGAGGGACAGACATATATAGACAGAGCACTTCCGTTCGGGCTAAGGTCAGCTCCGAAAATTTTCTCAGCGGTTGCAGACATGATGACCTGGGCACTTTATCACTTTGGTTTCACATTATCTGGATGATTTCCTCATTCTTGTTCCCCCGGTATCAGGTGATGGGGTGGAGCTACGAGCATTGGCATTGAGCACATTTGCTCACCTGGGGGTGCCAGTTTCAGCACATAAGACGGCGGGTCTCGATAGAGTCATCACATTCCTGGGAATTGAGATTGACACGAACGCTGGTCGGTTGCGTCTTCCAGAAGTCAAATTGCATAGGCTACAGGAGATGATACGTAGTTGGGTTGGTCGAAGGTCGACGACCCGGAAAGATTTGGAATCTTTTTTGGGTCATCTCTGCCATGCAGCAACGGTGGTGCGCTCAGGCAGATCCTTTCTGAGGGCGTTATTCGCCTTGCTTCAGCAGGCGAAGCAGCCACATCATTTCATTCGTTTGACAGCGGGTGCACGTGCTGATATCTTGTGGTGGAGGTGCTTGTTGGGTCACTGGTCGGGCAGCTCAGTTTTTGCATCTGTCCCTATTTCCTGTCACATCCATACCGACGCATCAGGGTCATGGGGGTGTGGCGCTGTGGCTGAGGGGCTAGGGTGGTTCCAGTTTAGTTGGCTTCCACACTGGGATAAAGTTGACATCTCTACAAAGGAATTAGTTCCAATTGCTGTAGCAGCGGCTGTATGGGGGCCTAGCTGGGGGGGTAAACATGTGCGTTTCCACTCTGACAATGCAGCTGTGGTTGCCTGTGTGCAGAAGCGGTCAGCGAAATCTCCCCCTCTTGTCCAGTTATTGAGGTGTATATCACTATATGGTGCATATTATGGCTTTCAAATATCCGCCGAGCATGTGCCAGGAGTGGTCAATGTGGTAGCAGATGCTTTATCTAGAGACAGAGCTGATCTGGTTTCCCCTATTATATCACAGATTCCAGAGACTCCAATTCCACCGCAGGTGCATCATCTCCCCATAGTAGAAAGGCCGAACTGGGGCTCCGAGGCCTGGACGACGTTGTTTGCCAGCTCTTTGAGCACGGTATTGCGCAGTCAACTAGAAGAGTCTACGAGTCAGGGCAAAGACGTTACCTCGCCTTCTGCCAGCAGTCAACCTTAATTCCTTTGCCAGCATCGGAGGTGACCTTGTGTCGTTTTGTAGCCTCATTGGCAATGGAGAACCTGTCATATGGAGCAGTACGATCATATTTAGCTGCAATTCGATACCTCCACATCACTAATGGATGGCCCAACCCCTCTTCAATGCCATTTCCCCGTCTTAGTTATGTCCTTACTGGCATGCGTCGTCTTGGTTCGGTTAAGCCAAGAGCCAAGAGGCTCCCCATCACGCCACATATTTTACGGCAAATTCATAGTCTGTGGTCACAGTCACCCCCTTGTAGTGACAAGGTGATGTTATGGGCGGCCTTCTGTCTTGGATTTTTCGGTTTCTTGCGAGCTGGAGAATTTACGTACACTGCTCAGTCGACTTTGGGTGACAGGCAGCTTACTGTCCAGGACATCTCAGTTGACTCTCATGATCAGCCATCCCACCGGCAAGTGAGATTGAATTCGTCCAAGACTGATCCGTTCGGGGCAGGTTTCACTCTGCATTTGGGTACCACCGGTGATATTTTGTGTCCTGTGGCCGCCATGCTTGGCTATTTGGCATGTAGACCTCCTGGGCCTGGGTTCCTCTTCAAATTTGAGGATCGGACTCTCTTGACACGAGATCGCCTGGGAAGGGAGCTTAAGCGGGTTCTGGAGTCTATTGGGATGGACACGAGGAGTTATAGTGGTCACAGCTTCCGTATAGGTGCGACGACAGTGGCGGCGCAGAAGGGCCTCAGCGATTCATTCATTCAAACTCTGGGACGTTGGAAGTCATCAGCATTTTTAGATTATATCAGAACTGATGTCGCAACCCTCACCCGTACTGCTTCCAGGTTATCAAACTAGCGTGTTGTCTATACTTGTTGTGTTGGATGTCAATAAATGAGATGTCAGTTGATTGTGATGGGGATCATGCCAGTACTCCAGGGAGATAAGGTTTTGCTGGGATAGGATATAATGAAGAATGAATAGTTGGGATAAGAGAGGTTTATATATTAATAACAGACCGGTATTGTTCATGCCTAAATATTTGTTAGTGGGGGATACTATAGTTAAGAGGGAACTAAAGGGGGTTATCTTAGTATATGGGTTTGGGGGAGTGTGACTTTCAGCCACTGGAGGATGTTGTACCAACATACACTCCCCAAGAATCTCAGGAAACTAATAATGGAAGGGGCAAGACCGCAGCAGGGGAAAGGCTTATCAGGGCACCTGGCTTAGCGGAATGGGCCATAGAGTAAGCCGGGAGGAGGCCAATAAGGGCTAGCAGGGGCTAGCGCGGGGGTGCTAACTGGTGCTAGCATGGGGGTGCTATCACGGGCTAGTAGGGGTGTTTAATGGTGAGCTAGCAGGATCTAGCAGGGGTGAGCTAGCAGGGTCTAGCGGTGGTGTGCTAGCAGGATCTAGCAGTGGTGCGCTAGCAGGATCTAGCTGGGGGGTGCAGGACCTGGTTCCAAGTATTGGCTGGGAGGGAGGCTCCTGCGCATTACCAATCCCCCTCCTTCCATTAATGGTTACGGAGGTTTATCTGGGTAGGGAGGGGAGGAGGTGGGGTGGGTCATCCCACATGACAAGGTTAATTGTAATTTAAATGAGTTTAAATGAGGTTAACGTTGGAATGGCAATCGGGTAAGTATCGCTGCAGCGGAAGGTACGGGCTTGTGAACAGGATGGAGGGCGCGGCCGGGGATGACAAGTTACAGTGGCACGTGAGCAAGATTGCCAGCAACGAGGTGAGCTAAAGCCATAGTAAGAGTTAGAGTGGGAAATCTGTGCTCCAAGTTTGCCCCTCCCACCCACTCCCCTTTAGGAGGTAGAGGAGGTAGGCATCAGCAGGGTTTATTAGTGGGGAGGGAGTATTAGTGTGGCCGGTAGTGGTTCCTTAGTGGTGATAAGATCTGTGTTAATGTTTTGTGTAGCTAGTACGCATTCACAACATTACCTCCACTCTTCGGAGTGTGATAGCGCAGGAGTCATTGCACTTTCCTCCCAGCTACATGCGTCGTGTATTAGAGCCAGGTCCTAGTATGGTGTCGGGTAAGGGGATGCATGGGGGTTAGAGGATGTTGTACCAACATACACTCCCCAAGAATCTCAGGAAACTAATAATGGAAGGGGCAAGACCGCAGCAGGGGAAAGGCTTATCAGGGCACCTGGCTTAGCGGAATGGGCCATAGAGTAAGCCGGGAGGAGGCCAATAAGGGCTAGCAGGGGCTAGCGCGGGGGTGCTAACTGGTGCTAGCATGGGGGTGCTATCACGGGCTAGTAGGGGTGTTTAATGGTGAGCTAGCAGGATCTAGCAGGGGTGAGCTAGCAGGGTCTAGCGGTGGTGTGCTAGCAGGATCTAGCAGTGGTGCGCTAGCAGGATCTAGCTGGGGGGTGCAGGACCTGGTTCCAAGTATTGGCTGGGAGGGAGGCTCCTGCGCATTACCAATCCCCCTCCTTCCATTAATGGTTACGGAGGTTTATCTGGGTAGGGAGGGGAGGAGGTGGGGTGGGTCATCCCACATGACATATATATAAAGTACTGTAACTTACCACTTGTAAAAATGTATAAAGAATAGGATAACTATTCTTCAGTGTTTCCTCTTTTAAATTTAATCGTAGATGTTCCAGAGATATCCGTTGTCTGTATGTCCATAAATGTGGACCCAAGCCTTCACTTTGCACCTTCACTTTTTCATGAACAATATAAAACAATTGATCATGTCCTATAAGGAAGAGAAAAAAATTTATGAAATAAAAGTGTAACTGGCCTTGTCTGAAAACAACAACAACAACAACAAAACAAAACAAAAAGAATATATTTTCTTATATAAATACCACTTGATTCGACCTTTAAATAATACTCTAGATAAAAAAAATCTTTTGAAACCAATGTTATAAGTACAGAAACAAATTTAAATACTTGACCAGGGCTTTCATTTAGCATCTCTTTGTAAACTGTACGACACACAAAACAGTGTCACAATTGTATCATCCCTTGTCAATTCATTTATAGGCTATTTGTTAACAGCATCAAAGAATGTACTAAAGAATAAGGAAGACTACATACATTCCACCCATAATAACCCATGACACCAAGGATATTTGAAACAGCTTAATTAATAAAGCCAACCTTGTTCATCATCATTAGCAATGTTATCAATAGCTTCATTTAAAATGTCTTGAGTGCTTTCCAATAGTGGAGAAACATAATGATGAGTGAAAATTTTCTCCCACTCCTGTCTTGCATTAGTAGCTAGCAAGGAATTAACTGTGCTGATGGTACCATCTAGAATCCATAACAAATATAACTGTATCAAAGGAGTTTAAAAAAATAATTTATTATACTTTTCCACACACACACACACACACATGCATGCACACATATACGCACACACGCACACACACACGAACAGCTAACACTTTATACTGCTAATACAATTATTTTCAATAATATTTCTGCAAAGTTACCCGTAGGAGGATCTTTTGTCAACAAATCTTTTAGCACCAGATGAACAAGTAGAGTAGCATCATTTGTGCTTTTACCAGTAGCAATAGAAAGTTGTCTTATATCTTGGTCTAAGTGTCTCCAGAAGAACTCAGAAAGATGCTGAGGAGGAACATGTGGCTTTACTATCCTTGCCAAATCTCCAATGCAATCCTCATAGTGGCATGAACACCACAGAAAAGATGAATGCATTATAGCTCTGACAATACAAACAGCAGATGGAGACAGATATCTCTCAGACCCCACTACACCAGTTCTAGAAGATGGAGCCCCTAGGTCATGGCCCATTTGTGTTGTATTGTTCCTAATATGTCACAGGATACTCATCAATATGTTGGTTTAAGGGTATTACTTACGTTCTTGCATCTCTGTTATCTGTTCTGAGATCATGATTTGCTCCACCTATACGTGCTTTGCAAACGTTACAGAAACTTTCCATCATGGGTTTTCCACACTAAGAAAAAAAGTTATATCATTTTTGTGACTTTATTTTTGCAAAATAATTACAGAGTCTCCTATAAGTATTGCCAGAAAGAGATAAATGATTCATAATAGTAAAACAAAAACAACAATAACAAAACTTACTTCTCCCACAAAATATTCATGGCCATTGGGACAAGCTGGAAATAACATATGGCAGGAATAATTATAGATTAGACCATTAAATTACCTTAGATAATGATTAATAATTTACTTATTAAATTTGAAAGTCAGAGTTGAGTGACGTGTAAATAAAAATAAACTTAACCGACTTTAGATCAGGTACATGTAGCGTTACTAGAATAAAGCATATAATTATATATTTAGGATTTCATTTTGTATTTCTCTTAAAATAAAACCTTGAACTAAAAAGCTTAAAAAACTTTCGCAAAAAGAAAGGAAAAAAAAAAAAAAAAAAAAAAAAGAGGAGAGGTTGCACAACAGATATACATACAAAAAAAAACAAATTACTAACTGTAAAATTGTCCTTGTCCTTCTATTCCTGCTTTTTTAACTTCAAATAAAGGATCCTCAGACATAGAGGGAAGATATGCATTCTGTTCAACAAAACAAAAGTAGTCAACAAGTGGTACAGAATATAGAATACTTGAAGTATTAACTCACTGCAAGAGTAGCTGGATTCAAAATCATATTTGCGAATGGAAGAAGAATAGGATAGTGAGAATTACATAGAATAACTGCACTGGCATGAATCACAATAGCACTTAAGCTTTTGTATAACAATGGTAGAGCTGGAGTCATTCTCATTTGTGCCAAGTTACCACCTTGATCATTTGTCAGAAAACAACGTGCAGCCTGTCGCATGGGTTCTCTTAGTGGTTTCATATTTTGTATGTATTGGTCAAATGAAGTCCGTAACTAACAATAAAAATAACAAAGTGGTCAAATCACATCCATATAAGCAGTATTCATAACGCTTACATCATCATCCATTGTTTTAGTGTGAATGCAATAATCCATAGTTACTGTCTGATATAGTGACAACAAAAACATAGTCGCTTCTTTGATGGTCAGGTCCTTATCCATAAAACAGCAAAACACATTCAAATAATATATGAAATAGTAAGTGTATGTATAATACTATTACCTTATGTTTCTGTTCCAACAAATCAAGATGTTTTCTCATGTAAGCATCCTTGATATCAGTACGAATTGAAGAGTATCCAAGTGCTTGATTATATATGACAAAGGGATCCAGCACTTTTTCCTATATATATATATATACACACACACCCAAAATTTGACACGGCATCACTATCAGTATTTCATTAAACCAACCAGATTAGAAGATTGCAGAGAATCCGGAATTATCCACTTGTGGATTCTTGAAATGTTAACAAGGCTTGCTGAACCAAATTCTCTCACAAGAAGTTTGACCAAATAAATAGCAGGTCCCGTAACATCTTTCCCATAAGAAGCATCTGTAACATTTATAACAGGATTCAAACAGATTTTCTGTACCAAATGAAGCAAGTCAAAGACAGATTCAGAACTTGACTCCGATCCATAACACTGAGAGTGTAGTAGGTGAACAGTCACTTGCAGTCCAAATTTAACAGTAGCCACAGCCTCTAAATAGGCAATAGATACTTGCTGTATATGTTCATTGGCAAGAACTTGATAAGCTTTATCTAAAATAATGTAGACATCTCCTGCTCTTTTTTCAAAATCTTGCAAGTTATATGATTTGTGAAGAGCATCCTAGTAAAATAACATTATTTTGTAATTATTTAATGTGAAAGAAAAATAAAATACAAACCACTTACTTCAAAACACTGAATACATAATAGACAGAGGTGATGGTCATTTCCTTCAGAAAGCACTTGATTAGAGCTCTTAAAATAGTTGTCCAAATGAATTTTGGTATCTGTGGAACTAATCAAAGGAACATTACTCATCACATGAATAACAAATTAGTACTACCCTTACTTGTAATCCAATAGAAGTTGTAACAGTGATGATCGAACTGTTGGCTTATCATCATTTTTGATAGTTTTTAATTGAGGAGCAAGATCTCGTGTTCTATTTTTAACAAATATAATATTCATTAACATTTCAATAAGTTCTGCCTCTGGAAAGGAATCATGACTGAAGCAAAGAGTTGACACAACTTCCATAAAATACTGACAACAGCTTTTTGAAAAAAGGTCAAGATTAGGCACTTCTTTAAACCTATAAGAACAACATAGTGATTACGGAGACCAACACTAAAAATTGATTTACTTTTTATGTTTAACATCTTTTTCTAGAATTGTCAACTGCTTATGAACATTACGAAGAGTGCTTGCATGAGTGAAGTCTGCTTTGTTTTGAAGCACCTACACAAATTAATAAATATATTCATGTACCCTTATCAAGTGGACATGAGAAATACGTAAGGAAGACTACCACAACAAAAACAATTCTTTCAAATTTATAAATAAAATAAGATAAAAAAAACAGTTTAACCATGTATCATATATAGTATTTATAGCCCGTTACCCGAGCGACCGCGCTTGTCGTTAAGAACTATAAATCGGATACAGTCTGGTATGCTCGTAAGAAAATGTATTAGCGGGGAAAAGTCTGATATAGTTCTTAGCAACCATAATTATGGTGGAAGGCAGATCAAAGCAAAGTGGAATAATGAAGAGTTTGGGTACTTTAATACAATTACTAAGATAGCTAACGTTATACTTTGCTCGTTGTTTATGTTTGGGCTATAAAATAGTTATAAACCAAAATCATTAGGTTTGTATTTCGATTTATAAATCCTCGCCACTCGGACTGCGCCCTCGTGTCTCGGAGTTTATAAATTGCATACAAACCTCAATTTTGGTTTATAACTATAACATAGATATAAATAATATATAAATATAGTACCTATATTTTAACTTTCACTTAACGCCAATCTAGTATTTCTTACTATGTCTTGGATAATTTTATCAGTTGACTATACTGTGTCACAAGTTGAGTTGGTGCAACATAAATGTAGCAGAAGAATCCACTTGCCAAATAAGTATATTAATTAAAGTTCACGTGACTAATACCTCTGATATGGGAAATCATGGACGCTCATGAATGACCAAGGGATGCAACATAAAGCACATTATTACTGTTAGTTTGCTTGTATATAGAATACATCTAATAGTCCCAAAACTTTCTTACAATTTATACTTACTAATTGAAGTCTTCTAAGATAATATACAGGTATTTGAGGATGATTTAGCAGTATATGCTCAAGAAATAGCTGCAATCCTTTTATTACATGCCACTTTATTCTAACAGACATTATAAGGAGGACAAATATGAAAATAATTATTTTGTCACCAAATACTATATTAATAAATAATACCTCAATTTTTTCCTTAATTCCATATATGATGTCGGTATTTCAAGAATAGCAGTGATAATATTCTGAGAAATTTCAATATCTTGTGCCCACGGAATATAATTTATTGCTTCATCATCCTTATCCATGTCTAAGGAAAGACAATCCAATGCTCGGTCCAATACTCTGAGGGGCAAGGTCTACACAAAAGTGAGCATTGACTCAATGTTAAAGGGGTAAATTTAATCACATAAGTTACCATGTCAGACTTCTCCCGCACATCTTCAATCCTCAACTTAGTCATTGAAGAAGGATTATGTAAAACAAGCTGACCAAACCAAATTATTTGTGGCTGATAGTTATGGTAGATTACATGCAAAGAAGCAATGCGATAAGTTAGAGTCACATTGCCGTCGACACTGCATAGCTCATCATTTCGAAGCAGAGAATCCAATGATTCTGATATCAGCTATTATAGTAAAAACCTTCATAAATATGTTAGCTAAACAAACAGTAACTAACCTCATATTGTCTTTCTTTAAAATTACTGTAACTTTCTAAGCAAGGATGAATGATGCGGACAAAATCATGCAAATATTTTAAATAAAATTCGTCAATGTAATATTCATCCACAGTGAGCAAAATTGTTCCGATAGGAGTTACTTCAACTACTTCACTTAGATGCTTAATCTTATCCAGTGTACTAAAATCTATTCAGAAGTAACATTATAAATACAATTAATTCACTTGCAATAGTTGACTTACTGTCAGTACTTCTAACATTGTTCCATAAACCTTGAAATACTTCATATACCAGCCAAGAAAATGGAAACTGGCACTCATAATCTGAACCAAATTTCCGTGCTCCAGTACCAGGTAAAGGATCATCTCTTATTACAAAGTCAGTAAAATGAAATTGCATAACTTCAGTATTTGTAAAAAAATTTAACCATAATTTTGAGACAGGGATATTTTCATTACTAGGAGTGATCAAATTTAGGTTACAATTACGGTCCACAATTGAAAGTATTTCTGCCAATATATGGATAACAGCTTGATCTATTTTTCTCAAAAGAGCATTAGCAAGTGTTCCACCAACCAAAAGATTTTTACTGCTCATTGATTCTTGAGTAATCCAATCCTTTTCATGATAATAATTTTCCCTTTCTTGGAGTAGAGAATGAATGTGTTTAATTAGTATACCATGAAACTGTGTATCATCTAAAAAGGTATAAACGATTCCATTAGTAAACTCAAAATGACTAAGCATGAAATCCTTATTCTAATTGTAGCAAATGATAAATATTTTGGGGACCTTGGGTATTATGTAAATGTAATTTCACATATTTCATATAAAACACTATTTGTGTAGCAAGGGTTGCAATTCTTGTGTGGAATTTTAGTTAGAAATCCAAAAAAGCTAGCTCTCTAGCAATCAACCTATAAAAGTGGCTGAATTTTACTGCTAATACATATCCACAATGAAAGAAACATCCATACATATTACGCCATAATTAGAGGGGGTCATTGGGGCAGTCACTCATTCCTGAGAATAGTTAGTTATATATGGTATTTTCCATCTCAAAAATACATTAGAGTATGCAACTGCTTCCCGTCTATCCTGTTTATGAACTTATTGTTCATAACTTGTATACACTCACAAATCATATGCTACAATACCATCCTTTTTGTTCATTTTTGTATTGATTTTTGCATGTGAAATCAATCTACTGTTCCCTGTACATACCAGGTTACGCAAGCCTTAGCTCAACCTGCTAGCTTCCCAGGTGGAGGACTAAGAGTCTAACACCTTAGCTTTGACCAGTTAATCAAACTTTTCCACAAGGGTTATTTTTTGTAATAATGTGTATGGTAGCTACCATAAATCTACGTTGAGAATGTAGTCCCCACTGAAGTCGAGTAATACAAGTATGAAAGAAACAAAGTCCATTGTTCAGATAGATAGATAGATAAGATAGATAGATATATAGATAGATAGATATATAGATAGATTGACAGACAGACAGGAAGACAGATAGATAGAGTGTTTTTATGATAATTTTTTAATCACCATTGAACTGATTGATGAAGACAGTAAAGGACAAAATTATCCTTGAGTTTACTGTAGCCTTATGCCACACAGTTTAAGTTTGCCCTGCCCACCCAGAATTGTTTCTCCAGATATGGCCTTGGATTGTATGATGTTTTGAAAACATAACTAACTCTAAAGAAAGCTGACAGGATTCATCTGCTGCAAAACATTTCACGGCGTAATTCATCAATTATTGCTAAAGTAAATCATAACTTTAACAATTAGAACCAAACATTTTAATTTACTAAATTTTGTAGGTTTCTTTGTATTAACTAAACAGGGGGAAAATTTATTACTTGAATTACTACAAGTTATCTTTTTTCAAGTTAGTTAATTTATCAGGAATGACACAATTTAGTTGTAATTATTTCTTATGGTAACCTTGACTATAACTTATTTATTACAACAGCCATTTTCTTCATTGCTGGGTATATGGCAAATAACACCCTCAATGACTTGCATTAGGGCAGTGCAGGATAGCACCAGACAATGTGATCACGCAGCATACTTGAAAGCAAGTATGGTACCAAAACCGCAAATAACAGAATAATTCTCATCGTAAAAGTAAAATTTATAGTGAATGCAGGAAAATGGTTTTGGCAGTCAGCAATTTAAATTATATATTATGGTGAGACATTCTTACATATCCAAATGAACAATATTTATGAATATAAACCTATGCATTGCTTACGGCAAATTGAGTAAGTGAATGTACTTACCAGGATCATACTGTATAGATTTTGGAATTAAATGAACTAAAAGCTCTACTCTCTGTGTAGACCGTTTAAAGGTGAAATCTTGCAATTTTGAGGCAGCAGGCTGAATACAACGATATAGTCTTTTAAAGAGTGGATTTTTATAATTTACTTGAAAAAAATGATTTTCTTCAGAGACTTGTCTATTAAAAACATTGTCCACTATTTTAATCTGTTTTTCACTTTCATTTGCTGAATGTAATGGCATTTTCTGGACTTGAGGTAGAAAAGGCCGTAATGATGGCTTCCCTGCCTGGGATTTTTCTCTTTCGACTAGTGGTTGACTTTCATTACCACAACTCATATCTTCAATATCTTCTACTGATAAGTCCATGGTTTCAGACAAGATGTTGTCTTTCATAGCCACATCAATAGTTTGAGCCCAGTGATTACTTGATTTACTCTCTAAATCAATACTATGGGATGTATTTATCAGACTGTTTACTTCTACTCTTTGTTGTATTGCTGCACTAGTATTGTCACTTGTTTGGGTACTGTAAGGTATAGAATTGCTATTCCATTTCCCACCTATGAACAACTCACTCATTTGCACTCCTCGAATTGCCTCATGGAGCTCAAACATACCCTCTTCAGAAGGTTTAAGATCATCAACATGAGCTGATATCCAAGGCTCTCCTTGATATCCAATCAGGGAGCAAGGTATTTGCCTGGGAATATGAATAATAAATAAGACATGAGTTGTCTGGCTCTCATCCGCTTTAGCTCGCAAATCATATATACGATGTCGAGCACAGGCAATGAGTTCGCCATTTAGGTGACCAGAATCACACTGTAATATTACAAGGCAGTCTTTCATGATGGAAGTTTGCTTCTTGAAGAATGTTCTAAATACACAATTTTTACAGGTACTATAAATAAAATAAAAACCATCAAACCTGTAAGAAAATGACCACTACTGAAAACAACAATTGAACTTAAGAAAGATTATTTCCCTCTCACAATATGACAGCACTTAAGAACAAAGGATATTGCAAGTATAAAATTAGTAATAAAAATTGATTAGGGATATTTGTTCACACGGTTTCATTACAACATCAAATCATAAACATTCCTCACAAAAATATCAGCAAAAACTGTCTCCCAGTAACTTCTTCATAATAAACACTTTGTATAAAAATGACTTACCCTACTTTATTTGAAAAATCTAGTTCTGTGTCAAAAGAATGCAAAGAAAAAAGAGTTCCATGAATTTTAAGTTCATCCATCATGTCATTAATGTCTCCTCTGGATGGTAGGTGACTATGAGTAGTGACCTGAAGGACCAACAACAAATGAAGTTGTTACAATAACACTTAGCAAACATATACAAAATCATTGTATTTATGTTCAACTTATCCTCAACTCAAACCACATATGCAATGAATTAAAAAAAGTTGACTAATAATTTATCTTACTTGAATTAATAATCCCTGTTTGGAGTCCATTTCATCTAAGCAGTATGACATGAAGCTCTGCATAGAACTATGATGCTGCTTATTAAAATATATGTCATAAATGTCATTTTCTTGATTACTAAGTACAGTGTTCTTTATTCTACAAACGGAGTCAGGAGTAGCCGTTTGCAATAGCAAATACCGGCTTAAATGAAACACCTACAAATATGAAGACAATTGAAATAACAATTATTAACTTAATTTTTTAAATTATTGTACAGAAAACATAACATTATTACTTTATATTTTATCATAAATGAATGTACATAATTAATCTCCTGTTTTTCACATATCTACATTTTACCGTATCGATAACTAGCTTAAGTTGTCATATTTATCCAATTATCCATAATGGAATAGAATTACAAAACGTAAATACTTCACTATATATTCCACACCAATTATGTAAACACAACATGATCTTATTTCACCATAATTTTTGTAGTATATCACTTACATTCCGAAACTTCTGTCTAAAACAGGAAATATGATCACTTACATCATTTTTAACAATTATTCCTGGAAACGTAAAGTTGTCCCCTCATTTAAATATCATATCACTAAATAGCTCACACGAACTAAAAGTACGCATTACTGTAGATATAGCCTCTTCAATTGTAGTGGAAATTGAAAGCCCCTAGTCATTGGTTGAATTGGAGTTCATTGTAAATTTTATCGGTGAGTGTCTTTGCGTGTTTAGCTTCTCTTACAATGACAGCATTTACATCTACTGTTTTCATTGCACAGCTATATTGACCCCTGGTCAGTCAAAAAATGATTTAATAACTAGCTAAGAGTATAGCAGACTGAGGATTCACATTGTAAGTGCTTCATTGCTTACAGTTATTCACAGCAAATATTGGCGCATGAAAGAAATAAAAAATATTAGGTGGTTCATGTATATTATTTAGTCGACTTAAATATGAAAAAGTAAGCTAGCTAAACACATTCACTGAATGTCTTTAGGTAATGAAGTATAAATGGAAACTTACTGCTTCTGTCCATAAAGTTGATTCCTCACTAATATGATGTACATGATCAATATCTAGTCCAGATTGCATGATAATATTTTGCCAATATAAATGAACTGTCTTTACATGGGATGATTTAACAAAAGTACAAGCTTTTCGAAGAAGATTAGTTGCTTGAAAAATAACAGAAGCAGGAGTATCTTTTTGGTATCCAATGAAAGCATCACTTTCTTTAAATGGTCCTGTCCTACACAAACATAAAAACTAAAAAGTCATACAAAGTAATGCTTAATATCACAGCACACAATAAATCATAATTATTATAGAAGGCTTCACTAGAGATTTTAATTGTAACACTCATATCAACGGACAAAAACAACAACAACTACTACTACTAACCTAGAAAATTCATATATCCACTTTGTAAAACTGTTCAGCAAATCTTTTTGCCAACCTTCCAAAACTGAAGAAGTCAGAACAAAGTGCTTTTCAAGCCTGTTTATCAAAGGAGTAGGGAACTTTGAATACACTGTATCCTTCTCTGCTATTAGAATGAGTCTATAAATACATAATAAATGCATAATAATGATTCTTGACTAAACCTCAGCCAGCATGTACAGAGGGTTACTGTACTCAGCTTGTCTGTCAGACATTCTGTCACAAAACAAAAAGAGGATCTCAAAGATGGCAGCCTCCCCAAGATTGAAAGCAGCCTCAAAATGTAAGTCCTTTTCATGTACCAGAATTTTTGTTTTGACTCATTTTTTCAGGAGAGTCAATAATTTCTTTACTTCCCGCAGTAGTTTTGCATTACACTATATTCTCAGCGGTTTACCGTAATGCTTGGAGTTTCCCATTGAAACTACTGGTGGGGTGACTGTCACTTGTATGTTAAGCTTCTCTTATGAAGACAGCGTTAATGTCTACAATTTCATTGCAAGAGTTGCATATCAATATGCTCAAGCTTTATATATCAACTTCCATGAGCTACATATTGGCATATTCATTGATACATCCAAATACATTATTCTTTTGGTCTTTGTAGTAGCTACCTTGCTAGTGTATAGCAGCCCAAGGGTTTGCACCCTTGGTACTTTATTTATGTAGTACTGTTGTAACCAGATATGCAACTAAGAAAATGAACAGCAGACTTTCTAAGTTACCTACCAAAATGTAATTTTATACACTTTGCTTCTTATCTTCAAAGATCATGTGAACTTTAGACTTGAAAATATGTCATGACAACTATGAAAAGATCGAGGCGCTTTTTGTAACTAATTTTTGATAAGGGATATTTGATACCATAGAAATCAGTCCAAAAAGTAAGCTGCTTTATTTGGTCTGGAAAAAGAAAAGTAAGGGTGCCGTCACACTCCTCAAGTGCGAAATCCTACAGAATAGGCTATGGTTGCTAGGGCATGTTGAACTTACTCCTGCTTTCCCCCCCCCCCACCCCCCCCCCCCCCCCCCACCCCCGAGTTATTTTATTTCTTCAGGCTAGCTAGTACTACTAGGATAAAGCACCTACCAAGAATAGACTGGAACCCTGTTGCATATCAAGAAATAGCCTCGTCACCATTTTGGACTTCACCGCAATACCGCACGGCTACTGGTAAAGTTTAGAAGCTGATTTTTTGTATATAATTTTCTTACCCATGCGTGTATGCCATAACGTTGAGTTTTGTTGAATTCTATTTTAGTTTTCTATTTACTCACCTTACCACATGAACTATTGTCAATTATTTCTGTAAAATTCTGTACATTAAAAATATCTCATCGTTATAAGGTTGACCGCTTGTGGCCCTAAGCCTTGGCAAAGTTTGAACCATAGTGTTCGTCCATTCCTGAGCAGTGCACAAGAGTAGACTCTGGATCCATTACTTTTGTGCGCAAGAATTTTTTATGTAAGTTGACTCCCCCCACCCCAATAGAAGCACACAATGGTAAGTTGAGGCACAGCTGCATTTCATAGGCACTAATTTGTTGCAAACTGGAGCGTGACTTTGTGGAAAATAACACGTGACTATTCAGCTGGAGTGTGCTGCTAAAAGCATTGCTATATGACGGCACCCTTAACTTTTCAAGACTGCCATACACAAAAATATGGTATTGCCACTCTTAGTATATAATACAGCCCAACAGTATATTATTTTATAATGGTGCCCCTACACTACTAAAACCTCAGTTTTGCATAATAAAATTCTACCACAAGAAAAGTAGATCTGCCCCAAATTAAGGAAAATCACACTGATGTCCCTGTCGTAATTAATAAAGTAGTACATAATTAAAATAATGTTCTCTATAATTTTATCTCATGAACTAACTTGAAATCATCTGCAACACGACAGCGAACTCTGTGAGTTTGTAATCCCAAATCTACATATCGACTTTCAGCATGATATATATAGTACTGATTCAGCACATCATACAAACTCTCATACAAATTTTCCAAATTAAGCAAAATAACTGTTCTTCCAGTTTCCATGCAGATCTTAATCTGGTTAATATTTCTGCAAACCTGCAATAGTTCATCATTTTTTTTATGAAGCTCTCATTAAATTCTTTCCCAAATACCTGAGTATAGTCTTTGTCTTTAGGAAAACTGCTTCCAAAAAGTATGAAGGGCTGATAGGACTGACTGTCTGAGGATGTTCCAGTATCTTTACTTAAACTCAAATACTCAGGATTCTTTAATATGTCAAGTGCAGCATAATTTTCGGTGAGGAATAAAATATAACGATTTTCCCTAAACATAAATAGGAAGGAGAAGAAACAAACAAACAAACAAAAAACCATGAAGAAAATTATTTATATAAAATGAGTAGCTATTTTTAGGCATATTATAATGTATGACTTGACGACGCCTTTCTCTGATGGCCAGCTACCAAGAGAACAGACTTTACAAAAAACAAAAACAAAACTGCAGTCAGTCAATATGCGTACAAGTGTAAATTAACTATAATATTAAACACAACATTACAAATTCTTGTCCTGTAATTCTACCTGACTATGCTGTGTAGTACTTAAATTTGTCTGAAACTATTTCAAAACTTGCCCTGAGACTAAGTTAAACAATAAACATGCTCCACTAACAGCCTTGATGTTTTAAAGTACATTGATTCATTTAAACATAGTGATTCCTAAAGAAGACTTCAGCAAGTATTCCAAATGTTAAATCAAGTTAACAGACTAACATCAACTTATTGCATAGAATGTCAAAGTTTATTAGATCTGAATGCTAACCTACTTACCCGTGCCAAGTTTTTTCAGTGTTTGCTAAACTTGTCCTTATTAATCCTAAGTGAGAGCTGTCAGGACATACCAGTCTATAGAACTATGAAATATACATAAATGAAAAATCTAACTTCATATGTAAAATAATCTTACTTCCTCATCATCACGATCCACATTGGGTAATTCACGATCCATTACAATACGCTTATTAAATTCTTCAAAGGGATCTAATTTTTCTGATGCAAGACCTCCAAAGTTTCTCTTGACAGCATGCTCCATCTGTTGCCATGTGAGCTTAGAATTGGCTTTTTGGCACATGTTATAGAGCATCTTGATAAGACTATCATTACACCAATTGAAATAAAGATTTGATACAAAATAAAACAAAGAAAACTTGAAATGTTCATTTCTTACATAAATGTAAGTTTATAGTCGTCTAAGTCAAGTTGGTACGACCGTAACACAATAAATATGTAACGTATTTAGTAAAAAACAAACAAAAAAACAAACAAAAAAAACTGGAAGCGATTAGATCATGTGAATTCAATGGCAATGACGTGCAAGTACATCAAATTGACATTTTTTTGTCCAGATTTATACATGATTTGCATGTTAACACTCGGCAATAAATTTCAATCTTAAAAATAATGGGTAAAATTTTCATGGTGAAAATTATAAAACTTCACAGTAATTCATGTCACGTGCTTTATTTTCATTGGTCCACACATAGCATCAACAAGTATGTTGATACTTATTTGGTGTCAAAATATCATGCCTTTGTTTACTCTGTAACAATTTCATGTGATTAAGCTGTTAATCCACCCTATCATGATGCAACAATGGTAACCCCACATAACACGTTCCTTGCTTACAGCTTACACTAGAAGACAAGGCTATTTAAGTAGCCACCTGAAAGAGACAAGCTCATTGTTGACAAGAGCGACTGAAAATTACAGAACATGACCAAACTTGGGCATGTCAGTGTATAGCAGGAAAGCTGTGGTTTTTCATTTTCTATTGACTTTTGCATGAGTTTTGGAATGGCAGGTTTTGGATACACTAAAAAAATAATGTTTTTAACTGAAGTGGAACAAGCTTTTCAATGATGTAAATTTCGGATGTACCGCTACTACTGATAAAAAAACATTTAGAAGAAATGTGCAAAAAATATATAGACTTTGCAGTTAAAAATGCTGAAAAATGGTATGTAAAATTACTCATTCCAGTTCATACCTATAAAAATCACGCAGTCCAAAAAATTCCCTCTCTTGAAGTTTACATATTTCTAAGTATGCTTCTGCCAAGTGAGCAAAATATGGTTCCAGTTCGTTACGTACTGAATCATCAGCACTGTCAGAACATATTCCTCTTGCACTAAAAATAAGCTCATCTACACTTGGGTCAGTTCGAGTTACCATCACACCACGATTCATCTTGGCAGGATCCAAGGCCCAATTAGAAATACCAATGAAAGCAACTCTATCTTCTTGATCTATAATCTGTCAGTCGAGAGTGCAGTAAGTTAAATATATTTTCAATTATAACAAACTTACCAAATCTGTATAGTCATCTTCAGTTTTTCTTCCTTCAGTTCCATCTTCCAATAATGGGTGGAGAGCTTTCAGTGGGAGATTAGGCGAGTCTTCAGCTAAGCCAACTTCATCCAATATTACGACTGAAACAAACGCGGTCTTATCCTGCTTTGATTGAAATTTTTCTGCTGTTTTGAATACTTCAATAACAGATTCTGAAGTAGACAGCTGACTACACTGGTATGAAAATATTTCAACCTGAACAAAGAAGCAGTAATAAAAGTTTACTTATATGAATAAGTCAACACGTTAACCTCTTTAAAATTTCGAAGTAAAGCATTAGCTGATTCTTTTCCTCGCATAGAATCACCGAGGACTGCCTTTGCTAACGATTTAGAACTTCCTGGTTTTCCAACTAAGAAAAGCGGTATTCGTAACTCCACACAAATGGCCATCATGAAAATATTTTCCCGCAATGCTGCATTTCTGGCAATATTTTTTACAAGAGTCATACTATCTAAAAAGGTTTCTTCACACCTACAGAACACAGATAACATAATTGATTTTTAGCTTATTATGGTACCTATTACAGCTAGACTAATTGATTACTTCACAATTTATCCTATTTTTAACATTGATAAAAGTTTATACTAACCATCTGATTTCATCTTGAAATTGCCTTTCTCCATGATATAGGGATATGGGATTAACAAAACAATGAGCAATTGTATTATCAAATTCATCTCTGTTCTGCAACCTAGCACGATAGCACACACTGATGCTAAGAATCAGAGCTCTTGTAATATCGTTAGGTTCATGATACTCAACCTAAAATTTTTAATCTTAATTTCATAAAAACAAACAAACAAACAATGTCCTTCAGTGAACATACCATTTCTTCAAATTCATTGTCAACATGACGAAATTCTCCACGTGCCCATTTATTCATATGTGGAGAAAATATACTCATTTTCTCTACAAAATACTTGAACACTATCATTGCTCTTACAACATCTCGTAAACTCACAAAACTGCATTCATCCTGAAAAACCAAAGAACAAAAAAAAAGAATAAAATATAATATAAAACATGAATAAACAAGCCAACAACAAATAAATAAATTAACCCATAAACAAAAACAATATTCGGCCTTACATTTCTAGCTCTCATATATGTTTGTGCAGTCTTGAAAGTTTCTGAAATAGCTTTACTGTAATCCCCATACTTTTGTAAAATTGGATGAGCCTTCATCTGAAGATATACAGTTAAATTATAAACAATAACTAAAGGAAAATTTATTAACCTACATGATCTTTAACAATTTGACTTATATAGTCTCTTTCTGTATCCTGATTAAGCTGACCAAAATCATAAACAAGTGGTCTCATACTAGGAGGAAGATCCAGTACACGATATACAAGTTGACGAAGGGGAATTTTTCCTAAAAACAACAACAACAAACACCAAAAACAAAAAATAGAACTACCTCGAAGTCTCACATAAATACCACTCAGGGGTTCATATAGGATTTTTGCTTCGGGGGGGCGGGGGGGGGGGTACAGCTATGACAATTTTTTTCAAAAACCTAGAATCTGAAACTGGTTGACAGAAGAAACATTGGCTTGGCTGATAACTGTTGCCATTGGAGGTTCTAAAATAAAATATATATGTATTTACTGAATTATTAGACAAAATAGTCATAGAATCATGCTTTAATGTTGCTGTATATGTCAGTCTTGTTTGTTATATACCTATGCTGCTAGTTCCTAAGTAATTAAATTGGCAATTCTTAGGGGTTTATGAAACCTTGGCAATCCTTCGATAAAATGGAAATGATTAAAACCAGACTCGGACGTCAACTAGCAGCAAGCAACTTTGAATGATTTAATGAAAACAGCAGTAGATGGACCATCACTACTAAGATATGTTGCTTTGAAGAAATACTTCATGTTTTAAACGGATAGATGCATTGCTTTTTAAAGATTTAAACAATACTCTTTCTAACTTACATTATGCTTCCTTTTTCCTATGCTTGTTTGTTTGTTTGTTCTCCCTCTGTATGAAACTATGAACCTTGACTACTTAACTACTTAATGAGGTGAAGTAAAGACACACTTAAAACAACCACTCTCCATGCGAGTACTGAATATGACATAAATAAATCAAGCCTAAAATTGTCATATTGTTCAGACAATTAAAAGTATCAAAATGTATAGTGACTGCTTTTATATATATTTACATAAACTAGCGGGTACCTCACCACACAGTGACGCTTGATGTAATACAATTGTAAAATTATGAATGCAGTAGCATAAGATCTTTCTATCTACTCTTATTATCCTCTACTACTGGATTTAGTTGCATCAGTTTCCCTCTCTTGCTCTCTTTCTTCCTGAGTCATTTCAGCTTTTCTTACCTTTCATCTATTCAACTCTTTCCCCTCGAGTCATCTCGTGGATTCCCTTCTTCCTTTGTCTATTTCTCCTGCCTCTCAAACTCCCTGTCCTTCAATTCATGATTGTGGATTTAGGCTTTGTGAAATTATTTCCTTCTCTGTCCATTCCTAACCGATTTAACTTGGTTTTAGTTACAATTAGTTATCATTTCTAATCACCTTCGTTTTCTAAATTGCCTTCTACAGAAAGTAATGACACTTTTACCCATTCAGTTTTCGATGCTTTACCAACTGGTGAAAAATAGTGTACCAACACTGTATACTAACGAAAAGGGCTCAGCTCATGAATTACTCATGAACACACACACCATCATCGTCAGTCATCATTATTGTTACCGACACAAAACATATTATTATATATTGGCATCCAGCATAAAAACCTTAAAACAAATAGAGCTTGTCAAGTTAAAATCTTTCTTCTTTTATTACCAATTTTACTCAGCTGAAATATGTCAACTGCTCCAAAAGAGAACATGGAACTGTTTTGAAAAAAACAACAACTTACCTTAATACTCATCATGATGCCATAAATCACTAAAACTGCTATTCTAACAGTGGTTGAATTAATAACTTAAACTTATTGTGAACCATATAGACTCCATTTATTACACTTGTTAAGAGCGCCATGTTTAATTATCACCTGTACAGCTTTATTTAAATTTCTTTCACCCCATTATCCTCCAACTTACAGTATATATCATGCTTACCTAGCTTCTGATGACTTTCAGAATCTTTAACAAAAAAACCAAGGCCAGCTTTTTCCAAACGTTCAATCATTTTACTATTGTGCCTGAGAATATATTTAAAAATAGTATAGGTGAAAAATTATTACAAATATGATAACTTACTTTCGATATGGATTGCAAGCAGCAATAAACTTTATATCTGTGCTTATTTTGACACCATTAATTCTTTGGTCACACATTACTTCTTTGATCAAGCCTAAAGACTCAGTGGTATTAGCCTCATCAAAGAAAATTACTGTATCTAGTCCCAAAGCTTTGTTACATGCAGCTACTTTGAGTGCATTTTTTATAAATTTGATAATGGTTTCTTCAGTTGTCCCACCATGAACCTAAAAATTAATTTTGCTGAAGTTATAACTCAATACCAATAAAATTCAAACCTTCAAAATCAACATGTTGGTGGCTTCTTGTCCTTGCCTCAGCAGATCACACATGTACCGTATCAATCGTGTTTTACCACACCCAGTCTCACCCATAATAACTACTGGAATGCCACACCTTGATTAAAATTACAGCAAACAATAACATTACCAGTGTTACAATGTTATGATTAAACTGACCTGAATCTCATTTGAATGGCTAAAATTTTAATAACGTTATCCACAGTCAAAACATAAGTAGGCTCAGGATCATTAGGAAACTCTATACCCAGAACTGCAGCAAGCTTCCTTATCATAATGGGCTTAGTCCATAATCTACAGTTGTCTTGAAAATCCACTTGGTTGAGCTTGAGACCCTCGTAAAGTGATTCTGAAATGATAGATTTCTCCAAAATATTCTGAGTGGTTGGATCAATAAGATTTCCATACTGGCCACACATTTGTATCATAAATCCTACAAAAGTGATGGTCACTCGATCTTGATTGAAGAAAATATAAGGGTGGGGACTAAGGCAACATAAAGTCACGTCAAAGTACACCAAGTATTTGAAAACTACCATATTAAAAGTTCCCCTCAAGTGTGTTGATTTTGTAAAAGAATGCAAATATACATATTTACCACCCCAAAATAAGCATACAAGGATTATGAACACGTAATTTTTATACCAACTATCTTTGCTATAGATGCATATATGACTATAATTCAAGACAATTTTTTGTTCTCATAATTAATCTTCGGTTGTATTTGTCAATGATCCAAAGATTTTTTGGCTATATCTCTATTCATAAATATAAACAGGTATTCCATTAAACAGTCACCCCAAAGACTGGAATTGACAATTACACTATTGTCCTCAATGATTAAAAAAAAAATTTGGGAGATATTTGTGCTATATATAAGACCATGTAAGAACCACTCTGTGTTATATAAAGAGAAAATGAATTATCAATTATACTAGAGTTGGTGTGACCATATATCCAGTCAGAGAGAAATGCACTTGCCTAAATCTGAAACTTATTAAGGGGTCAAACTAATAGAGTAGCTCTTAAGCACAAAAATGTAGACAGTCCCAAGTAAAAATGGGGCAAATTCCTCCAAAAAATCAATGAAGTGAGGATAAGCTGTCACCATGAGTGCCATTTTTAACTAACTTAGTCGCAGTAGACTAACATTTGTCATTAAATATGGCTAAAGGCTCTGAAAAAGTGATTTGTAGCTATTAATGTTTATAGGAGCAACACTAGATTGCGACTGAATTCTAGTACATATTTGTCACTATAAAATTATATATAGCTAGACTATTTAGTAGGCAAGCATTTCTATTACTCATCTTACCCTTCCATTTCATTAAGTTTATTTTTTATCTTTATGATGAGGCAAACACCAAAAAGTATCACCGGCAGGGGTTCATTTAGGGGGGGGGGGGGGGGGGGGGGGTTCGCCCCTTGAAGTTATTTCTCCCCCCTTGAAATATTCTTCAAATTTTATAAGCGATAATCAAAGTTAAAATGTGAATAATTAAGGTGAATGCAATAGCTTATAAGTTTGTTGCTGCTCTAATTATAGTCTTGGTAATTGAAGCCAATCTCCTTTCTCATCTTAGTTCTGTATGAAAGTTTTGACCCCCTTGAGGTTATCTTGCATTCAGTGAGTCACCTACATTGTCAGCTATTACCACACACATACAAGTGTTTCTTCATATCCTACACCCTAAATCAATATTGACCTTGGAAATTCTACTCTTAACATAATCCATTCCTGTTCATTAATCTATATATACATATATATTATATATATACATGTATAATATATTTATTCCACCCTAGATATCTTCACAATGATATTTCATGCTGTTATTTCACGCTATACTGCGCAAGCTCATTACCCCTGTATAGTTATAGCAACCGGCCAAACTTTTCAATTTTCTTGGTTTTACAGCTACCTTCCTCTGGTGTACCCTGCTCTTTACCCTGCTCAACAGGGTTAGAGCAGCTGCTAAAATATCAGCTGGGGGTGTGGGTAGCCCCTACAATCAGCTTTAGGCTGTGTGTTGAGGGGTCCCTAAATCCCTGAGCTGGAGGTTAGTACTGGATCAAAGGACCAGAGCCCACCATAAGCTATGCCCAGCTTTAGCGAGCAACCAGATACTATGCAGGCATGGTAGGACTCAACCACAGCAACAAGCCACTAGCAGGTAACACGGTCTGCATTCACTGAGCTTGACTAATGATGGACTAATTTTCCCAAGACAACTTACAGTGCATATATATGGGATGACATGGTACAGTTTGTGGTGGTTCTGGATGGATCATGAATATCATTGGATGATAATGAGTTGATGTAGCACATGTTAGTTTATTGTTTGCTAAAGACTTCTCCTTGTTCAGGTAACTAGACCTGAACACTGTGAGTTACCCTTCCTCTAGTACTAACTACAGTAGTGAAGATATCTAGTGTGGAATAAACCACTTATTAAACTTGTCAGAGTGTTATGGCAAGATATTTCACTCTCAGGCTTTATTTTCACTTGCCTCTCGCTCGTGAAAATAAATTAGCCTGCTCGTGAAATATTTCGCCATATCACACTCTGACTCATGTAATAAGTATTAAGTTATAATTAACAATTTATTGACTGTTAAAAAGAGAAAAATTTGCTATTATAATTATTTCAGTCGAGAATGACTGAATCATTGAAAGACAAAACAATAAACAAACAAACAAGACAAACAATAACCACAAATAGTGGGCTATAAATAGAGAAAGAAGAAAAGTACTGTTTGCCATGGACGCAGCTAAATTCAAGTGCAAAAAATATACAGTGTGCTATCAGAGTTTTGCAAGATACTATCCTGATGGTTCATCTTCAATCAAGAAATACTTGTACATATACATGGCATTGATAGATGAACTTCAGTATTACTCGAAAAAATGATTACATATCACTTTTTTTTAGTTAGGGCACTCGTTGTTAACGTGTTATGGATCGACTTGAAAGGATAGTGAGCTATAATGGGTTGTTGTTTTTTTGCACGGCTACTTTTTTAAAATTTGAATAGGAGCTAGAGGTCAAAGGACATGCCGGGGATTCTTCCTTTTATACCCGGACTTCCGGAAGGAGTTCAGAATGTGGTAAACGAGGTCGCAGACTTCACGAACGGAGAATAGCATTGAGTTATAAACATGACCTCTGCATTTAAATAGTTCTATTCCATCAATGCCAACAGAGTGCTGATGCTAAAGGCATACTAGACTGTTACGTAGAAGGCTAGAAGTGACTGCTATTTGTTTACAGGTATACCTCAGGAACTTCTCACGTGGCACATGTAGCTTGGCAAACTTAAGCTTTATTATTTCCACAGACTATTGTACGGAACTATAAAACTAAAGTATCCCTTGGGTCCTAAAGTAATATAAGGACATTTCCAGACTACTTTGACATGAGTATTCAAATAATACACTCCCTAAAAGCATATCAATTTCCATTCAAAATTAATAACTGATTTTATCCACCAACTCAACTTGACAAACAATAAAAAAAGTAAGTGCCATAATAGAAACATAAAAAAAAATTTCAAAAACTTACTTTTGCTCCCACTTTTTCCTTTCACTTATTTCATAAATGTCCAAACCCTCACTTGGTAGCACAGCTTCTTCATTTTCAATTGCCACTTCTCCTTTTAAAGAAGATGTAGAAAAATCCTGACAATAACAGTTAGTGAAAAATAGTTGTCAAATATTTAATAATACCTTACTCGAGACATCTGAATCATAAACTTCACAACAAATCCTTTTAGTCCTGCCATTATATCTCCAACAAATTTCAAATCAGTGAAAACTGAATTCTCACACGATTCTAATTGAAGATCAAGAAATTGAACAAAATGGCGAATTTCTGCCCACGATGGATCCTTGACTCCACAATGGCTACAATAAAAAGCAAGATGGTGTTTGAAAATGGTAATAAATAGTAGTATGGCAAGCTTGACAAAAAGTATAGGACATTATATCCAAAATTAGACAAAGCAGTGTTCATAATCAAGCACAAACTTAAAATTAAGCCATGTTAGGACATGTGCAGATTAAAATTTAGTCATTCAATTTTTTTACAAACAGATGTAGTGTGCTAAAGGTAGTCAAACAATGAAACCAAAAAAATATTTCACTAAAGTGGACCTTCCAGTAAAAAGATCGTGAGCATACTTATCTTACATGAACCAATATAAAGTTACTTATGACTAAAACTGCTCATTATAGTAAAAAAAAGAAAAGAAAGTAAAATAACTGGGACTGTAAGTAAAACTGATTAAACTTTCTATTATAAGCAATAAATTACACTATAACATAATGACAAGTGAGCTGTACTCAATAAAAAATATTTATAGTTCGACACAATTTCCATTAAGACAATATATTTCTATGAGCTTAGGAAAAGAGTTTACGTTGACCACAATAGTCAGTCTCTACTTCTGAGGGACCCCAGGCATAGTTCATGCAGGCTGCACATGTGGCTAATAATCTAATTCATAGCAATCATTCCTAACCACATTATATTAACTTTGATATTCTCTCATAATTGGCGAGCAAGCTAAGCTATCAAGGGTAAAATTAGGGATTTTTTTGTTTCTATGTCTATTTAAATGTCCGTATGCTATTTTGTACTTTGACCCCCACATATTTGTGTTGGCCAGGTCGGTGGTCGACCCAATTCAATATCCCTGTGGTGTGATACCACCCCACATTAACAACATTAACTAATTAAATAGTCATTTACTTTCTGTACCATTAGCTACATCTATTTACCTATTGCTGTATACAAAATTAACTTATTCACATTACATCTTCTCATGCTATGTATAGACTAAACAATTTACTCACATTACATCTTTTCATGCTATGTATGGACTAAATACACACCACTCACCATTCACCTATACATATATCATTCATTCACTTCCTTTTTTTTAAAGATCTCCTTAAAACTCTGACTACATCGAGAAACTGGGGTTAGGGCCTTGCTAGCTAAACCCTGGGTTGGATAATTCAAGAGCCTAGCTTTGCTGTGTGACTTAGCCTGCTCTGAAACTCTGGTGGCAGCGCAACTGCGTCTCTTAGGCTAACAGTGACCTGATCCCACCACACCTGTTGGCAGCGGTGCTCCTATGCTTTTTCTTCTTGCTAGGAGTTAATAGACGAATACACGGCAAGCTACTACAGCTGTTGTTCTCTTGTGTTCCGATAGAGCTAAGCGCGGGAACTGAGAAACAGAATATTTTTGTTGAAGATACTTATCCAAATCATCTAATAGGCTGTTTGTGATATGATCTGAAAGTTGTGAGACACATTTACATGTTAGGTCTAAAAAACTCAACAGATTCCTTTTTCTTTTTTTTAATTACTGGCGGTGGTAAGCTAAATGCGCTGTTAGTCATAGCTATACCACTATGCAACAGTAGTGTTCTTGCATGAGAATCTATTGTCCAATAAGTCAAGTCACCAAGAGAATGCAATGTTATTACTCTTTTTGGTATATACAGTGAACAAGTGTGCATGTGGAAGTATTGTATGTAGAAGCTACTACTTAGCTAAGTAATATCTTAAAGCAAATATTTAACAAATAGATATACATTGGCTGCATTAGGCTTCCTCCCAGTTTCTTTGGTTATTACAGCAGTAAAGCCTTAACTTACGGTTAAGCTGAAAATTGTGAGATAATTTCTTAAAATGATTATTTTTTAAGTCACAAATAGCTGCGGCGAGTGATAACTACAGCATTAAAACATTTTACTGTACGCAATTTTAAAAAACTCGGCCGTGCTTTAGTTGCCAAGTGTTTCTTATTGGAAACTACTGATCATTTAGATTCAGAATGGCCAACAGCTTCATATTCTTACCTTCAGGAATAAATGAACCAAACGATGCATTCCAGAGCCAAAACATTATGCAAGCTAGATGAATGTAGATTTTTTTTTGCATATATAGATTTGTAATGGCAAAAATCAATTTTTGTCAGATTTTCAAACAGTTCTTTGAATTACGTGTGCACAATTGCTCACTTGCCATTTGTATTAAAGCACATTACTAGTATACTAAGTGAACCATGGGGCAATGCTTGGGGGATTTGTGCTAATATTTCCAAAAATGTTGACCTCCTGTACTTATAGCTCCTCAAAAATGATAATCAGGGACGTAGGCAGAGGGGGAGGGGGGTTCACGTCTAATGATATTCATGCATCAATCTTAATTGTGCAAGTTTATTGTTTTAATTTTTAATTAATTTTCTTTCAATTCAATTCATTCGTTCATTCAGTTTTGTAACTCTGTCATGGTAGACCTTGAGCAAAGTGTCGAGCTGGTTGGTTTCACCAAAAATCTTAATTTTATGCCCAATAGGGGTGTGGCTTGTATGGAATGGGTGTGGTTGTGTTAAAATGGGTGTGATTGTATTAAAATGGGTGTGGTTGTGGTAAAATGGGTGTGGTTAGACTTTAGGTAAATTCTGAGCCCCGTCTGAAAAATCCTGCATATGCCTCTGATAATAATTTGATTATTAAAAGTTTAGATGTTTTACAGAATCTGGGAGAATTATGACCAAAATGCTAGCCCAAACTAGGACACTTATATCTATGTATCGCCAATTTCTCAAAGATATTTTCATCCCATTGTGTTAAACAACAACAATTATTATTATGAAGTGTGTGGAGCAATGAACACTAGTAAAAATCAAAGAGGAGGCTACTGATATAGTACTACTGCTCTTAAACAGAGGACACAATAGTGAAAGGGACTTAAAGTCCCTTTGTTCTTACTAATAGTTATAGATCAATAAAAAAAACTAGATTGATTTTTTAAATATGGTTATTCTAATTATATCATGTAAGCCCTAATTTTCTTCACACCCAGTGTAGTTTCCAGCATCTCGCTTAAGCTGAGAGTAGTAGCATTCCATTGACACTTTATTAGCCAAATAATTGGCAAGTTAAAAAAGTGGTGCCATATTGTTCAGCTCATAAGATACTTAAAAGTGTGATTAATTGTGTTTGACAAATGAAAAAGTAAATCAAACATTTACATTAAGGCTAGCTAGAACTTGAATGTCCAACAACACTTAACCATCACCTAATATTTACTCTATGACATGTGCTACCAAGATGCAAAACATATTCACTTATACACACATGTAAATATATATATATATAAACTAAAATGCATATCCCAAAGTGTCTAACTTCACTCCACTAGCTTGCTAATAATAATAATACTAGAGCACTAAGAGTGCAAACCCTCAGCATAAGTTCGTTTAAAACAATGCAATAATTTGCAAATGAAGTCATTACTGTTGAATAAAAAAGTTCTAAATTTTCAGCTTTAATAATAATAGTTTTATTTCATTTAAGAACATAAAGCTGAACATATTTAGCTAGCTGTATAATCATATTAGCTATGGCGTAGTGTGGACAACTTCAGTCACAGTGTAAAGAAATTTATCCTGACAAGATGATATGGCTTTTCAGTAACCAATAAAGTCCATGTGTGTGTGTTAACCACAGGAATATTTGGACTTTTCTGATATGCAAGTAACACCCTTTTTGAAGAGCAGGCATGCTTACAGTTGACGAAAGAATCACACCTCCAGCAATGGAAGAGACTTTGTAACGTAAGATACACCAGAGGAATAGATTAGCAATGGAACTATATGAAGAACAGGGCGTGATACAAATTGTATGCTCATGTGAGTGCACGTGTTTCCAAATGTAGGTAAACGAATAAATGGGCATGGCCGTATAACAGCACTCATTGTAGTGTCTGCCATTTCTCTCGTGTTATAAAAAACTAAGCTGAAATAAAAAAAGTGGCAAATTAAAGGGTCCGAAATTGTCATCTAGTCTGAGTTCCTCTTACTCAAGGCATAAAACTCTGCCATCTTCGAGATTCGCTGCTAACAAAGCGACAGAATGATTGAATGAAAGACTATTATAACCCTCAAGCACATGCGCACTGAGGGTTAAATTTAAAAAATATATAAACAATAGTGCTTACAATGCTCATGCTGTAGAATAAATTTGCTAGCCATTAGCAAAATTCCTAATTTACTAATGTGCTATGTTAACAAAACCAGTGTACACAGACTGGTTAAATATACACCCAGTACGATCACCTCGTCACATAAATCAGTGGGACAAACTCATCAGTTATTATTTAAGGTTAGACCAAGGTATTAACCATATGTAATTGTTACCTAACACTGGTACTATTGGCTACAATTCAATTGTAGAACATGAGAAATTAAACAATAATAATAAATGTACCTACTCATCTATATGCAAACATATAACATGCACGCATACATATATATATACATATACATACTCACATACACCCCTAAAATGCATTAACAAAAAGACAAACAAATTAATGAATAAAATTATCCAAATAATACTGAGCAGTATTGAATTATAGCTTACTTCAGAATCATATCCAAAAATTCTTGACAAGTTCCTTCTACTGTTTCATTGAACTGAAAAGAATCCAAGTTTACCCCAACAGTGTAGCCTCGAAGATATTGAAATACCCGTTGGTAAGGTGCACTTTTAAATATTGTTTCATCCATTTTTAATTGTGATAAATCTGAAGAAAAAAATTTCTGTAGATATATATATACTCAATTTTCACAATGCATACCAGACAAGAATGTGGTACCCATGCTTAAAGCATAGATAAGTATACATCATAAATTAATCAGGCAATACTCATTTTTTTCTTATAATGATGTAAAAACAAACAAACAAGTATTTAAGCACCTGTTTTTACCAGGGCTTATAGCATTTTTAAAGTATAAACAACGATATAAATAAATTCATATACAGTTTTGGGGAAATCCGATTGAACACAGAAGGTAACCTGAGCAAGTAACAATAATTTCTTTCATTAATTAATTCAGATTCCACTTATAAAGCTTTAAAAAATTAAACAATTTACTGAAAGCATTCTCCCTTCTGTATGTCACTTTCTCTAGACCAATAAATATTTGTTTTCAGCCTTTTTTCCACAAAATAATTACATACCTGTTTTAATGTTATTCAAAACTAGTGATTATAAATTTACTAGAATACTCACACAGTTACTTATTTGTATTTCAAAATACTTCATCCAATGTCTGCTGCAAATCCTTGCAAATATGATAGTTGTGATAAAATCTATTATTGTGGTGATTGGCACAAATTACAAGGGAATCAAGCATATTAAATGTACCAATCATTATAGTAGTCGTTCTGTCTTTTTGTCTGTCTGTCATGCTCTTATTTAGAAATTATAGACAACTAACCACTGATTTAGGTGTATGAGCATACTCTGAACATTCCTGTATTGTGCTACTTATCTTAAATTTGGGGCCAATTTCGGAGAAAATGTGAAAAAGCCAGCTTCATGTTGTTATTAGCTTTTGTGGGTGATACCCCTTATCATCACATCATAATCACATCAACAAATATATCTTGCTGCTTGTATTGTATTGTAGGGAAAAAAATTGTAATAACTAGGTAATGTATGGTAGTAGTGTATGGTAGTACTGAGGGTTTGCACCTTTGGGACTTCATTATGTAATATGTTTTTTCTAATGTTTTAACAAAACTTAAGTAATAATATTTCTTTGAAACATAGGGTCAAAGGAACTATCTTTGATAGCAGGCAAAAAATAAATAAATTTTCGTAAAGAAATTTACATGTGGGGGATTAAGGGTTACACAAGAAATTACTCTTAGAAGATGGGGTATAGATAGAAAAAGAGTTAAATTTATACCACTGAAAATAATGAATAAGTTTTTCCATTATGTGCACAAAAAGTGTAATTGCATTTGGAGCTATAAGTAAATGTGACGATATCATTATTTACAGTCCTATTAGTTTAGTTGAATGTTCGTAATAGCTGAAATGTATATTTTTCTCTCTCACACATGTACATAAACATTATTGGCAACATTAAAACAATATTAATTGATGTTAATTTGCTGCACAAAATAACAGCTAACATCACATCCTCCTAATACATATGCTTCTCCTCAAGTTTTAAGTATTCATTTAAATAGTCACTATTGTGTTCCTTAAAAATACATGCACACAACACTAAATATCAATGATAGCAGCGTATTAATATATACCTGACTGCTGCTCCTTTATCGTCTTTAGAGCATTGCATGGTGTTTGACAAGATACTGTTGGTAACATATCCAAAAGCCCAAGAATCGAATATTCTGGAAGGCTTTTCAGTTCTTTTGTGAAACTAGGTATCGTAGCTTCTACAACATAAAGCTGATCTGGATGACAGCGCCATGTCCTTCCTTGTGAATCACTCATACCACAAAGTACAAGTAAGCTGAACATAATAGAGTCCACTTTATTTAGTACCTAATAAAAAAAGCAACATATAATGCATATAACTATTACTGACCATCCATAATGAAGTATTACCGATGGTGATATATCTATATGATATATACAGCATGTAGGTTTATTCATGTGTTTCGTTAAAAAATCCAGAACTACATCTTGTGTGACCACTGGTCCATGAATAGGAATAGTTATAAGCACACAATCAGATAAGTACTTCAGATTTTGGGACAAATTTTCAGCCAAACGCTGCACAAAGAGAGACTTTCCCATAGCTGATCGATGAGAAGTTACTATACGAACACTCGAGCTAAAATAATAAATAGGTAAATGTATAAATGAATAGCAATTAAACAGCCAACAATTAAATATTCTACAACTACAATAAACATCACATACTTCTCATGATCTACTAAAGCAGCACTAGAAGATGATTGCTGTTGTTCTCGCTTGAAATGGCTCGAAAGATAGTCACGATAAGCATCAATATTATGATGAGGAATGAAAGCCCGACGAAAATTTTGAAGTTTTGATACAAAATGGGAGTCCTTAATTTCTTCAGCAGCATATATAATAACTAGACGATATCCTGAAATATACAATGGGTATATAAGAATAGTTGCTCTGACAACCTTAAGAGTTAGTTTGGTATTATGAAGAAGTTCGCGATGCACGTAAATACTTCTACTATGAAGCAAAAAAAAAAAAAAAAAAAGATATCAATTATAAATCTAGTAAAATAATTGTACTACCAATAATTAATGGTAAAATTTGGTACAAATTGTACCATAAAGAAAAAAATTAATATGTACATTAACAATATACATCAATATCATAGTGATCTGAGCCATAAAAAATATTGTTCAACAAAATCAGACTGAACCCTTTCTCATTACAATCAAAACGTTTTCATTACTTAATAATTTTTATATGAGCATTGGCAATAAAAAAAACAAAAAAAGTCAGAAAAAAATAGGAAAGTAGATTCCACACTCACACTTAGCCTACTAGCTACCTAATAGTTAAACCATGGATTTGAGGAATTATCATTGAAAACCATCCCAATCCCGAGGAAGAGGGCAGTGATCTTGCAATAATTCCAATAGTTGCCAGGATTTAACTATTTTATACCATAGTTACATTTTTGAGTAGAGTAAAAGACCTAATAAAAAGAATGGATATTGTTTTTTTGAGGGTGAAAATGTCCAGTTAATGCAGTGGGTAATTCCAAAACACCAACAAGAAGATAATAGCATTATGTTCCCTTTCTGATGTCTTTAATTGAAAAGAGTAGTGATTGAGCGATGATATCCAGCGAGGCTCACAAGACAAGACTTTACAAACCAATATATAATTCTCCGTGTCGGTTCTTAATACAGGGATACAGCAAAAGAAAGCTTCACATAAGTATAAAAAAAATTTTTTTTTTTATTATTAGCTAAAAAATAACATGATATATCACTTTATCACATAATTGTGATCTCATTCTTTTTGTTGACAAAAAAATTCTTCTGTATGCAATTTAAATATGAATGTTGCAACAATTTGAATATGGTGAGATTGATATTGGTCTTATAATCTTCCCATACAACCAAAATTTAGAGCGAGAGCATATCGGTAAGTTAAGATTCGAGCAAAAAGTTTCTATGCACGTTTGGCATTGTTTCTCCACAACCAGTCAAGCTTTATAGACAATTCAAAGCTCTACAGCTTTCTCTCCTCGATCCCCTTATCTCTACGTTTAGTTTTCAACAACTATTTGCGACTTCAAAAGCAAATTTTTTCTAGACATCCTAGACAAAAACTAAACGTATGTGTATCTCACTTATGTCACTGAATAAAATGTTCCAAGTGTGGACTTCATCTCGTGATCCCTTCTAGCTCAACTTTTACAGCCAATAAAATAGCGTTGTGCAGACAGTTGCGAATTGCAGCAGCTTCTATTCTAAGTGTGCAGATAACTAAAATCACTCCTCCCGGAGTTAATAGGCGCACCCCCTGCCTTTGCTTCTGAATTTTTGACAGCTCAGCATTTTCGTACAACTCAAATTTCTCGTACGAAAGAAAGGTTGATTTATACCTTTCGCGGGTGGATAGCGCATGGAAGGCTCGAGAAATCACTGCTAAATCATGAGTAAAAGTAATAACAGCTATTTAGCTGCTTAGAATTTGCTTCGAGTATGATAGTGTTCACGTTTGATGCTTCGTATTTCAAAATTTGCTAAGACATTCCAAGTTTAATTATAGATATTAGATTAGCCTCATAATTTCAGATAGCTAAGAACAATTTCTTTGGTAGGCATGTTTTACGAACTACATTTTATTGCTGTAATTTTTGTATGTAGGACAAATCCAAGTAGCACTGATGAGTATAGACTTCTCTATTCTACATGCAACAATTACAGGACCTTGAGTAGATTGATACTTCTGGTCATTCTTTGTCACAATAATATCTTGATTTTATATATTTGCATGTGATTATTATATTATGTCATGGCAATTATGATTAAAAAGTTTCTTTAGCTGGAATTTTTAAATCAAATTCCACTGATAAACAACTGTACCACCATTAGTAAATTGATTACTGAGCTACTTTGTACTTGCAGACAACCACTGCACGCATATTACAATTCTCAATTAAGTTTGCGCAGTGAGTTTGGAGCAAGGTTTGAGGCTAGATTTCAGCGGTTGATAGTACTTATCACTTCCATCTACCATTCCGCCTTGGCAACGGTTGACAGTAAAGCCATGTTTGAGTTTTTACTTGTTATTAGCCTACTCGTAATACTACTGTTTAGTTCTTGCAAAACCTGAAATCTAATTGGCTTTCTTTCCCCACTGACTGAATTGTCAATACACACAACTAAGATACTTCACCAAACTATTTTCATTGTAATTACATTCATGATTGGTATGAACCCACTCTGTATTGTGTCATCATCATTCTATCATCTGTTGTTGTAACTGATTTGAATGTTCTTTTAGCCAAACTTATGAAATAATCCTTTGAATTGCGCTTACTTACTGGATAAATTTACAACTTGCCCAACTACTTAACCAAAAATTAATTGGAAGCTAAAATATTTCAACAGGCTCATACAATATTACTTTTAATACCATTATACCTTTAAGTCCTTGAATAATCTCGAACAGTGAGTTTACTGCATTGTCAGTCACTAAATTAGAAAGCTTTTCAGCATTTACCAAGCAAAATATTCTGCAATGGTCAGGATCTTGAATAGCTCTACACCAAAAGAGTTTAATCTACAAACAAATATTAATGTATAGTGTAATGTACAACAATCAACAATCATAACATAATACTTCAAACTACAATAAACAAACTGTGAGAAAAACTGTTTTCAAACTGCACATATTATATATACTGTGCTTACCACTAAGAACTACATATTAAAAAGTCAGAAATCAGTAGTTGGTACAAATTATAGACAAAAGGATTTGCAGGTGTGAATGTTTTAATCTATTTGGCACTTTCACACCTGGCAAGGGCAATGTCACTGAAAACATCCAAAGCACATATCAACTACCATTGACAGAAAGCCAATGTGTCCACAGACCTAATGTGAAGATAAGTGAAATTTGATATTTGGTTTTGACAGCATAATTGTCACAATTTGTCTTATTTTTATTTGTTTCTATGTATTTTGTTCTGTATTTCTGTTCAGTGTGTTCGTGTGTGTTCCTTAATTACAAATATTTTAGTAAAATCTACAGAATTTGAAGGGAATTTGGATGCAAGCTAGGATTCATGTGGCAGTAATCTTTCCTTTGACTTAAGCCATCCAACATAGACAGCCTATACTTAGGTATACTGAATGCCAACACGGACGGTATTAAAGGACAGCTATCACTTTCCTTAATCCATCCTCCTCTTTCTCCATAACCTAAATTCACCCCCCCCCCTCCCAGGTTGCCAACTACATATAATTTTCCAATACTTTTTTTAAATCCATGCATATACAGAACATAATCACATCTAGGCTAAAGCTATAAATTTATAATTGTATAGTATTACTATGTCTGTTCAAGTTGAGTTGGCATGAGGAATGCATTTAGTACTAAATTGGAAGCAATTTAGTCATGTGAATCTAAGGTAATTATGCAGGCAAACTTCAATGTTGTATGTGAAAAAGGGGCAGATACAAAGGTGCTCATTAATTCTGTAACTTTGTAAGTAAAATGTTTAGTGAAGTTTGTGGAGTTTTTTCGGGCGCTATTGAGCTCATCTAGTCAGTTTTAACTACATTTATGTTTCTTATGCGCAGGTAATGTGCAGCCGATGGAAAACACAAACTAGTGAGGCATTCTTCTAAGAGTAAAAGCAGTCGACTCTACCTACTGTGTCCCAAGAAATATTTTGAAATTCACAAGATTCAGCAGTACAGCACTGATAACTTGCAGCTAAAGTTACTAGACTTTCTTGTTAATAAAATGATCAATGATTTCATTTATTTATAAAATATATGTTGAAAACTGTTGAGATGAGTGGGAAAACTGTGGGGTTTTTTCAACCCGTAGCCTTTTTGCATTGAGTTTTGGAATAACACTTTCTCTCTGGTTTTTTAGTATACTGAGGAATTATTTTTAACCGCTTCAGCGCGAGTTTTCTAATGGTGCAAATCCTGGATGTGTAGATGCTTCCATTCAAAAGTTATTCAAGTTTATTTCTGGCCAACTCAACTTGTACAAACTATAGTTCAACTGCTGGCAGTTGTACCATGTACAACTCGTCCAGTTGTAAAAAGGCTCATTTAATTCTGTGCACAATATATGTGACCGTCTATGGGAAAATCGGGCACAACGCGGCATGCGTAGACGTCGCAAAAAGATCGATTTAGTTCTTAAAATTGTATTAAACAAGCCTAATGAAGGGAACGGTTAGGTGATATATAGCGGGAATGGCTAAAGCTACGGCGATAAAAGTTGGAGAGCTTAATATCTGCTTACCGAGGAGTGTGTAAGTGCAAAAAAAATTTTTTTCGTCGGGGCGCGTTGTGCCCGATTTTCCTGTAGACGGTCACATATACAGATAACAAATATTCTCAATACAGAATTGAAAGAAAATTAGCTGTCAAGATAGATTGCACAAGCACATTATCCCTGACAAAATGCAACAAATCTTTCTAATTCTTCATTAATTACAATGTTTGTGTTAATCATCAGTTACCACCACAATGTCCATTAGATTAAACTTCATGGCATGTAAATGCTGTGTCTTGCTTACTACATTTACAACATCAAAAATTAAATAAACTAACCTCTTCAGAGGTTGTTGAAGAGTTACATAGTAAGACTTCCTCCAAACTAGGAAGAGGTAAATCAAAATCTTCCATATACAATTGGAGAATGGCTTTAAAAACTAAATCTGATAATAAACAAGCAAAATATTACGTTAGTAGTAAGTAACCATTAACCTGGACTAATTTACCTGATGGTAGAACTAACAAATTAGGATATCCTTCTTTTAGAGTAGTACTATGGAATGGCCGCTTTATTCTCTGAGAGTTAGCTATACAAATGATAAAAAATACACATACAGCTTCATTGTTAGTACAATTAAAACATATGACACAAATATCCTGTTCATGAATTGAGTCATACAAAATACAAAAAAATATAATACTTTTGGAATTCAAATGTCAAGTTATTAAGTTGCGTAATGTACTATTATTATTAGTTGTAGAAAATATGTGACCGGTTTTGGCATCTAAGGTTTTTTGTGCGTTTGTTTGTTTTTCTACCAGTAGGTTGCATGGGGCCTTGGGATGCCGTCCTCCAAATTTGAAGCTGCAGCACAAGCCGTCTTCACCCTATGCACAACACTTCAGTATTATTGTTCAAATAGTTATTGTTAATTTCAGGGGAAAAATGCTGCATAAAGGAGTTGCTAACGTCAGGGGGCATGTCTTGTATTCCGTATACTATTACACGACGAACTAAACCAGTTGCAGGCAGATTCAAAAAAGTAAAAAGGCTTATGCTAACTTGTTTCTTCCTTCATTGGTTAGTTAGCAGAAAGAAGTGTGAGAGCCATTTTAGGTCGATTGAACTAGCCTCTTCGAAAAACTATGCTGGTGACAATTGCACATGGGTGCGCGGATCATGTAGACAGGTATGTGAATTAGTTAGCTAGTTTTTTTCCCCGCTGTTACTGAAAAGCCGGCCAAAATATTTCTTTGCACTGCTCTACACATGAGTCTATCCGGATAGTCATAACATGAGTTCTAGAGCTCACCAGAGCTTATAACTGCGCCATAAGCTAGAGATGTTTGTCTATTTCTGCCTTAAAATATTTTTTGGAAAAAATCAACCCTTAAGGCTTTACCCTGGGATACTGAGAAAACTTGTTCACCACTTTTAGGCCGATATTCCCACAACCAGTCACATATTTCTGATAAATCATAAAGTACCACTAAAATCAAATTATGGAAAAATATATTATCATTTTCAAGTTTACTAAACTTGTAGTTTTCTTTAGTACTGTCACAAAAAACTCATTTTATTGGTATTAAATTTCTTCATCTTGTATGATAACATGTTAGCATGGTCCAACTTTTCAAAGAAAATTACGATTTTCATACTGTGTTATTACTTGGTTATAGCAAGGTATTAAATTATATATATATATATATATCCAATTTGCAAGCAGTAAAAAATCAAAAGATAAACAACACTAACAAGGCATACTATTACAGATATTAAAACCACTAAATATATTCACATTACTCCATCCCTACCTTCTAAAGAATCGGTCAAGCACTTCAAAGTATTTCCAAGTTCTTCCATTGAGAGATACGTTTGGTCAGCCTCCTCATCAAATCTTATTTCTAAGCCATCACTGTCACATCATGAAACAATTAAGTTAACAACAATTAATAATGCATTTCCACTTAAATTCTAAATTTATTCTATGCATGTAAGTATATATTATAAACAATAAAATTACAGCATGCAACTACTACTACAAGTAAAATGTTAAACAAAGCTAATGTAAACACAATAACATACGCTCCACCCATCTACTTGTTAACATGTGAAGCACCTGTTTCTTTTGCTGTAACTTTTACTTGCATCTTGTCCAGAAAATGGTGGTACTATATGTGGTAAAATACCATTATCATCAGCTTCCTCTAAATCTTGAAGATATTGTACAGCAGATGCAACATCTTTGGCCCTAGTAGTTCGAACAGCTTCAATGCTGCTTTCCTCTGAATATCCTGCCTGAATAACTTGTTGGACAAGCACATGATTAGCATCTACCATTTGAGGTATGGGATCATGCTTCTTAACAATTCTCACTTGGTAAGGTGGTTTAATACGTGGCTTTGCAACAATACCTAACAAATATTTAAGATTGCATCAGAATAATGAAAATTCCCACAACTTATTCATGCTCTGAATATGAATACAATTCAATGAACAAATTATATACAGTATTAGTATGGAGTAAAATATTTAATGTTAATATTACAGCTACAGCTTAGTTACAAGAATAAAATACAGTCAATAAAATTACATAAAAGATGGCTAATGAGATCTTATGGGATTTAGAATTATGTATGCCAATGCAGTCAATGTAAACCGAAAGTTCTAAACTGCAGAAGATAATAATTGGTGAGTAGAGAAGCAAAGTTCAAAGATGTACAAATGTGAAAAGATGTACAAATGTGAAAATATCATACTATATATATATTTTAGGGAGCCGAGTAAAGAAAACACTGGTATTTTATTCAAAGGCAAATATATTTCAACTTTTGAAATTAGAATTAATCTCAAGTTTTCAGAAAACTAGAGTTGAAATTAAACACATTACCTACTAATTGTGTTATTTTATTATGAAGTCTTAATAGGAATGCAAATGTAAACATATTGGAATATGAAACAATAATTGTAAAGACATCAAGAGAATAAATTTTGACTGTATGAATACTTCTAAAAAAATTCATTTCGCAGAAGAGACGACTGAAATTAATGCATCATTTCAATTATAGTATGTCCAAGTTGAGTTTGGCACGACCGCAAGCACGGTAAACGAGGAATACACTTGGTAAAAAAACTCGAAGCAATTTAGTGATGTGAACTAATTGCAATTGACGCTTGAGTAAATCAACATTCACATGAATAGAGGCGGCCTCTCGGGTGCGCATTATTAATGCAATAACTTATGCTAGTTTAGTCAAGGCCGTCTTGCAGTTCTATATAGTTATTTCCTGGCGCTGTTCTGGGTATGCACCTAGAGAGAAGAACCTGAAGGAGTGAAATACAAGCCAATATTGTAAGCTTTTTGAGAGTAATGAAATATCCACGGTGTGTACCTGTGTGTACCTGTGAGAATTCTGCTGTACTCCACAAGTCCTTGTTTGAAATTTGTACTATTGTTTAAACTTAATTTTTATTGTCAATTATTTCATATTATATATGTGAGTGGGTCTAGGAAAAGGGACCTTATGGAGCAAACCAAAACAATTGAGTTTTTTATGCTAATAAAAAGCTACAATTTATCTCAACTTAGTGCTAAAATACTGGAGGGTAAAACCTTCGACGTGCAGAGAAACTGGCAGTTGAACTGGGCTGTATTCAGCAAAGCAATTGCACTAGAAATCGAGAAAACACAAATTGAATTTCCACTTCCGGTATAATTAACGTTTCCGTATACTTAACGGCGTACTCCGCATACGCAATTAAATCGTACAGCCGCTTTTTAACGGCGACTAACGAAGTTTGCGTAGAGTTCTTTTTAGCTTTCAAAGCGTCTCATGGCATGTCTTGTCGGAATCCTTGGCTCTCTATTCGCTGTAGCGGTAAACTTTCAGCCAGAGGTAAGCTGTAGATTGCATGCAATAGTCTCAAAGCTATGCCGTTTTTTAGCTGCTTCTTTGAAACTCTGCCCATCCCCCGTTTATTGTACTTCGAGAACGAGAGAGAATAAAAAGTAGCTTGTCTTTCCACGGCACGCTTGGGGTCTTTTAAGTTGTTTTGACATTTGAAATTTGGCATAGACGTAGAGTAAGGGTCACTAAGACTAATTCTGCAAAAAACAAAAATAGGAGAAAGAAATAATTTTTCCAATGACTTACTTCTGGAGCCTATATCTCAATTTCAATTTTTGCGCCGTAAGGTCCCTTTTCCCAGACCCGCTCACATATGATTAATAATTCACACTTTGTCCGGAATCTTCCGTACATGTGCACACATCCACGCATGCACACACAAACAAACACACAATGTATATCACCACGCCAACCTTCATTCCAATCTTCCATAACTGGTCGCTCATTCTCACAGCGGATGTAGTTCTGGAGTACCGGTAGATATAACAGCGCTGGCTATAGAGTTCAGACCACACCTTGGCGTGCTCAGCACTGGCAGCTATATGGTCCAACTGGTCGAGACAGGAGGAGAGAGTCGACTTCTCTGTCTTCTCTTCCAGCTTGAAGGATTCTTCACACTGCAGTGTTACCTCGGTGATCACTCCTAACAGACCCAGGCTCACCTAGATCATAATTGTAATCATCATCATCATAATTATCATAATATTCACGATCATAATGAAGCACCAAACGTGTGAACCCTCAGCGCTACTATATCATACGCTAGCTAGTCAAAAAACAATTAAAAAATTTTTTCTTAGTATATACCAAATCAGGTATGAATGGGTCAATATATCGCTCGTTCAATGAAAACGGTAGATGTAAACGCTGTATCTATCAGAAATGCTAGTAATATTCCACATGCAATGAACACTTGCTCGTAGTTCCAATGCCTAGCTCCAATTCCAGCACTCTGTAAAGTTCGCAACATAAAGCAAACTCTACCGTGGGCAGGAAAAAAATGATTGGTTTGCAAGAAATTCAGAGTTGCAGGAGAACTCACTAATATCAAATACGAGGACAGAGTAAGGGACAGAGGAGGAGAAGGGAAACCATAGCCTGGTAAAACATTCTATATCTGGCTACTTCCTAGTCCTTATAATTATGATCATCATAATTGTAGTCATCATCATCAATCAGTATGAACGTAGCAAGCAAAGCCAAGCTTTCAATTAAGATTTGGTATGCGTGTGTTTTTACACAGCAACTAGGTGGAGTTATGGGAGGAGTTATAGCTATAACAATTATCATCATGTTCGAGCATATTTCCAATTGATTACTCAGCTAAATTTATATGATTTTACAGTAAAGACGAGTAAAGTTGCGACACCCCGCCCACCCATACCTGTGCAGCCTTGAAGAGCTGCGTGTTGTCATCTTCATCAGAGACAGTCATTACTTCTCCCAGTCCGTTCACTAGATTCATCTTGGTAACCAAGGTAGCCATGTTGCCATAGTGACTGCGACTGCCATGAGTTGCTAAAAATCAATCAATCAATCAATCAATCAATCAATCAGTCATCAACCAATCCATCGGTCAGTCAATCAATCAATCAATTAAGATAAAGTCCAGTGCTTTAATTTCTTAGCAGTATCATAAAATAGTAGGCAGAAAACCAACACAGCAACAACAGCACAAATGCTGGATGTCTCAACAGAGAACATCCCACAAGTAAGACAGCTGACTTTCACAATGCCTATTATTACTTCAATATTTAACCAGCGAAAGTTTATTAACCATTGTAGCATTGAACACTTCCGCCAGTGTGTCGTACCAGTGCGTCGTACCAGTGCGTCGTACCAGTGTGTCGTACCAGTGTGTCGTACCAGTGTGTCGTACCAGTGTGTCGTACCAGTGTGTCGTACCAGTGTGTCGTACCAGTGTGTCGTACCAGTGTGTCGTACCAGTGTGTCGTACCAGTGTGTCGTACCAGTGTGTCGTACCAGTGTGTCGTACCAGTGTGTTGTACCAGTGTGTCGTACCAGTGTGTCGTACCAGTGTGTCGTACCAGTGTGTTGTACCAGTGTGTCGTACCAGTGTGTCGTACCAGTGTGTCGTACCAGTGTGTCGTACCAGTGTGTCGTACCAGTGTGTCGTACCAGTGTGTCGTACCAGTGTGTCGTACCAGTGTCGTACCAGTTTGTCGTACCAGTGTGTCGTACCAGTGTGTCGTACCAGTGTGTTGTACCAGTGTGTCGTACCAGTGTCGTACCAGTGTGTCGTACCAGTGTGTCGTACCAGTGTCGTAATGACAGAGTTTTAGTACAAATGCAAACACTACTCACCCGTACTAATGGCTCCAGCAATAGTCTGCTCCAAGATGGCGGGCAAAACTGGCAGAGCTAGCCCGCGCTCCTCTAGCCACTCACAGAGCTCATCCAGAGTCGTCCCTCCTAGAACTGTCACCTGCATCAGTGGAATTACTGCTTATTTCTTAAAATCATAGGCGCGTCTCCCATGGATACAGTAAGTGTATAATCATAAACAGGGGATCTCTTCCAAATTAAGGATTTGCATTGGACCTGTCTCCAGTTTCTATAAATAGAATGCCATCAATACTGTTCTGCAATGACTCTATACAGGTTTCGGTGATTTGATGGTAAACTTTACAAAAAAAATCAAACAATAACAACAATAATAATAACAAGAACAACAAAACTAATAATAACATAATAATGATGATGATGATGATGATGTAAATAATAATAATAATAATAATAATAATAATAATATTAAGGCTTGCAACACAAAGCAGCTGGTGGTTAATTGGCGAGCGAGACAGTATTAGGGGTGGATAATGCAAAATCGGGTATATGTTATATATGTATGGATGGTACGTGTGCCCTTTTAAACGCACGCGTGGGTGCCGTTTTTCCCCCCCAAAAAACATGGCTTTTTAGGCTTGACCCCACTTTCTTCTGATACTACAGCTTTTAATTAGGCTCAAAATTGTGAGAGAATTCCTGCAAAAACGCTTGTTTTTCAAGTCACAAAAAGTTGCTGCCACCGGTTACTATGACATTGAAGACCCTTTACCAGGCATAATGGGGGGGGGGGGGGACCTCGTCGTTTTTTTAAGCTGCTAAGTGCTGCTTGGCTTGTTGGTTGTCTAGAGCCACTGGTAGTCAGAATGGCCTCTACAGAATCTACCACAACTCAGGGGAAGCTGAGATATACATAATTCCATATTTGTTAGTTAAAATTACAAGAATAACTCCGGCCTTATTATTATTTTTTTGTAGCTGATGAGAGCTTGTTCAAGAGTTACTGATAGAAGTTGTCAGAATGGCTTAAATTTGATACTACAGACTTATCACTACTCAGGAAAAAGGTAAGAAAGTAGTTCTGTATTTATTTGCGTTAACTACTACATATAGAATAACTCATCATGATCTTATAACAATATTGAATGCAACCTAACAAGGCAGGCTCGCTCGCCATTTGTGCTCAAGCACACCACTAGTTATTAATGTTTTTAACCTATTATTAATCAGATGAATTAATTATATTCATCAAATGCTAATTAGTGTACTCCAGGTTGTTGTGGTTACATCTAACTGCCCACAATCATCACTGCACCTCAAATCTACAAGTCACATGACCACCTATAGAAGCCCAGAAATATTCATTACTCCGCATTCTCATGTGTTGTTTATCCACTAACAGTGCCTGTGACAATAGCTAATAGCTCAATATCAGCCTAGTCTGACCTCGCTTATAGCTGTGTCACACGAGGAACCCATCTCATGTTCCAGAGTTGTTAACTGGATCATTACATTAGAACGAAACTGCACTTAGTAGCACAGTAAATAAATAATTAATGTCTAGCTATTATGGTCTTAAAGAAGGCTGTGAGAGTAGAAGTTCAATATTAGCTTTACACAGTCAGGCATTTTTTTTAAGCTACTGGAGAAACCAATCTTGTGTTCCAGAGATATTTGAGCTATTGTATTAGAGTGAAATTGTACTTATAGCAGTAGCTAGTAGAGTTGTAATGCTGCAACTGATTAGTTGATAAAGCAAACAAACAAACAACAACAATTACAATTACAACAACAATTAGAACAACAATTACAACAAAATTAGTCTACCTGCTTCTTTTTCGCATTGTACTCCACCACTCCTCTATACTTGTGCAGCGATATGATGATGCCTTCTGATGTTGCTAATGAATTCCGAGAATGGCCAGATCCTAGAACTCGAACCTTGAGACCCAAATGAGAAGCATTCTTTACCAGCTCAACTATTTCAGACTCACTGGTGGGCAGGTAAAGTTGGTTGGGGGAAAAAAATTCAGTAGCATCTAAGAATTAGAATTACATCCAGATATCATTTCACTTGCACAGCTATTCAATTTCTTCTTGCATCAGCTCACCGTAGTTAACAACTGGCGGTCTACGCGGGAGAAAACTGCAGTCAAGGAACCACGCGAACAGTGCTAGTGAGACGGACAGAATGTGGAGTTTCACCATCTTAAGGTTTACAGACTCTGTGAAGATTTCAGGTCGCTGGAGTAAGGACGTGCGCCTGGGATTGGACTGCGGTGGTCAGATCCCTAGCTCGCTCTCGCAGTACACCAGCAGCAATGTCGCACTAGCCACTCCCACCTCTCGGTGCATTATTTGCTCGGTTTGGTAAAGATCGTACGTTCGAACTTTTACTTTTGTTATTGCCAGCGAGAAGGTAAAGAGTCATCAAATTTGTGAATGCGCACAACTACTTGCTGAGAGTTGCACACAGATTGAAGATGTTCTTAAGGCGGTCATCTTCTTCAGCGGCTTCAGTATTTAGGAAAAAGTCAGTAGTGTTAATGTGTTGACTTAAGTTGAGTTTAAAAAGAAAACGGCAACGACTAGAGTTTTGACTAGAGTTTTGAATATTTTCGTCCTATTGCAGCAGCTTATCTGCAGGGAGGCGGTGTGAAGTTTTACACAGACATTTGACAGCAGTAGGGTCTAAGAGACACATGCAGACCAGCTCCTGCCCCAGTGTAAGCTGGTAGAATGGAGTGAAGAGAAGGCTGATACATGGTGCATAGATGCAATTTTAGATACTCGATCCTATTGGGTGTAACTATTTGTAGTAGTTTTGTAATGGCACATCCTTGTCTGGTATAAAATTTCATTTCTGGATTTTTTTTCCCCAGCCTGAGGAGGTGCTGTATAGCAAGGCTGGGGGCGTGGCCACTGTGACTCTGAATCGACCGAAGGCACTTCATGCCTTGAATCTCAACATGCTTCAGTTGATGACACAACACTTGAAGGTGGGGCATTGCGTGGGTGGCTCATGACAAGGGAATGAATGACGGTTTGGTAAGGGTCGGTTTATTAAATGCAATAACGGCTGAAGGTGGGGAGCCCCCTCCTCCCTCCACTTTGTAGCAGGTGTGGTCTGAGCTCCCCTCCCTCTCTTCCTACTTTTTGTCAACCATTCCACCATTCCAGCGACTAACTGGTATATATCAGTTGTTCCCTGTTTCATGGACACAACTTGCTGCACATATCATTAGCATTTGGGTGTATTTTATGAATTTTAAATAATTTGACGGTATAGCTATATGGTTGTGTAGCTAGTGGTTTAATCAATAGGCTATTTTGGGCACCACCACTCTATTGGTTCAGGTACACTCTTTACATTTGGTTGCTATGTTAAACTAGCGAGCATTAGAGCCAACTTATATGGTACTTGCAAGATGTGTTTGGTGAAATTACAGAGTGCAGCTGCAGACCCTGAGGTGAAGATGGTTCTGGTGGAGTCATCTGGGGAGAAGGCGTTTTGTGCTGGCGGAGATGTGCGATGTGAGTAAGACCTGGAGCTTAAATTTGATGACCCCTTACCAACCAGACATCTCCATTTTTTATTTTTTTACACATTTACTTTTATTTATTTATTTTATTTTATTTTATTTTTTAAATAAAGCACTAACAGAGGCTGGGCGGTCTGGTACCAGTGACTTGCCGAAGAAATTCTTTCAAGTTGAATATTCTCTGAACCACTTCACAGGTAAATGAAGAATATGTGTTATCTAGTTCGCATATACGGGCACGTAACCGTTCCCTGATTGACTGGGCATGCTGCCATTTTATTTTGCACATGCCCAAGTACTCCGCCCACCCTGTGTCTGCCGTACGTACGGCAAGTGTCCACTCGTATTTATTATTTGTCACCAGCTGGAAGTTCCGCCTTGGAGTTTTACAGAGGATTCCTAGAAGTCGCTAAAACAATGAATCTGGTGTACATTTTCACTGTTTTATTTTGTATTTTCATCAATATAAACCTAAGTTTCATAGAGGTAGGGGTGCCTGGGATTTCCCCCTTCCAGCCACAATTCCCCCCCCCCCCCAGAATTTTTCAAGTTATGTATGCTACATTAGCTAAAGTTACAATTAAGTGAGAAAGGAACTTCTTAATTGTAATGTTGAAGCCTCTGTAATTCACTAATTATGGCTCCTCTCCAGAGGGGGAGATGTTTCCGGTCGACACCGAAAAGGTGTTCTGACGGCACATAATTGGTGGTCTGTTGAGTACGAGACTGCAGCAAGCAGTACTACTCAACAGTATACAGGAAAAATGTGGTCTTGGAAGTCGAGGGTTGTTCGATTCCTCGGCGACAACTAAGATCTTTCACACTTTACCTGTGCTTCTCTTTAGACCCCTTTAAATCTAATTCAATATAATAGAAGTTGAATTCTATGAGGTTGTAGTAAGATTATAAATCATGTCATGTGACTAAACACTGGTCAGTGTGAAGTATATACACTTTCATACAGGCATGTGCATCAAAGTAGTGTGGGTTTTAAAAATGGGTGTCGCTAAATGCAGCTGTGTCTCCCACCCCCCCCCCCCCCCCCCCCCCCCCC